>Ga0214544_1000022_pt1 | contig 164637 bp, 72 predicted proteins | sample CNSS3metaG_FD_160074 | JGI IMG/M metagenome (GOLD analysis project Ga0214544, IMG submission 160074) | Root nodule microbial communities from cowpea collected in UCLA plant growth center, Los Angeles, California, USA - CNSS3 | ecosystem: Host-associated > Plants > Roots > Nodule | place: USA...
CAAATTAAAATAAAATTATTAATTATTTATATAAATAAAATAATTAATATTAATTTATTGGTGACATAAACCAATAAAAATATTAAACTTTAATTTAATCTTGATTAACCATGTTTCACGGTAATAGTACTTGTTCACATAGTACTTTTATGCCATTATCACATTATGTTCCAATTTTCACACATTCAGTGCTTCATTTTAAACGGTCCCGATTTTTAAGCCTTTCATTCAATGCCACTCACTCCACATTCACATGCATTGGAACGGTTTTTTTTTATTTTTTTATTATTCAACGCCAAAAATTTAAAACATGTTACTGTAAAAACACAAACAATTCCGGTTAATGGCAGCACAATAAGATTCAGTTTCAACAGCGAAAAACAATTCTCGTTTCCAACCATGACATTCGCATTCAATTTTAAAGCAGCGGAAAACTTAAATAACCCTTCAAACTTTAATTTAGGGTTCATAAAAAAAAATTGGAAACGAACATCATAAGAGGAGAATCATAAATCCTACAACCATGCTCTGATACCACATGTAAAACTAATTAAGGATCTTTAAGATTTATAATTCTCACACATAATAGAGCACTAACCTTGATCCATGAGAGATCCTGTGAATATGCGTTCTTCAAATTTATAATCTTGTGTGCTCTTCAACCACCGTTTCTCAATCTATCTCTTTGCCTTTCTTTCTCTTCTCACACGTTCTTAATAGGTTACAGTGAAAAGAACCTTATGGTCAGAGACAGAACCCCAATTCTTTTTATAAACCAACGTCCATCAAGTTGGTTTTTATTTTATCTTTATCTTTATTTTATTATCACTTTCCATAATAATAACCAATAAGTCTCTATATTTATTAAATCACAATTGGACCCATCATAATATTTCAAATGAGTCACTAATAGAATTAATTCGTCAATTAATTCTAACACAAATATCTTTTAACAGCCGTAAAATGTCTTTTCTCTCATCAGAATAAATTTATTGGGTTGTGTAAAAGTTAATTTATAAGTAAATTTAGTGGGTTTTGAAGAGAGTAGAGAGTTGTTTGTTTCTGGCTTCATTACACAAAAGGTGATCCTTTTCTGGAAAATAGAGATGTCTTCTTCTTTAGGAGCTAGGAGATATAGTTTCAAGAATTTTTTTCAGAATTTGATTTTCATATTATATCTCGGTGAGGTAAGTTAAAATATTCTTCATTTTACTTAATGGTCTTGTTATTCATTTATTTTTTTTTCCTGTAAATCGATCTTTTCCCTGATATAAATTTCAGTTACTGTTAAAGTATTTTTATATTTCAGAGATATTTTTGTTTTGTGTAAGAATTTTTTTTTTTATTGCATGTAATATATTCTAGTGATTTTTTTTAAATGTGTTTAGGAATATATTTCTTTTGAAGAAGGTTTTATGGTTGAATGGGGATCTAAATTGTCAATTGGAACAAACTACTTTATTGATCAAATGGGAAATGTTTTTTATATAGATTTTGAAAAAGGGTTGATTAGGAACATATTGTTTCGTATATCGTTTGATTTTGAAGAATTCTATAATCTGGATGACGTGCATTATATATGTACTATGTTTTGTGGAGATCGTTATTTTTTAATAAGGATTTTTAATATGGGTTTGGATGAAATCCAATAACCCGGCTTAGCAAGTGTTGTTGTTGCTAAGGAGAATTTGGTATGGTCTCGATTTTTTTCTTCATTGAAGGTGAAGTTATGTCGAACAAAGGTTAGTTTTTCAAATTGTTTTTTATGAACTATTTCTTATTGTATGTATTTATTTGCTATGAATGTAATTATGAATTTTTTGCTCAAAACAGTTATTTGTCAAACTAGATACGTTTTTTTACATATTTGGGAAGAAGAAGGTCCTAAATGGTAGGTATATGGAGTTGATTGATCAAACTATGAAGAGGTTTAAGTTTCTGTATTTTGTAAAGCCTAGTGGTAGGCTTCACTTAAGTGGTGTTTTCGAGAATGTGTTCTTGAATAGAATATTTTGTTTAGAAGGTATGAAATTGAATTATACTCGTGGTACATGATCTTTTTCTGGTGTTATGAATTATCCTACAAACATAATTGAGAATGACACTGATGTTTCATTGATTAAACAATTAAGTTTTTATTAATAAAATTTTATTAAAAAATAACTTTTCTTATCAATATTTCATAGAAATATTATGCTCAATAAAAAAACAAGTTAGAATTGTATTTTCCAAGTTATGTAATGGTATTACTTATTAGTAATAATTAGTCTCAATACTTTTATTTTGTCTTTTTCCTAATGTTATTACTTATTAGTAATAATTAGTCTCAATACTTTTATTTTGTTTTCTTTTTCTAAAATTAGTTTATTAAATTAAAAAAAAAGTGAGTTATATTTTAGGCGTTGAGAAACAAAACAATGAAATATTTTTTAAAACTGTAAAAGTAGTGCAAAAATTAAATCATTTAATATGTTACTATCTCCCATTATTGGGGTTATTTTGTTGTTATTAATTATATATAATCTTATAATTCTCGGTGTATGAAATGTAAGGTATAATTGTATTAAAATTGACTTGTGTTGTTATTTTGTATTTTTTTGGTAAAATTAATCCGTAATACTACTTCGAAATTATATAAAATTAAGTTTGTGATTCCAAATTGTCTTTAATTTTTAAAAGAATAGCTATTTTGTATATTAACTATTGTATTTTACTTTAATAATTAAATTATATTTCATGTAATGATTCAAATAAGAATTTTTTTTACACGAGTGTATAAAATTGAGTACTTTTAATAGTATTTATGAAAACAATTATTTAGTACCTATATGCATGGTTGAAACAATTTAGAACTGTAATTAGATGGTTTTGTAATATTTGATATAATTAGAGTGATGTAATAAATTATGTGGTGATGCAAAAGGAGTATGAAATTTTGGAAAAAAAGTAATAAAATCGTAAATTTAGAGTTTTATGTATTCAGTTTTATTGAGTACGTGTTCACTTCGGATATTGTTGCATGCAATGTGTTGTTTTTGTGTCCATGATGATAGGAAAATATAGACTATGATATAAAATGTTTTTATAAATTTATTTGAGAAAACTTTGAGTTTGAGTAAAAGAGGGGAAAGTTTAAATATTTTAGGTAAAAAAAAAAAAAAATTGGACCATATTTATTTAAAATTAAAAATTTAAAAGTATGATTAAACTTTTTTACTGAAGATTCAATGTAACTGATATAAGCATATTTTCTGTTTGGCAGTATTAACACAATAGATATTTATAATATGTAAAATATAACAATTTAAAGTAATATAGTTTTTCAATAATATATAAAGTTTTAAAAGATTTTATACACATTACAAGTTATCTCAAATTGGTATAACTTGTAATGTGATACCAATTTGTTTTATCACTTGTATGGTGAGTAACATTTTTTTATTTATTTTGATAATGATAATATATACCTATATCGAAATATTGAAACGTTATCACTGAATAGTATCCATATTGCAAATAACCAGAGTTTGAAGCTTGGGACAATGCTTCAGCGATTCCAATAGCTCAAGCCAATTCTTAATATAATGCAAATTCATTTTAAGTTGAACTAAATTCTGAAAGCCAGAAACCAGGTCTTGTTGACATATCTGCAAGAGATACAACATAATATCAAAACATCAGAAATCCTTTTTTTTTAAGAATGGAAAGTAATAACAAACAAATCTCAGAGACATTAACCAATTTGTGGATAAAAGTTCAACCTTCGTCGGAAGAGAAGATAAAATGTCACAAAGGATTGAGTCTGGAAAACCACTAATCCTATCAGCCATGATTCACAATATCCAAAACATATAAAATCTTTTGAGAAGGCTTTATTTTCGCATTGGAATTGATGAATTGATGTGCATGCTGCCATGAGAACCTAAACGTTGGCAAGTGAAACGAATAGCCGCGGGTTGTATTTCCAATATTTTGCATTCATAAATTATGTTACGGTATTACTTATTACTAATAAATAACCAATCATATCATTTTTTTTTTTAAGAACTGTAAAAGTCGTGGAAATATTAAATCAATTTAATACGTTATTATCTCTAGCTTTTTTTTTTTTTTTTATTTGGGGTTTTTTTTTTTTTTTTTTTTTTTTTTTTTTTTTTTTAATTGGGGCTGTTTTGTTATTACTAATTATATGTAATCTTCTATAATTGTGTGTGATATAAGGTATAATGGTAAACGGGATGTTAAAGCGGATCAGGTACGTTGGGCTCGCCGGTCCATCAAGAAAAGTGCAGATCGAGTTGGAATTTCTAATCCGTTGTAATTCGGCTCGCCTAGTCTACCAGTTTAACGGATCAAAACGGGTCAGTCCGCCTTGGTCCGTCAATCCGTTTTTTTTTTGTAATTTTTTTAAAAATTTTTTATATTTAAAATTAAAAACAATTAAAAAATAATATTTTTATATTATATAAATTAATTTATATATATAAAATAGATTTCTAAACATAAATTTTAAAAAAGTTAAAAAATAATTAAAAAAAATAGACGAACCAGCCCGTCCTAAAACGGGATGAGTTGTAATATCCAGCTCATTTATTGGTGACGGACCAGCTTGACCCGACCCGTTTTTTGGCATGCCACAGGCGAGTCAGGCTGACCCGTTTTTTCACTGGTAAAGTTGACAATAAAATTTAAGTATTTGATATGTTTGTTGTAAAATTAATTTATAATTTATAAATTAATTGTATAAGATTAAATGCGTAGTTGGTAATTATATATATATTTTTAAAGGATTATAATATTTTGACAAATATTTTTTTTAACAAAATTTGTTTTTTTAACACACATCAAACATTTTTCTTTCCTGTCCAAATCACATCAAACTTTTTTTTCATTTATTAAGGTATTATCACGTGTACTTTGTAAAAAATTTGTAAACAATTTGTCGATAAAACTTTTTAAAACATAATTTTCCTTTTCTAGATTAGTTATATTGTATATTAAATATTGTATTGTATTATATTCTCATAAGTTAGTTTTATTTCATGATTTAAATAGATTAGTGTATAAAAACTAGTCCTTTTAATAGTCATTTATGAATATCAGTATTCAGTATCGTCAACACTGAAGTTTGTTTTGTTGCCCTGGCACACAAGGACCATTGTCTTTAAAGCTCTGTTTTCTTATGATGTCCATACAAATCAAGGTATGCTCTTAGTTATCACGTATGCTTCTCTGTTTCTCAAATTGGTATCACTTGCAAAGTGAGGAAATTAGTTACATGTCCTTGCATCATATGAAATAAACATCTTCCATACTTCAAGAGGGGAGTTGAATGAAAGAACTATATCAGAACACTTCAAGAGTTTAGAAACCAAAATACCCTTTTGCAGACATGAGTTACTACTACTTTCACCATCTATTCTGCTGGCAGTAACTACATGAAATTTCTGTGTTCAAAAAGTCATGACCCCAACATTCAACATGGATCTCAAAAATAAGAGAATGTGATCTATGATGTCTGTCATTTTTTCTGTGAGTAAACCAAGAGGCTAAAGCAGCGTAGTTTCTGAAATATAATTTCATATTATGCAGTGGAAATCACAGGCTTCACCACATTGTTAAGTCTCACTATTTTGTTGAAGGAACTGAAGGTCTTTCATTTGTATTTCAACGGCTTCTTTTGATAGAGGTTTGAGTTCTGAAACAAAACCATCATCAACACCAGCAGCTATTTTCTCTGCCTTGTCTTTCACAAGTCGCTGGATCACATCGCGCTGAACTGTTGGAAAAACAGCACCAAGCATTGCTGTGAGCAGTCTCTCATCTTCTTCCTCCACAGCATCCCTTTCAAAGCAACACACGTAGATTGCATCAAGAGCCTTCCCAGCTCGAACCTCCATTGCTATAGCAGGAGGGTCAGCCTTTAGCTTTGCCCTTCTCTACATTGTTGGATGAAGTTGTATAGAGTTGTTAGGGTAATACCATATACATAAAACTTAGCTTCAGCATAATCAAAGCACCAAGCATATAGCCTATAGGCATAAAAAGCAAGCATATCATTCACACATCTTAGAATTGTTTTTCCTCTTCTATACAGTTGATGATATATTATACAGTAGTTGTCACAACACAAGATGAATGAAACTTTATCTGGATTTGTCATCACCCATTGAAAGGTTACTTTAAGAACATACTAATATTAGACCATTCCTATTAGTTACAAGTATGCATCTTTACTGTGTCAATATTGTTGTCTTGATATAGATTTAGGCAAGAGAAAATGTTACCTTTGGCAATGTAACACATGTTAATGATTCCACAAACAAGAGAACAACGAGAAATAAGCCTTACAGAAAACATTGAATAACTAATATTATCAGTTATCAGCACTTTCCTTAAAAAGTACTTAAACAATAGTACTTCATGTCCATAGTTTAGACTTTAGATAACATAATTTGGAACGACTAAGTCAATTAATGCAAACTGGTAGAGTTCTTCTTCAAATGCAGCATAATATCAGAACTAAATAACCTTCTAAGACGGATACACCAAAATTAGTATAAGTTAAAACTAAGTGAGATGGGGACTAACCTCTTTTGCCTCACTCATCAAGGACATGAAGTTCTGTTCCTCAAATTCAATGTCATTTGAGATCCTAAGCCTAGAGACCCCTTCTAGAATATCCTCAGTTTTGAGAAGACCTGCGCCAACAGCTGCTAGCCAACAGCATAACAGAACATAGAGTGGATCCCCTGCCTGTACACAACAAACCATTATCAAGTTACACATCCATTCCCCTTTAGCTCACCAAAACCAAAACCAAAACCAATTGTTACCACAAAACAATGCTAAGAACAAAGTTAGAAAAGAAAAAACAAAAGATTAATCAACCTCATTAATATTCAATTTGAACTAAACATTTCACCAGTCTTCAACAATGTAAACTCATAAAAGATTGAGTTCTGAGCAGGAAATCTAGCTCTTTAAATTTAACCATAAAACCCAGTTAGTCTATGTAATAAAGCATTGCCTTAAACATCATCATAGGTTACATAGTTTAACTTCTAATTCCAATTCTTATTAGGGCATAACAACACTAAAAACTGAATATTGGTAGCCCTTTCCGTTGTCGACTCTCAAGGCTTAAATAACATACCAAATAGTTTATTCTACTCAATGTAAAAGTCTTAACGCAAATCAATCTATGATTCCATGATAGTGAATATTTCTACATTTTTTACACAACAAAATTACATTGTTAGTGCATATACTTATCAAAATGAAAGTCTTGAACGACCCAATCCTGATCAATTACAAAGACATGATTTTGACAGCACCATGCAATGAACCACACAAATTAGATCAAAGGGTGTGAGGAGAAGGATTGGTTGGTGACTCACCCTTCCTCGTCGGTCTTGGAACTCGTAGAAGGCAGTGGAATCAGCCTGTGAGCACTTGTTCCCAACGCGCCTTCTGAACTCAGCAAAGTCCACGAGGTCGTCGCCGACGCCACCCTCGTCGCTGAAGATCCTGGCAATGAGACCCACCACAGGGAGTGCCCCGATGACCCTGTTGGCGAAACTGCCCAAGGAATTGGAGTTCTCCATGTAAGCTTTGACACTGAAGTGTTTGACTCTTGAAGTGGGCTTGGTGGTGGTGCGGTGAGCATGGTGGTGGTGGTGGTGACGGCGGAGGGAGGAGAGGGTGAAGAAGTGGGAAGAGAAAGGTGAGAGAGTTGAAGTGGACTTTAAAACCACCATGGTTGGGGGGAAGAAGAAGGAAGGGGTTAAGGTGGTTGGGTTTGAGGTTCTTGGCCTCACGTTTATATATGTTATCCACTTTGCTCTCTTCTTCTCATTTCCTCTTCATAGTTTATTTATAAATTAAGAATAAATAAATAAAAATTGCATGATAAAAAAATCAAATATACCACACTGTTTTCTAAAAATACAAGAGATTAAGATTGTAATTTCTCTTATAACTTTCGTTCTCTATTTTTTTATTATTTACTGTGATAATAATTGTGTGTAAAAATTCTCTTAGCTTCATTATTATTCACACTAATTATTTATAATAAAAGTAAAATACTTTTGTGAGTTTTATTATTAATGATATCTTATTTGATACTTTGCTTGTGTTGTTATGTTTGATTTACTTCACCGTGCTTCGTTTTCATGCAATTAGAATTAAACACGTGTTATTGTTTTTGATTTTATTTAAAATAATTATCCGTGTCTATTTTGTGAATCTGTTCAGTTAAAGGTTTTCTTTTTTGAAGGAATGTTTCACTTAAATTTAAAATCTTTATTTTTGTATGAATTGGACAGAATTATTTATTACACACTTTTACGAATTAGAAAATTCCTTCTATTCCTAAATATTACATATATCTCTTTCTATTTTTTTATATTTATTATGATTAAATTCCTCTTTGACATTGAAATTTAAAATCATACAAATACTGGGAAAAAAATAGAGCAAAACTTCGTATATTTAAAATAATAAGTATTAGTATTTTCAAATTATTGTAAAAACCAGTAAAAAAAATATTTTCAACAACTGATAGTCAAACTAATGCATTACAATTTATTGTATTATATGTTTTTAAAAATATTTTTATGTTTATGAATAATTTGAATGATCACCCTTCAATTAATTTCCACAACAGGAACTAAAATGATTAATTTTTTTATATGTCAAATTTATCATTTGTTTATTATTCCTTCTGTATTTTAGTATTCTTTTTCACCACAGAAAATAAAATAATTAATTTTTGTACTTTTTTTTATTAAAGATGTTTCTCTTCTAATCTTCAATCAAGTTGGCGTTCCCAATCATGTCTCTTTTTAAAGTGAGTGATAAATATTTTATCATTCAATTGAGAATGATAAACATTTTACCATTCAGTTATTTAATAATCTTGATTTTTTTTATTATTGTGAAAGGTTTTAAATGTGACGTGTTCATAAAATAGGAGATAGTTTACATGAAACAGTATACAAGTTTTTCTTAAGAAGGATCTTTAATAAATGTCAACCTATTCCTTCTCTGCTTGGGTTGTAGTTTTCTTTATTCGGAGTTTTAGAAAACTATTGATTTTTATTCCTTCTCTACCAATTATTTCTTGAGATAAGGTAAGTTTTTTCATTCTAGTTCTTTCGAACCTTAAATATGTTTTCTTCCTTTTATGGGTTCTCTTTGAAATGCATGTGGGTTTTCTTCGCTCTCATGAACTCTAAGTGTGTTAATAAATCCAACTATATCACTATATCATTAATTTGATCCTTTTGTGGGTATAGATAAGTGTTGGGTGGTAGGTGGAAGTTTTGGAAAGTGGTGGAAAGCTTAATTAAGAGTATTTTGTAAGGTGGGGGAACCTGAAACCTAACTAATTGCATGTTAAAATTCGTTTTGAATGTTTGGTATATAAAATTGTGATTGTTTGCATGGAACTAAGAAATAGTGTTAGGAATTAAGTGTTGAAATGTGGATAATACCCAAACAGGTTGAATGTGATTGATTGACATGTTCTTTTGCAGGTGAAATTGAGTAAATTGAAATTTTAGTTGTTTTGGGTGTGGAAAATTGAATGTGATATTCTGGAAATATAATTTGAGTTCAAAATGGGATTTGATTTGGGTATAAACATGTTGTTTTGCTTGAGATGGTATTTATTGTGGTCTGTGCAAATTTGATGAATTGGGTTGAAAAATTGGTTCTTAATTATGATTGGAAAAAGTTTTATTGAAATGGAAAAAAATTAGAAAACAGTAGATTAAACCAATTATACAAATCAATTCACCAATTATACAAATCAATTCTTTGTTCGGCTGATACTAAGAACCATCAAGAATCATGCACTAATGCTTAGATTTCGATAATTGAGTTTAAAGAGTTTATGATAGCAAAAACTATCAAAAATCATGCATCAATGCTTAAATTTAGATAATTGAGTCTAGAGAGTTTGTGATTGTATGTTTGATTTTTTCTAAGAATGTTTGAAATACCCTACTTTATGATAAAATCAATTTAATTGTTATATGTTTATTTCTTTTATAAACTAGCTTACCCTCTATTGTGTTTGTTGTTTTTCTTTTGTAATTATCATCTTTACTAGTGTGAGCAGATGAGGAAATGATTGTGGATTTATCTTAGGAGAAAAGATGTTGATGCAACTGCATAGATATATGATTGTGAGAGCTAGGTTTAACTTTTATCTTTTGAAAGTGGTTGTAGTTATGTGGTTAGCTTTTATTTTGGATAATTATAATAATTATGTGTTTGTTTCTAACTCTTTGTGGGTGGATTATCAGTTATGTGAAATTTCATTTAGTAGTATTGCACTGTTAAATTGAATGTTACAAAAGTTGGTTGCAATTATTTTTGAATTAGCATAATCAAAATTTGATGTTAGACTGTGTTTCCTTTGTTAATAAGTGTTTTTTTTCTAATGTCAACATTGTGCCTTTTTATTAATTTAGAGTTATTTTTTTGTTGATGTCATTTTTTTTATCAGTGTCACTATTTTTTGTTTTATGAGCATTTAAATGTTAGACAATTTATTACAAACTACACGTTTATAATTTACGGGTCTTTGATTAGTTGGAAAACTTCTCTCCAACTAACAATGACTTTTTTATCACAAAGACAAAATACATGTGTTTTTTGATGATTTAGTCTCGATCTATTTCCTACTATTGTTCACAACTAAATCAACTCAATGTGATTTTGTTTTTCAAGGTCAACAAATACTTTTTTTTTTATCTAACTAGGGTGTTTTCATGTGTAAGTGTCGATGGAAAAAAATATATTGATGTAAAGGTTGCTAATTTTACGAACCAATTTCCCCTAAACATTCAACGAATTCGATATCTTTCTTACTTAGATTTCAATAAGAATCTCGTGCATAACAAGTTTGTATTATGTTTCTTTTCATTTTTTGTTAAAGATGGAAGTGGAAACACAGTGATAGTAGATGATGTGTGAGGTAAACAATGTACAAACCCAAAGTGGTAGGTGTGATGATAAGAGAAATTGTAATCAAATAAGAAGAACACTAAAGTAAATTGTAAAAAAGTAAATTACCAAGGAAAGTAAAAGAACTTGTAATACAAATCAATGAAAGCGATAACCCAAATTGCAACAACCAACATTGAATTGACCATTTGTTCTATTCGTTACATTTCTCATAATGTATGTATTGTTCCACAATTTGTCACTTTCATAAAATAAAAAACACTTTTTTTTATATATTTTCCAACTCTTCCTAGACAATTACAAGATTTGAATTTAAATTTTGAATCAGTTACATGTTAAACCTATAATTACCTTAAAACTACCCTTAGTAGTTTTGGAGTCCATGTGGCTTGAGTAGTTGATATCCATTAAGTTTTTCAAAGTAGATATTGCTTTTGTCTTCTCGATTTACTTTTTTTTTTATTTTAATCGATAATTGTTCTATGATTTTCTTTCTTCCTTGATCGACGTTCTAACATGGGTTAATAACCTGCTTCAAGCGAGTTACAAGTTTGTCTTATGGTGTCCTTCACTTACACCATATATGTAAAATATAAAGTGTGGGGCATTTTGTTTTTTGTTCTCCTTATAAGGCTTGGCCTTCGGTCGATCAAGCAATATAAGGCTTGATCATTAATTGATTGAGTGATTAAGGCTTGACCTTCGATTGATTGCACAAGACATATTCCACTAGCTTTTAGTCCCACAACGACTCTTGACATTGGTGAAAATGACTACAGAAAATATATGGTTGAAGGGTGAGATTTACTAAAGGAAGTATACATATTTGTGATAGTTTAAGTGCAATATATTTGACTAAAGAACATGGGTAAAACAAGACATATTGATGTTAGATGTAATTTTCTTCATATTACACTCACGAGAGAATTGAAGTAAAGACAATCAACACCAATGACAATCTTCCAAATATTTTTATAGAGCTACTTCATGACCAAATTGTTTGGTTTAGTTAAATGTAAATTACTACTAGTAATTGGAGAAGAAAGATGTATTCCAAGATAGAATTTATAAATTTTTGTTTTTTTAACTTCTTTTAAGCGTGTTTTATAATTTTTTTGTTAGAGTGTCTAATTATATAAACATACTATGACTAACTCAAAATATTTTGCAACCACTTATAAGAAAAGTCTCTACTTATTAGATACATATCAAAGTATAATAACAATACTTCTAAATTCTTAATTGTAAATATACGAAATATTATTTCATATTTATTTTAAGGTTAAATATGTTTTTAGTTTTTAAATTTGATGATAAATTTAGAGTTTGTCATGTTTTAAATTTAGATATATTTTGGTTCCTAAACATTAAAAATGAATAAATATAATATTTTTAACGCAAGTGCATGAAATTATTTTAACATATTATATAATGTTTTAGGTTGACGTTTGATATGTTTACATCATTTGACACGGTTCGACTCAAATGGTAGTCTGAAATACTATTTAACAACTAACAAAATATAACATTGTTCGATTAAAATGACTACATTAATTCAATTTTAAAATTTGAGATAAAAATATATCAAAACCTTTTTAAAAAAAAAAATTAATTTTACATCCAAATTAAAAAACTAAAAACACATTTAACCATTTATTTTATTATTGTTTTAACGAATTTTGTTTCGTTGTATTACTCCAAAGCCCAATTCAACACTATCTATACAATAAAATCAACTTTAAAAATATTAAAAACTAAGAGACTTCTTGTTAATACGCAAAGGAAAACATATAAAGGTTGATATATCATAAAAAAAAAAAACGTAAAAAATAATATTGTTTTCTTACAAATTCTAAAAAACATCATTTACATCTTTTAATTTTCTACATATCTGGTCAACAAACCAGCAGACTTGTTATGAATAATGAAATATATAAAATTTAAAAAATATAATAAAATATATGAGCAAATTTATTCATAAAATCCAAACAAATATAAACTATTAATGGAACATTAAGATTTTGAATTAAACCTAATGAAAGTTAAGGTCACACTTTTAATTCTATCTATATGAGCAAACAAACGAGTCTTTCTTTGTTGAAGCAGATATCGTTCAATTTACTCTTTCACTAGTCTTTCTTTTTCTTTTTCTTTTTGTTAAATAGTAAAATACTAGTCTCAACAAGCACGTGCATATTCTTCATTTTCAAGCACTGTGTTAATTTTTAATAACAAATTGTGTAACGAACATGCGTTTTTTGTTTACAGAGTGTAACAACCAAGCTTTTTTATGACACGTGCGAACCATTATTCCAATTTTAAATAAGTTGTCAGAAAAAAAATTCCAGAAGGTTACATCTCATCTGGCACAATAAAAAATTTATTTTATTGGAAATGTAATTTGTAAGTAAAGTATCCAACAAATTAGGGATACACAAATAAAAATGCATTAAGAAGGTTTAGTTTGATAAAAACAAATATTTATTTTATGAAAAAAAATGATGTTTTGGTAATAATATAATTATTTAACAATTGTTTTTATTTTAAATATATTAATTAGTTTTACAGTATAAATAGTGGTAGTCATTAATTTAAATTTGAAAGTTGAGATTCTAAAGACAGAGAGAAGGTGAATTGATAGTGTGGAGTTGATAACGGAAGAAGAAAGGAGGGAAGATATGGGGGCATATAGCCACATCGACGGTTCGTTGCCACCACCTTCCTACGCCGTCGTTTCAGGCCAAGATCCCAGGTTCTGCAAGCACGTTCACGACAACGTCCATGGCAACATTTATATCGATCCTGTAATTTCCAACGACAGTTGAATCGATTCTTTTCGTTTCTTGAATCTTATTTTCCTGTAGCTACGAAGAAACTGAAGCATACTGTTATTATTTTTTAATTAATCTGATTTGTTTTTTGCGTTTTGTTCGGTTTTGCAGCTTAGTTTGAAGTTCATAGATACTGAGCAGTTTCAGAGGCGAGTTTGAAACGTTTTTTGTTGTTCTGTGAGACGGTTCATTTCCACATCCTTGTTATGTTCTGTTTATTAATTTTTTGGTTTTGCTTTGTTTGTTTATGTTGCAGGCTTCGCGAGTTGAAGCAATTAGGTGAGTTAATCGTCGTTTCTTGAATCCAATTATAAGAGAGTTGTTTAGAAATTAGTAGCTGCTTGAAATTGAAATTAAATGCACTTACATACTTATTCTTGGCAGGGTCTTTAATGCATTTTATTTTCCTTTTGAACTCACAAATAATATTTTTGCTTTTAGATTCTTGAATTGTTGTGTCAATGGTGGGGGGATACGTGGCATGAAAGACCTTACTGCTTGGGATTTATGTAGGAAATTAGGTTAGAGTGGGACCAAGATTTTCAAGGGTTGTTGTGGTCATGGTGTCGTTGTGATGCTTTACATTTGAGGACATTGCAGGCAAATATGGCTAATGCAGCCACGGTTGTGGTCCTGGTGAGTCAAAAAAGACCTTGAAATTGTGGCCAAATTTGCAGTGTTGTACCATTTTTAAGAACCATGAGTGGAGTATATTTTTGAACGTTCCCGGCATCCGTTTGTTTAGTGATAATTTTAATTTGTTTGTTTTGTTGTGTTAGTTCTTGAAAAACTATCAAATACTTAGTTGGACTGCTATGCTATTTTGTTTTAAATTCTAGGTATCCATAGGCAAGAGGATTTTTAATGTCCGCTAGCTGGGGAATTTCGTGGGAAAGTTGGTTTTACTGCTTTGGGCTGTCAAATGTACTTTGTGAAGTATGCCAAGATCTTTGTCTTAAGTTCAATTTAAAATAATACCGCAAGAAGATGCATTTATTGGTCATCAATACTCATTTCTCATGTGTGTCATGAAATGTTTTGAGTACTTTTAATGAGTTTTACTTGCAGGAAAAGAGTACCATGCATGTATATAGTAAAACAGGTTTTGGAGTTTTGGAAGTTCATTTATACTTGCTGTATAGCTTAGTTCTGATATTGAAATGACACTATGTTCAAGAGTATAGCTTGACAATTTGGTATAGGTAAACTGCTTTTGCTTTTAAATAAGATTATTATACACAATTGCATGTGAATCTGTTAGTATGTGTGTGGGTATTTTGAAATTATTATATGCCAGTTTATAGTATGTTGAAAGTCCCACGAAGGTATATGTTGCATACATGAGATGAAACACAAATTGAATTTTAACGGAAACTTGAATATTTTATTATGCATTTTATGTTATGACATAACTAACACAAGGATGTCCATTATTTGATTCCCTGCTGACCACTGGCTGTAATAAATCTATTTCTATAGATAAAAAATTTGCCCTTGTAATGTAATAGAATATATCGAGGATTCTGTGAAATATTCATTTGGTCTCTCAGAAGATAATGAGTTTATTTCTTTGGTTACAAGGTAGTTCCTGTCATTTTCATGTAACCTGTAGTAGGAAGACAGTAGTTGTGAAATGTAATTTTTAAAATGCTGCTTCAAACGCTGTCATGCCATTGGTGCTCACATGGCTTGATATCCCCTTTTGAATATTCAGTATGTTTAATCTCTCCAATAAATCAATTTGTTTTTATGTTTCAGGTTTTACGAACATGGTTTATCCAGGGGCTGTGCATTCCAGATTTGAGCATTCTCTTGGCGTGTATTGGCTAGCTGGTCAATGTGTGGAAAAGCTTCATACTTATCAGGTATAAAATTTTATTTAAGTATTTTATAATTTTAAAGGTAAGGTCTTTCTGACAGGATGTTAATCTGTGTTTATGATCATGCAGGGCGTGGAGCTTGATATTGATAGATTTGATATTCAAACAGTGAAGCTTGCAGGTATGTCATGTTTCATGGAACTGCCATTGATTTTAATCCAATATAATTTCTTAATAATTTTTACTGCGGATGCCTTATTTTCTGTAGGACTTCTGCATGATGTGGGTCATGGTCCTTTCAGTCACTTGTTTGAACGGGAGTTTCTTCCCCTAGTTATCAATGGTTCTGATTGGTAATCTTATTTTTACCATTTTTATACAATTTTGCATTTAATGATCTAATTTATTTCATTTTTCTCTGTATTTTGGCCTTGTAATGTTTAGAAAAGTTATACTTTTGTCAGTAAATTCCTTAGTTGAGATATTATGTTTTATCTGATTTTTTTTTTTTAAAATCATTTTATGACCATAATTCATTTAATTCGTGTCATTTTTTATGTTGTAGGTCTCATGAACAAATGTCGGTCAATATGGTCGATTATATTGTTGACGAACACCGTATTGATGTTGACTCCCAGATGATAAAAAGGGTCAAGGTAAAGCTACTGCTTACCATTGTTCTTTTCCTGCATTAGATTAAGTGTCTTCAGATTTTGAGCATCACTTCCTTAACCATCATAAACGTTATGTCTGATAAATTAACAAAGTTGTCGGGTAAGTAATAAATTGGGTGATTAGGCAGTGTAGACCTGGAAACAACTTTCTTCTAGTTTAGAAGCACTGTAATTCCTCTAAACGTAATATATATATATATATATATATATATATATATATATATATATATATATATATGTGTATGTATATATGTATTGAACGTGCAGATAGCCAAGGTACATGTTGAAAATATTTGCCTTCTTTGTTCAATAGTTGCCATCAGTAGGAAATGTGTGTTCAAGCTCTGCCGTAGACTTCTTCAAAACATATTTAGAAGGTTGTCTAACATCCATTTTCCCCTCCCCACTTCTGTGTCTGGATATACTAATTTGAAAGAGCAATTACGCGGGTTTATGTTCTCAAATATTTGTTTACTTATTCTGTATTAGAAGCATATTGCATCTCTCATATAAATGGAAAGTAGAAAGTGGTTTGCATCTTCATTCTCCTAAGTAAGTCATTAATGTTGGCAGGATATGATACTGGCAAGCTCTGAATCTGCTCCTCCAAGGGTAAAGTTTTTAATTTATTCTATTTTATATTTTCTATTCTCTAGGCTTATTAAAAATTTTGATGGATGATTTTGTTTATTCTTACCAAAGTTATTTGTTACCCGTGTGTCCTTTTTCTTTTATATTTTTTCCCCAATTGTTTGTTATTTAGAGCTCAAGTGGGAAAAGTTTCTTGTATGATATTGTTGCAAATGGGCGAAATGGAATTGATGTTGACAAGTAAGTAAACAGAAAATTTAACAGTCAAATCTGGTTTATTGATCCTGTTTACATTCTCTCTTTCATGTATTCTTTGAGTTATGCCATACTGTAATACTTTGTGGAAACTATTGCTTTGCAGATTTGATTATATTGCCCGTGACTGTAGAGCTTGTGGTCTAGGATGTAATTTTGAATTTCAAAGGTTTCATGAATTTCTTCAAAATGACTTAATTCTTATCAGTAGTTTGATAATTTTTAGCTGGAAAGTAAACTTAAATAAAGGTCATGTATCACTTCTAGCATCTTAAATTTTAATTTACCTACAGGTTATTGGAGACAATGTGGGTTTTGGATGATGAAATTTGTTATCGTGCTAAGGACTGTTAGTGTCATTCCTCAAAACATTTTTTCATAATACACTTCTGATTTTCCTATCAATTGTGTTTCTAATTGTTCCTTGCTCTTGGGTGTGCAATTTGCTAGACCTTACCATCCACAAAATGTTTGCCACTCGTGCTGATCTGTATAGAACAGTTTATACACATCCAAAAGTGAAGGTATGTAGTTATTTTGTTTGGAAGATTATTTTATTTTAGGTAGATGTAGACCACTCCCTTTCACCGATTTTTCCGTCTATTTAATATCCATAGACTTACCGGTCTCGTTTTTACAGTTTCTAATCCCATCTTGATGTTTTCAGGCAATTGAGCTTATGATAGTTGATGCACTTGTTCACGCTAATAGTTATTTGGAGATTTCATCTAACATACATGATCCTTCTCAGTACTGGAAGGTTACAAGGGCTTCTTACTAATGAGCTTGTGTTAAAAACATTTATTCAATGCTCTTTTTAATAATAAAATGTAGTTTACTTAAAAAATGCAGCTGGATGACACAATAGTTAAAACTATCGAGACAAGTGCAAGTCAAGAACTAAAGGAGGCCAGGGAGTTGATCTTGCGGATTCGAAGGAGGAATTTGTACCAGGCATGTTTTTAACCTGTTGCTTTTCTGTGATAGTTATCATTACCTGCTGCAATCACCTATTAGGTAGTGGTATTTTCTCAAGCTGTTTGACACGAATTCTGTGTAAACTTGTGTGGATGTGTCTAAATTTACATTACATTGGTCTAAAATGTTTGTGTGATTAACAATTTTGCATTTATTAAATTTTGTATTTAGTATTATAGAATCTAAGGATGAATTTTGTTGTGCAGTTTTGTAATGAGTACCCTGTACCAAAAGATATGCTGGACAATTTTAAGAAGGTCACTGCTCAAGATATTGTTTGCTCTCAGGTCTTCAATCTGGTTAACCCTTATCATTTGCAAATCATATCTAATATTTATTTTTTCTCTTCATTGAGAAAGTTCATTTTTTTTATGTCATTTGGCAGAAGAGTGGTGGAGTTACACTGAAAGAGGAGGATTTAGCTGTTTGTAATGTCAAAATTGATTTGACTCGCGGAAAGCATAATCCCCTGGAGAGGTATAGAGTGAAGAATAATCATGCTAGCTGAATATAGACCTTTATTTTGTTTTAGTTTCCTAATATGTTGTCCTAATTTATTATTTTTTCTCTTTTTGGTGCATGTTTCTGTGGCAGTATCCACTTTTTCAAGGTACATCGACAAACCTACCTACCTATCTTTTTATCAAAATATTTCTTTAATCTTATATTTTAATTGGTTTTTCCAGTGTCTATATTGTATTAGTGGATGATGTCTTCTTTTTTCGCATTAGTAAACCCTCTTACCTTGTGCAGTTTGACAGTTCCTGTGCTAATTAGTTTTAGTTTAAACTGTTTTTTATTACTTCTGTTGGGATACTGGGTTTCAATTGTTGGAAATTATTGACATATTTAAAGTAGCTTCGTCCTTATCATTGGTGTTTAATTTGGAATTTGAATTATGCTAGTTGTATTGAGTTTCCTTGTTCAATAATGTATTCAGGATTATGAAAGCAATGAGAAATTTACAATACCTGATGAGCGCGTAAGCCACTTGCTACCCACATCTTACCAAGATATGATAGTTAAGGTGTACGCCAAAAAGCCAGAACTGGTTAGTTTATCCTATGCTTGTTTGAACTTCTTTCCTTTACACATTCATGTTGGCTTCACTAACCTTGCTTTGTGCAATCCTATAGGTGCAGGCAATTTCAGAGGCTTTTGAAAATTTTCAATTGAAAACATATGGGATAAAAGCACAGGCACATGCAACACCACAGAAGAAACGACGTTACAATCCAATTCTATGAGGGAAAATGTATCATTACAATGATGCTATATTTTTTTTTTCCCTTTATTCTGTCTCACCCTTTTTTGGTATACTTACATATTCCACAATGAAATATAGTGTAAGTCCATAGAGAAAATGGGACACACTCTGAAGCTTGTACTAGAGTTAACACATCAAAAAAATCAATTACATATATGGCAGTGGTTAATTGCAACAGTTTCATGTAGCTGTATTTGGCAGTGAGAGCAATATTTTCTTGTCACTGCTAGTTGGCAGTCTCAAGTTGCAAATGTTTCTGAAATCTCATGTTGATGACAAATTGGTCCACTCTTCATGGATGAGAATGCATCTATAGTCTCTACCCTTTTAAGGCTACTAACCACTAAGCATTCATTGTGTACTACAATTGTGTCCAGTTGGAAGAAAAAGTCATCTAATTAACTTAATTTCATGTAGGACAAATCCTTTCTTGGATAAAACTGATCGTGGGATTTGACCCCAAGGCCAGGAAATAATGCTCGATTGCCAAGTTGACTCCTTATGGCAGAAAAATCTAAAAGCATATGCGTCTCGTGACAAAGAAAATTTGTGGTGTTAAAGCTAGTAAGTCATAACCCACGGTGCTTATCTTGATAGCTTAACACATTTCATGCGTAAATCACTGATGTGATTTTTGGTGAATTTTTCCTTTTTAAATCATATGAACTATGAATACAGAGTTTGCTTTAACCTGTAATAATGCCATCAAAGAGTCGAAACAAACAAGAATCAAGTACACATATTACTAAAGAAATGTTTTGTTAAACTAGCTATTGATGTGGCAATTCCTAAACAGAAAAATAAATAGGAACAAAAGAGGCTAACAAAATTTATTCAGATATTTAAAGCAAAAAATGTGAAAAAATTGAAAACCCAAAATGGTATTAAATCAAACTTTTTCCTATGACTTTCTTTTGGATCCATTGTGTGTGTTGGGAAGAGGCACCCTAATTTTAGTTTTTGATGGTTATGCCTCTGAGATCACGGGTGTTACTACTTGCTGCTGATAGCTCTTAATAAAAATCTCGAGCATTTTGCGATTCAGTTGAAACTTGGCCTCGTGATTCATGACTATGTTGAGACTTCTGAGACATCTTTTTGGTCACATTAAAGTCCAAAGTTGGCATTCACGGGTAAGCATTAAGCACATCATCATACAAACTGCAATGTTGCTTACCCTTTTGATTCATTGCAAAGCAAATGCCTAAAACTCCTTATTTCCTTTTTAGTATTTTCTTTTTGAATAAAACTTCACGCACACACATGAGACTTGTCATACAAACATATACTCCACTATTTATTAACATTTAAAATTTTGTTGAAATTCTAGATGTCGGTGATGTTTGATGTGAGTGTTCAATAAGTTCAATATGCCATAGCACCCTATTTACCCTTCTTAAATTTGGAATAGATATCTAGAATTGGATATTATTTATTTATTTATTTAGTGATTGGTGAAGATAAATCAAGTCCAGCCTGTATCCTAAATTATGATAACGTGTTAACTTTTTTGTACTCATGATTCCAAAGTGTTAACACCGACTACAAACATCGTGATCATTGAAAATTTGAAAGCATCTCAAAGGGAAGCGAATTCAACAGAAATCATTGGTTTTGATTCACCCTTATAAGTTTGATATTTCATTTTTCAGTCACATATGGTGATGTGATGATCCTACGTTATGTAGATGCCCATTGAAAATTAGTTTGATTCTTCCATTTGCACCTTCTTGAGCTTATGTTATCTCACAAGAATGAACTTTTTTTTTTGTTTATTTTTATTTCTCCTATGGGGTAACATAGAATATCACATTTGATGGCCAAAACTCACTTTCTTAGTTATGTTCACTTTTTTTTTTTTCGCATTTTAAATTTCTCATGCTTTTGTTGGAACAAAGTATATGAAAATTCAAGTGTAACCTTCCCCAGATGATCACCAGTTATAGGTTGTCACTGAAATTCTCTTTGAGCCCAAAGAAGCATTTTTTTCCTTTATTGGAAGAAGTATTAAACAAGCCAATACTAGTGAGACATTTGGTTTGTACTAAGCCATGCAGGAAGTCAAATTGACATTAATGGTGAGAAAATAGTCCAGGAAGAACGAATTATGAGAATTCATTTCAATGATGACTACAACAGGAAGAAGAAGAAGCAAAAACACTTTTTTTTTTCTCTTGTCACTTGAATGCATGCATGGATGTCTCACCAAGAAATTTCTTATTGACCACCATAACGAGTTTGGCCAAATGCATATTGTTTTGGAGTTTGTTTTATCCCTTTGATATTAAGGTTTGGTTTATCTGAAATTTGAAATAAATATGATTTTGATTCTCTATTTTTTAAGCATTTAATCTTTTAAATTAAAAAAAATACATTTAAAACAGTTTAATACATTAAAAATGTGTTTTTAAAACTCGTTTGGTTCTTTAAATATTTAGAAAATAAGAATGCATGTTTTCAAATTTTTAAACTAAAATATATATTTTTAAAATTCAAGGAATCAAAACAGAAAATCATAAACTAGATACACAGTTCTTTTATTTCAATTTTTATTTTCTCTTTGATGATGATTAATTCATTAGTCTTGCCTCAACCAATATTCCACACATTTACTATAAAGCAAATAATAACATATTTATAAATTTTAATTTAATTATAACTTTCATTTATAATAAAATTGATGCTTTTAATGATGATTAAATTCAAAGTTATGTTTATCATCATACTAGCCACAAGAGTAATTATTTTATACTCGTAATAAGAAGAATTAATTTTTTTGATTTATTCTCGAAAAAAAATTATCCAAAGACATAATTTATGATTTATTTTAAATGGATGCATGAAGAGGCACACAGGTGAACATGAAACTTCTCTAAAACTTCATTCCCTTTGTACTTAAAAATTGCTAATCATTCATCTATATTTTTTAAAATAAATAAATAAATAAATTGTTATGGTTCTGTCTGACATGCCTTGTTTTTATCTAACAATTTCCATACATTGCTTATTTTTACCACTAGCATTAAATTTTGCTTGACTATTTTGTATGGCATTAATTTCATATAATTACTATTTATTACTTTTCTTTAATTTTCATTATATCAAAATTACTTGTTATATATAGTTTTCTCATCTTTTTTATTTCTTTCTCTCCTTTGTTTTTCCTATTTAGATGAATATCCATATATCATTCTACTAAATTAGATTATTTTCAATTATCTTCAGTGTCTCGTTAACCATATAAATCAAACAACGTGAAAAATGTAAGAAAATAACTCATTTCGGGTATCAAAGTAGTCCTAAATAATTATTTTAATGATTAAACGATCATCCTCTCTCTATCATGAACCTAATCCATTGGTTTCTCTACAATTTTGCTGCTACTGTCTTATTGTTTATATTGGATAAATTATATGTTGATTCGACATGTCACAAACCAATAAGAAAAAAACAAAAGCAAAACTCTGTTTTGTCCCTGTATGATGGTCAGAGTGTAAATTAATGAAACCATCACCTTCACCAAATTAAAAATTATGTGATATGAAGGGTTGGACTCATCTAAGTGATGCTACCTACAATGGTGGACAAATAATCATATTTATTAAACATTAAACATGTGATTAACAATTTAATATTGCAAATTGAAATTTATATTTTTTAAATATAAGGTATTGTTTTAATCTTTGTTTATCTTTTTATAAGGCTTTTTTTAGTTATCTCTTGCTTTAATGATTTATTTTACTCAAAAAGATAATGATTTTTACATTAATAATTTTATAATGGTTAAAAGATATTAGATTTGCATTTAAATTAAAATATAAGTTTCTGAACCATGTATATCAGTTACAAATATCATACATTCAAGAAACAAGTTTGCATCCTAAAAATAAATTTTAATATTTCAAAAACTTAATCTCCAAAATTTAATTAGGATGTACTCTTATTTTTCTCCAAAACAACAACTTTATCAAGCATAGGAGTCTTAAGAGTGAGATTTTTTTTTTATCCAACTCATCAATATTATATTGTTGAAAAGTTATAATATTTTGTAAGTATGTAATGAAAAGTTTAATTTCATTATCTTTGTACATGAAAGAGTATATATTAAGAAATCTCAATACATATGTTAGCATTAAAAAAAAATTCTCTAACTCTAAACATAGATATGTTACAAAAAATGAATGATGATGACAAGAAGTTACACAATTGCCTTTGTGACAAAGTGACTCCTTTAACTGTTTGCATGATCACCCATTGATGAAGCCAAACAACTTGTCTGAAAGGGATGGGAACATGTAAAGGTGCAATAACCGTGAATGCCATCAATGAAAAATAAAAATAGAAGAAAATGAAAAAGGAAACAGAAAAACAAAGACACACCAAACAAGAGAGAGCCACAGAGACGCACAGAAAGAGATCTTTGGTTTCAATAAATTAGAAGAAGTTGAAGGTTTTGATAATCGGAGGGAACCAAAGTGGGGCAGAAACACACGTCGTGTTCAGGCAAAATCCATGTGCCCACATGGATGATTGAGAGAGAGAGAGAGAGTGAGTGAGTAAGGGTGAGAGAGTGTTATATTTAGGACCTCAACATCACCACAGGTATAACAGCAGCAGCACCTGCAGTGGCAGCATAAACATACACAGTAGTAGAAGAGGAGAGACACGAGAGACCCACCAAGGAAATTTTGTTCAAGACCAGAACTTGGTCATAAAGTTTGCATCTTTTGATGATTTTAAGTGGCACGAGGTTCAAAGTCCATAGTGGGGTGTGGTGAATTTTATTTTGGAGCGGGGGAGGAAGAGAAGAGGTGAGAGAGATGAAGAAGAGTGAGAGTGGGGGGTATGTGAGAGCGGATCAGATAGATCTGAAGAGCTTGGATGAGCAGCTTCAGAGGCATCTTAGTAGAGCATGGACTATGGAGAAGAACAAGGAGAAGGAGGAAGAGGAGGTTGAAGGAAGGTCCACAAGAAGCAGACAAGAATGGGAGATTGACCCCTCTAAGCTTGTCATCAAGACTGTCATTGCCCGTGGCACTTTTGGCACAGTTCATCGTGGGATTTATGATGGACAAGATGTTGCAGGTAGTACACTCTCTTGTTTTGGTCTCATACTTGAAGTGTTTTGAGTTTTCGTTTGATGTTTGTCTCTTTGTTTTATTATGTAACTGACCAAGTCTAGAAAGAAAGAGGAAAAAAAATTATGCATGGTTTGTTTTTCCCTCCCTTTCTTGCACTGTATTGTTTAACACCACGCCCATGTGCAAGGGGGAAGTTTTATTCACTTATGGAAGTTCATGCAGATGCAGTTGGTGCTTTTAAGGTGTACTTGCATAATGTGCACATGCTCCCAAACTGTAGGTTTTTTGGTTTTTAGGCCTTCTTCTTTTGTGATTGTCAAGGTTTCATTTCATAGGCAAGTGCATTATCTACGATGTCTTGCTTGACTTTCAATGGGAGTGTTATGAAGGGTTCGAAAGAGTTGTTCAATCTTATGTATTATTTGGTCTGCAGATCCACTGTTTAAGTTTTATTTTGCATGTTCCTTGTGATTTCGTTTTACTTGTACCTTTGCAATCAAGCAAGCAACAACTTTTGGTTGAACATGACTCTCTGTTCTGCTGTTTTTTGTTTCCCCAAGTTCTTTGAGAAGGCATCTTAGCTGATAGTGTTTGGTTAGCCATAACTGCCTAGCATTGAAACTTTGTGGATCAGGATTTGCACAATCCGTGATTCACAAGATTGAGTACCCTTTACTCCTTTTCTTTTTGTTTTCCCTGGAATTCACAAGATCTAGTTGACTTGACAGTTATGTGCATGAACTTTAGTGTTTATTTCTTTTTCAACTTTCTTGTGTTCTTGGTTATTACTGTTGTGCCCCTTATTTTACCACCATGGGGTTGTATAAGGATTTAAAAAAGCAAAAGGGTTTAAGTTGATTGGTTTTTATGTTGCCACACACATTTCTCGTTCATACAATATTCTTCTAGTCGTAGCCAGTTACAGGAGCTCTTCTCGTGAGAGTTAAAATCATCAGTGATGGCAATGCCTTTTTGAGATTTCATGATTGCCATGATGATAACAATATGCTAAACTTTATTATCTTTTACAGTTCCTGGATGCTAAACCTGTTCACCCTGCATAAATTTAGATGAATGAACAGTTTAACTTGTGAATGTGCATGCATGCTCTCCTGCTTCCATAACTTGCAATCAATCTTCCATTTTGTTTTTCTCAGTTAAGCTCCTTGACTGGGGAGAAGAGGGACATCGATCAGATGCTGAAATAGCTTCTTTGAGAGCGGCGTTTACTCAAGAAGTTGCCGTTTGGCACAAGCTTGACCATCCTAATGTAACCAAGGTAATATTGCTCCTTCATTCTTCACTTGCCTTAATCATGTTTGTCCTTTATCTTGTGCTGTGGGAACGGGTAACTCCCTTTAACAGGTGGTATAAGTTCTGTTACTTGCTACTTAGTCAAAAGATGATGAACAAGATGAAAGGGAGAAGATAAATGATGATGAAGATCTTGAGATTTAATGTGTTACTTGAGGCTAATATTGGACTATGTTCAAGCTGGAAATGTGGTAAAACATTCTAGGACTACAACATTGCCAGAATCTCAAATAAATTCTCTTAAGATTTATTTTCTGTTTTGTCTCTAATATGTTGGGGCATGGGAAAAGGATTAAGTGGTAGTTGGGTGGGTGCATTAAGATCTGCACCAAGGGGAAAAACCTGTGCAAGTGTACAGGGCAGTAATTTGGTCTGGTCTTCAGGTTCCCCCACAAGTAATGCATGAAATTTTCATCATAATTTCAAACATTTATGTGAGAATCTGCTTATTCATTCTTACTGTCAAATCTATTTTGCAGTTTATTGGGGCAACAATGGGAACATCAGAGCTACAGTTACAAACAGAAAATGGTCATATAGGCATGCCAAGTAATGTTTGTTGTGTTGTTGTTGAATATTGTCCTGGAGGCGCTCTGAAGACTTATCTTATTAAAAACCGAAGAAGGAAGCTGGCTTTTAAAGTGGTTGTTCAACTGGCTCTTGACCTTGCAAGAGGGTCCAATCTTTTTGCCTTATCTGTGTCATATAAGCTCAAAAGAATAAGCTTTTTTTTTAAGCCTGAAAAATCTTTATTATTTACTTTACAGGTTGAGCTATCTCCACACAAAGAAGATTGTCCACAGAGATGTTAAAACAGAAAATATGCTTCTGGACAAGACACGAACCTTGAAAATAGCTGATTTTGGAGTGGCTCGGATTGAGGCTTCCAATCCTCATGACATGACAGGTGAAACCGGAACCCTTGGTTACATGGCTCCTGAGGTATATGCTCCAATTCCTTTCAAAACATCTCTCTTGTGCATTGTACTTTTGGGATTTGTTTCAAACACTCATTAATGTCTAATTCGTGACTCTGCATAGACAAATTTTTTGAACTCTTAGACGTGTTGAATGTGGTCAAATCTGTTGTCTAACTAATTGTGAAAGAATTGAGATGATCATTCTGCTCTTAGAAATATAGTGAAAATTCACTAAAACAAGTTCTTCATTAAAGTATTTACCATTTTTGGAAAAATAAGACATTGCATTGTTCTATTACTGTCTATACTTTTATCAGGCATTCCTTTGTTTTATAATTCAGCCATCAATTATGTATATCTCCATGTTCGTTTTGATACATAAGTACTGGAAGAAATCTCTACATCAGAAGGTCCCATTTACAATTAATGACATCTTGAACTTCAGCATATTATCACTAATCTTCAGATATTTACAGCATCTAGCACAAACATTGTTTTTCTTTTTCCTGAAAGTATTCTAATGACGAGTCTCTTCAATACGAGCCATTCATTTAACTGTAATTGACAGTTCACTCTCTTTAAACACACAAGCCTTGGCATATATTCTGCTTATGTTACAATCATAAATGGTTTGGTTTTGCATAAGTAATCCATGTTTTGTTGGAATAGTAACAGATGTTGTATCTATGAAAATCTTACCTGAAGAAATTGAGCAGGTTCTAAATGGTAATCCATACAATAGAAAGTGTGACGTGTACAGTTTCGGCATATGCTTATGGGAGATATACTGCTGTGACATGCCATATCCAGACCTTAGCTTCTCCGAAGTGACGTCAGCTGTAGTACGGCAGGTATATGAAATAAGGACATTTACCTCTGACAACTGATGTTTTCAAAATCCAAAGTCTGATTCCTACTCATGATATTAAATAAGGGCATTTTTGTTCAGATTCAAATATACTATTTTTTTACTTCCATTATACATTCCTTAATCCATGTGCTTTAACCTTAAACATCATATAGTTATGGGAAAGAGTAGTAGTATTTGCTAACAATCACCGACTTGGACAATTGTTAGTTTGTTTGCAAATGGTCTCATACAATCATATCTGATGTTTATGCATTAGTAAAGTAACTATTCCAACATGTTTTATGCATACAATTGTTAACTAGAATCTTTGTGGAACTGCAGAATCTGAGGCCAGAGATTCCACGATGTTGTCCTAGCTCTCTGGCAAATGTGATGAAAAGATGCTGGGATGCGAATCCTGACAAGAGGCCAGAGATGGATGAAGTGGTGTCCATGTTGGAAGCTATTGACACTTCAAAGGGTGGAGGTATGATCCCTCTTGATCAGCCTCAGGGTTGTTTATGTTTTCGGAGCTATCGAGGACCTTGAAAGATTTTTCACTGTCGAGGAAATCGATTATGGAGGGATGATATACAGCATTCTGGAAAATCAGTTTGTATTTTATTTCATTGAAGGAATAGGGAAGAAGGAAGACTCAGGATGGAATGCATACACAAAAACTGTGAAGGCCATAGTTAATGATGAGCTCTGCAATTACTTGTTACTTTGTTGGGCTATAATTTTTGTAAAGCTAATTGTGCTCTCTCCTCATTGCACCCATTTTTATGATATTTTCTATGTAAGTTGTACACTTGACAGTAGTAGCATGGATTGTTCCAACACTAATATCAAAGTCCTGAGGGGTCATTTGATGTCCTTTGAGCTTACAAGTGATCTGTTTTGGGAAAGATCTGCTCATGTGCAGAAAGACACCTATAATAAATATATGGAATAAATATACAATTTGGCTGTAAAACATGTATCTGTTGAGATTGAGGAAGCTTTTTGTTTATCCAATTCACATTTTAAGTGGTACAATCTTACATGATATTTTAATTATAAAGAATCTCATGTGAGAATATCTGATTCCCTTCAGAATGGTAAGCTATATATCGACAGTTATGAACATATGATAAGAAAGAAGTTTCAGAACTTTGCTTATAATCTTCAGATCGAAAAGGTTTTTAATTCTTTTCGAAGTCTTAGATATACTATAGATAAAGTTAATTTAAAATGTATAAGTATATGCAAATTTGGTTTTATAAATTGATTTTGTAGGTTTGAGTTAGATTTAAATTTTTTTTTAATAAATTGTATAAAAAACAAAGTAGTTGATCTAATTTTTACAAACATTATCTGAAGGTAACCATCTTCTCAAATCAAGTTTCTGCTTTAAATTATCTGTGACTCTGATCATCTAAAATGTTCGTTAATGGGGTCACTTCCCCTGAAACTCTGCTATGTATAAAAGATCCTTCATTTGAAATTCTGATTGAGATGTACATGAAGAATTCTCTTGTTCTACAACTGTTTCTGATAGGTTAATGATATCTTCTTCCATTTTATTTATTACCCTGCAAAACAACAGAACTAGAGACTAGGGAAGTTCAGTATACCTTCTTTTGGGTTACAGCTTCAGAAGAAACTTCATCTAATAAGGGACCCCTTTTGAATCAGCTCTGCATCACTAGGTCATGCTTCAACTGCATAAATATGGCTGATTTCAAATGTTGCAAGCAACTTCTGCTCAAAGATTCTTTCCATGGTCGAAGCTCACAACGACAGGTATAGAAAATCGCATAAATATAAGCAAAGAGAGTAGCTCCACTGCACATTCTTGGCCATATCTGATGTTGGAGGTGAGGAAGAAAACTGTTGGGAAAACAATGACCTTCACATACTCGTAAAATTCGGAATACAAGTTGGATGATGCAACATCCACCACAAAAGAAAGATGCTTTGTTCTCTTAAGATTTTCTTTTCCTTGCTGAATGTGTGAAAGAGAATCTTTGATAAAATGTTGTTGTACAGTGTTGTCTTCAATCCTTTAAACAAATTCCCATAATATTAGTGGAAGAATATTTCCACTTTCGAGCAGAAAATAATACATCGATATTTCAGACGTGATAAAAGAAGGAAAATACTGTACAGAAACTCAGACAAAGAACCTTTGATCAAAACCGTTGTTGAGTTGCATAAGTTTTTAATATTGCCCAAGTCTAATGATTGATGTAATGTAATGATGGTACAAAGAATTATGTGAAGTTCTTCATAAATGTGTATATTTATGTAGCGTTATTACTCAGGTAAATATAACCATGACAAGGTTTTTGGTCTAAAATGATAATGAGTGTTGATCCATTCATAGTTGATGTTTGTGTTCAAAGTAAACAAATAAAATAATTCCACAACTTCCTCATTGAACAATCATAATTTTATTGATGAATTGGTGGAATGAAAGTTACAAGCCGGGGTGGTGAATAGTCTTAAAACATAATAAAATCTCAAGCTGTTGAACTGAATGCTAGGTTCTAGTAAAATGAATATTTGCTTTTCTGATAACAATGAGAAACTTAAGAGAGTAAACTTTCCACAGTAGAGCCTGCACTCCTGAATAGCCTTGAAGCAAGTGACAACAAACACTCATGTGGTATTTGTAGAAAAAAGCACAGAAAGTTTCACTAGCCAGCAATCTTGTAGCTTGGATTCACCAAATTATCAAGGCCAGAAACTACTTGAATAGATTCTATGACATCACCAACTTTGAGGTCTGCCAAGAAATCCTCGTTTTCTGTTACATAGCCAAAGACAGCATACCGACCATCCAATATATTGGCATTACTAGGAGTTAGCTCACTTTCTTTCAATAGCCAAAATATCTGGCTAGAGGCAGAGTTGTTCTCAAATTCCTATTCAACAAAATAAAAGGTGTAAGTAAAAGCTAGAAAAGAATATTAGCATGCTTAAAGAACAGCCATGTCAAAGACTGATTCTCACATCTCTTGCCATTGCCATTGTACCGAAAGCATTAAATGGAAGCTTTGTTTGAGCCTTGTATAGACCAAGCTCCTGTCCAAACAGATTATTGCCAACAGCAAATAAGAAAGTTTTCAACCTTGAGACGGTTAAAGGAACATGTTTGGAAGTATAAAATAAAGTTACAAAGTGAAACTTCATCCAAGAAAATAATACTAGTAAAAATACTTATTTCTTCTGATCATACAATGAGGTCTTTGATACAAATGTGCAAAAGTACACATGCCCCAAGAGTGATAAACAGGTGAAGATTACCTCTAAAGTTGCCCCATAAACAGGTGCCTTTTCGCCATTCACCGTAATTTCTAATGGTATTGTCCTGGTTTTCTCTGTACTTGGATCAATGAAACCCTCAGCAGGGCCTTCAGGATCACCAGTTTGGACGACAAACCCATCCGCTGCATAAAATTAAGACTATCTTGGTGAATTTAAACTATATGAGAGAGTTTCTACAAATTAAGCTCATATATAGACTAATTTTAGTTTACAACAAAGTTCATTTCATTTTTTCTTTTTATTCTTTTTTCTCTTAGAAGTTTTTGTGCAGAAATTTGTCCATACACACCCATACAAAATTATAGATATCAAGATCATTCAGCTACCATGACATAAGATGAAATCCAGCCAATTCATTCTCATAAAGAATTAATAATATATATGTATACATCCTTCCTTATCATTTCCTGTTGTGCAATGAGAGAAACTGGTGTACCTACTATTTATTTCTAAAACATAGCTAGAGAAGGCCTAAAAGATTATTTACCAAACCAGCTATAGCTGAAAGGGAAATCACAAGAAAAAATGCATGTCCAATAGAAGTCATATTTGTTACCTCTCTGGATTTCCATGCCATCATAGAAGTGCCTTTGAACCAAGTCAATGAAATTTCCAGAAGTTACAGGGGCATTGTAACCATCAAGAACAATGTGGAAAACGCATTCTTCCAGATTTGGATTGTCTTTAATCTTGACCTTCATATCCACTGCTGCTCTCCCCTTCAATAAGGGCATATTTTGGTATTCCTCGGGCACTTCAAATGGGAAGCCATCAACCATGTCTTCTTCAACACTGCAGAAATGCAATGCCCCAGGAACATCTCAGCTGCAGTCAATGAAAGGTTCTATATGAGAAAAGTCTTTCTCAAGAAGGTTAATTTTCTAAGTCCTCCTCAATTTTCCACTGTTATGAGGAGGACTCAATTTTTGCCAACATCTGAGTTTGGACTGAGTTTGTACTCAAAAACAGATCAAACTTATGAGGTTTTACAACCAAATCAATCTAGAGGAATCGTGCTAAAATGGTTGCAAATCTAGTATGCAATACCAGGTTGTCCAAATGAATGTTTTTCAATGGCTACCTGACTAACTAAACATGACACTTTGCAGTACAGTAGTTAGTCAGACCTTTAGATTTTAGGCACAGTTAGGATATAGACAAGTGGTGATCTACTGGTTGTACCAATAGTGCGGCTCTCGGACTACATTGATGTATGACAAGGTTAAATTGCTTTGCCACATCGGTTTAAGGTAAAGCCTACTTGTATCATTGAAGCAACTAACCCTTAATTCTGTCAGTTCCTAAGGAACATGAAGTGCTTTATATTGTCATAGCACACACCTATCCATTTTTCTGCAATTCTAATAATAGCAGAGTCTCAGATTCTTAATGATTAGCAGATAGAACGGACACTTAGAGAAATACATCATGACAGAGTTATAACATTTCAGGAATCCACCAATCCGTCTTTCATTATTCCAAGGAAGAAGAAAAAAAATATCCTGTTCTTATTGAGCACGTGTATGGAAGGATAAAGGTCTTTCTGTGGTTCACATAAGTGATTTTGAATTGAGATGCTTACCCTCCAACATATTGAAGAAGCTCTTTCTGTTTTGGTGCAACTGCATCTCGATTCCTATCCTGTACTATCAGTTCAAGCTCATCAATACCAGCTTCCAGCTTACTAAGCAGTTCAACTCCATGTTCTTTCTTTGACTCGGCTAAACCAGATATAATTAAACTCTTCCCTTGCTTGAGAGATCGAGATGCCTGTCTCACATTCTACATTCCATGTAAAGTAAATCAGCTTCAATCCCTAAGGGAAATGAAACACAAAAATCCAAAGCACAAGCTGCATACACAATCAACTTCTACAGATTGAAGAATAAGAATCTTTAAATCTTATGTCTTACTCTTTCCACAGAGTCAAGTGCCTTGACTCCAGCAATCTTGAGACTCTCTGTGATATCTTCAAGTGGCTTTTGTACTTCTCTAATGGCCTTGTTATCAATAGGAAGAGCATATCTCAACAATGCCCCAGGGTCCTTAATTGGAGGTCCAGATATCAAAACAGACAGATCAGAGAACACAGAGTTCGCTGCTTGAGCATTGGTAGGCCACCCCAATGTAGGAACTCCTGTTATTAACCCAACCGCCAGTGCTATAGATATAGCACACTTCTTGAAGGAAAATGACTTCTCATTCTGCACCAAAATACAACACAATAAGCTTTGGGGCTGCAATTCCACATTGCAGCAATCTAAAGTTACATCGTAAGCATAAGAACACAAGGTCGAGAGAAAACAAATAAAGTACATAAACTCTTTCTAATTGAAAAGAACACAAAAGCAAAATAAGTTCACACAGATAACAACTTAGAAATTTATCAAAACATGTATTCCCAAATATTCAGTATATACAATTATCACTGTAGATAAAGGCAAAGTGATTAACTAGTTGAAAAAACACTATTATTTTTCTATCAATGCTTATCTCTGGACCGAAACACTTGACTCAAGTAACTTAAGTGCATTTGGGGCAAATGTAAATCCCAAATATTCACTTTCTCAGGTATAATAGCAGCAGAGAAATTTGAACCTTTGAAACTGCTTATCTTTCACACTGTAATGTATAGAGCTTACACTCTCTTTCCCTTGTGAAATGCACTTCTACAAGTTTCCTTCTTTTAAGAAAATTAATTGTATTCAAACATGAGATGAACAAGAAAAGTAAAATGCTGATTGGGAACCCACCAAATATCCTCCCCAGATGAGCATAATCACCGTTCATGACAAACAAAGAGCATCTACAATCACAAGATCAAATTTTGAAGAGACTTACAAGGTTGTCCTGAACTTCAGAATGATGGGATGGTTGGTTAGAGCAACGAGCATTGAAACCTCGGAGTCCTCGAAGTGGGTAGGACAAACGGCCAGAGTGTGTGGTGTTGGAATTGAACCATTTGGGAGTGAGGGAAACACAGTAGTGGCAGGGGATAATGGCTGCCATTGAAATGATGCCAACAAAAACTTCAGAGAACAAATTTCATGTGACACAAAATTGTAGAGAAAGAGACAGACAATGAAAAGCAGTTAGTTTGATAAGGTTTTAGGCAAACTTTGAGGTTTGTGTTGTATAAGGGATGGTTGCAAAAAGGGTCACCTTTGAATGAAATCCATCATCCATTCATCTTGATCCTTCTTTGGATAAGATAACATAGCATTGGGTCCCTTGCAAAGGACACATTTCCTTTCACGTAAATAGTTTTTAACATTTCATTTTTTTCTTTACTTTTCTTGAAAAGTTAGGTAAACATTTAAATTGAAACCGCCCTTCCCAACTTTTCTTTTTCTTGAAAAGTTAGGTAAAAATTTAAAGTAGAACTCTGAGAAATTAAAGACGGGGCAATTTTATTAAAGAAAAAAAAAAGAATAATTTTGAGGAAAATGTAACTAAAATCATTGTTTGGGAATTAACTATAATCTTTGTCTCCTTCTCATCACTGTAAGCTAATCATTTGTGGGATAATACAGTAGAGCTTTTAACTTAAAACGAGCTTTTAAGAAAAAAAAACGAAACATATTTTCTTTTATTTTAAAAATTTCAATTTTAAAATAAATTTCTAAAATTATATAAGAGAAACATATCCTGAAAAATATTATCCTAACAAGACTTAAAACATTAGCCACACCTAGTTTGAAAAAACAATTATCAAAAGTGTAACACTTGTTTTTACATACGTTTGAAAATATACACGAAATGTGAATTTTGAAAATATATAAACAACTTTTTTCAAATAAAACTATATAACTCAAAAAATGGAAATATATATATATATATATATATATATATATTGAATTTTAGACAGCGATTGAAAGATAAATCCTTTAATTGCTTAAACCACACTAGTTTAGATTTTTGACTGAAACTGGTTTTAGTTTGGGTTGAATATGTAAAAGCAAATCTTAAGAGAACGCTAGGGATAATTTATTTTTAGCAAAAAAAGAAAAAAATGAAATACTTAAGGAAATTTATGATTAAAAGCTCTTATTTATCATATTAGCAGTTTCTTCATTATTTCAATATCCATAATTTCTACCAACATCCAAGAAGGTTAAAATGGGTTGCGAACCATGATAAGTATGCTAAAATGAGTGAGGGGGTTTCTTGCGGCACCCCAAATATTTCTTATGCAGCTCCAAAGATGTATGCTCTTCCATTTATGTTCTTGAAAAATTAATTAAATAAAAAAATTGAATTAGATAAACGTAATAATTAAACAATTATGAAGTGGCGGAAATAGTTGACTGCCTGAATTAATTGACAGTAGTGTTTGTATATGTACTGCTACACCCCATCTTCTTGCACTTTCACTTCCACTTGCACCCCCTCTTCTTTCACTTTCTGTTCCACTTGCAGTAAAAGAACTTTTGTTGCTGGCTGAAGTGTGAATTTTGCAATTCAGGATCCACTGGTATTTCATCACTTTGCTTCATTTCTTCTAAAAAAAATGTACGCATAAGTTTATGTTTGAGGTAAATGTTAGGTGAAAAAACAAACGGAGCTGGGTTTTTAATGTTCTACGCATGTTATAGAAGTCGTTTTTCATCTATTAGCCAATACGGAAGTTGACTTCCGTAAGACAATAAAAAAAATCATACTTCTGGAAGTGTCTGTGTAAAACGAAAGTGAAGTTATTTTTCCCCATATACAAAAGTTGACTTCCAGAACATAATGAAAAAATTTCAACTTCCGAAAGTAGACATCTGGAAGTGTCCCTGTAAAACGGAAGTGGATTGCCAGTACGGAAGTGAAGTTTTTTTTCGAGTCTTACAAAAGTGAACTTCCGGTCTTTAAAAGAAGTTAGTTTTTTGCAATTACGGAAGTGGACATCCGGACATGAAATTTAACGGATGTCGACTTCCGGTGAGTAGATGTTTTTTCTTCCGAAAGTGGTAAGTTACTTTTGTTTCATTGGAAGTTGCCACATGCTTACGGAAGTCAACTTCCGGTGATATTTTTTGCACACCTACGGAAGTCCACTTCCGGGCACAAAACTTACGGAAGTCACTAAATCACTATCTCTTCTTGCGGAAGTTACTTCCAATTACGGAAGTCATTTCCAACTATGGAAGTCAACAATTACAATCACGGAAATCACACCTACAGAAATCACCACCACTACGGAAGTCAGTTTTAATTACGGAAGTCAGTTTTAATTACGGAAGTCGACTTTCAGTATTGATGGCTTACGGAAGTCGACTTTCGGTTGTTCTATTTTCATGCTATTCACAGTGATCTATGGAAGTCCACTTCCGAAACTTGTTTTTGTCTACAAAAGTTCACTTCAATCATTTTATGGCTTACGAAAGTCGACTTCCGAAATTAAATCACTTGCGGAAGTCGACTTTCGGTTTGTGGTTTATGTTTCACTCATAGATCTATACTCCAATCAACATAAAAAATGTTTATACCTATATATGCATGACAAACATGGCAGCAACAACACAAAAAAAGGAAAAACTAGAAAGGGATATGATTACTCATACAGGAATGGCGAAGGGAAGAAGGAGACCAAATAAAAAAAATAGTGAGGAGTGTGGCTTGAGGGGCGACCTTAGAGAGTGAGGAGAGTGAGGCAAAGGATTTGGGGTCAGGTGAGGACGACAGCTAGGTTTAGGTTAAAAGAAAGTGGTGAGTAATTTTTATTAAATAAGAGAGATAAGTGAGAGAAGTGACTGATTTAAAATTTTAAAATGGTCAAAGGGCAATTTTGGATTTTAAGAAAAAATTAGAGGTGCAAATGAAATATTGGGGGTGTAGGAAGAAAACCCCAACGGGTGAACTTAGTTAAAAAAATTATTTTTTTAATTTGTTTGATCTATGATGCACTGATACTTCAACTTGGGTCACGTATCCGTGTCCGATACTTTAACAATACTTATCAATGAAGTATCTACTTTATAAAATCATAATACACTACAATAAAATCTTTGAATAGTGAACAATTTTAGTGACAAAAAATAATTAGTCACTATATAGTAACCAAACTGACAATTAGAATAGTTTCAAAAAATTATAATTAGTCTCTAAATTGATAATTAAAATAATTTCAATTATGAATTGGTTTTTAAATTAGTCACTAACATTAGCTACCAAGTTTGGCTACCAAAATAATTGGTCTCTAATTAGGAATTTTGGATTCACATATTAATAATGATATATTTATTATATTTATAAAAATTATTATACATTTTCAATATTCATATATCACGTATCGATACGTGTATGTGTATCGTAGGTTTTGATTAAATGTTTCGGTAAAACCATGAAATAATATAAAAAAATGATAAAAATTAAAATGATATCATTCATTATAAATGTTTACGGAGACGAATAATTTGTAACTTGTAGTATTAATATTGATTAATTATATATAATTTGAATTAAAGAAGGTGGTAAATGGCCATAGACCATAAATAGCAAACTTCATTAGTTTTGCTCTTTATATATTTTTATCGATCAATATTGTTTTATCTATATGATAAATTAAGAATTTCAAAATAATAAAGTAATTATATTACCTAATAATAATGGTGACATACGTATTGAAAAATATTATATAAATTTGAAATGTTAAAAAATTTTGTATTTTAAAAAATAAATGTAATTGTTATTTTATCATAAATATAAAAAATATGTGCCTATTTTTAAAAATTAAACAAAGTGTGATTATTTAAAAGATTAAACATATTAAATAGTACAAATATTATTCTTCGGAACTTATTAGGAATTAATTAGTTAATTATGATTGTCGACAAAATCATCCAACGAGTATATATGAAGTTCTTAATTGGTACTGAAAGAACTATTTCTTTTAAAAAATAATTTTTTTTACTAATTTATTGAAGATTTCCAAAATAATAAAAAGGGTTAAGTATGTTTTTAGTCCCCGAACTTTGACTTTGAAAGAACTATTTCTTTTAAAAAATAATTTTTTTTACTAATTTATTGAAGATTTCCAAAATAATAAAAAGGGTTAAGTATGTTTTTAGTCCCCGAACTTTGACTCAAAATTGGAATTCGTCACTATCTGAAACTTCGATATATTTTGGTCCCTAAACTTTAGAAATGAAAGAATATAGTCCTTTTAAGCCAATTATATTAACTTTTTTTGACATGTCGAACGCTTTTTATATTAGTATTGAAGTTTTTTTAGACTATTTGACACATTCTTGATTCAATATCTACTGAGAAATATGTTTGACACTTCAAAAAAAGTTAACGTAATTGAGTTAAAATGACTATATTCATTTATTTTTAAAGTTTAGGGACCAAAATATATCGAAGGTTCGGACAAGGACGAATTTCAATTTTGGGTCAAAGTTCAGTGACTAAAAACATACTTAACCCTAATAAAAATTATAAAATTTGTATGGTTAAAACCTATTTAAAAATTGTTATCTCTAATCATAAATAAACATGAAGTAATTAGCCTTTACTTGTTAAAAAATAGTTAAAAGTTAATGATGACATATTTCATTAAGTAAGTGATGTAATAAAAGCAAAGAAGATGTAAAAGATCTCAAACTTACCTTCTCTACTTTAAATACTTAATAAGGTATGCTACACATTATCATTAACTTTACCATCTCAAATATAATTTTGGAATTTGAAAAGTAATGAAATTTATTTTTCTAAGAAAGAAGAAATTTATTATAGGAAAATAATGCATGAATGATAGGATAATGAAAGAGGAAGCATTGTGTGAGTGAGTAAAAAAAATAAGGGTTTTATTTTATAGTTTTTCTGTCAAGATATTTGAATATCTTAGCTTTTAAAAGATAATTAACTTAAGTTTTATTATTAATTTTAGTTGTATTGTTAAAAGTTAACAATAATAATAATTATCCTCTTCTCATCAATCTATCAAACTTATCTTCTATTTTTAACGGATACAGTTTTGAGATTACATAAACACAAAAGTGTTTTTTTTTTTCACACAAAAAACTAACGTAGGTATTTTTGTAAATTAAAAATAAAAAATATTTTTGAAACTATAATTTAATCCATTATAGGTTGGAGGGAAGGGAAGGCAAACTTTATTTATTAATTTGATTTTTAAGGTTAATTTAGGTTTAATTTTACTATTTTAATATATTATTTAATAGTATATTCAAAATTTATTAAAGCTGATATTTGAATCTATTGTATTACATAATTCAAAAAATTTTAAACTCTTCATATTCATATTAAAATATCTTAAACATAGCATAAATATAAAGAATGCGATAGTAATTATAATAAGTTCCAATAAGGATAGTAATTGTAATTAGACATAGCATACAAAGAATGCAAGACACATGTCATGCCCTTTATCTACAAACATATAGAAAGGAAAACAATCATATTTAAATGAAAACTTTTGATTATAATTAATAATATAATCTTATATATACACACACACACATAAAATCAAACCTCTACACAACCATCGCATAATTGAAATTAAATATTATTTAAAACACAACGAACATTATTAAATTCACATTAATGAAAAATAAAATTATGATATTAAATATAATTATATTTAATCAAATATATTATTTCCGATTAATATTATTAAGAGATTATGTTTCACTACTTCTCACAATACTGGATAATAGTACTCATCTTTCATTATAATGATCGGGTGATTCTTTATATTATAGTACATTATTAATAATCACGATCTCTCTAATATATAGATATAATTAATATTTATTCACCAGCAACAAATTTATATTATAAATTAAGGTTAAGAAATACATTATATATATATATATATATAACACATCTATAAATAATATAAAATAATTAAAGATGAGGTTAAAAATATTCCATTAAATAATAATAATAATAAATAAATAATTAAATATGGTATTGATACATTTTATAATAAGAACGATTGTAAACAATCCAGAGATGTCTCGTTTTCTTTACCTAAATTAAAAAAAAAAACTTAATGCAATATGATTCAAAATTTAATCACGCACTTAATTTTTCTTCTTCTTTTATATGTTTTCCTTGAATATGTTTATTTTCTATTGAGAAAATAATTACTATACGAAAATTATAAAACAATAATTAATTTCAAAGACCAAAATAATTAGTTTTTATATTGATTAAGTTAAATACTATTTTACAAATTAAAAATATTTTATTAAATTAGAGTCTAAATTAATCTTTAATATTATTTTAAACTATTTTAATTAGTTCCTATTGTTATCGATTTTAAATTAATCTCTAATTCTAAATTAGAGATTAATTTCTGAATAGCTAAAATTTTATTAACTAAATATCAGAGACGCTCTAATTTCTAAACTAATTATAATTAATAATATTTAGTTTATAAAATATATAAGTAGAAAATTTATCATGATTACTTTGTTATTACATGAACTTGTTTTGTAATTAAATTTTAGATTTTATTTAGTTATAAATTAGTATAGTGCATACTTTTATTTATTTTTTATATCAATCAATATTGTATTATCTATACGATAAATTAAGAATTTAGAAATAATAAAGTAATTATATTACCTAATAATGATGATGATGTATTGAAAAGTATTATGTTATAAATTTGAAATGTTACAAAATTTGTATTTAAAAAAATAAATAAATGTAATTGTTATTTTATTGTAAATAAAAAAAAGATATGTCTCTATCTTTAAAAATTAAAGAAAATGTTGATCGTGTAAAAGATTAAACATATTAAATAGTACCGATATTATTCTTCGGAACTTATTAGGAATTAATTAGAGTAACTATGATAGTCGACAAAATCATCCAACGAGTATATTAAGTTCTTTTACTGAAAGAACTATTTCTTTTAAAAAATTATTGAATTAGGAAGTCGTTAAAGCTTTGAAAATAATTACGTCTAATTTCGAAAATGAAATGTATATGTATCAAATTTGAGAATAGGTAGCCTTGTGATGAACTAAAAAAAAGTTGTATAATTGTGTTTTTTATTTTTCTTGGATCGAAAACTGTTTTGTATGAACTTTAATAACTTGTCAGGAATTAAAGAAATATGTAAATAGTCTATAGAATATGTATAGGGATATTCATTGGTTTTATTTTTATTGTTTTACATCTATTATTAAGATTGCACAAAGTTTGTGCAATCTTCTAACAAATTCTTAACTGTGGAATAATAAAGAGTGTTAAAAACAAAAATAAGATAAGTCATTTATTGTAGATTTCCAAAATAACAAAAATTAGAAAATCTGTATGTTAAAACCTATTTAAAAATTATTCTCTCTATATAAATAATTTACAATGATGAATTAATTAGTCTTTACTTTTAAAAAAAATTAAAAGATTAAAAGTTAATCATTACATTATTTTATTAGGTAATTGATCAGTAGAAGCATAGACGAGGTAAAAGATCTTAAGCTTGGATATATAATGACCAGATAGGACAAATTATTTTTGGACAAATTTTATTTTGACAAACTTGATAAATTTTTTATAAATAAAATTAAATAGATTATTTTTTATTTAAAAAAAATAAAATAGTAAAATGGTTTTTTTTTCATCTAAATAGGTAATTTGTCAATGCTAAAAAAATATTTGTCAAAATATTATATTTTCCGAAAAATAGAGAAATAATTGAAGCAACATCATAGGATAATGATATTTTGACTACTAAATTTTGACAATTTTTTATTACAACATGAATTATCATCTTCTAAGTGGTTTTGGAATATTGAGAACGAGAAAATAAAAAAATAAATAAAAAACCACTTAAGAAATAATACCTAAAGTAGTGAAAAAATCATTGTCCTTGTATATATCGTTTGAATCTATAGTGGTTTAAAATGAAACGCATATAAAAGCACAAGTGATATATACGAAACACGTAAAAATATAAATGAAAAGAAAAAAAATCAAGCTTCAAGATCTCGGGGGCGTTGAGAGAGTTGAACCTCAGTTGTGTTATCATCATTGTTTTCTCCTCTCCAACAGTAGGAAGCATACAAGATGAGCTGAACCAGTCCAGAGACTACGCCAATGCTGTTACTGATCTGCAACAATGGTAACAACATTATTTCATTCAAGAACTAAAATAAACAGAAATGAAAAATGAAAAGTGAAAAGTGAAGTAACTAATTACCAGAACATAGATGTCGAAGGGGTGGATAAGAGCATATGTGGTCCAGCACACACCATTAAGAAAGTTCGCCAGAGATAGCCAGAATGGCATGTATTTCACACTCTTCGTTTTTATAACCTTAGCCTGATCATTTATTTATATATATACCAACACCATTATGAGTTTTCGAAAGAAAAGTTACTTTATCACGTAAAAAAATAACTTTTTAACTCTAATTCAATCTAAACAAATTGACGTGGAATGGAACTTTTAAATACGTGATGATGTAATCGTAGAGATTGAAGACTCACTATGATTGTAAGAGGAGAAACATACATCATCACATTGAAGACATCGCAGACGATGCCAACAATCAACGACCTTCGCTTGGAGCCATGCAGTGCCAGCATTGTTATGAGAATAATTGTAGCAAAGAAAATAGCCTCGCTCAGAAGTAAAATCGACACCTTTTTCTGAAGTAAGAGAAGAGAGATGCGTAAGCATGAAAATTTGTAAAGAATTTGAATCAATCATTAATATTAATTTTTAAGAAATTGATTGTAGGAGAAGTGCATGAATATACCCGTCCTTTGTTGGTTGCATAGATGAGAAATATAGCAAGATAGACGAACTCGATCACAAGTCCAACGCTGTTGATGGTCACCACCAAAAGACTGTTTGGGTGCACAAATGGCATTCCATACAACACCCAAAACGCACAGTTCAATACCGTAGCTATGTAAGGATCAGGCTTGAACTCCTCCACCGACTTCTGCTTTATAATTTTGTAGAATGTTGGGCTGCAATTCATTCAAATAATTAACCTATATATAATTTTTTTTAAATTATACTAATAAAAAAGTATATTTTAGGGATCGGAGTAAATGCAGGAAAAGTAAGATTGATTACGCTGGTGAGAAGAACAAGCCGAAGGAGATGACATTTCCTGAAGAAGAAAAAAAAATTGATCAGGACGTCAAAAAAAGACTGTATGATATGCATACGATAAACCACAAAGTTTTCATACATAAATCGATTAAACAACAAAATTCATGCATAAAAAACTACACAGAAATGGCAAGCATTAATTGAAACTGAAGTTCAAGTTCTCCTTGCTAGAATCAAGCTCTCCCGCGCAAACGAAGCGAAATGCGACCGATCCACGATGTAAATCAAAAGTTGAACAGAAAAAAAATAAAAATAAAAATATTAAGAAGCAGATGCTTGTTCAAAATTTGGAGTTGCAGCTTGGAAGAGAGACGAACCTATGATGCCGATGATGTTGCGAGCTACTGAAGCGCTCACCATTTTCGAAAGCAACGCAGAAAACACGGAGAAATGGAGAGAAGGAAATAGAAACACAATGCGTTTTTCGTGAGTGAGGTTTGACACAGAAATGAAGGAAAGAGGGTTTTTTGTTTTATAGAGTTTTTCTGCGAAGAAGAAAGGGTTTTAAAAGATAATTAAGATAAATTTTATTATTAAAGTATTTTATTATACATAATTAATTTTAGTTGTATTGTTAAAACTTAACAATTATAATAATTTTCCTCTTCTCATTAAATCTATCTGACTTATCTTCTTCTATTTTTAACAGATACAGTTTCATTCTCAACCGAAACAGTTTCACAAAACTGTTTTTTGTTTTTCATACAAAAATAAATAAAAAATATATATTTAGTGTCGTTATTTTGAAATTATAATTTAATTCATTATAGGTTAGAGGAAAGACAAATTTGACTTATTAATTTGATTTTAAGGTTAATTTAGGTTTAATTTGACTATTTTAATATAATATTAGAGTTATTAAAAATGTATTATAAGATATATATTTGAATTTATTGTATTACTTGAGTTATTGATTCTCGTTTGACAAAACGTATTAAAACCTCACATTTAAAAGTAAGATTAATTTATATTATATAAACGGAAACACATTTTATCTTATTAAATTGTTTATTTTATTTTAATAAAACTAAGTTAAATTTAATTTAATTATAAATAAATTAAAATGAAAGAAATAAAAATTCATATTGAATGAAGAGTTTCTAAAATTTATTTAATTGAGAACATGTTTTTAAAAGTTTAATAACTTTTACAAAATTATATTATCCATGTAATTGGATGTTATGGTTTCCTAATTCACAAGGACAAAATTATAACCCTTGACAATTTATTGACGAGTTACAAAAATCAAATTGAAGAATGATTCAAACCATAATATCATGTGAGTCTAATATGTCTATCTAGGATTAAGAGCTACATTATTTATAAAATTTAAATTTAATTTATTATATGTGTATATCGAATAGTAAAAATAATTAGAGTTTTTTTTTTCTCTGCTTTTTTCATCTTATCATTCCATGGCATATTATCTCACCTTACGTACATAACTGACTTTTAAAAGTATAATTTTAAAGTAAATAATAGTTATTTAATTAATTTATAAATTAGTTTCAAAGATTTAATTTTACCGATAAAATATTTTAAAAGTTTTTAATCTATAAATTAAAACCCAGTTATTTTTTGGGTTATGTTTTATTTAATTTATATTTTTCTTACAATTTAAATTTGTTTTATTATCATTTATTTTAATTTTATATAAATATTAATTATTACACTATTTTCCATTTTTGTTGAGTTAGTTATTTTAGATAATTAATTATATTTTAATATTTTAAAAACATTAGATAATAAATTATTATATCATGTCTTGAAGATACAATAAAATATAATAATCAGTTATTATATTTTATTTAATATATTAAAGATATTTCATAATAATATTGGAATATATTTTAAGTTTAAGTCAACTAAAAATAAACAAATAAAATCTACATTAATTTCTATATTACTTTTCTATTATATTTTTAATTATTTGGTCAATATACTTTCTCACACAATAAAAAGTTTAAAATTTTAGGTTAAATATGTTTTTTATCCCTTAACTTTGAGTGAATTTTGAAATTAGTCTATCTCGAAATTTTGACCAATTTAGTCATTCATCTCTCGAATTCGAAATACGAGGATTTAGTTCTTTTAATCAAATTTTATTAAATTTATTTTACATTTTAAACTCGTTTTATGATAGTATTTAACTTAACATTAAAGCAAAAATGTGTCAAACAGTATAAACAACTCAAATACAATACTGAAATGCATACAAAACATCAAATAAACATAATAAAATTTGATTAAAAGAACTAAATCCACGTATTTCAAAAGATAAATGACTAAATTGGTCCAAAGTTTTCGAAATTGACTAATTCCAAAATTCACTAAAAGTTAAGGGACCAACAACATATTTAACCCAAATTTTTAAATAAAGTAACTAATATTTATTACATTATTTCATTTGATTAAGCATAATAAAAATTATAAAGAAAATAAACACTCTAAAGTAAAATAACTAATATTTTTATTAAATTATTTTATATAAAGATTCCATATTAGATATCCTATCAATTTATCTTATATAAAAAAATTATGCACAAAAAAAATTATAAACAAATTCAATGTAATAATAATTTAAATGAAAAAAAACTCTAAAAAGTAAAACTAAAGCGTATTCATTACTTATTTTAATAAAAGGACTTATCCAAATAAATATTAAAAAAATACAATTAAAAAATAAATTTAATAAAACTAATTATTTTAAAAAATTATACTTATAATTACAAAAAAAAATCTAAAAAACATAAATTTTATTTTTTAATAAATTTTATATAATTATATCATTTACTGTGAATTTAAATTTAAGGTTTAATTATATTTTAATTTCTTGATAAATTTATGAATTTTTAATTGAATTTTATATAAATTATTTAATAAATTAATTTTGTGGTATATTGAATACTCAATAAATTCAATTTTTTCAATTGAGTTTTCGCACACTTAAGTTGTTATCTTAATGGAAAAATTGAAGCTCTTAAGTGGTTGATGTGGTTACTATCTTGTTTTGTCATGTCACCTTAGCATATCATTTTATTATTTAAAATTTTTTTATTTTACAATTTTATAAATTATAATTTTATAATTGTGTAATTACATAATTATATAACTTTATAATTTTAATATTTTAATTCAAAGTTGTATAATTATAAAATTATGATTTTTTTAAATATAAAATTATGACATATTTTCAAATTTTATTCAAAATAATAAAATCATAATTTTATAATTATATAATTTTAAATTAAAATAATAAAATTATTTGTCCAAAGGTTTGATGCAAGGTTTTTTTTCTCTCTCATAAATAATGAAAAATTCATTTGGTTAAATAAAAGTATTATATGAAAAAATTTGTATAAATTTTATGGATATAAGTAGTAATGTATTATTTTTATTGAAAAATTTATTAATTATATGATATTGCTATGCAATAAGACTTTTATTTTAACATTGTTCGGAATCCAATAAACTATCTCTCCCAAGATAGGAGTATATAAGATTTTTCAAAAATAAAGTTGTTATAATTTTATGAAATATAAAATTATAATATACTTTTATTTTTTATTCAAATAATAAAATCATAATTTAATAATTATACAATTTTAAATTATAATAAAAGTAAAAATTATAAACTTATAGAATTATAAATCACAAATTATAAAATTTTAAATTTTAAAATTTTAAAGTGATAAAATGACATGTGATACTCAACAAAGAGATATATGACATAACAAATAATAATTACATAAGCTTCTTAATAGAAAAAATTAACAACGGACATCCAATTTAACAAAATAAATTTATTAGTACTAAATAGATCACAAAAATTTATTAGTGACTCAATTAATTGAAAATTCTCAAATTTAGCATGCACTCAAAAATAATTAAACTAAATTTATATATTTTATTAAAATTTTAATTTTATGTTTGGATAATTACTGTTTATTGTAATAATAGTTATATTACATTTTTAATTCTATTTATTATAAAAAAAATGGATGCATCGCAATTTGAAAACATATTCTTTAGCTAGTAATAAACTTAATTTTCTAACAGCGTAGTTAGTAATGTTTTTTTTTTTTTCTAAAACCTTGTTATTATTGTTTATGATACTAACATTTTATAACATAGAATTGATATTTATAAATTAAATATTTTAAAAAATTATTTAGGTTTATCTTATATTTAAATATATTATTATTTGGAATAAAGGTGCTGTTACCAAATTACAGGTTGAGCCTGGTGTTGGTATGTTTCAATGGTCCAATTAGGACCATTTAAACTTGTGATGTCTCAATTGCATGACTATTTCTTTCAGCACCCCATAATTTCTAACCGAACCTCATACTTCTTAAAATGACTATTTTATTATTCATAAACATGATTTCTTAATTACATGGAAAACACATAAAACACATACAAATGGAGAGAATGAAGTAACAAAACAATGAGCTTTCTGTGACCTTTGCGTGAGTGAGATTTGACACAGAAACAAAAGAAGAAGAGTTTTTGTTTTATAGATTTTGTTATCAAAGATAAAGTTTTGAAAGATAATTAAATTAAGTACTATGATACTTTTGATAAAATTTCTTTTATAAAAACTTTGACAAAATTTATTTTTCAAGACACACATTAAGTTTGTTATTAAAATATTTTATTATAGGTTGTATTGTTAAAAGTTAACAATAATAATAATTATTCCTTTCTCATCAAATCTATCAAATTTCTTCTATTTTTCACATATACGTTTCTGAAACTTTTTTTAAGTAAGAATATATTTAATCAATATATCGGGGAAAGACGAATTTTACTTATTAATTTGATTTTAAGGTTAATTTAGGTTTAATTTTACTATTTTTATATAATATTAAAGTTATTCAAAATTTATTATAAGATATTTGAATTTATTGACTAGTGCAGAATAGACTTTTTAGAGCGTCTTATATGTTTAAGTTCATGTGTAAACGAGACATATAAAGACATGGTGACACATTTGTAATTTTTTTAAATTTTTATGCTTCGATTGTACTTAGAATTGAGACAAACTCTATAAAATTTTATTCTTTCTGTTGCTTTGAAATTTTTAAACTAATGGCAGAGTTTTGTGCCTCAAGTCACATCCCTTCGTTGGTGGTTTCACATTTTTTATTCTGATATGGAGGTGAAGAGAGATTGTTTTTCATTACCGGCAAGATGAATGGAGGCATCATGAAGTTGTTTCGGTGTGATGCGGTGGTAGAAGATGGTGATAACGACACACTGGCGGCATTTAAGGTTTGAAAGGTGGCTAGAGTTTCTGTTTTGAAAGAAGGATGAAGATGATGATGTAACACACTATGGTTGGTGCAGGTGTGTGTACAAGGATTATGGCTACATGTCATGTTGTTATTGGTTCAAAAAATACATTTTTTTATTTGTTATGCTCATTAGGTCTCGGTTCCCTTCAAAACCAAGACACTAACCCTTGCATATGCCTCAGTTTATAACCGATGCATAAACAAATTCTTTTTTACTTCGTCAACATATGTCTCAGGTATAAAACCTAAGTCAAAAGACCAAAATAATCGCGGCATGATCTCTTTCCTACACTAATGTATATTACTTGAAAATATTTAAAAGTAAAATTACTTTAAACCGGAACAAATTTAAGTTCTAAGTTTTAATTATACGTCCATTTAAGAATTACATTATTTTATAAAATTTAAATTTAATTTATTATATGTATATATTATATACTAAACATAATTACAGTTTTTTTTTCTCCATTTTTCTTTCATTTTATCATTACATATCATGTTATCTCACCTTATGTACATAACTGACTTCTAAAAGTAGATTTTTAAAGTAAATAAACTAGTTATTTAATCAAATTATAAATTAGTCTCACTAATTTAAAATTACACATAAAATATTTTTTAAAGATTTTAATCTATAAATTAAAAACCAGTTATTTTTTTAGTTATATTTGATGTAATTTATAATATTTTTACAATTTAAATTTGTTTTATTTAATTTATATAGATATTAATAATTATACTATTTTCAATTTTTGTTGACTTAATTTATAAGTTTTTAAATAATTAGTCGTAATATCTTAAAGATCTTAAATAATTAATTATTATATCATATCAGAATGTATTATTTATTAATATCTCATAGATATTTTATAATGTTAGAATATATACAGCTGTTATATTAATTTAAGAAATTAAATTTAAGTCAATCTTATATAAAAAAAAAACAACCTGCGATATTTGCATTAATTTATATATTATTATTGGGTCATATTTCTAACCTTTTGGTCATATTTCATACTATGTGAAATATCCAATTTACTTCATCACTACAAAAAAATTAACATTTTAAAATAAAGTAACTATTATTTTATTACATTATTCATCTAATTAAGCAAATGAAAATTATAAAAAAAAAATTATAAAGTAAAATAACTAATATTTTATTAAATCATCTTACATAAAGATTTAGCATAACAAAAATTATTAAAAATTTCAATGTAATAATAATTTAAATGATTTTTTTAATTATATAAAAAATAAAAATAAAACATAAAATTACTCATTTAAATAAAACGACTTATCCAAATAAATGTTAAAAAATGCAATTAAAAATAAATAGATGTACTAAAATACAAATTTAATTACAAACTTTTTTTTCTTTTTTTAATCTCTAGATCTCTTCTAATAAACACACATGTAAACCACTACCTAAGAACGGCTTAAAACTAGTTATTTAAAAAAGAAAGTAATACTCATAATTATAAAATAACTTTTTTCCTAAAAAATTAAATTTTATTTATTAATAAAATTTATTATATAATTATGTGAATTTACATTTATTAAGTAGTTCATCATTATCAAATATAATATATTTATAAACTGAAGTTTATCAATTAACAAATTACTTATCTGCTATCAATTAGCTTATAAATTCTTAACTATCATATAAATTAGTTTTGCTAAAGATACCCTATAGCCAAATTAATTATATAACTTTTAAAATCAAATTTAACTGTGAGTTCAGTTGTTTCATGAAGTATTTACACATTTGACAGTTCCAAAACTTGAAAATAAAATCCAAAGTAAATCTTAGCATTAAGCATGCATATATATTATAAAAGCAAACATTCTATATGTCTACTCATAAATCTGTTTCTTGCATTTGAAACTGAAGAGGCAGAAAGAAGTATAAGGTGAAGAAGGAGTAAACAGAAAATAAAAGAAAAAGAAGTTATGAATGCATATTGATGTGTAATCACACTGCCACTGTTCCATTTAGGTTGGAGAGCTGAACCCCAGAGGGTTTCAAATTAAGATCACTATCATCATCTTTTTCACTCTTGCAGGAACAGTAACATGCGTATAACATTAGCTGAACTAGTCCCGAGATTGCTCCAATACCGTTGCTGATCTGAAATAGTTTGCAGAGGTAAGGGCAAAAATGAAAAACATTAATAATGATACACAGTAATTGTTTACATATGCATGCCAATGATAGTGGACATTTTAGATAGTATTCTTAACATTATTTTTATCTGAATCTTTCGACTTTCTTACCACATCCAATTTATTATAAAAAATTAAAAAATAAAGCCAACTGAATTCATTGTGAAATAAGAAAGGAGTGTATATAAGGGAAGAATGAAAATAATAATAATAATAATTAATGGGTTTGGGCTAAATGTTAATAAAAATGTAAAGATTTGGTCTTATTTAAAAGCTTTAAATTGAAAGTGGTGTTTATTTCTTTAATAGGGGAAGAGTACATTGTCAAATATTTAAAACAAAAGAAAATAATATTAATACTAAAGATAATTATGGGAGAAAAATATAAATTTTGGACAAATTTCTTTTTATTGACTAAATGAACTATTTTGTCTTCGATATGAATCGATCCGCTTTATTTATGGTAATTAAATTAATTTAAGTCCGTAATCCCTTAAATAGATTGCTTCTGTAATCAGATTTTTTCTATTCACATGTCATGATTTAAATATTTTCCAACCAATTTTTTTTGTCCGTACCCCAGACATAATAATTTTGATTCCTTAACTACTTGTTTAAGACCCTGAATTCATTCTCACTCAAACCAACCCATTTGGGATGATTCACCGGAAATAGAAACAATAAGAGGACAACAAGGTGAGAAGTGAAGTTGCTATTTACCAGCACAAAAAGGTCAAAGGGGTGGATGAGAGCGTATGTTGTCCAACACAGACCATTAAGGAAGTTAGCCACAGAGAGCCAAAATGGCATGTATTTCACACTCTTAGTTTTTATAACCTTTGCCTGTTTCATCATGCATACAAAGACTATGGTGTGAAAAATGTTATAAATTAACTAGTATGTATAAGCTATGTGATATATAGAAACTTATTAAATATAGAAGACTTACCATAACTGTGAGAGGAGAGACATACATCATAACATTGAAGATATCAGAGAGAATACCAACCACTAATGACCTTTTCTTTGTGCCATGCAGTGCCAGCATTGTTACAAGAGCAACGGCAGCAAAGAAGATAAGCTCGATGAGAAGGAAAATCAGTACCTTCTTCTGAAGTTAGGGAAGAGACAGTTAGTGTTACTGAGAATATTCAATTTCAAAGGTAATGAAATATGGCAGAACATTTGAAAAGAACAAAAGTTTCTTTGATCTTGCAAATCTCTTTAAACTAAACATATGCTATTGATTTGGCAGGTATGAGTGTTTTGGAGTTAGTTCTAGAATATGCAGTACAACCAATAAAAATCTATCACTTATTAACAATTAACAAACCAAATCGATTTTAACCCAACTTTTGCATACACAATATATATTTAAGTTCCAATGAGTGGTTACCCCAATATTTGTCCGTGAGAGGACTATTTGAAAACCACAGTGAGATGATTGATACATAGTTGAAAGATGAGTACAAAAGAGTCAAAAAGAGAGCTAAGTATAGGTGATTCTAGACATTATACGAAGAGAAAAGGGTATTAAAGTGGGACCATGTTATATAATGAAAATGTTGAAATGAATGCGCATAATGAGAGGGAAAAGTTACGCACCCGCCCTTTGTTGTTGGCATACATATAATATATGGTCAGATAGAAAAACTCGAACACAAGCCCAACACTATTGATAGAGAGAACTAAAATGCTGTTAGGATGCACAAAAGGCATTCCATAGAACACCCAAAAAGCACAATTCAGAACCGTTGCTATGTAAGGATCAGGCTTGAACTCTTCCACGCTCTTCTTCTTCACTATTCCATAGAAAGTTGGTCTGCACTTCATTTCAAAACCAATCAAAATTTCTAATAACTCCAATTCTGATTAGATGATAATGCAAAATTTTATCAATTCCTCTGTTAATGTATAAATTATTTATTTCGAAAAGCGACATAAATTAGACTAATTACTGAAAACGACATGTAACAAGTGACGAAGAAAAAAAAGGAAAACAGAGCAAAGAAGAAGAACAAGTGTTTACGTACGCAGGTGAGAAGAACAGGCCAAAGGAGATGACATTGCCTGCACAGAAGAACACGATCATGCTAAACCGTTTAAAATTTGTTTTCGTCATTATTACTTTTTTGTAATTTACTCTTCAAGCATAACTAAGTACATTTACGAAGAGAATGGTTAAAATTAATTATGAGCAAGTTCAAGTTCAGTAGATGCTTCCAATCAATAACATGATTATATTCCAAATCGATTGACTAAACGATTACGGTAAAAGCAACACAAAAAATTGATTTTAAGATTGAGAGATTGAAAATTTGAGAAAGAGAAGAACCTATTATTCCGACGACGTTACGAGCAATTGCAGGGTTCACCATTCTCAGTTTTTTTTTTTTTTTCCTTTTCTGCAGAGAGAATTAATAATGCAACAGAAAATCACAGAATTGAAGAGAGAGTGAGAAAGAGAAAGAGAAAGAGAAAGAGAAAAAGAGAATGCATGAGGTTGGGAACCGGTACCAGCCAGAGACAGCTACATATACTTACCTACTAGAACTTTCATTTTATATTTCTGGAAAAATACATATTCAAAGAAATAAAAATTACATGAAATTGAGTTATTTTTAACCCAAGGTTGAATTTTAGGTACTAATGACACGTTAGGAAGAGGGAAAGAGAGAGAATTTTGATGTTAATGGTGTTCTTCTTTAATCCAATTTGGATTCTCTGTTGGTTTTTTTGTGCTATTTCTCTATTGTGTCTTCATAATACACTGATTACTACTAATTTTGACTTTTTAAAATATATTAACAAAATAGTTCAAATACCAAAACAGTGTATATTTAATGCTCAGCAGAGGACAACATCAAGAAAATCAGTACGGTCAACATTGATAAACATGTTATGCACAATTAATGATGCATTAAATGAATTATTTTAAATAATTGTTACATTTGAAGATGAGAGTACTATATCTGCATGTAAAATGTTTTTTTTTACTTCTCATTTCTTTTTTCAATACTTGGAATTAATATATGTACTGTCTTTAAAGAAATATTTAGTCAGATTTTCCTTTTTTTTTTTACTAGATTTTTTTTGTTAATATGATGCAGTGTTAGATTTCAATGAGATATTTAAATATCTCTTCATTTTACTTTATGTGTAGTTCAAGCTTTTTTAAAAAAAAAATCAATTTTTTTTCATTATGTACAGTAATTATAATTATATAAACATTAAATACTAAAGTAAATTATTTTATCTTTAGTAGTAAATACAATAATTGGTGGAGAATATTGCAAGTTATAACATATTGGATGAGACAGGAAATTAATGTCTTAATTATTTAAAAAAATGTGTATTATGAAGTCTTGTTATAGAAAGATGTAATAATTATTTTTTAAAATATATGAGAGGAAAATGTGAAATATTTTGTAAAAGTTTTTCTTTTTAACGTTGTGGAAATAATATATAGAATAGCATATTACTATTCAATTGCAATCTATAAATACATAATCGAGTGGTTTAACTTTATCACAACTTTTGTTATATATATATATATATATATATATATATATATATATATATATATATATATATATATATCAATACATATTACTATCGTGAACTATGTATAATGATTTACCGAATGATTAATTTTGTTCATTAACTTTTTCTTTTAATTTGAATGAGAAAATCTTTAAAGAAAAGATTAAATGAAACACCGATAATAAGACACATATTAGCTAACTTGATAATAAACATGAATAATAATACGTTGACTTTTTAAATTTTCCAAACATTTAAAATATAAGCAATTAAATAAAATTAAGATATTTACTGAAAAGTAAACATAATTAAGAATTTTTAATTATACAATATCTTTCAAAGAACGTGACTGTGTTTTAATTTAACGTTAAATATTAAAAAAAAGTATTTAAAACTTGTCACTAAAGTATCTTCTTTCTTGAATTGGTTTTATATATAACTAGGGAAGTTATCACATTTACAATAATAGAAAATATTGGATAAAATTAAAAATTTAATAATTGTGGATAATTTAGTACCTATTATGAAAAAATATTAATGGAAATAACAATGACATGCCAAAACTGTGTGAAAAGCAAAAGTCATGCACCAAAGAATAATTACTAAAACTAATATATAAGTATTAATTGTTATAGATTAAATATATATTAAAATCTAATAAAAAATATTTCTTTTCTTGGCTTAATTTTATGAAGTTCTAACGAATAATAGCAAACATGTTCTACCCCTTCCGCCTGTTACAGTCAAACTTCTACTTTATTTAATATTAGGAAAGAACAGAAAGAATCACAAATTAGGTACACAAAAATTTATGGGATTAAATATGTATTTTTATCCTTCAAGATTTAATGAAATTTAGAATTAGTGTTTTTTTGAAATTTTTGACCAATTTATTCATTCATATGTAGAGATATGTGGATTTAATCATTTTAATCAAATTTTGTTAAGTTTAGTTGATGTTTTAAAAGCATTTTAAAATAATATTTGAGTTAATATTAAAGAAAAAATATGTTAAATGGGATATACAATTCAAATATTATCATGAAATGTATTTGAAATGTCAAATAAATTTAAAAAAAATTGATTAAAAGGACTAAATTTACGTATTTCTAAAAATAAAAAATTAAATTAATTAAAAGCTTAGAAAAGGATTAATTTCAAATTTTAATGAAGCTTGAAGTACAAAGAACATATTTAATCCTAATTTATTTGATGCATTGAATATCTAAAAATATGAATTCGGTGGGTTTTGTTTTTGCTTATAAAGATAAAGTTATATCTTTGTTATAGATAAGAGCAACCTAGGTATGCTTCATCTTTATCTGTCCATGACAATTTATTTGTGTTGAATTTGGCTATTACAAGCCACAGAAAATATTTTCTTTTTACAAGAAGAGAACATAGAAAATTATTTTAATATTTTTATATAAAATGATAATATATTATTTGAAGTTAAAGTTGTGAAAAAAAAAAAAGAAGTGAACTGATAAAGATGTTTTAGGAAGGGGTAACTCATACTAATTATCATGACTTGATAGGCAGAAAGTAACTTTGTCTCTTACAAGTTTTTCATGGATCAAATAGTGAAAATGTTTTTTTTTTATATTAAGTTTATTATTTTTAAAAGGAAATAAAAATATAAAGTTAAATAGGTGATGATAATGTTCAGACTACAAGTTTAGCTTCTTCTAGACTTTCGTGTTTGGTTTGTGGGATCCAGTCTAACTGATCTAATCCTTTTAAGTAATAATTTCAATAACTATTAAGACTTAATATAATTTTCTTGATGTAAACTATTTTTAAAACATTATCATAAAATTATTTTTTCTTTGCATGCTTAATTAATCTCATTTTTCTATCTTTACTTTTATTTTGTATTTAAAATAATTTAATTTCAACTAATATAACATATCATAAGTTCATTATGGTAATATATATTAAATATATGCATTTCAATAAGTCTATATAAGTTGTCATAGGTTTTGACTTTTAAAGGATGTTATACCTTTTTAAAGGTTACATCTTTTGTCTTTGCAAGAAAAATGTAAAAGTTAGTTAATTATTATTGTATTTTGTCACTAAAAGTATCAATAAATTAAGAGAAGAAAGTGTGCTTATTCGATTTCTTAAGTTAATTTCTAAGATATGTAAGACTTATAAATATACTAGAATACTATATAATTGATTAAAAGATTTTTAAATATGATTTTTAAAATAATTACTATAACAAGAAAAAAAAAACATTACCATGTATAAGAAATACAAATTTGGCAATTATACAAAAATACTTATTATGGATAAATTCTAACTAAGTTCTATTATATATAGATAAAATGAAATATGAAACATGAAAGTGTTGTATGCGAAAATTTAAGCCAAAAGGAGAATTTAAATATTTTATTATTGAAATTTATAAAATAAATATATTCTTCATTTATTTAAACATTTTTTAAAGAAAAACTTCTAACTTTTTACGTTTCTAAATTTAGAGAGTATGAATTAGAAATGGCATAACATATGACAGTCTAATTCGATTTTTTGTTTTTAGTAAGTTTTTTCCTTTCTCTTATATCCCTATTTTTTTTCTTGTACATGTAGTTTGGATTTGCAAGTAAAATTTGAATTGAATAAATAAATTTCTACTAGTCTGCATTCATAATAATGCTTAATTTCTAGTTGGTGATTTAGCATCTCTCTAAAAGCTAAAATTTTAGGATAATAAATATATTAAAATACTTAAGTGATTTTAATTCAATTTAAACTACATCACTCAAATAATAAATAATGGACGAGTTATAATATATTAACACTTTAGTGATAATTAATATTTTTTTAAAGTTGAATCCATAATCTCTCGCACCTTCTCTTTCAACTTACTATTTAGTCACCTTATAATTTTTTAATGATAATTAAATGTTAGAGCAAGGAAAATAATCTAACACTTTAGTGACATAGATATATTACACTATGTTAAATGAATTACTATGTGACATGGATATTTAAAAATAAAATAAGATTAAGTTTTTAAGGAATAATAGATGTATAATTAATAATAAATCACATTAGTATAATTTATGAAGAATCACAAATGTGTAAGAAGATAAAATTATATATATATATATATATATGTATATATATATATATATATATATATATATATATATATATATTGTTGGGTTATGTTTCATATATTATGATCATGGTCATTGAGAGATTGTGGGTTCTATATGGTTATATGACATTAGTCTTACACATATAAGATCTTAGACACCATTTTAACCCCAAAACCTTAAGGTAATATTGTTATGGGTCTTTATTATTAGTGTTTAACTTTGTCTTTTCTATCCAATGTGGACTTTTTAACTCACCTGAACTATTCCCAACCTATATATATATATTTTGATATAGTATAAATATCGAATTACTTTAAGAATTATAAAATTTCAAGTTCCACTAATATCCTAATAATAATAATATTGAAAGAACGGCATCATGATGAGAAACTGACTGGGATTTATGATAATTGTACAATATTAATAAAATATTTAAGTCTCATGTGGTTTTCGAAAGTTATCCTATTAATAATCTAGGTTGCCTAACTATTAAGTAAATCATTAAATGAAAAATAGTTTAAAGCGTTGGTCGTGGGTGTTCAATATTTTAGAAGTTGTTTATATTTATATAGATAATATTGAGTTGATAAATATTCAAAATGAATATTATTAATTCAAATTATTGGAATGACAAATTATTATACATATTAATTTATTTTTGTTTTTCTAAATGTTATTTGTTTTGTTGTTTGATTTAATAGTGTTTTATAATACAAATAGATGATGTCACACTACTATTATAGATATAAAAAATATAGGTGGGGATTGTTTCATATATCCATATCATATGTTTTTTATTATCTTAAATATAATATATTTGATTTTTTAAAAAATATTATTGATAAATAGTAGACATGCTCGTAAATCTTTTAATGTTCAATCTGAGAAAGTTAAAAAGGACGCCAACGAAAATGATGGTTACCTGTGGTTAAGTTCTTTCATATATTTTATAATTGACGATTTACACAAAAATAAATAATAGAGTTGTTGAGTATATTAAAATTTTGTGAGTTCATATTTTAAAAATCTCATGAGATATATTCGTACCTGTGTTATTATTTTCAAAATAAAATTACAAACGAGTTATAAATAAAATGGATTTGAAAGACAACAACCATATAGTTTATTTTATTAGTGAAAATATGTAATTTGTAGAGTGATTATTTTTCTAAAACGCAAAGAATTAATTGCATTACTCAAAGTAGAAAAGAGGAACCTTAAATTATTAGTTACATTAAATGAAGATGGGGCTCAAAAATAACATCTTTGAGTCACGTGACTCTCGTTTTAGAGCCCACCTATTTCAACTTTTTCTTATCTTAAAGTGTTATATTTATTTTGGAAAAAAATCACTTTCATACTTTACTATAATTTTTACACTTAAACGACACTTAAATATTTAATCTTCAGACAATATTTTCTTAGTTTTAATTTAAAAAGTATCATCTTTTAAAATAACTTTTTTAATAATTGCAACTAGAAAAAAGAATTTCTAAAATTTCTAAAACATAAAACAATTTCTTTATCATAATTTGATTTAACTTCTGTGCATAAGTTGATTTAACTTATAGAAGAAATTTAATACGTTTTACATTTTTATTTTATTATCTTATAAGTAGAGATAAGAATAGACTATTTCGTACATCCCAATAACCTAATCTATACCAAATCCAAACCAAAATTTTCAAACAAAAAAAAAACATCGTATACTTATTGCGTCGACATATTTCAATAAATATTTGATATAAGTATAAATATATATTAAATTTGTTATTGTTATTGTATATGAAAATATATATTTATTTGTATTTTTAAATATTAAATATGTTGGCTTATGTAATTTTTCACATACATCAATAAATTTATGACTTATCTAGGACAAGTTTTATACTTATTGTACATGTTATCACAAACATGTCAAATCATACTTTAAAAATATTTTCATATAAACTTGATTTTTATAAAAATATCATATAATTTATTTTTCCTCTATATTGGTATAGAATTATCACAAAATAGACATTCAAATAAACTTGTAAAATACCAAATTATTCGTTAATTAACACATACGTACATGGGAGAAAGAATTATACGTAGACGAAGATTAAGTTTTCCTTTTAGAGATAGTGACTCGTGGTCAACATTTTCAACGAGACAAAGGTCTTCAGAATTATGCTCGAGGAGAAAACAATACATGGCTATGAGGAACAAAAAATATATTTCCTCCTAAAAACACCCTTAAAATAAAAGTAAGAAAAAAATAATTATATAATTTATGGTAGGTCAAAAAAAATTTCATTTCTTGGTTACAGCAATGAAAGATTCTTCGGTTACTACATCATCTTCATGGCCAAGATTCTTTGTCTCCATTAACCCAAAAAACAAACAGAAAATAGTAGCAATGTAAAGTGTAAATGTAAGCACACACTAAAATGAGAGAGAAGAAGGAGAAGAAAATGGAACACACCTTTTCTCGAGTGTTGTTTCTCTCTGCTATAAAGTTCTGTGCTGAGCTGAGAAATGTTTGAAAGAGGTTATGGATGATCATACAGAAACATTCCAAATGTATTTATAAGCAAATCGGTCAGTGCAAAGTGTTAGAAGAAGGTATTTAAGCCTAATCTCTAGCAGTCGGATAGTGGGTGAAACAGAATGTCTAAAAAAGTTTGTTAACATAGATTCTAACTTGACTCTGATACTATGTTAGAAGTGGAGTTTAAGCCTAACTCAATTCCCCACAAAATCAGACTTATAAGGTAAAGATTGCACTCACCTATGTATTATGAATTAGTCTTATCTCTAATCGATGTGGAACTTTCAATCCAAAATCCAAAGAGTTAAGGAAATGAAGAAGTACATAAATAAATGAATAAATGAAATGAAATGTAGCTGGCTAGAATAGTTACCGCAGCAAAAGTAATTCACCAATGAAATGAGGTAAAATTAATGGAGAAAGAGATTAGTCTATGAGCTTCTGATTACTACAAAGACGTGGCCATTGTAAGAGAAGTGGGATGATGCAAATTGGTGTTGCTTGCACAGAACAGAAATGGTTTTATTTTATTATTCAAATTTTTGTAGCTTAGGATGCTGCTAGCTACTCATGATTGGGATAAGAGATGAGAGCATGAGTTGAACCTTGGAAGGATGGGTTTTAAGCTTTGTTTGTTTTCAAAATATTGAATCCATTATTAGTTTGGAAAACATTGTTTATTTATGGTTAGTTAGTCTATATCATAATTAGATTAATTATGCTAAAATTAATAATAGGATTAAATATGATTTTGGTCCCTTAACTTTAAGTGAATTTTGAAATTAGTCCATTTCAAAAATTTGAACCAATTTAGTCTTTCATCTCTCGAAATACGTGGATTTAGTCCTTTTAATCAGATTTTGTTAGATTTATTTGATATTTCGTACGCATTTCAGGATTGTATTTGAGTTGTTTATACTGTTTGACACATTTTTGTTTTGATGTTAAATCAAATACTATTATAAAACGTGCTTGAAATGTCAAATTTGATTAAAAAGATTAAATTCACGTATTTCGAAAGATGAAGGACTAAATTGGTTCAAAGTTTCGAAATGGACTAATTTCAAACTTCACTGAAAGTTAAGGGATCAAAAACATGTTTAACCCTTACTAATAATAACCGAAATATTGTTGAAAATATATAATTGAACTATAATAAATTATCAATTTGTTGAAATATTTAATCTTTAATTTTCTGATAATCTCTACATAGAAGTAAAATTTGTAACCTGACTATGCGCTATGAAAAGAAGTGATTAAGGCAGCCTAATTCAGCCTAATTCATGAGAAAAGAATAAAGACTTAATTAATGAGCAACAGAAGATCCATTCGAATAAAGAGAAAAAACAGTAATACGCACACCAAAAGTTAGAGAAGCAAATAAGCATTTGCCAAATGAAGCGAGAGAGAAGACACAAAATCAAATGTTTGATGAAAAATTGAAGTGGCATAAACTGTAGGGTATGTGGTGTGGCAGAGTAATTATGGTGTATTTTGACTCTCTTTGTTTTGGTAGTTGCTTTCATTGATCACGAAGCAATGTGTTAGTTTTCAATTTGCTATAACCTTATAATAATACTCACAAGAACTTAAGGTGTAGAAGAGATGGAACGTGAAGGACATGGGTCATATGCATGTGTCTAGATTCTAGAAGCTACATTACATGGTGGGGTGTATGGTGGAGTCGTGAAGCCATTGTTTCCATGGATTTGGAAACTTTGCATATAACAAGATGCATACAACAAACAATGATTCAAAAGTTGGGTTCACTACTTGCCAATAAATGGCTACATAGATGAACCCTACTCAATAAATTGCTTCTCTGCCACCTAACTTGGGGTCCATGAATTTATATGAATTTTACATATATTATAAATCTTACGTCTAAATTTATAGTATATAAGTTGTGCAAATATCATATTATAAATCAGTTTTATAAGGTTGAATTAGATCTAGTCACATGTTCAATATGTATATTTCTCAATATGAATGTGTTGAAGAAATTATATCAACTAGAAATAAGATAAATTTATATTATATAAAATGGATACAAACCTGTTGGTTCTTTTAAAAAATGATCATTGAGAAAATACAACACCAATAAACCACAAGCTCAACCCACATAAAGGTTATTGACACCACTCGTAACCAAAAATCTTAAGGCGATAGATTTTCATCTTTATATGATATTCAACTTTTTTATTTTTACTCAATTTGAAACTTAAAGTCACACTTAGATTCCAAACATAAAGGAATGTGTTGAAGAAATTATATCGACTAAAAATAAGATAAATTTATATGATATAAAATAGATACAAACATCATCCATAAATCGATTTTATAAGATTAAATTAAGTTTCATGTCTATTTTTTAAATGTGACAGAGTGGTTTACGTTTTGAAATTGATATTAAAAAGTTATCTCTTTGGATTTTGAGTTCATTCGGTATTAGGTTTTAAATCTGGCCATGTGATCCATGAAAGAAAAATTCAATTTGGAATCTATCTCAAGGTGTATTGTATCTTGTTGTAGAACAAAAGTTGTGGTTCTTTATGTTATTCCAATAGTTAGGGTATAAAATATAGAAGTAGGGTTTAAACAGTTTTACACCATATAAAGTACAAAATATTGAATTATGATATGTTATATTGATTGCTATTGTAATAAATAATTCATTGTTAATTAATATATAATTTCTAAGGCAATACTTGAAAAAATTTAAAAACTTTGAGCTGAATGACATTTTTCTTAAAAAAGAACTGTATTAGATATTCTATCACTCAACTACATAATTGTTTTTAATTATTCTCGAAGGTTGCCTGGAGCATTTTAAATTTATCGTCACACATTTTACTGGACTGTTTAATTTAAATTATAAAAAGAGTAATAATGAAGTGTCAGAAAACAAAGTTTAAAAAAATAAACATAATGTATTATTATTATTATTATTATTATTATTATAACAATTATTATTATTATTATTATTATTGTAATATTTGTAGTTCATTCCAGTTCAAGACTTCTATTTCTTCTTCCAAATTGAGGTTTGTGATAGAATGGTATGAAGCCGATGATTATCATTTCCCTCTATTTGGAAACAATAAAATAGAAATTTCAGTTGATTTTAAAATAAAACCTATAAAACACTAAAAAATTTAAATTTTATTATATATATACTGCCATGTGGCTGGTTATGGCCATGTTCCGTGTTTTCAATTTAGTCTTCTTATTTTTTAAAAGATTTAATTTGATTTGAGACAAAATTAATAAATAAGTTTAATTATAATTTATGTATACATGTTAAAATATTTTTTTATTAAAATTTATACATCAATTCACTCAATATAAATATTGAAATTGTTTTATTTTCTGAATATTTAGGTTGAGTAATTTGATGTATAAAATAATATGAGTTGTTAAGTGGAATGATTTGATATATACATTCTAAAAATTATTTTAACATATAAAAAGTGAGAGAAAAAAAAATAGGAGTAAGAAAATTTATCATCTTTAAATTTATATCTTTAGATTAAAAAATAATTTACAGTTTATATTCAATAAGAAAAACGCACACAAACTTATAATATATAACTAAGTGTGAGATAAGTTGACATTGACTTAAATAAATATGAGATAAGTTGACACTAAGTTAAGTAAATATAAATGTTAAAAATAAATGAGCTTAAAGTTCACCAAGTCGTTAACTTTATTTATCTTAGTCCTTCTAAGTTAACCTCTTCTTAAGAGAAAATAACTTAAATAAATAAAATATTAAAAATAAATAAAGATAGTATCTGTTGAACTGACATTAATTTTATTTATTTTTATTTTTTATTTTAATACTTTAATTTTTCTTTTATTATTAGCATCTACTTAGTCGACACTAACTTAAATAAATATAAATATTAAAAATAAATCATGTTAGAGTTTGCTAAGTCAACCATAACCTTGTTCTTGTTTGTTTTAGTTTTTTTTTTACATTTAGTGTCCACTTAACCAACACTAATTTAAATAAATAAAATACTAAAATAAATAAGGCTAACATCACGCTCCCCCGTTCAAACTTTGGTTCGAATCATCACTGTCTAAAATTTGACTAGGTAGGCTCACATCCAAATTTGATTGAGTCGGCCCCAGGCGAAATTCGGTTGTGTCTAGGGATATCAACGGGGCGGGTAGGTTACATGTAGTACATCCCTTGTACCCTACCCGTTGAATAAATATATGCCTCGTACCCGTATCCATATCTATCGGGTATCCATTATGTGGGTACCAGCATAATTTTTTAATATCCACGGATACCCGCGGGTATTTACAAAAAAATAAAACTACATATTTAACAACATATTTTAATCGTAAATTCAAATAAAATACAATACATAACATTCATAAATTTTAAACAAAATCCAAATAACTCATTTAAATAATATTGAATGAGAATTTACAAATAAATGAATGTTTTTTAAAACTAATTGATAAAAAAATAACTCATTCAAAATCAATATGTTAATATTTTAATCATGTTTCAACTATTTTTTTAACTTAAATTAGAGTATAGCGGATACAGGTATCCACAGGTACGGATACTATGATACTCGTACCCGTCCCGTTAACATGCAGGTATTGAAAATACCTGTACCCGTTACCCACGGACATCCATTTCCTACCCATTGTGGGTTTTATCCACGGATACCCGCAGATACGGATTTTTTTGACATCCCTAGTTGTGTTGAACTCGAAAGAAATTCAACCAAATTGATCATGACCAAAATTCAACCGAGTTTGACTTTGTCAAAATTCAGTGGAGACGGCCCTAGCCAAATTTTGGCTGAGTTAAACCTGACCAAAATTCGGCCAAGTCGACCCAAAGTAAAGCTTGGTCGGGACGACCCCAATCGAAATTCAACTGAGTTAGCTCCAACAGAAATTCGACCAAGTTGGCCACGAATAAAATTCAATCGAGTAGGCCCATACCAAAATTCGACAGAGTCGAACCTGGTCGAAATTTGACTGAGTTAGCCCTAGTAAAGAATAGATCGAGTCAAACTCGGTCGAAATTCAACTAAGAAGGCCCACATCGAAATTCATCCAAGTCATCCATGGCTAAAATTTGGTCGAGTGAGACTCTACCGAAATTCGGCTGAGTCGATCCAAGTCAAAATTCGAGCGAGTCAGCCCCAGCCAAAATTCAGTCTATTCAACCTCGGCCGAAATTCGATCAAGTCGGCCCTTACCAAAATTCAATGAGGCCAACCCCAATTGAAATTCGGTTGAGTCAGCCCCAACAGAAGTTCAGCCAATTCAGCATTAACCGAGTCAGCCCTTGTCGAAATTTGGACGAATCGGCTAAGCTCAAACTTTGGTCGAGTCAACGCAAGTAAAAATTCAATCAAGTCGGTCTCACCTGAAATTCGACTGAGTCATCCTTTGCAGAAATTCACCCGAGTCAGCCAGGGATGGAATTTGATCAAGTCATCATCTGCCAAAATTTGACAAAGTTAGCCCAGGACAAAATTTGGTCGAGACGGTCCTCGCCAAAATTTGGTCCAGTTAGCTCCTACAAAAATTTAATCGAGTTGGCATGGGCCAAAATTCGTTCACGTCAAACTAGGTCAAAGGCTCGACCAAAAGTCAATCGAGTTGACCCCGTAAGAAGATCGGCCAAGTTGGTCTTGATTGAAGTTCAACCGAGTTAGTTTTTGGCGAAGGTCGGTCGAGTCGGTTCTTAGCAGAGGTCGGTTGAGTCAGCTTCGGCCAAAGGTCAAGCCGAGTTGACCAAGACCTAAAGTCAAGCTAAGTTAATCTAAGCTGAAGGATCAAATTGAGTCGACATAAGATAAAAGGTCGAACCGACTCAACCCAACTAATATCTAATTGACCTAATATAGTAGATCAATCTCATTGAATTTAATCTTGTTGATTAAGTGAATTAAATGTAGTTTTAATCTAATTTAAATTAAATTAAAAAAACAAATTTAGTTAATTTAGTTGAAATGAATCTAGATTTTAATCCATATCATTTTAAGTGGATCAAGTAAATTTGAATTATAGATCAATTTCATTTTATTACATTAAATTAAATATTGAAAAATTCAATCGATGTCCATCCTTAATTTCTTTAATAAATATATTAACATGTATTTCCTTAATAAATCAGGGCATTACAATTTTTTTTTTCTTTCCCCACTTAATTGTAACCAAATGAAACCGTAAAAAGAAAAGAAGAAAAGCATAACATGACTACTTTTGTCTACATCATGACTTTCAACTTATTTTTTACACTTTCGCATCATTTGTTACGTTTTTCATTTCTCTTGTTTCCAAATCTATCATCATAATTCATCAATTTTGGGTGTGGAATATATCATTGATGAAACCAAACACCATTGACTTGAAACAATATTCTTTTGCACGTACAAGCTTAAAGATGTAACTTTTTCACTCATAACTTTATCAACAGTCAACAAAAGAAGAAACATGTGGCTTGAAATTCTCACAAACTTTAACTCTTCTTCACCATTGCTTTCACTTTCCATTTAAGGGGAGGGATTCATCTGATTTTCAGTGTCTGCCAAAATCTACATCATTATAAAGTGACACTTGACAATTACGTAACAAATCATAATATGTGATTGGAATCCAAGTTCAAAAATCATTGGTAGAAGAAGTTTATGTTTTATCAGTGCATGTAAATTTTAATTTCTATGTATTCATTTGTGTTTGATATGTTTAGATTTGATTGGTGTACTTAGATTTGACTTAAATATAAATTGTTTATGTTGGATTAATTAATATTCCAATATTAATTTATATCACGCGCGTCTACTTTGGAGTATTTTCTGATGTAAAAAGTAAAAAAAATATGCTATGTAAAAAGTTTTCCTATGATGATAAATACATAATTTTAAAGTTTAATTTTCATATATTAAATTTGAGTTTAATATATTCAAGAGTGTTTCTTATAAATACTAAGAAACATAGTATGCAATTGAAAAATATAAGAGAAGACCAGGTTATTTTAGACATTTTTATGCTTTATATAATAATTAAAAAATATATATTATATGAGAACCTAGAAAATAATATTTTAGAATTGATAAAATGCTTAAAATAGTTAGATACTCAATTATTTTAATATTAAAATACTAAAATATATATATATAGAAATTTTATAAACGAGTTTCATTAGTTATAAACGTTCAATTTCTCTAAAAACATTTTCTCTAGAACCCTTTTTCTTCTTTCTAGATTTCTCACTTCTATCTTCATCGATTTGATGATAAGAGGCCGCTAGGGTGACCCTTGAGGCAAGCTTTCTAAATTTGTTTGATCAATTTCTCAAGCAGAACAAGTTGATTTTCTACTATTCCTCTTATGTAGTTAAATTTATATACATATGGGGATTTTCAAATCACATGTGTTATCCGAGTTTCCTTCAGGTTTTTCCAATGATCAATGGTTCTGATGATGTTCCCTGATCATGTTTTTGTTATTCCTAGGTTGAATTGTGGACTCTATTGGTTTGAAAGTTGGGTTGTCGGCTTTGTTTGACAGGTAAGGGAAGTTAATTTCACTATTTTAATTCATGAACATGTTAGAATTGTAAACTTTGTAATGATATTGTGATTGACTGTGGTATCTGAGATGAAAAAATAGTACTTGATTTGTGAAAGCTAATGAATCTAAATTCTAAACGATGTTGTGTGAAAATGTTGATGTTTAGTATTGTAATTGAAGTCAATTGGTATAAATGTTTAGCATACACTTGATTGTGAATTGTGTTAAGTATCTTGGAGGTCTTGAGGAAAATTTAGAAATGCTCTTGGAAATTCATAATTGATATTAAATAGAATTATGCAGACTTGTTGGCGGAGTTTCATGATTTGGAGGTCGTTGGGCGAGCCTTCACTCACTTGGCGATTAAATTGAAAAATTTTCTCTAGAGCTTTAGTGAAGCACTTGTTGGATGAGTTGTCTGTTGCTGGACGAAAAGTAACATGTTCGCTCAGTGAGTAGATCAATACATGATTTGGATATTTGTTGATTTTAATATAAAAGTTTTGTAACTTGCTAGGAATGATTTGTATATTATATGAGTTTTAGATGTGAAGATACTAATTCAAGAATGATTAGTAAGAACTGTAGTAATGTATGCATTAATGTGGGGATAGTTTTTAAGATCGTTTATTTTTATTTTTATTTTCATGAGATATTAGTAACCTTTATATGTGTAACATGCCATCTTTTATTTCACTTCAAAATTTCAATAATACTAATCATGATAAAAAAGATGTAATAGTCATGTTTCATTGATGATTTTAACAGTTCAGTTATTTAATTAGACAGAGAGGTGTCGAAGGAAATCAATGTTTTCCTTTGAAGGTAAAAAAGTTAATGAAAAATAAGTTAGGAAAAACAATTAATAAAGAAACTAGAAATAAACTACAATATTTTTGATTTTTTAAAACTTTTTACAAATTAAAAAAATATAAGTGGAGAAATTAATTTCATAGAATTACTGTGAGACCTGTTATTTTTATCATTTCTTATCATTTTTTTACCGCTTTATTTACCAAATTACCATTAAGGGTGAGAGTAAATAACACTACCCTAATTAGTTTAGTATCTTTTTTAGGTTAGTGAACTGGGCTTTGAACGTTATTTTTGGACACATCAGGCCCATTATATTCACCCATGTTTGTTCTTTACACCTACACTTTTATGTATGTTTTTGTTTTTAGTTACGTATCTTATAGAAATCCTGACAAGAAATACGACGAAAACAAAATTTATTGTCTATTTGGGTCAGTTATTTTCAAAATACACAACACAAACATATTTTGTGTAGTTTGAGACACAATTGAAAAATTATTTTTATTGAAAATGTTGTCAAAATGCCCATTTAGTACCTGCTTCATACTCTTATGTAGTTTGGACACAACGGAAATTTTATTTTTTTAATATCGATTACATGCGAGAAAAAGAAAACAAGTGATATATTCTCAAGGAAGTTTAAATAGAAATTCACAATAAATAAAATAAATTATGGTCACTTCCAAAAATTCCGGAAAGCTTGGGCTGAAAGATTCCAAAATAGATAATTTAGATGTCACTTTTGCAGAGGATAAAATGGTCCTCTTAAAATTTACGGGGTGTGTCAATAAATTTTAGGTTGCAGGAAGAAAAGCCTCAATGAAGCCCAAACCCACTTTTGGCCCAAAAATGCAAGTTCAACTTTGACAAGAATACAAAGAGTACTAACAAAAAAGGCCCAGCATCTCAATCCTCGGGAAGGCAAAATTCACAACAAAATAATTAGTTAGAAACAAGAAGGACAATTAAGACCGAAAATAATAAAATAATGCAAAATTGAAACTAAATTCATAAAAATTAGGGTTAAATATGTTTTTCGTCCCTTAAGTTTAAGTGAATTTTAGAATTAGTCCTTCTTTGAAATTTTATATCAATTTAATCTTTTATTTTTAGAAATACGTAAATTTAGTCCTTCTTACCAAATTTTGTTAAGTTTATTTGACATTTTAAACGCATTTTATGATAATATTTGAGTTAACATTGAAGCGAAAATGTGTCAAACGGTGTAAATAATTCAAATACTATCATGAGATGCGCTTGAAACATCAGATAAACTTAACAAAATTTGATTAAAAAGACTAAATTCACGCATTTTAAAATATGAAGGACTAAATTAGTCAAAAATTTTAAAAAGAGACTAATTTTAAATTTCACTAAAACTTAAGAAAAAAAAAACGTATTTAATCCTAAAAATTAAATACCAAAGTCAAAAAAAAAAAACACAAACACCAAAATCACACACAAACAAAGCAATAAAAGGGAGATCAAAATTGCATTAGAAAAAATAATAACATTGCGAATAAATATCCAAAAACAAAATTTCTTTTCCAATTAGTGTGTCATAATCATGTACTTGTTTTTCCGTTTTGTGGTTCTAAAATACAATATTGTTCCTGTTTTGGGATGGGACATGTCAATTGAATTGTTTCATCAAAGCTACAAACTTTTTGAAAAAAAAAAACACTTTTGACTCTTCATCATGGCTATGAGACACTTCTCTCAACATTCATGGATCTTCTAACATGAACTAACTTAGATCACTTTCTTTACTCATTACCCATTTTTAAATTTACTATTTTTATATATAAAAAAAGTAAATAAATATAGATATAAGCTCAGGTGGGAGAATTTTTTTAATCTTTAGTTAGTATTTTGATGTTGATAGTCTTTATTTAATTTTATGGAACCAAAAGCAAATACTTTATTCAACAAAAAATAGATTCTTTTTCTATTGTTCATAGAATACTATTACACAAATTACACAACAATAGTTATTGCTGAAGAAAAAAAGTGTAAAAATGTTTACATTGATAATTTTACCTTATGTATATATATACAAGAGAGAATGTTTTTAATCATTTTATTTAATGCTTATTTGAACTAAAGTCTATAATTGTTGTGAACAATTCTAAAAATTAATAATTTATATTATTATATTAACTTGTTCCGATAGTTTTGCCTCCTGTTCAAACAATCTAATGACAACAATAAGGGTAATGTTCCACTTTAATTAAGCAAAAATAATGAAAGCAACATAACCTTTTTATTTTATGTTTATTTTTTGTGATAAAAGGAAATTGACTTTTGAGTAGTTAAATTCCTTTACCAATTACTTTCCAGCTACAAGCAACAATATTCAGTATAATAAAATAGTGAGTGGGAAAAGATTCTAAGATCACAAAGGGCTACATTAATTAATTAGTACTAATCTTGATCATGTTATAATTTCTTTGTATTAAAGTTACAAAGTGGATGGTCCTCTCACCCATAGAGTGAGTGGTGATGGGAAGAGTTAGTAGCACAACATTGAAATTTGAATAATATATTCAATTTTTAAATATATAGTTTGATGGGTTTGTCAATAAATCCAAAAACTAGAAGAGTATATAATTTTATTTTATATCTATGTGAAAATTGTGTATCATGCATGTGTCACATCCCTAAAAGAACACAAAGGTGGTAGCACTAAAACTTTTTCACCATGATGATCACAATTTTTATGAGCCATACATTTAGTAACAGTTGCCAACACTTGATGGAAAAACATATCTAAAAGTATTGTTCTTTCTTTGCTTCCTTTATTAGCTTTTTTTTATTATTATTTATTTTGCATTTCCCACTTCCTTCACCCTTCATTTTATTTTTCAATTTTTTTTAAGTTTCAGCAACAATTCCTCCTCATCCTCCATTCAACTTTTTCTAAAGCTAAAAGGGAAAACATGGAAAGAAAAATGTCCAATACCATTGCTGCATTGCATTTAGACCCTCAACTTAGGCTTGAAGGGATTAAAAAAAATAGAAAGAGAGAACAAAAGGGATTTTGATTTGTTCTTTTACTTGTATAGTATTTATGGAAAAAGTAGAATGATCCTTTTTTACTTACTACACCCCTTTTTGAATGTGAACATGTTTTCTATGTTACAAAAAGTGCACTTCCATTGCTCATAGATAAAATCAGAAAACAACCCACCATTAGAGGAAGAAGAAGAAGAATAAATTTGAAATTTATTAAGTTTCTTGTTTTCATTAATCATTTATTTAAATAATTGTCTTAAAAGTGCAACCTAGTGGAAAGTTTTTAAATCAGGTGTGTGATCTCAATGAAAATAGGAGTTTCTTTGTTTAATGGAACAACACCGAGTCCAGATTTTCTATTGGTTTTTTTATGCTGTCATCTGCTGAATATTAAAAATATACTGTGTTAGTATTTTAAATATCTTTTTAATATATTTTAAAACGTCAAAATTAGTGGTAATCGATGTATTATGAAGACACAATAGAAAAATAACACAAAAACTCAACAAAGAATTCGAATTCGTACAACACCTTTTTTATCCTTCATTAGATACTAAAGAACATCATAAGTTATTCACATCAAAAGTTTAATTAAATATATCCATTGTTTTATCTAAAGTGTATCAAGATATGAATTTTATCAATGATTTTAATTATCTTAAAACTATTCTAGGGTTAAATATTTTTGATTGATAAAATAAAGAAAGGGTGTGGCACAACACAAGCAAAGGGAGGGTAGTGCCTTAAGCCAAGTGTCCTAAAAGAAAATGAGTTGGGTTTGTTTTTGTGGGTGAATGAACTATCAAACACTTCTATCGGATAGAAACTTTTCCCGAGGGATTTATTCCCCCATCAAATATTCATTGGCACTACCATTTATTTTTTGTTTTATTTTGTTAGGGTGATGCTAGAGGCTGCTTAAGAAATCTTATGCTTTTTTTCTTCTAGGGTTTCATGGAACTTCCTCATAGATAGAGACACCACTACGAGTTCAACAGGGTAAAACAATTATTTAATAAAGAAGGTTTAATCTTTGAGTAATATATGAAAATAATAATAATATCAAATTAATTTTTTATAAAAATATTAAGAGATGAATTTTAAATCTAAATGAATCATACAAAATTAGCTTATAAGGTTAAACTTGTACTCATTCCAATATTATGAATTAACTTTATATTTTTAGTTGACTTAAGATTTTTAAACATACTTTCTTCTCATCGAGACATGTATATCTCAAATTTGAAATCAAATATTTACAAATAATTTAAGTGTAACACGATAGATTTGATAAAAAATAAATTTTGTCAATATAGATTTTGGATGTCTTTTATATCATATAAAAACGTAAACTTTTAAATCAGATTGTAAGAAGATATTTGTACTCACTTATTTTATCTTATCTCTAGTTAATGAAAAATTTCATTAGGATAAAGAAAAAATTAAGAATGATCATAACTATATATATTAATTATTCTCTTTTATTAACTAGAATAACTTCAAATCTTCTGTTAATTATATGGGATAAACATAATTGTCGCAATGACATGAAAACTTCTGTTCTAGAAAATTGGTAAAGATGTTTTTAGAGAACGTGGTTTGTGACATGTATATATACATTGAAATTAGGTATAGGTTAATATCTAGGGTTCATAAGCTTAGATTAAGGGTAGGTAATAATTGTCCCATTGTTAATTTGAGAAAGTTTAATAAAGATTATGCGTACACGTTATATACAAATGTTTAAAAAGAAAAAAAGGTAGACTTTTAACCTAATGCTTGTGTCATTCCTTCACATGTGAGGCTAGCCGTTTTGGAAAACAAGTATAGATAATTATTTTAAATTATTGTGAAATAAATATATTATAATTTCTTCATATTGAAAAGAAGAATCAATATATTATTTTTTATAACATCATATTTAATTTGTTATAAATTATTGTGAAATAAATATTTGAATACATATGAATATGTGTTAATATATATAAAGGCATGAAGACAAATTTCATATTTAATAACTACTGAAAACAAGAATAAATATAATTTTTCATATTAAAGATAAATATATTCAAACTCACACTTATTATGTTTTCATATTTATTCCAACATTTCTTATAACAATTAAATAAGAGACTATGAGTTATACTATTCAATAACTCAGTTTATTTACTCCAGCATTTCGTAGTAATTATGTAAGAGACTATTTATAGTTATATTACTGAATAACTCAGTCTATTTCTTCAAGTAGAGTGAAAAATAAATATGAAGTTTTTAATGAAATAAATTATTCATGACAATCTATTACTCACCTATTATAATTTGAATAAATTATTTGAGTATTTCTTAATTCATGACAATCTATTAAATGTAACGATACGTCTCATTAGTATCAGTCAGACGTAAAAAAACCAGATTTACATCTAATCATAAGGCGCCAGACGTAAACAATTGATAATTTAATTACAAGTTTATCACTAGTCATTTTTTATGTCTGATTCTAGTTAATCAAACGTAAAATCGCATATGTAATATGTCTTTTTTGTGTTAGTGGTAATATATTTCTCAACCAAATGTGTTGGCTTGTTCCTTTTTAACTACATTAAGGCATTGGAGAATATGTTTTAAACTTGGAGATTGATTATCACATCAAAGATTGAAAACTTAGGATTTTATTTTTTATATATATATAACTAATGTTTTACCCCCACATCGTGGTCTTGGGTCCATCTTGCTTGAAAGATAAAAAAAAAAAAAGAGGAGAGAGAGAGAAATATTATAAGGTGGAAAATGAAGAATAATATATTGTTTGAAGTTATACATTAATTGTCACATGTTTGAAGGTGGGAGCTAAGTGGTATCAAGCGTAAGAAAGAAAGTGATGAAGTGTTCCCTTGATTCCATTCAAAAGATGCTTAGAAGATGAGAATATAGTATATAATATATTGTTGAAATTTGAGTAACTTGGTTATACCTTCTTTCCAAAGAAAGATTCTTTTAAACTTTTGTTATCCAAAGATAAACTAAAGAATACATAACATTTTTTTTTTAAGGATTAAATATGTATTTATCTATTAATTTTCAGTAAAAATTAGAACTAGTTCCTATTTGAAATTTTGGTCTAATTTAGTTTTTCAATTGTAAAAATGTATGAATTTTAGTTCATTTAACCAAATTTTCTTAAGTTTATTTGATATTTCAAACGTGTTTCATAATAGTATTTGAATTGTTTACACTGTTTAACACATTTTTGTTAGTTAAGAAATATGTTTAAAACGTGACATAAACTTAACAAAATTTGGTTAAAATAACTAAATTCACATATTTCTAAAGATTAAGATAAAATTGATTCAAAATTTTGAAGATGAACTTATTCTAATTTTCAATACAAACTAAAAAAACTAAAAATATATTTAACTTTTTTTTAAGATATATCTTCGTTCTCCAAAATTGAAATTGTGATATTATTTAGGTATGTTTACATAAATTTGTTTATATCGACCTTTAGCAGAAAAAAAAATTGAAGGAAAAAGGAAATTCTGTAAGAGAGCTCTTATAAAAAAACACAAATCTCTTGTTTAAAAGTTTTAAGTGAAAGGTGTTGTGATAATCTTTTATATGAGTTGACCAGTAACTTATTGGTGTTAAATCTTTTGAACAAATTTTTTCTAATAACTCACATAGATTAACTTTAATTAACTACTTGCTCAATGAAAATAATTCTCTTATATATTGATTACATTTTTTTTTCTTTTTTCTTTTTTTTCAATTTTTAATTTTTTTCATGAAGAAATTTATCGAAACATACTCTAAATGATTAACTTAACCCATTTTATTTTACAAGTATCGAATTTTTACAAAACATGTTTATAGGACAATACTAGTTTAATAGGACAAAAGAGAAAAATCAATAACTTTATAAGTTTTTTTTTTAGGGAAAAAGTATTAAAAGGCTGAAAAGGAAAAAAAAAAATAGTAGAAGTAATGAAGTAGTAATGTTCTTAATATGAGAGGAAGAATTGAACTGTATTAGTAAATTGTTAATTTGAAAGGAAACATCATGAATGAAAAGATATATATATATTCGATGTTATAAGACATAAGTTTAAATCCCTAATTAGAAAAATAAAAATTAAAAAAACTTAATAAGTAATATTATTTATTATTATGATGATTTTAATTATGCCATATCTTCCATGTGTACATTTGCACATGCTTCTAACCTTCAAAATTAATATATGTCACACCACAAATACAATCCCTTTTAATTAATATTTTTTTATCAGTCTATTAATTAATAATTATTTAGTGTAGTCTTACACAACCATAACTTTTGCTATAAGAAGTAAAGTCATTGTGAAAGAAGACAGAGACATCAACTATCGTGTAATGAATTTGTGGCCTTTATTCTTTCAAAGACAGAAAAAATAAATTAAATTTCACCAAATGGACATGTATGTGTAAGATGATTTTGATGTTTAATTTTTTTTAATTATTTATATATAGAATACGTCAAATCCTTTAGTTTATGTATAAATTAATGCAAAAATTAAGCCTTTTTATCAATTAACTTAATCTTTTTAAATTCTGTACCCATTCTCCTACTTATTACACTGGGTTTAAGGTTTTTATATTATCTCACATAGTTGACTCAAATATTTTATGCTTACATTAATGAAAAATAAGAATGATTTTGCATTTTATTCATACAAGAGTTTCATAATATCTATTATGAATGACACTTTATGTAGTTGGTGATATTAATTGTTATTTTATTGTGAGAAATAACTATAGAACATGTTTTTCTCATTTTGTACATTTTTTTATGTGGTTTAATTGTGTGTTTTTTTTCTTTTGAAGAATTATAGTTAAACACGTCGATCAGAAATAAAATGATTTTATATCATATTATAAATTATTTTTATGAGATTGAATTAAGTTTAAAGTCCATTTTTAACAAATAATTTTAATCTTCTAAATTTAAATGATTTTCCAAATAAGTTTATGATTTGAATTATTCACTTTTAATTTTCCCACTCAAGTTATCAAGTATTATATAGTAGTGATTTTAATCTTTTGAATAGGTCATTTTAAACATTATGTATTCTTATATGGTTGTGATTACTTTCAAGAAATCGATTTTTTTTTTGTTGATAAATTTTTATTCTTTAAACTAAATGTATCATTTATAATTATTTTTTTAATGGATGGTGAGTGGTGATTATGGAAAAAAATGTTAAATTTAGTTGATATCAATAAGATAATAAATAAATAATTAATAAACACAATATATTTAATTATTTATAATATTTTGATGAGTTTTCATTTAGGTACACACAATTTGTCTTGATACTTAATTAGCATGTAATAATCTTATGATTTACCTAAAACATATATCTTAATATAGAACAAAGATGTCAAAGAGCTTCATAACTTTTGAAAAATTTGAACTAAAGAATTTATATAGGATGAAAAATGCACGAAAAAAATTTTCATTGTCTTTAACTAACATCACCTTATAATGTTATTCATGCATTATAAAATCATATCTTAGTTAACAGAAAAAAAAAATGACACTATGAAAAACTAAATTAGTGTAATTAAAATTTAGAAAACTAAAGTTGTACTTCATAGTTAGAATATAGCTATGAACATACATAATTGAAATTTAGAGATTGAATCACATAATTATTAACCCAAAATCCAAAATTTTAATTAAGCATTTGAACCTTTAGAAATTAGAAAACTTCATGTTCTTCAGTTTGCACCAAATCGCAATTCTTCATTTGTTTCTCTTAATTGTTCCAAAAATTTTCACAACACGTATATCACATACTTGATAAATTTATTATTATTTTTTTAAAGTACAAAACTTTTCATAATAATTTGTAAACATAAAAAATTGAAATCCGTATTCTTTTTTGTTTTTGTTTTAGTACATTAATATATTCATTCAGATAAAAAATAATTAAAATATTTTTTTCAACTCTCATATATTTTAAAAACAACATTGTAAAAAAAATTTAAACTTCAAAACGTATCAAGTAATTAATTCTAACGATTATAAATTTGACTTTGAATTTTTTTTCTTTTTACATACAAAATAATTTGTCTAGTAAACGGTTTAATATCGATGTTATCTTATAAATTTGGCGTAGAATTTTTTTTCTTTTATATACAAAATAATTTGTCTAGTAAACGGTAAAAAAATTCACACCGACCGTAAAAATTGTAATATTTAAGTACGACAAACTAAATTTGAATGATTTGATCAATCTTTTATATCATTTTTACAGTACTTTTAAAATATACTAATTTTAATAAAAAAATCAATAAATCAATAAATCAATAAATATTATATATATATATATATGGAATAATTTTAGTATGAATTAAAATCTTTCATTAAATTAAAAAAAATAAAATTAAACACTATATAAAATTAAAGATCTGTAATTCTATTATTTTAAATTTTTCGTTAAAAATTGTGTCAAAAAAATATCATTAAACCGATATGATTATAATATATAAATCCAACAATAAATATATATATATATATATATATATATATATATATATATATATATATATATATATAAACCTAAAATAGATTAAGCGTGTTGAAGTAATATTTGGAATGTGATGCGAATAGAATAGTATGGGAAATACGCGTGCCATTTCAACGTCTTTCTGAGAAGGTCGCAAGCACCACCGTAATGCACAAGTTACGAATATTATTCTTATTTACAATCTTTTTATTATTATTATTTTTACTACAACCATTTTTCACCAATCATATAATATAATACATATATATGCTACGCTGTTTCTACGCAATATATGAGACAGAGACTAATGAAAAAAAAACAATAGTTGAGATGTGAAGTAACATTCAAATCCAATCCATCACTCATTTTCTTTCATTTATGGTGCGTGCCTCCACTCTTATTTACTTAACCTTATCACATTTCAATCATTTTTTTTTCACAACAACAAATCAAATACTTACACACTTTATTCTTTTTTTAATCATTTAAAGTTTTTTTTTCTTCTCTATTCTTTTTAAAAGTACCATAATATTATAAAGTATATAATAAAAGAAAGGTTGTTTGACACTATTTTAATGACCATTCGATAATTTTTACAAATATAAAATAGTTTTAACAAGAGTTAATTTTTATATTTTTAAAAAGAAGAGAAAGTAAATAATAATGAGAGACAATGTCAAATAGTAGTAAAATAAAATATGGTGTCAAAATACCGGTGTCTGAATGATTTTTTTTCATGAATATTTTTCAATAATGAGATTTTGAATGCATTGCATAGACCCATATTAGACCCATATGTTATGTTATGTACATAATAAGGATGTGGGATGCCACCTTATCCAAATACAGATCTCCATTTTTTTAGTCATGTTGCTATCATGCATGGAACTCTATCTGGCTACCCATTCTTTATTTTTCATTATTCATTATCTTAAATACAAAATTAAAAAAAATAACTTTCTTCAATTTTTATTTTCAATTGAACTCATTTACTAAAATAGACCCAATTATAATTTTGTCCTTTATCTTATTTATTAATTTTAATTTGGTTTTATTTTCTAAGAAAGTTCATTTTGATTAGTCGTCTTTTACATGATTGGATCACTAGTTATTATAATATAGGATTTAAACTATTTTATTTATTTATTAATTTTGTTCTATTATATTCACTTTCATGAAAACTACAAAACTGAATTTATATTCAAACTAAAACATATATAAACATCGTGAATATCATATGAAAACTGAATTCCAGAAACATAAATTGAAAACCATTTTTTTTTTGTAAATTGATATAAATTCAATAAATAAAAACCCAAAATAGGTTTTTTACGAGATAAAAATATATAATTTAGTTTTATATTTTCATCTTTTTATTTATTTTTATTCAATATAATCCCTATCAATATGTTAATTAACGTCATTTCTCTCATGTTGTTCTTATAATTGGACAATAAATAAATAAAAAAGAATAAATAATTATATTAGCATATATTAATTTATCATCGCCTAGATGTTAATATTAATCTAACCAAAAATATCATATTGGGTTAGAAATAAATTTCAAGTCTAACTCAATCCCTACAAAACCGAGTTGTAAGATGAAATTTGCACTCAGTTATGTACTAGAAAATTGTCTTATTTCCGGTAAACTTCCAACATATTGAGTTTTTTTTTTAGTATAACATCATATTCAATAAAAATAAATAAAAAGAAAATATTGAATCATTAATAAAAAAAAAAAGTAAAGGTGAAAGGTAATATTAAACCTATAATTTAGTTTGTAAATTATTAATAGATGAGAATAAGATGGGTTCAATGGATGAGGGTGGTGTTTTGAAAAGGTAAAGAAATGAAGATGTATTAAAATGGTGGTTAAGTGTCTGCCATTGTTGTTCCCCAGCAAATTTATGTCACTGCTTCATCTTTCGACTACAACACCATTTAAATATACATTGTTAAACACATTAATATATCTTAGGCTATCCATCACCACATGCTTCATCATACATAATCTACAATTTATAAATGAAATATCTCAACTTAAATTTTATGGATACAAAAAATATATAATCATAATGTAAATTTTCACCAAAAATTAGAAATTAAATTTGGGAAGTTCATCACTCATGCATAAAACTAGTAAGTAGATTCGTTATAATATTATTTTCTACATGTCATAAATGTAAATTTTGAGTGTTATAAGCTTCAATAATAAATATTTTATTACAATAACTTGTACATGTTTTGTTTAAGTAAAATTGTATTTGGATTTTTAATTTTCATAAAATATTTACATGCATTAAAAGTTGTTGGTTCTATGGAAGTATTTATCAAGTTTCACCTTATTATAACGAGAAAGAAGAAAAAAAAAAAAATATATATATATATATATATATATATATATATATATATATATATATATATTATAAAAGTAAAGAGTTTATCTAAGAGTTCTAAGTACAGCTCACTAAGAGTTTTAAGTACAAGATGTATAGGAAATTTGGATAATTGTGTATAATGAAAATTTTATATTTTTTGTCAAAAAGAGAAAATTCAAGAAAGTTTTTAAGTTTTACTAGGAAAATTATACAAGAAAGTTTGTAGCAAAGGAAAAAAAAATACAACTTAAAACAATGATACTTATTGAGTATTCATAAATGTAAATCTTTATGCTAAATGATATTATATTTATTGTATGTTTTTATTTAGTCTCATATTTATATGATTTTGTTTTTATTTTAAAATGACTCTACAAAAATATTATTTTCCTATTACATAATTTCCAACAAAATTTAATAATTTAAATAACAAGAATAAAAAAGAAACACTTTTACATCAAAAGCAATTCTATCATTCTCTCAATAAGTTAATGAGTTTAACAAACAAAAACATTACCAAAATGAATATCTTTTTATTGTATGTGAACAGAAATTATAAAAATACGTTATAAGGAATGTGATGTTGGAAGTCCCGTATCGACTGGAGATAAGACTAATTCACAATATATAAATGGGTCCAATCCTCACCTTACAAGCCTGTAAGCCCCAGTTCTGTGGAGTTGAATTAGGTTTAAAACACATTTCTAACGTGTGATAAAATAAAAGTTTAGAAAAAGTAAATTAAAAACATTATCTAATGATTCTTATCACAAAAATAGAGCTAAAAAAATGGAAAATGATTTTGAGATGTTGAAGAAACCCCACCATGTGGTTGACAACGGAAAGCACTTGGCTTTTAAGTGTCTAATTGGATCTTCCATTCATAGTTTAATTACAGACACTGTTTATGATGCGTTGGAGATGTTGGCTCTGTTCAGAGCAGAGACCAATTTCCAAATTTCAACAACAAACACAACCATGTGCCCAACCATTTTTTGATTCCACTCCAATCTATTTTCATTTTATTAATCTACAAAACTCTCTAACACAACAATTTCTTAGTATGGCCAAATTTAAGAAACCAGAGAGCCAAATCAATAACAGTTTCTTCTTTAAAAATGGAAATGTTTTTTTCTTTTTTTCAGCGTATTTGAGACCGAATGATCCCTGTGTTTTTTCTCTTTTACCATGTTGTGATGAAAGGGTCCATCGTTTTGCTCAATAATCAATGTATAACTGAATTGGAAAACAAAACTTCGAAGAAATGTAATGACTTTTTTTTTTTTCTGTTCATTTGATGCAAACTTTTGTGACATGACAAAAGTAGGTTTCATATTCTGGCTTTTTCAGTTTCCAAGTGATGATGCTTTTGGGATCTTGAACATGGTGTCTATCATCTATCATCCTAAGAAAGCCATCTAAATTTTCTCTGCAACCATGATTTCCACATGGAACTATAAAAGATGACACTCAAATATTTGAGGTTGAGAAATTGGATTGTAGTTCTTGCTAAAACAAGTTATTCTCTTTTCTCCTTTTTCATGAGATCAAACTACACAGAAAAAGTTACTTTACAACTAAAATTGGTTAAAATACTCTATTGATATTCGTTTTTGATCAAAAATTTCAATTGAGTCTTAAAACTTTTTTTAATCTCAGTTAGGTTCATATTTTTGAAAATACGTAACAATTAAGTCCATTCTGTTAGTATGCATCAATTTTATAATGATATTTTTATTAAACAATTAACCATTAACAATTAAACAAGTATAAAACAATTAACACCGTTATTACCATACTAACGAAATGTACCTAATTGTTACGCATTTTCATTAAAACTAAAAAAAGTTTTAGGACCTAATTAAGATTGTTGAACAAAAATATTTTAACCATTAAAATTTTGGGGACGGATTTACTTTTCCTCAAGAAAAATCTCAATTTTAATGATTTTTCATATATTGAATGATAACTTCAATTTAAATATAAAAAAAAAAAAAAAATAGTTGAAAGTTTAAATTACGTGACTTTTGGAAAAAAAAAAAACTCAATCCCTTCACTAAAATTTTAAAATGTAGATTTTTAGCATTTTGAATACACATTTAGTTAAACTATCAATTGAAGTTGTGTAAAAAAGTTAGCACGTATTTTTTAAAAACAATGACATGTTTAAAAAAAATTACCAAAATTAAACAAAAATAAATAAATTGTGAGATTAAATGAGTAATTAAGAAAAAAAAAACTATAACATGTGAATATATATGTATGCATTATTAAAAAAAAATTGTAATAAAGGGTAATTTAGTCTTTTAAGAAGGAAGAAAGCACTATAAAGAGCGGTGGCCATGGTTCGGACAACTTTAGTCGCAGAAGACACTCAAAACGACACAGTGCGTTGACGACACAGACAAACGCAAAAAAGAGGTTCGCCGGCAAATATTTCTCCGGCGACTCCGACGACGGTGTTTGCGGTTTTTCTTGGACCCGAAACTGAGGCCAGAAAAGGACGAACTTGGGTGGTGGGTAGGATCTGGCGGTGTATGATGGGATCTTGCATATGCCCGTTGGAGACTCCGGCGAGGTTGCTTTGGACCACAAGCTTCTTCCGTCATAAGCTTATGATCTTCTAATAATTCCCACACCAAAGAAAAAACTCAGCAACAACATCAACAACAACGACCCTTCTAAATTTTCAAACAAGATTCTAGTAAAACAGAGTAAAACGCAAAGAACAAACACAAACACACAAAAAAAAAACACACTTTTTAAGTACTAATCTCTTTCTCTCGCTGGAAAGTGTTTCCGGCGGTGGTGAGTGACCGAAGTGCCATGGAGTCTGGACGGCTTTTCTTTGATGCCTGTGCTTCACGCGGGAACACCAACATGCTCTTCCTCGGCAACACTGAACTTGCTTTCCGAGGTCATTTTCTTTCTCTCCTTGCTTTGATCTACTTAGTTTTCTCTTGATAATACCCTTTTTTTGTATTGAAAATTTGGATTTGAATGGTATGTTATGGAGTAGTTTTTGTTTGTGTTTGTTATGGCTTACTTTGTTCTGAAGTACTTTGGTGTTGTTCTTCCTTCGAAAGTGGAATCTTGCCTCATCAATTTATGTTGACCTTTAGTATGACTCATTATTGACAAGATTGTCAACACAATTGAATTTTACCTCTGTAATTTATGTTGATCTTCAGTATAAATTATCTTGATCAAACTTTAATTTTGATTGAAGAAAAGTATTAAAAAACACCTAAAGAAACCGCATCCAAGTTTTTGTGCTTCTAAAATTGATGTGTTTGGCTGCTGGGGAGTTAGGAACAGAAAGATGGTTCTGGTTAAAGAAAATTAAAGCTTAAAAAAGCATGATTCGATTTGGGTTTCTTCATTGTGTATCGAAATTGGGGTGAGAGTGACAGATAAAGAAATAAAATTTCAATTTTTTATTTTGTGTGTGTGAATTATTATGTTGTGACATGGATAGTGTGTTGAGACATGAAAGAGAGTTAATTGATGAGGTTTTGGTTTTGGGACTGAAATGGAAGCAGGGAGATCGATGATGAGCTTGGAGGAAGCCTCAAAGAGGCGACCTTTCTTCACCTCACCGGATGAACTGTATGATGAGGAGTATTATGAGAAGCAGATGCCGGAGAAGAAGCATCGCCTCAGTTCTGAACAGGTTGGCCGGTGGCTTCCAATTTGAAATTCAAAGTAGTTATTGTAATGAATAGCTTGAACTTTGAATGAATTGCTTTGAGTTTGGCTTGTAAATTTAATACAGTAATTTACTTTCTTGGTTTTTGAGATTAATATATATATTGTTGCATCCAAAAGTGTGACATAAAATATTATAATGTTATGACACTCTTGTGTGATTGATGGTTAGGTCCATCTGTTGGAGAAGAGCTTTGAGGAAGAGAACAAACTGGAGCCTGAGAGGAAGACCCAGTTGGCCAAGAAGCTGGGATTGCAACCCAGGCAGGTAGCTGTGTGGTTTCAGAACCGCAGGGCTCGATGGAAGACCAAACAGCTTGAAAGGGATTTTGATGTTCTCAAGTCTTCATACGATACCCTACTTGCATCCTATGATTCACTTATGAAGGAGAATGAGAAACTCAAATCTGAGGTACATTTATGCATGTATAAAATATTGGAAAAGCGGTAAAATCAATGTTATCCGGGCAAGGGTGTGTTGAGATTTTTCAATTTAGATTTAGTTGCTCGTATATGCAATGGTTACTTACAGCTATGGGTGAATAGAGCAGAATAGAATATAAATTGTCTGTCAACAGTTGTGGGGGTGCATAGTATAGAATTAGTGGCTTCACAATCAGAACTCCATCATAGCATAGCATAGGGAAACAAGTCGACACTTCACATAGAAGATGATTGGTAGCTATCCAGAAAGGGCCCTACACATGAGATTCGACACTATAATAATCACAAACTACCAAGAGTAGCATCTGTTCTGAACCCCACCTCGTTTGCAAAGAAGCCACTTTCAGAGTAACTATGCGAATATACCTCTGTAGATTTCTCAAAATATGCTTTAAGACCCCCTTTTGTGAAAGGGACTGATGAACTTTAAAAAATAAAAAAAAAAAGGAGTATGCAAGCAAGGCCATAAACTAATTAACAAGTGGACTTTTTTTAAAGTGTGGTCGATTGAATATCTTAATGACATGTTGACTATTCTGCAGGTGGTATCCTTAAATGAGAAGCTTCAAGTTCAAGCAAAAGAGGTGCCTGAGGAACCATTGTATGACAAGAAAGTTGATCCACTTCCAGTAGAAGATATAGCTTCAATTTTCAGCACAAGGGTGGAGGACCACCAGAGTAGTGGGTCTGTTGGAAGTGCAGTGGTGGACGAGGGTAGTCCACAGCTGGTCGTTGACAGTGTTGATTCACACTTTCCAGCCGACAACCCTGGTGGATGTGTGGGCCCAGTTGAAAGAGTTCAGTCAGAGGAGGAGGATGGCAGTGATGATGGGAGGAGTTACATGGATGTGTTTGTGGTATCTGAAACTGAGAACCAAAACCATGAGGAAGGAGAGGGATTGGTTTGGTGGACCAATATGTATTATGTTGGATAAATGATAATGCAGCAGCAGACATGAAATTAGATGCATAATTAAGAGAAGGTAATCATAATATTGAATAATTAGATGTATGGTGTGGGCAAGGAGGAAAAAGTAAACGCCCGGGTGGCTTGGACCCTAGGAGTTGGAGTGTCCTTAAGCCAAGTTTAATAAATAAAGTCTAGTAATTTGGTCAATGATGTCAAGTTTGGGTTAATGGTTGTACTTCCAAAACTACAGTAAGTTTATTTCATGTTCAAGTATAAAAACATACTTAATTAGTAAGTCCATACATAGATTTTAAGTTTACTTCTTTTTACCCTCTACCCTCCTGAATCCTCAATTTTCGAAAACCATTTGGATAAGATAATCCAGAATCACATCGGGGGTGAGGCCCACAACAGTAGCAAACAGCACAAACTGTCAACTTTTCATCAGATAGTATTATTTTCACACCATAATCATGGTAACCAATTACCAATGTGTATATTTACTAATTTTACAGCAACTTCATGTATTCAAAACATAGACAACAAAGTGTTCAGAAAGGTGGCGAGGTATGGATGAGATTTTTTTTTCTTAAATCTTTTATATAAAATGTACAATCTAATCCAACACCATCCAGAGTCCAATCTTCTGGTTGAGACCGGAGACTTGCAATTAACAGAAAAAACTACATGGATCAACTTCAATTTCTCACTAGTCAGTACGAATTTGTTTGGAAGATACGTTGAAAGTCAGTCACGAACACACCCAAGTAACTTACCTAAATCGGCTTCCACAATTTGGTATAACGGACACAGTAACCACGCTATGAAAGTGGTATCCAGCTTCCTCCACCCCACAATTGTCACTGACACCTCCATAATGAGGGAATGGACTTTCTGTTTCTGAAATATGAATCAGAATACTAGGAGGAAGGTGTCACAAGTAAATTGAGGGATATAGATAGAAAAATCCATGCAAGTGCTACCTCGGCACGTGCAATGCACATGACGTAATACCAGAAATCATTAACTACCAGATACCCCACGGCAGTGCTATAACAATGTAACCCCCAAACTGTAACTAAATACTTATTTTTATGCTAAAGCAGTGAAGGAGGGGGTCAAATATTAGTGTGTATACATTAACCCCAACACACGACTAGAAGATTATAGGAATTACGCAAATAAAAAAAATCAAGAAGATCACGCACGACGCAAGCACAAAGCAGATGGAAAAAAGGCTTTGATTCCAATAATTCCCCCTGCATTCTAACACATCTGCAGATGCCCAGGAACAAAATCAAGGGCATGCGTGTGCAGGACCTTTGCTGGGGTGGGGTGAGAGAAAAAGTATAAAGAATGAAATATTGCCTACAACTGCTCAACTTAACATTTTCTGACTTCTTTCCCATCCTTTTCTTTTTTTTTACTACTTTCCTCCTATTCCTTTACAATAATTCCATTTGTATACATATATGGATCAGACTCTGCTAGAAAAATGAAAAATGGTTCTTCTCGCTATGGAGCAGCCGACTGGACATGTGCAGCAGAAATACAATTTCAAAATTGGACGCATCCTTACAATTCCCTCATACTGGTGCCCTCACTGAAAGCAGATAATGCTACAAATTCTGCTTAGCCAAAAAAAGGCATCCGAGTTAGCAGGTCAGCTTTACCTATATGTACAAGCAGGCAAGAGACACCAGCAGCTGTGGCTGCCCCATTTTACAGCCTTAGGTTTGCCCAATGAACCAGTCATACCAGTGGATGATCACATCACATCACAGAAGACTGACCAGATATCTGATTTTCTGAAATACAAGAAATATAAGATCAACCATCTGATTCCTTCCTTTTCCTGTTTGACTTCCGGCTTCCTTTGGATTTCTCTGCATCCACATTCATCGGTGGTCTCATCTCTGCTGTGCCAGAAGGTTCAGAGCTGTCAGTAAAACTAGAATTGGGCGTTTTCTCGTATATAATGGCTAAATCAAGAGAGTATATGCGAAGGGCAAGGGAAGGCAAAGTAGAAGATTTCGCAGCAGCTGAGAATGATGACCAGTACCACCAGTCATTCCTCAAGTACTCCGTCTTAATCATATCTTCTAAGGTAAACGTCGCCTGAATCATCTGAGAAAAAGGAAGGAACCTCTATTAACAAACATAAATTCATATAATCATTAACCTGCTTGAACTACAAATATAGTATAAAAATATTAACAGCTTTTTTTCACTGATTTCAGAGCTAAAGCAAAGTGGCATTAGTAAGTCCACAAATTGTTTTCTAGGGTAAATGTCGCACGAATCATCTGAGAAAAAGGAAGGAACCTCAATTAACAAACACCAGTGGAATGTTTCCACTTTTTTTATGCGAATGTTTCCATTTTTTTATGGCAAAAATTTTATTAAACTATAACATGATTTTTAATTATTGAAATAAAAAATAGTGTTATTTTAATTTATAAAAATTATTTTATAGTTTATAAATATTTTTTATAATTTGTTTCTTGTGTAAATGGTTTTTTATTTTGAATAATCATTTGAATTCAAAAAAATAGTTACTAAAAGGGTAGAACTGAAAAAAAATGTGTACACCAAAAGGGTGAATCCCCTTTGGTAATAGCATAGATATAAATGAATTCATATAATCACTAACCTGCTTGAACTACAAATATAGTATAAAATATATTAACAGCATTTTTTTCACTGATATCGGATTTAAAGCAAAAGTGTCATTTGTAAGTCCACAAATTATTTTCTATCAATAATAAAGACATTTCAGTCAGGTAAATAGCAGTAGAGAAACTAAACGAATGAGAAACATATGGAGTTGGCAATGCCTGTTAATAAAGAACTGTATATTCTAGAGCCACGGATATAAGACAAACCTCGTATATAGTCTCTGCAGATTTCACAAATGCACGCCAAGCCTGTCTTCTGTCAGACTCCGCCTTTGATGGTCTCAGAGCAAATGCCGGGAGTGCAGCATCCATATCAAGCAGATTAATCTTCAGTTGCCTCAAAATGTGAGAAACCTTTCCAACTAATGGTTTCAGTGACGACAAAGGAACCACACAGCAGCCATCTCCCATATCTGAAGCAGGACCACAAAAAGAGAATTTCCCATCTCTTTGTTCTCCCGAGGATGATTTAATGGATTTATTGATTTCGTTGGCAGCTAACCTACCGGTAGAAATGCTTGAATTATGGTCAAGACATGCACCAGCTCCATCAGTGTTTCCCTGAGAACCCCAGCTTTCCGTTGGTTTGGACAAAACACCAATAATGTCATCCTTTGGAGTTGGGAATTGTGCATACTCGCTAACAAAAGAAGATACAGAAGGAACAAAGGATGGGATACCATCTGAACCAATAAGACCGATTTCTTTGACAAGTTCCTTGTTGGAATCACTTGTCTCAAACTTGGAACATATATCTTCAAAACTAAATGGGCATGTGGACTCTTCATTTGAAAATTTAATCAATCTTGAGCTAAGCTTAGAACCACCACCAACTTTGGCTCCAGCTGTTTCTGCATCAGCTCTGAATTTCTCTCTTGAGGTATCGCATCTTAAGTTCCCTTTTCCTTTAGAAGATCCAATTTTGTTCCTATTCTTCTCTGCAACCGGAAGACCTGCATTACACTTGCCATCATTGTGTCCATCAAATTCAACATCACTCAAAACAGTTTTGTGACAATATGTGCAGTGTCTCCTATAGGGCCATATGGGTTCTAGGCACTCACACCTAAACAACTTTTCATCATTAGTTGTTCTGGACTTTTTATTTTGCTTCTTCCACGTCTCAATATCCCATTCAAAGAAGGGACCGTATTTCTTTTCCAGCAAGGAAGTCGCCTTTGTAACAAGAGAGTTAGATATTGTTTTCTCTCTATTTCTGGGAATTGAAACAGCTCCTTGGTCCTCAACCTGCTCTTCAGTCTGTGCATTAAGAAACTCTTGGAATCTTGATCTTGGCCCCTGCATAATGGAATCTTTCAGTTCCCTTTCTTTAGGGTCATTATCGTCCAGCCAACCTAAGAGCTCTTCAATTTCAGCATCAGTTTCATAAGCAATCCATGGTGAACTATTGGCCAAAGCATTTCTAAGCTGAGACATGAAAGGAGGGGAATCCTTCTCAGTTAGTGAACAATTCTGCAGAACAGAAAACTTGTCCACGTAGTCTCTACTGAATGACATTCCTTTTCCATGGAGCAGTGCAGCACTTGCATCAACAACTATACGTGAATGTCCTCCAGGCAAAGTTGAAGCCCAATACAATCGACCGATGGAATCAATGCCCAAAAATTCCCGGCGAACAGAGAGCCTCAGCAGCTGTGATACTACATTAGTTATGGAGTCCTGCAATAGTGAAATATCACGCTTGATGGCACTGAGCTCAAGGTGATAGGGGTCTGACTCATTCAAAGCCATATGTGAAGCATCAACTGACACCCCACCTTGCTGGCATGTCACAGGTGTAGACATGTCCCTTCCCTCGCATTTCTGGTGGTTACCATGGGCATGAGCTGCTCCAACAGAACCATTGATTTCTTGAGACATATTTGGAGATGGAAAAGATTTGGGAGATTTATCAGTACATTGAGACTCCACAGCACCAGAGACATTTCTAAATTGTCCCTCTACATCTAAGGAATTCAAATTTTGGCTATCGGAATCTGAGTTTGTTACAGATATGCTTTTATCTACACTATCAAACCTATACTTCTCTTTAGTTGTCTCTTCTGAAGGCAGACTATCAACAAATACCCCAAAATTACTAGGATTGTCAACTGCAGTATGTGGCTGGACCAGACATTTAGTAGTATTTGACAACGAAGTAGTAACCCCTTCTCTAAGACCAACTTCTCCAGCAGTATTTAATGAGGAAGTATCAATTTTAGCTGCTTTTGTGGACAAAACGTCCTCTCTGGTTTTCAGGTTTTTCCACTCTACAGAATGTGCACGCAATTTTTGATGTAACTCAGCAGACAACTCTGCACATTGCTCAAGGTGCTGGCGTATCAAGGAAGAGTTAAGCAACTCATCACATAAAAATTTGAGAAGGAATGTTCTCTGCACCCATTTAAAAATAAAAACTAATCAAACACAAACACAGAAAAAAGTTCTACAGTTTCAGAAATACATTATCAATCATAACTCAAGTTGCTAACCACGGGGCAATTTATGCTTCAAGCATATGACAATGTGCTAAAAAAATGGAGCCTTTGCCTGTAAAAGCAATATTTTGATGGGAAACCTTTTATACACATACAAGAAAATGAGCAATGCCAAAAGTAATCAAGTAACAAATGAAAATCTTGCAACTATAACTCAGGATAAGATATCGTTAGTTCAAGATAGAGTCCCATTAAGATTAATTTTCAGATCATAACAGAATAGGAAGCACATACCAGCACCCTGCAATTACCAACCAAAACTCTTTCCAGAAAGGTTGCACAAATATAAAGTTCAAAAATAAGACAATTATGTCATTCTACCATTCAGTATACAACCCCATTAAGATTCATTTTCAGATCATAACAGAATAGGAAGCAAATACCAGCACCCTGCAATTACCAACAAAACTCCAGAAAGATACCACAAATATGAAGTTTAAAAATAAGACAATTATGTCATTCAACCTAGAATGTTTATATGATTTAGCTATATTGTAAACAAAAGGTAACAAGTAGATGTGCATCAACTAACCTCGGCCAGGCTGTGCTCCCAGTATTCTTTTTCTTCAATTACAGCTGATAAATGAGTAAGGGATTCCAAGTAAAGAGAATTAACTTCACCCTGGAATTTTTTACTTCGGCGTTTGCCAATAACCTGTGTTGGTTCTGTAACATCTTGAGTTGCATGTTTACCATCAACACAGGAAGGACAATACCAGTTTCCCTCTGGGATCCTTGCGAGGGGAGGGTTTAAGCAATATGTATGATACTCAGCATCACAAGTATCACATAGTAAAACACTATCATCATCCCTATCAATGCCACATACTTTACAGACTCCCTCGTCCCAAGGGGCCTTTGGAGTCTCTTTCATTGACTCAATAAAATCATCAACTTCCTTTCTCATTTCTGCAGTTAAGCATTCCAGTTTAGCATACTCCATAAGTTTTTGGACATTCATGACAACCTGTACCCAAGGAGAACATTAAATTTTTTATTAACAAGAAAGCACAAGAGAAAATTTACAGAAGTAGACACAAACAGGCTACCAACCTCCTCATTGTATAATGATTCAAAGTTTTGGGATAATTTTTCAGCCAATTCGAGTAAATCAGGTTGATCCCCAAAAGCAACACGAACATTGTTCCACAGCTGCACCATCAAATCAACAGTTTAGTGCCTCCACACAAGTCACAAAAGAGCATTGTAAGAATGACTCGGCATCCACTAGAAAACATATTAGAGAACAGTAAATGAAGAAGAGCATGAGGAAATCAATCATGATGCCCCTTGAGCCAGAGACTATAATGGTGCACACGCAACCATAAAAGTGTATTTGCAATAATCTTTACAGAGAAACAAAATGGATCTATATGGTGGTAGTAATCTAAAGTTAAAACAAAATAGAAGAGCGCTTCAACAAGCAATCAGAGTTTGATAACAAACTGACCTCCCGAACATCCTCAAGAAAAGCTTCATGAGATCCACAATAAGCTCCAGCAGCTAGTCTAAGGTCAATAGTGCGGAAGTCAAGAGGGCGAGCCACCATGGCTGGAGATCCAAGAAGCCCCTCATCATCATTATCTGAAGAATTTATCAATTTTCTTCCCAGCAAATTGCAAAAGACCTTTGAATCATCTGCAGCAGCAGCACGCCGTAATACAGTGCGACATCGTTTCATTATAATGTCAGAAATTGATATAACAATCTTCCTTTTCTGTCCTTTACTGGGATTTGATTGCAGTCCTTCACCAGCAACATCAGCCAACACTGAAAGAACTGCTTTCTGTTTTTAAACAAGAATAATGTTCAATTAAGATTCATGTTTCCTTAACCAAAAAGAATAAACGTTTATTTTAACCAGATGATCTACCATACCAGATAGTAACATCGAAAATAACATTTCAGTTTTGTCATTATACATTGAGAGTAAGAAACTGTGTGGGTTTGTCTTGCATGTTGTAATAGGTAATATTAACAAGGGGGTAAACTGAAATAAATACAGTTTTACATTACACATGGTTGAAACTATAAACTATAAGATGGCTTGCATGGTAAAACAGAGGATAATGCACCGGAAAATTAGAAACACCAACAATAACTCAAGCAAACTCTATGGTGAAACTATCACACCAGTGCAAGTAGTAGCAGATAGTTCCTGGATCATTGAATTCTATGAAAAATATTTTTTGGTCAGATATCTGATCTAATGGTCAAGAAACTTTCATACTAACAGTTTTATCATTGCAACATGTCAATATCACACTAAAGGAGAGGTGCCACTGAGAAGCACCTTTGTTGGTCCAGAAGCATTGCCCTTGTACACTTCCTTACTGATTGAATGTTCCAATTTTTTCTTTGCCCATTCTGGTGGATCCTTACCCAGAGCATCATAAACACACTTTCTTATTCGAGTGCCTACATTTGTTGGTAGCTTTCTGACAGGTTCTAGCATTTGAGCCCATTCAGGAACATTACCATCATTTGTCAAATTTTTGTCAGAAGCACCCTTTGCATCAGACTCTTCTTCTTCCATAGTTAGTACATCACTTTCTCTGCTCAAAGAACCAAAAATTTTCTTTGTAGCCTCTGCAAGCAGCTGGAGCAAGAGGAAAAAAAATCAGTGTTACTTCTATCATTCTTTTCAGATTGACAACTTAAATTGTAGTCTAGAAAAGTTTAACCAGCAGCAAGATATAAAATCTTAAGACATATGACATAAGAAAAACACTTTGAAAAGAAAACTGAATTGCCATTAGCTAGATTAAACAAATTCTCCATCCATGTCATGAAAAGGCCGAGTAAAGGAATAAACTTGAAAGTGGCCATTAGACCCCAATCCAAAGTATCAAGTTCTGAGTGGTAAAAAAGAATATCGCCTGGGCTGAAAATACCACCAATCAGGTAAACTTCCAGAAATTGTTACATCTAAAGTGATTGTCTTGTAATATAATACCGTGTTTTTGAAACCATGAAATCCTGTAACTCAGAATTTAGCCCAAATGCCAAATAAAATTACATCAAGGTCCCCCATACTAATAATGTGAAGCAAATGGGTAAGCAGTATCTAAATATTAGCCAGAACCAAGATATAACTGATGCTCACCTGTGCATCTGCTTCCATTCCAGCCACACCAGTAAGAGAGCCACACAGCAAACCACCATCACCTCGTAAGCAGCGAAATACTTTACCACTTTCCCGGGCAGTAATTTCTGCAGACTCAAGGTTGCCGTCCATTGTTAAAAAAGACAAGATATATCTGCGAGCTAATTCTGGCCAGGTCAATTCATTAATAGGAAGCATATTCAGTTTGGTTCGTTTAGCAGGAAGACCACTATCCATATCTTTCTTTCTTCCCCGTCTTGTTCGTGTTTCTCCAGGTTCAGAATTTGGATCCACCAGCACAGCCACCTTTGATAGCAATTCACCTATTAGCACTCTCAGCAGTGAATTATGAGCCTTGGTCAAAGTTACACCAAAGCATCTGGCGTAAGTGAAAGATGCGAGCTTAACTTGAGCAGCCTCTTTCATTGCTTCAGTTTCCATTTGAATAAATGCATGAGAACTTTCCATGGAACCTGATGGACCAGTATCACCTCCTGGTGACAATAATGATGTGCAATTACCATCAGTTCCTTGGGAAATTAAAACTTCACTTTCGTCCACGTCCCTCTCAGATTTCTCAAGAAAATCCAATCCATCAAACCAAGGGTTAATTAGTTCTTTCTCAAGCTCATCCAATGGCAATGGTTCTTTCAAGTCCAGAACTTCGTTAAATCGCTCTAAAAGTTCCCAAGCCTGGAAGACAAAAGCAGAAAACGTAAAGACTATATCATAGCAAATAAAAATAAAGCCAACAAATGAAAAAGCCTAACAAAAATTTCAGATTCACAGTGGCATGAAACAAAAATACCTGAAAAATGTCACCAATGAGCTCACCCGGTGCTCTAGAGCATAATGGCTTCCCAAGTGGTGGACGACGACCTTCCTTAAAGCCTTTTTTAGTCAAACTTGCCTTTTTAGACCTCCTGTATAAACCTTGAACTGTTTCTTCCTTATATTTTGACCCATCTCTCCATTCAACCACTAAGAAACCATTTTCTACTGTTGGCAATGACGAGCTGTTATCTCTACAATTTAAGAGTTCATACTGCAGAGATTCAACACCAGGAAGCTGTTCTAATACTTCTTGAACAAATTCAACATCCAATCCAAACCTATCCTGCTCCAACCATTTTCTCAAAGCCTCAGAGATACCTTCCAGATCACTGTCTGCATAAATTACATCTGGGATGCCAACTGAACCGAGGGAACCACAAAATTTATCCAATGCATCACTTTTTACATTCCCTAAATCCCATTGATTTAAGCATGTTTCATTCTTAACATGGTTACAATAGAACTTGAGAGTTCCTTTCTGTTTGTAGAAATCCTTGCAAGAATTAACTAACTTCTGAGAAATAACTCTCCATGCAGAGCATGATGACCGCTCTTCCACACAAAATTCACCAATTCCATCATTAAACTCATCAGCTAAAGAATTCATAGCATTATCTTGAACTGAACCAGTCGCAGGGCCCAATGCATCTGGTGTATGAGTATCCTTAATTGAGAAGTTTGCAGAGCAACTTAGGACATCATTTTCAGTTGGTACACAAGGGTCTTGAAGCATCATCTGGATATTATCACCATCATCCAAATCCATACTACCATTAGTTTTTCCCTCGCCTTCATTGGCTTGACTTGCAATTTGACAACATTTTGACAATGAAAGGATGGTTGACCCAACTGGAACAGGAAATTCTGAACAGGAACACCTTCGGATCCTAAATATAGGTCCAGAATCACCACCCTCCAAAATTTCACATGTAAAAAGAGAACCAGTAATCTTGTCATGCCAACAAGATTTATAACCTACAGGACAAATAAGATTGACATCATAATACGATGGTCTCACATCAACTTTCCCCAATGAGAGAACAAAGAAGTCCTTGAACTGTAGAGGGAGTTCATCCTGAAATATAAAACAATAGAAAAATTAGGAAGAAATAGTAAATTTCAGATTCACTATATAATAATTGCCCCTAAATTCTGAGTTATATTGGGAAAAAACTAATAGTAAGAAACCAGCTTCACAAAAAAATGTGGAAATAATATAGATTCACATACCTCAAATTGCTGAGGGAAGGAGTGTCCATCCTCTTTTCTTCCACTTTCATAGGGTTTTACAACATTCCCCCTAGTACTAGCACATTCCACATTTAAACCTTCAGAAGAAGGATCCTTACAATTACTATTCATCATTGTTCCCCGTTTTTCCACAAAACCATTGACTACTGGAGATCTTGTTGACTTTTTTTTCCTAGATAGAGAACCACTTAAAGACACAAGAGACCTCTCATTTCTTATTTCAGATTCAACGGTATTGAAGCCAGACATTAGACCCAAATAACAAGCTACTTCATACACAGAATCAAATATCTTTCCATCGGGTGCACAGTAAACTGCATATAGTTCAGAGCTGCTCACTGATTGTCTAAATTCCACTCGCCAACCCTCCTCTAGTACACCGCGTCTTTCAGATATAAAATCTCTAAGAGCCTGCAAAAATATCTCATTTGGACTCCGAGATGGTATTATAATAGCCGTATTATTACTACTACTACGAATTCTAAGAGGGAAATCTGTACATACCTCCTCAAATTTTCTAGTAATTGATTGAGTATGATTCAATATATCAGCATGTGTCAAACCTCCAGAAGCCTTTTGGAAGCCAGTAGCATTTCCATTGTAAAAGTTTGAATACGTCAGAGGGGCACCAAATGGACTGGCACCAAAATAATTGTCACCAAGAGTGTGCTTTCTAAGATAAAAATAAACAAAAAAAGTAACCAGATAAAACAACTCGGATCAGGAGGCATAAAGTATTGCATCAATAAATAAAAAGACATAGATGGAAATAGTACAAGGATTACAACAATGTACACTAAATATTCATCAGGCAGGCTTCAAAAAACATATCAGTAATTCAGTGTTTAAACAAACATGAGTACATGACACCCAAAAAGTAATCATATGAAACCGGCTTTAAAAAATGAGGAAAAATAGTCCTTTAAAGTGTGAAGAAACATGGGTAAGGGGTAACCTTTTCTGGAATGGTAAGAAAGAAGGGTTTCAAATCCTATTACATTTCTGAAGCAAAAAGCCATAAGAAAGAGTTTGAGAAATTACAATTTCAACCAAAAAAACAACTAAACAATGTTGTTTGGGGTGTAAAAATGGGTTTTTTCAAGCCTATATCACGGTAGCACCACTATTGTGACCACAATGTCAGCTATAGAAAATCACTCTGCTATCAGAATCTCACTGCAGCCCAAGGCCACTCCACTCTGACATACTACAATACTGACAACTGTATTTTGCAATGGCGATTCTGGTACCTTCAAAGAACTAGCAGTGTTTTTGGAAAAACTATATGAAAACATGTATTAAGATTTTCCGTGTGAAAGCAAAACTTCTAAATGCCAGTATAGCATCGAGAATTGAAATGAGAATTTGACTGATTAATTCTGAGTTTTAAGTTTGGAAACCCTAAATAAAATGATAAAGCCATTTCAAAATTCCATGTAATTACAAAATAACTAGCCCAAACATTTTCTTAATATTAACCAACACCCTAAAATTGCCAATACCACATCTAGGAATTAAAATCATTAATAACCAGAAAAGAATATTAATTGAGAGAAAAAAGCACAGCAAGAAAGGAAACATAAGGTAACCATCCAAACAGAACACTGAAAGAAAGAAAACAAAAAATTGTCGTACTAAAAAATAGAACAGAACATAGAACCCTCTTTGACATGAACATAAAAGATTTCAAAGGATGTGAACAGAGTAAACACGACAGAACAGTGTGCCAGAGTTCCACCATAGTTGGCCAAAAACTCCACCGGACCGCAATGGGTTGGCCAGAAACACAGCAAAGAATTCTAAGTCAGCATCAGAAAGAGGAGAATACGAGAAAAGTGTATTATTTAAGCCTTTGGAAGGGGAGAGTAACAAAAATAGGCTTATACTCTAGTAAAATATAATGGGGAATTATTTCAGTGCCAAACGACATCGTTGAAAGGGCCAGAAAAGGGGTTTTCATACTTGGAAAGAATAGCAGCTGAGCTGGCAGCACACAACAACTCTGACACTGAACTACTGCCCTCAAGGCCTCAAAGAAACGGCATGGGGCTGTGCTGTGGCACCACTATAACAGCCCAATCACACACTATTGAAAACCGCAGAATTTATTACTCTAAACCAATTTAAGCTCAAAAAGAAATTGGAATCACAATTATGAACTATAATTTCAATTCCGTCACCCAAACTAATCTTACCATTAAATGTCCACAATATCTTACTTGAATTCCTATTTTGTATTAACACAGCCTCTTCCAATTAACAAAGGAACAATAATAGCATTGGACATTCCTTTCTGATTACATTTGCACCATATTGTCCAACAAATATTACACCAAAGATGACCAAAAAAAACAACGAAGAAGTGCATTTTATTAACGTATTTACCGCATTCAAAAATTCAGTGGGGAGACTGTGGGATACTTGAAATTTGTTTGGTAGTGTATTAATTTAGTTGTTCCTGAAGTTTTTTTGGAACCACAAAAATGAAAACGTGGCGGTGGCGGCAACTATGCAATTATAACAAAAGGTTGAAAACCATATAAGCCAAAAGCTCATAGCTCAACTGGCACCGCCTCTAGGGAGATGCGACGACAAAGGAAGGGGTTCGATTCTCCTCGCATTGTGTAGGTAATTCATTAAATACATAGAAAATCAAAGAAGAAAAAGGTGATTTTCAATGTAACCGCTCACACTTGCATATCCTACCACCTATCATACCTCAATTTTCGGAATTTCACAAAACATCTTATAGACATTAGCGCTTTCCAAGAAGGAGTGAAAAAACTAAACTAACTTAACAAATATTTTCTAAACTTCAAAAACCCGAAAACATAGAATCATCTTGTGGCAAAGATTTGGTGGATCAAGTCTCAATTGAATCATTGTACTCGGATTGTTATGCTCATAAAGTGTCCTGAGGTACATTAAGTGTTTTGTGACAGAGATTGGATGGGTGGAGTCACAATTAAATCGTGTAGTTTGAGCTAATACACCCTTAAGTCAAACAAATTGTATTCTAATTATCAGGTATAGTTTTTTACCTATTGGTAAGTGTTCCATCCAACAATTACAATCTTAGCTATTTGCGATTTCAGGTACAAGACAAGGCATAAGGATTCTAAGACATTGCAGACTAAATAGTGACTTTAACAACATTGGTACTATTTCCTTTCTTTAGAGGGAGGAGGGTTGGAAATTTGTTTGGTAGTGTTTTAATTAGAATGTTCTTGAGAAGATATCAAATCATTTTTGGAAGCGGAAAGTTGAAAATACAGCAGCAACTGGAGTCGGCACCAGATGCAATGCCGCACCTATTAACACTGTGGGCAGTTCAATCCCCTAGGTCACCTATTCTCCCCATGCAGAACGTGTTTTTGCTTCTTTTTAATACCATAAACAAAGTGCGTCGCCACTCACATAAAATAAAACAGTTATCTGAGGTTTACCACCAAAAGAATACATTCACATACATAGCTTCAAAGAAAAAAGTGATTTTTTTAACTTACTACTCACAGTCACATATTCTACCATCTACCATATATTACCAGCCAACTAACTAGCCCAGTTTCCCAAAATCACTACACTCTTTTTAAAAAAGACACCATTTTTTGTAAAGAAATAAAAAACAAGACTCCTAACCTAACACACTCTCCAAATTTCGAAAACCTAATAACACAATAAAAACACGTTCTCAGCACAACAACCAGACGCCAAACCACCCACATTGATCTCACCACACTCAAAACCTCTTCCTTCTTTCAAACTAACTCATTCCCAACAACCTCACTGAAAAACCCCTCAAGAGGATTTAGCTTCACACCACACCGTAGTGCACGCACAGCTAGCTGAAAACACGAGACAATAAACATACATTTCACAGTACATAACAATGACAAGAGAAAGAGAGCTCGATAGTTTTTTCCGTACCTCAAATCCTGCGCGTCTCCGTCGCCGACGCCTTCGCCTTCGGCTTCGCTCGGTGGCGGAGCGTTGATATCAAGAAGCTGCTTCACTCCCAACGGCCAGCGCTTGCTCTTCACTCCAGAGGCGACGCACTCGCCACAGACCCACTCCTCGAGGCTCGCGGCCTGGCGCCCTCCGCCGCGAATTCCGGCGCAGGCGAGGTGGAAGCCACGCTCGCAGCCGTCGCACACGACGAGGTGGTGGTGGCTCCCGGCGGCGGCGGGGCAGGGCTTGGAGCAGGCAGCGCAAGGAGCGAGGCCTCCACTGGGGAGAGCAGCGGGGCCTCCCGGCGGCGGCCCGGGGTTCTCGTGATATGTGCGGACGACGTCGGTGACGGAGTCCGGTAGGGTTTCGGCGAACAAGGAGGAAGGCGAAGGGATCTCGTTCAGGTCGATTCCGAGGCCTGCGCGAGCGTCCTGGTGGTGGTTGTTGTGCTGGGGCGGCGGCGGCGGCGGCGCGTTAAGGTTGCGGTCGCCGCCGGTGGAATCGGGTAGCTCCATGATCATCGGAGAGTCGGCGCTGAGTCACACGGCAGCGAGTTAGGGCTTTGAGTTTGAACCATTGTGCTTCCGATTTCGGAGTAAATCGTTCTTGGAAAGAGATCGAAGGCAGGAAGTGAGATTGGAGCGTCGAGAAGAGAGAGAAAGAGCGAAGAGAGAGAAACGTGAGAAAAAGAAAAGGGAAAGACAGGGATGGGACCGTATCTGTATCGTAAACTCGTAAATCTCTTTCTCAGTTTCTATTCCCCTTTTCTTTTTTTTTTGCTATCTTCAACTGCGAAACCTTAACCTCGTGCTTATTTATTACAATAATCAATAATAAATGACAAAAACAATGAAATAAAGCACAGATCTCATAAAACATTTTAGGGTTTATACCTTTTTTATCATGAGTGTTATTTTGATCAACATACAAGAGTATGAGTCTTGTTAAAATCAAATCTCACAAAATTAAGTGAATATTTATAAAGATATATAAGTTGTCACATATTTTCCATTAGTGAAAAAGAAAAATGCATATTTCAAACCTTTTATTAATCGAAAAAATTGTTTGCATGTTTAGTTTGGTACGAAATGGTAAGAATATTGTAAGCACGCCAATTCTACTTCAATAAACATGGATATCATACCTATCAAGTTTTTAACTTCACAGCAAGAAAAAATTATTTGGATCAGCACGTGATATTGCAAAATTTCCATGCATGTTAGGATTGTTAAGAAAAAAAAATTACACCGTGTGTGAATATTATGGATGTTATAATTATTAAATCTTTTTTGGGAGGAAGAAGGCTTAAATGTCTATTTCAATGCATACTATGATTTATTTATTTATTTTTTAGAATAAATTGTTAACGTATGAAGTGGTCTCATTTAAGTTTATTGAGTTAGGGATTAAGTGGTTAAGTATAAATTAATCTATCATGATTTATTAATATGGTTTTTATTTTATGAATTATTTTATTGAAATATCGATTTAAAATTATTTTATCATGTATATTTACAATTATCTATTGTTGTATTAATATCGTGTTTGAATATATTAGAGTAGAAAGAAACTTAATTGTGATTTTATTGTCTATTTGTTTAGTTTGGTTGACAGTTGCATGAATGCATGAAGAAACGAGAGTTTTATCACATCTTGCATCTTCTCATGTAAATGTGATGAAAAATATTAAAAAGAAATGTGATATTTTATAACATTTTTTAAAATTTTTCACATGTAGTGATAAGTTTTTATAATGGTTCACGTCCATCAAAAAATTATGGTTGAAGACAAAAGATTATGTAAATGCATAACGTTTTTCATATGTAAGAACATATAATAACATTTGTTCTTCAATTACAAATCAATGTATGATGAGTATTGTTAGAACTGTTACTTGCATGATCAATGCATGCACATGCAAAGTAAATCCCAAACGAGTATAATCTTTTTTGTATCTTATAAATCAATGCATGAGGAGTACTTTTAGGATCGTTACGTGCATGGTCAATGCATGCACATGCAAAGTAAATCTCGGACGAGCATTTTTTTTTTTTTTTGTATATAATGGTCTGTGACAGTTTTTGTATATAATTGTCGGATTGTTATAATTAAGTTAATCGTATCGGTATCGTAACGATTATTATAAATGAATTATTATAAATGTGCTTATGTGAAGAAGAAAACAAAAATAATCTATTATTAAAAAAATAATCATATTAATTATACTCATTTATATATAATTAAATATAAAAAGAATCTATATCAATTATATATTTTTACATAAAGTTAATTGTGATTGTATTTTTTCTCTCTCTTATCATTTACCTTACTTAAGTTATAAATCTCTCATAAATTTTATTTTCAAATTAGTCCTTATTAGATTTTTTTGATGGATATTTATCTCTCTTTTCTTTTTTTTACTTTTTAATCAAGTTTATGTTGTTTAGGTTTTCATTAATTAGATAAAGTGGTCATTATATTATCTCGTCATTTTATTTCATCTAAGAAGCGAGAAATTTTTATATTGATATAAAAGATTAGTACAGTTAATCACGTATTCTTCTCCATTTTTGCTTTAAATGTTGTTTTATATAATATACTACACTTGATCACAACACTTCCACTACTAAAAATTTTCATATTATTATAAATCAATGCATGATGAGTATTTTTAGAATTGTTACTTGCATGGTCAATGCATGCACATGCAAAGTAAATCTCAAACGAGTATGTTCTTTTTTTTTTTTTATATAATGGTCTATGACGGTTTTTATATATAATCGTCGGTTTGTTATAATTAAGTTAATCATATCGTAACAATTATTATAAACATGCTTATGTGAAGAAGAAAACAAGTAGCATTTACTTGACCTGTCCCTGTTTGAACAGCCTCAGTTAATCCTGTTTTTCTTTAATAAGAATCAATACGATCTTTATAAGGTTCTTCTTCCAAATGAAATTTAATGGGATCCAGAGAAACCATGTAATTTATTATTAAGAAAATAATCATATTAATTATACTCATTTATATATAACTAAATATAAAAAGGTTTGATATCAATTATATATTTTTTACATAAAGTTAATTAAAGTTAATTGTGATTGTTTTTTCTCTCTCTTATCATTTAACTTACTTAAATTATAAATCTCTCGTAAATTTTGTTTTCAATTGAGTCCCTGTGTTAAATTTTCTTAATGCATATTTATCTTTCTTTTTTTTTACTTTTTAATCAAATTTATGCTATTTAGGTTTTCATTAATTAGATAAAATGGTTATTATATTATCTTGTCATTTTATTTCATCTAAGAATCGAGAAATTTGTATATTGATATAAAATATTAGTACAGTTAACCACGTAATCTTTTCTATTTTTGCTTTATATAATATGTTGCACTTGATCACAACACTTTCACTACTAAAAATTCTCATATTACATGAAATTTTTTTTGTAAATTTGTTAAAAAAATTGCAAGAACTTTTTTTTTTTTGCTATTTCTTCTAAAAATCTTAATTGACAAGTAATTTTTTCGTGAGTAATTATTTTTTGCAACATTATAAAATTCGTAAGTATTTCCTATAAAATTTGTTGTAAAAAATGTTTTACACAAAATATTTTGCAAGAAAAATGAAACAATTTTCTGCATTTTTTTTTCATAACAAAATTTATAAATATTTTTTACGAAAAAAATTTGAAAACAAAATTGAGAAAATATAATTTTTTTTTAGTAATGTTCAATATTTTAATATATGAAGATAAAAAAATATGAAACAATCATCCAATTAATAAAAAAAAAGCAAAATTAATTAGAAAATATAAAATTTTAAATATTCAATGGACTAAAAATATTATAATCAAAAATGAAAAAAGTCAAATTTATGATAAACTTAAAATATATTTAAACTATAATGTATCATTATCCATAAGCTTAACAAATTTAATTTGGATTCATCTTTCACACGAGGTTCGGTAGATATATAATTTATTTATTTTTATTGAAAACACCAACTCACGGAACTTTAATGTTTCTATTCCATATATGGAAAAATGTATACTCTTTGTAATTAATTATTTAAATTTATTAAATTAAAATTCTAATATAATTTTTAATTTTGTAAACATATTAATTTAATAATTAATTCCCTTTCAATTTTAAATGCTATTTCTTATTAAAATTAAAGTATTAACATTTTGATAATTTATAATATTATTCAGTTACTTCTTTTTCATGTCAATCAAATTTATCATCAACTTTTGAATCATTAATTATATTTCCATCATTTTATTATAAAATAGAAACAAATAAATAAGTGTTAATATATTCTTTAAATATTATAATTGTTATGTTTTGATTTTATCTCTGAATGCATTTATTGGATAAGTGTTTACACTTAATTTAGTTTTGTGAAAATTCAAAATTTGAGAAAGAGTTGAAAAAAATGGAGGTAAATTAAATTAGGAATTTATTTGAGGAAATTTCACATTAACATTTTTAGGAAGAAAAGTAAAACATTTAGGAAGAAAAATATTTTTAGGGGCCTATGAAAAAACACTTCTAGGAAGAAAAATAAAATATAAATATTTTTATGAGTGAATAATATTGTGAATTTTGTAAAAGTGATTCTTATTAATTTATCAAAAATAATATCTTTTAAAATAGTGTGTAAAAGTAATTTTTATTAATTTATCAAGAATCTTATTTTAAATTGTGTACGAGACCCCATTTTTATTTAAGGTGAGAGACTGTTTTCTGGTAATGTGTGAAAGGACACGTGTCAGCCATGTGGCCATTTATTCATATGCTTCTCTTTTTATGTTTTTTTGTTTCGTTTTCTGACAGACAGGGACTAATAATCACTTCGTAACAAAATAAAGAAAACGGTCTAATAAAGAAAATGGAATAAATAATTTTAAAATGGTTACTTAATTACTTTTATTGACACTTTATTAATTTCACAATAATTATATTAAAAAGTTTGTAGACAATAATTGTTTAACAGTTATCTTAACGGCCGTTGTTTTATAAGTTGCCAGTTTTTTTTTCTCTTTTAACTGCAACGACAATTTCGATGTATTTTTTTTCAAAATAATACGTTTTAAAACCAAAATTAAATAGATTCATTAAATCATTATTTTTTAAATAAATATTTTTTATTTTATTACTTTTATAAAATGATTAAAAAAATAAAGAATATTAAAATTAATTTTAAAGTAATTAAAATAATTTGTCATGACAATGTCAGCATCAAGGTAGAATACTAGATGGGTTTATGAAACACGTATATTGTACTATATCATTTGTCGCATCTGCTGTCCCATGGTAATAACCTTGCATAAGCCACATAAGAAAATTTTCTCTTTATATGGACATTGGTAGTTGGAAGGGAAATCAATCGAACAAATCTTGTTAGAATCACATGAACAAGGCCTTAAAAGATAATGTCCCTTTACCATATTCTCACTTGATTACTGATATCTTTGATCAATTTCATATTCCTCTTGAAGATGAACCCTTTGTGAAGCATAATAAAAGGATTTTCAAAATTGGCGCTGAAATTATTAACTCTTTTGATTTTGTCAAAAACATTCATGGTTAGTGGGTTCATAAACGTGACTTTGATGGTCAGCCTATTCATGATGAGCACACATCATCTCCACCACTTTAGGCTATTCAAGATGTTTCCTTTGTTATGTTGAATGACATTATGCATGAGATATGTGATCTTCGTGCTTTTGTTGGTACCCGATTTGATAATCTAGATTCTCGAATTGGTTGACTTTAGGAAGACATAGGTCATGTGCACCACCATTTTCCCCCATCTTAAATCCATATTATGTAAATGTTTATTACGAGCTTTTAATTTTTCTTTTCATGGACCTTGTAATTCAGAATGTCATTTTATTTGGACCATATTCACAGTTATCGTTATATTAATTACTTTTGTGTTTATGTACTCCTTCTTTTTATATTTGTTATGTTCACAAATAGTTTGACTTAGTCGCCACATCGAATTTTGAGTTAGACTTGAAGTTACTCAACATATATACATTTTATACTTAATTATGAAAATAAACAACTTAATAACAATAAAATATACATTACATAATAATCTAACTTAATTAATTACAACTTTCGTCATATGTAAAACATTAATCACGCTTGCTACCACTATTTTGATCAGATTGACAATGTAATTAATAAAATAACGTCAAAATCTCTTTGGTAATCAATTACATTAAGTGTATAATCGATTACAAAAATCCAACACAACAACTTAGCTTTTCATAGTAGATTACACCAACAAAATTGTCTACCCCCTCACACGATTTATGGGTGAAATGTGCGCTGACTTGTTAACCAACGAAAAATGTTAGGGGTGCACAATTTCTTCATGCTGAAATCGTGTGGAGGCTACACGCTGGTTTAGGTATTGTTTTTTTTTTGTTATTGATGTTTGGTTTATCAAAATGTGATTTATAGTGATATTAGGTAGTTGTTTGTGTGGAGCTCCAATTCACCACTTTCTATAACTATTGAGAGAGTGCATGACAGTATTGGAGTGGCAAATGGGGCTACCTCTACTATAACTCACTGCTTTGTGATTTTAAATCTAGCACTCGACGATACTAATAGGGTATCAAGCACTACATCAAAAAGATCCACATTCTTTGATTTTTTTTTATACTAAGTTACCAAATTGGATTGTCTAGATTATCTTCATTCTTCCTTTCATTTATTTATTAGTTTATAGATTACATTTCATCGTTAGACGGACCAATTTGAGAATCCCAGTATATAAAATCAAATTACACAATTTCACCAATTTTGTCTAATCAATTCAATCATTCAATTTCAAATATACTCATTCAATTCAACACAATTATCAATCAATCCTACAATCCCACTCTATCAACTTGATTTGCATGCAATTTATAACGTCACAAAGCAATGTTAACAATTCATACAAGATTACAATTACACAAAATATTTTTTCTTATTTTGGCTTATGCTACTAGAGCTCTCACAATACTCCTTCAATAGCTCTCTTCATAGGTAACTTTATTTATACAAATGAACTCTAGATCAATGATCTCAACATATTACAAAATGATAAACACGCAGATAATCAGTTTAAGTACAATTTAGCCACATGCAACCGATTACACTCACATGCAAGGAAAATGACATATTTATTCTATAAAAAGGTAAAAAAAAAAACTTACTCTATTCATGATTACGATCGGATAGAGTAGTAGAATTCTTTACGATGAGTATACTAGTAGTCTCTAATTGAATAATTGATAAAAAATGAGTTAGATCTATCAGAAATAACGTAGAAGATCAAAAGAAATAATTTTTAGAAAAATAATAAAGTTTTATAAAATAAAGTTAAAAATAAAATAAAAATTTATAAATTAATATTTAATAAAATATTTAAGTATCATTTTGTTAAAAAATCTGCACCGAAATATTCATTTTCTAGATCTTCATAATTTTAATATATATCTCAAAAACACAAATTTATCGATGTTCAATATTTTTCTTTTTCATTTTAAGCAACTCACATTTTTTGCGACTAAAGTCTATATTAAATTAATAATTTTATTAACAAAAAGTTATTATGAAAACTCTTAGTAATAATATTTCTAATACTATATTTTGTTAAAATAATGCTTAAAAACATTAGCTATGTTTTAGAATTATTTTCTTAAATACACAGGTCATTTTGGACTATTTTTATTTGATTAAAAAAATAAGTAAAGTTCGAAAAAAATCTTATTAAAGATTGCATACGATTAAGATTCCAATAATTCAATATTTGATTGATTATACTAATCTTTAACGTCAACTTTTTTTATTATATTTTTAGTGTTATTATTAATTAATAAGAGGAAAATGAATAGTGGTAATTTATGAAGATCCCCTTTTAAAACAATATACACAAGGGATATAACAATTTTTTATATTATATTTTTCAATATATTTTTTTGTTTTATATTTTGTATTTTGTTATTGAAAATGTTATGTCGTGACGAAAATTCTATTAACTTAAAAATTGTACTCATTAAGTTTTTTAAAACATAATAAGTACTTAATCACACAATCATGTTATTTTAAAACTACATAACATCACTTCTTGTATATAACACAAACTTGTTTTTTGTTGTTGTTGTATATTTTGTCCAAATGCACAAATAAAAAAAAAACATTTTTATTGTACGACGCCTTAAAATAAATTGATATATTAGAAGGATGAAAATCACAATAATAAGGACTTAAATTTCTTTTACATTGACCACAGATAAATAAAAAAATTTAGGGGAAAAAGTCTAGAATATAAATATACTTCAACAAAACATATCTAAATTATATAAATAGTGGATTTTTTTTTCTTTATTGTAATAACACAAAATAATAAACTTATAAATATAAAAATAAATAAAATAAGTTTGAAAGAGACCGAAAAAGAAGTTAAATTGTAAGTTGAACATCCTTATTAACAAAATATTAACAAATAACGATTACAACTTAATTATAAAATAAATAAATATAAATATTAAATAATTTTTACAACTTGATTATAGATAAATATTATTTATTTTTTATATGTTATTTATTTATTTAATTTAAAAAATAGTTAAATAAAAAAAAAGATTAAATTTGAAAAAAATAGGTTTAAGGTAAAAGTGAAAATAATATGGACACAAAAAAAGAGGACAGATAATATATGGTTTTAATAACAATTAAGGGGTGTTAATGACATTTAAAATGTTTTTTTTTTTTACCTTGTAAGTGATGTCATTAGCAGAATCCGTTTGAAACTGATTACAGAATCCATTTTACAATTTTATGAAATGGAATTCGTATTCCGTTTCTCAATTTTTTTCAATTTTTTTCTAAAACGGATTACGTAATTCATTTCAAGATGGTGTGAAACGGATGACAGAATGCGTTTCATAAAGATTCCGTGTTGTTTGTTTTAAACGGAATGTGGAAGCTGTTTCGTACTTTGGGGGTGCAGAGAAGTTAGCGACACAGTAAATGAAATTTATTGTGTGGCTATCCACTTTCACCTGTATATTAATGAAGGATATAATAGTAAAATTTGGGAGTGCATAAGAGATTTTGGAGGTACAGGAGAAGCGCCCACTCACATTGGTTAGGTTGTTGGGCTTTCTCCTCTTGATTTCCTACTCTTACTACCTGCACCCCTGTACTAAATTAAACAACACCATTTTTACCGTTGAGTAGAAAAAAGAAGAAACGAGAGAAGTTCGTTTTGAGAAAAAAAACTTATTCCGTAAAAACTCATTCCAAAATATATTACGTATCATTTTAGAAAAATTATTCTAAAAAGTTGATTTTGAAAGTTATTATCTACGTACCAGAAACTTGTTTCGGAATATATTTCATATGCTTTTAAAAAGTTTTTCTAAAATTTCTATTTGAAATCCTATTTTAAAAAGTGTTACGAAAATTTATTTCCGCATGTCCTCGAAATTCTGAAAAGTTTACTCTTAAAGATTATCATAATAAATAATCCAAAAATCACTATTATAAAAATTAATTTTGTAATTTTGAAAATTATGGGGGTATAATTAGAAATTATGGTGTGCATGAAGAAAAGGCATGAAAAGCATTGTGAACTTATTAACAAAATGTGTATTGTTGATCACGAAAAGGAATATCAATAAACTATTCTTACTTTTATTTGTTAAAGGAAGTGGGATTTTTGTGCATATAAAAAATATGTGAGATGTATTTTGTTAGGGGAAAATTTTAAAATATAAACTAAAATTGGGAAAGATCACATAAGCAAAATCTACTAAAAAGGGCTAGTCACCTATATAAATTTTTTTTTTTTATGTATTAATTAACTTGAGTTGGAAAGATCTTTCAACTTGCATTAAATTTGAATTTATGTCATTCCAAGTTATTTAGTTTTTAAAAATTTCTATTTTTTATTTTTTTAATGTTTTATCTATATAAGATAATTCAATTTTTTTTATTTCAATGAAATATTTCAATTATCATGGAATACAAAAAACTATGACTTTAATACTGTAGACATAAAAAAAAACCACTTAAAACTTCAAAGAAAAACCTGATTGATATTATCGAAAAATAGTTTTATTGATATTAGTTGAGAAAAATCTCTGAATTCAAAAAATAAATTCACCTACATTTATAGATAAATAATCCAATAATATCAACCAAAACATAATTTATATGAATGCTGGCTAAATTATATTGACTCTTGTAACCAGAAAATAATTTTATTTACATCAATAATTTCTTTTTCATTAACACATGTAAACACATAGTCATTTCAACATTAGTCAATAGAACCTTAATTATTATCCCTCAGTCAAAAATAACTATGCTATTCATGCATTGAACACATAAAATACATTGATGTGAGTATATTATATTAAATATATTTTAAACATAAAAATCAGTTTCAATCAATATATTTGAAAAATTCATAGAAGAGATAACACAAAATAATCTAACAAAACAAATTCAAATTTAATTAAAGGTCGTGCTAACCAGTCCTCTAAGGACACTGGTTAAAGATAGTTAATATAAAATTCTACAAAAGTTAATAATTAAGTGTGATATTAACTAATATCTGACATAACAACTATTAATGCAATTTTATTTTAATTAAATAATAAAAATGTCCATAAATATTGTATATGTGTGTTTAATATTTTATTTAACGCTCATCAATACAAATTAAAAGACAATTAAACAATAAAATAAATATATTTTAATGTTGTTAAAAATTAAATATATTTAAACATAAAAAAGTTTAAATTAACAGAAAAATTAGGAAAAAAAAAATAGTGTTGAATATCTAAAGTTATAAAAAAAGAAAAATTAAAGTATCAATTTGAATAGAGACTTTAAAAATTTCAAAGTCCTTGTTTTGTGTCAAAAAATTATTATCTAAAAATTAAAAGGATATTTTTGTCTTTAAAAAATATGTAAATATATTTATATTATTTTAATTAATATATTTAATTATTTTAATTTTCAATGTAAAAATAATGATATTAATGCACATTAATGATTTCTTAACCGGTGTCGGACACCGGTTAGTATTTTCCTTTGATTAATTCAAACTTAAAAATTTAATAGTTGAATTAATTAACTCTTTATATAATTTTTTGGATGAAGTAATTTCCTTTTTAAGTATTATCCCATATCTCATTGTAATAGGAAAAGATGGTATATATTGCCAAAGCCAACTACAAAGAAAGAAAAAGAGAAAGTAAAGAGAAAAAGGGAAAGAAGATAAAGAGGAAAAGTCTGAAAGGGCAAGCTAACCGTGATTTTTTGTATCCACTTGTAAAAACTGGTTACTTTCCCACCCACTCCATCAACATTCCACACTCACCTAATACACAAAAGACAAATAAAAAGGGAAAAAAACAAAAAAACCCATGCTGATTGATGATGTTAAACTATGTCCTTAAGTTCTTATAAACCAAATTCCCAACTTCATCAAACAAAGAAACTTGTGTTTCTATGACAAAACCACCTCACTTTTTTTTGTGCTACAATTCTACTTTTCATGGCTTTTTTTTGGTACCTGCATCAACTTGCTCAGCATTTGTTTCACACATGCATACATAGGAAATGGATTCACTAGAATGTTGTCAATGTTATCTAGCATCTAATACATAACATCATGAATCCATCCATGTTCAGAAAATTTTTCAGTTTTTACAACCAAGCGTATGGATCAATTGACATGGAATTGTTCCAACTTAATCTGTTGTTTCTGAATTTGAGTCTTCAATATGCAAGTGTCAGATACTAAGTGGGAGAGTTTTATCATTCATTCTGATCCTACCTAGTTCCAGCAAGATTGTTTTCTGTGGACAATACTAGTAGTCTCTGCAAAAAAACTAGGATTTCCATTTAAGCATTAGAGTGTAATAATGTCAGTTATTATAACAGTGGTGCTGATATTTGTGGGATTTGTGGTGCTGATCATATTTCATGTTTGTATTTCGGAGAGACTCTCTAGGAGAGGATCTATGGTTGAGAGGGGTGCAAATGGGGGAAGAAGCATGTCCATGGACGAGTTGGAGAAGCTTCCATGTTATGATTATGTTGCCAAAGGCAACACAAGTAGCCCTGTGGATTGTGCAGTTTGCTTGGAGAGCCTCATCACTGGAGATAAGTGCAGATTGTTACCTATGTGCAAGCACAGTTTTCATGTTCAATGTGTGGACACATGGCTTCTTAAGACACCCTTTTGTCCAATTTGCAGGTCTAATGCTAATTCTCATAGTGGAAACCAAGTTACAGGTAACAGTGACTACTTGGTAGCACCAAATAGTCAGCAACATGACAACATGGTGGTTTTGGTACAGCTGAGAGAAAACCTAGAAAATGTTCAGTCAACAAATGTTGTCATGGAAAATCCAACATTAGGAAGTCATAACTTGGTCAGAGAGGAGTAGAATCAAGAGAAGACCAAGAACAGATTCAACTGAAATCAGATATCAGCTACCATTTTGCTTCATGCTGAAGAATTTGCAACTTTGTGAAGGGTAGCTCAAAAAATGAACATTGTTGAGATATTTGAATGATGAACAACTAGTCTTCTAGTATTATCATAGTTATTATGATTTTTGCTCCATTTGGTTGTGATCAAGTTTGTTTTCATTGTCCCTTTTGAATCACAAGTACTTCGTTAATTGCTTGGTAGATTATTGAACACTTAAACTGATGTAGAACTTTCTCAATGAAAATAATTTCGGTTCCTACTCTTTAAGTGATACTGCCATTCAGAGACAATACATTTTAGTAACTCTTTTAACAAGTAAAATAGTCATAAATACCATGATTGAATGGTAACTTAACTTTGATTGAAAAATAATGCCACTAACATTGATAATATTATAATTTGGGACGAGAGCAAACACAAAACATTAGTTGATTAATGTTTTTCACTTCACACTTCTCTGATAAAATACACTTCCTTTGTCTCAAATCATATCTCAAATTATACAAAAATTAACTGCTCTCTTAACAACATTTCACCAAAATACTACTTATTTTACAACTGCGCTATAATTTTCTAGTAATGACAATTTAGCACATCATGCAATATGGGAAGTGTATATTCATTTGTCTTTATGTTGCAGATAAATCAAACGTAAAAAAACTTTCTCCAATGAATTGAAAACACAATGGTCCAATGGATACAAAAACGTCTATAACATTCTTAACTGAAAGGAACTTTGAATGTGTATATGTAAAACGCTAAGAAACTAACACATGGAAACATGAATGTGCAAACTTGTTAACATAAGCATGATTGGCACACGATTCAGGACCTTCTCCCTTCATCCCCGTTCTTCCCTCTCCTCTCCAAGATGAACAACTTGTGAGTAGAAAACAAAGGGGTCTTAAAGCATCATCATCTACTGTTCTTTTTTGACAGCCTGGGAAGATTGCTGAGCATCCCCTGTAGGCTGATTAATGCTAGCTTTGGCCTCAGCAACAAATTTAGGATCAGGCTCGTGTTTATCAGCAGGTTCTCTCATTGCCAAATATATGTAAAATGCTATGACTACATTGACAGATATGACAGCAAGAAATCCACTCACTAGTGTCACAGAGTAAGGGGACAAATTGGATGCTCCTGTTACAAACAAGGAAACACAGTAAAGTTAAGGTTGTAGTTCTGCAATTTCCATTCTATTTTTCTATTGGGTCTTATTCACAACCGGTTGGGAAACATTAAAGGAATGAAATGAAAATAATTGAATCAGAATGCAGTAAATTTTCCAGTACCTCAATGCTTGAGGTTAGGCAATTGTGGCATGTCCAAGTCAAAAGTAATTTCCCTTACTTTTCAGACCATAGATAAGGATTTGAATTAAACGTAAATCTCCATTATAATATTATATTACTAACGTTAGAAAAATAACCTCCATAAAGCAGCAAATTATCTTCCTGTACAACACCATATACATATACTATACATGGGCAAAACTGCACATTTCCTTAGAGGCTAGGTATATATGTATAGAGATAAAACTTTGCAGATGATTTGAGAAAGGCAAATTTAATGCCAGTCATTACCTTTAAAAAAAATCTACACTTCTCACTACTCAGCAGCAATCAATTTATCAGCCAAATCTACTATGTTTCAAAATTTATTTCCAAAACAATTGTTTCAAAGATAAAAACAGAAACAGCTTGGAGATGTTGTTTCATCATCTTCTATTTTCTTTAAGTGCTCTATTCAAGTAGTCAGAGGACAAACTTTTAGAAAACAGAACCGTGCTAAAAAGACAAACACTTCCAAATGAAATATGGGACAAACAGATTTTAGAAAACAAAAACCACTTTCCAAAATAGTAACCAAACAAGGCTCAATTCTCTAATTTTCAGTTTTTGACAATAATAGAAGTGTTTAATTTCTACGGAAGACCCAATGCTCTTTTTCTTACATCATCAACAAAAATCATGATAGAAACTACTTTTGAGATAATTATTGTTAAAGCCAACGAAAAAAACCATACATGACAGTTTGTGATTGGATGGCGCTGAGCAATGTGAGTGCATACAGTATTTACTCAAAAAACTAAAAGAAGTAAAAGATCATCTCTTCAACAAGAAAGCAGAACAAATAAAAAAAAAACTAACAAAAAGTTGGTTTGAAATAATAAGAAACTCTTTCATTTGTCCTTCAAATGAATTCACTAATTCTACCAGTCAAGCTGAAAGATAGATAGAATAATAGAAGATATAAAGCATCCATACCACAGTACCAACAAACACCTCCTCAAAACAACAACAACCACCCATTAAAAGCTCAACTACATTAGAATCTTACCAGGAAGCATGTTGTGATTGAAAGCATATAATATTGCAATAGGGATTGCCCACATGAACATTGACGCAACGAAAAACTTCTGAAACACTCTCATTTTTGCCTCAAATTCCTACAAAAAAAGGTAAAAAATTTGTTTAATATTCGTAACCTCTATTTCTTTTAATATTTACTGAACATTATTATCACTATGCTTCCAACTGATAAATACTTTTCTAATTAAATCTCATATTTATCATCATTTGATAAATACTGATAAGTGGATAAAAGCTATAACCTTTGAATCCGAGGTAACCCTTTTCTCCCATTCTCATGCCTAGTAACGAACTGTAGTTGAAAGCTATAACCGCTGAATCCGAGATGAGTCTACCTTAAAAACGGTAAAACTGATAAATTTAACACATTAACTAAATACAAATTCTTAAATTTTGAGTCTTCAACACAACTCTTAAACTCCGACGACTTAAAAGTTTCCACACCCTCGAACCTAGTTAATTCGCAAGCAGAATATTTTTTGTGTTGGGTCGTGTAAACTCGAGCAAACTCGCTCAAACTCTGTCAAATCGCGAGTTTAGAGTGGATTCAGCGAGCTCAGTTGGACACTACCCAACAAAAAAAGCAAAAAACGACAGTGGAATTGTTTGTTTCTAGGTCACGATTAATGCAGGACGCACCTTGGTAACAATTCCGAGGTCACGTGTTCTCTCTTGCAACTCTATGTGCTTTTGGGGTGTTGATGTTGTGTTCTTCTATCGCAGGAACAGATCTATGTTGGTGTCTTTCTCAGGTCGTTTTGCGTTTCGACCTTCTCCCTGCGATCTTTGCTCTCTGGTTTCCTCTCTCTTCCGGTTTCATAGACAGGACTACAAATTATTGGGTTGGGCCTCACTTTAAGTCCAACAACCTTTTTTTTTAATTTTTTTTTTCCAAAGAATCTGTCACATTGAACCGGGTTGAAACCATCCATCCAAATGTAACCCGAAGTTACATTTCCTCCATGATTGTGAAATGGCTTCCAAGAGCTTGAAGCTATCGAATTATCCACGCTTCTTCTGCAAATTCAATTTCAACCCTTTAACCCCTCAACGCTTTTCACGCCTAAACAGCACCAGAGGGAAAAACTCCATAGGTTTGAGGCAGTACCCCCCAGAGCTCGTTAGAAGCTTCTCGGCTGCACATTTTCATCATGGCAACTCCACCCAAAAGAAAGGTCATGGACAACCTCACTATCTTGATGAGTCTCAGGTACTCTTGCTGAAAGTTTTCATTTTTCTCATTTGGGCAAGGGCTTTTGCTATGTTAGATGAAATGGGTATTGTCCAAAATTGCTTGTTGTTCAAAAAGTGTTGTCTTGGGTTCATTATGATGTAGAAATTTAAAATTTTAGTGTAATATTCAAATTGTTATAATTAGCTTTTGGAGAAGTAAATAAGGATTATAGAGCGAAACCAACTTTCCTACAAATCAAATCAAAATTAGTTTATGGATTAACTTATTTGTAAAAGCTATGACAGATAAGTTTTTTCTTCAAAATACATTATGTTAAGATTTTCTTTTTACTTGTGTTGCTTAGGCGGAGAGAGTAAGGGGAATCATGGTTAAAGCAAAGACAACAATAATGTTCTACAAGCGTAGCATAAGTGGTGGTGATTGTAGTGTAGGAAAGGAGTCACCTACATTTTCAGAAAATCCTATTGGCAGTCCTGAGTCATGTTCAGAGATCAAAGTTGATGTTGACACACTCACAAGAATCATCAACGACCACCCTTTCCCATTGCAACCCCTTCACCCTACACTCCTCCACCTCCTCCCTCCTTCCTCTTTCTCTACTTCCCTTGTGGAAAATGTTCTCGGCCGGTTGTTTGCTTCACATTCTAATGGTCTCAAGGCCTTGGAGTTCTTCAACTACTGCCTCATCCATTCCCATTCACTCATAAGTCCTGATTCACTCAACATGACCCTCCACATCCTTGCACGGATGCGTTATTTTGACAAAACATGGGTCCTATTGCGGGACATTGCAAGAAGTCACCCTTCTTTGCTCACCCTTAAGTCAATGAACATTGTGCTCTCCAAAATCGCCAAATTCCAGTCCTTTGAAGACACCCTTGATGGGTTTAGAAGGATGGAAGATGAAGTGTTTGTTGGCAGGGAATTTGGCACTGAAGAGTTCAATGTGCTTCTTAAAGCATTTTGTACACAGAGGCAAATGAAGGAAGCCAGGTCCGTGTTTGCGAAGCTTGTGCCACGGTTTACTCCTAATACCAAGTCCATGAATATTCTGCTCCTGGGGTTCAAAGAATCAGGTGATGTTACTTCTGTTGAGCTTTTCTATCACGAAATGGTTAGGCGCGGTTTTAGTCCGGATGGAGTGACATTTAATGTTAGGATTGATTCTTACTGCAAGAAAGGTTGTTTTGCTGATGCTTTGAGACTTCTGGAGGAGATGGAGGGGAGAAATATTGTCCCTACAATTGAAACTATAACTACTTTGATTCATGGAGCAGGGTTGGTTCGAAATTTAGGCAAGGCATGGCAGTTTTTTAATGAGATTCCTTCAAGAAACTTGGTTGCCGACACTGGTGCTTATAATGCTTTGGTTACTGCTTTGGTTAGAAATAGATATATTGAATCTGCTTTGTCCTTGGTGGATGAGATGGCTGAAAAACACATCGAGCTAGATGGTGTCACTTACCATACAATGTTCTTAGGATTGATGAGATCAAGAGGGATTGAAGGTGTTAGTGAGCTTTACCAGAAGATGACTCAAAGGGGTTTTGTTCCAAAAACAAGGACAGTTGTAATGCTGATGAAATTTTTCTGTCAAAATTATCAGCTTGATTTAAGTGTAGGTCTATGGAAGTACCTGGTGGAGAAAGGTTACTGTCCCCATGCTCATGCTTTAGATCTTCTGGTCACTGGGTTGTGTGCAAGGGGTTTGGTGCATGATGCTTTTGAGTGCTCCAAACAAATGTTGGAGAGAGGAAGATATATGAGTAGTGCATCATTTCTGATGCTGGAGAGGTTTTTGTTGCAGGCAGGTGACATGGACAAGTTGAAGCAGCTTGACCAGATGATTAAAAAATTGCAGAGTGTCTTACCACCGTCTAGAGGAAACACTACTGGTATTTCTACCTCTAGGGTTATAGCGTAGCATCATTTAGGCTAATAGGAAGTCATATGAAGCTTTAGATACAGGCACCATGCATCCTGAACTTGCACCTACTGGAATCATGCTTACTGAACAAGTTGGCTATGTTGTAAATGGCATGCAGCAAACCAAAGAGACTTGTGTTAGTGATACTGCTTACCATTCTCAGAGTGTCAAAGAGCCTCTTCCAGGTATAGCCATTATCTTGTACTTTCCATCTTCAAGCATTGATTTGTTAGCATTTTTATAGAAAACTATTAAATTATTCGTTTGGTTCTTGGAATCTCTTGAATCGTGTATACCTCATTTGCATTTGCAGCAGTTGTAGGTGCTAGATAATGGAATTAATGAAAATAGAACGAGTTCATTTCATTGCTTGACCATTTATTACTTTCCTGTAAAAAATAAATCATCAAACTTACGTGTTATTACATTTTGTTCTTGATTTCTTCATGTGTAAGAGAATGTTATTTTTTAGTTTCTATAAATGCATTTCTTGATCGCAAATGACTTGTTTTCAAATTATTTGATAATTTTAAACTCCAAACTTATGGTGTTCTCTGGATTTTACCCAGTTGATGATGGATCTAAATTTTGAAGCACCATATTACGGGTCAGAAAAGCTGACATGCAATGATGACAGTTTCTATTACAAAAGACTATAGTTCTGTTATAGGCCTGAGGTTTAGGTCTTGTATAATGGCTGTATTTCTTTGGCACTTATATATTAGTTTTGACTAATTTTACTCCAAGGAGAGTATTCTGAAGAAGCATTTGATATTACTCTCAAACTAGCTCTATCATGTACATCTCTGAACCAACAACGTCCATGCATGGCACAGATTTTCAAAAAACGGAGGAAGGCTTCTTACAGAAACTCCAGCAGACAATATTTCTAATTCATAAAAGTGTTATTAATGAGATCCCTTTTACAATCAGAGTTATGGGACATTGTTTTGCATTTTTAAGAGAATTTTCTGTACATGATTTATAACACATTTATTTATTTATTTATATTCTTTGATTACTTGAACCTTAGAAATACATGTATTAATTTCATTTAATGTTTAAAAACAATGGCATTAGGAATACTTTGGCAAATTCAATGCTGGTTCTTTTTCTTATCAATAAGAGACGCATAAAAAGAAAAGAGTCTGAATTGACACTACGATCACGGTTAACAGAATGTTCAGGATGAAGAGCTGATGAAGAACAAATATATTTGACACACTTGAGCACCAAGCATGTGGGTATTGCAGAAGTTGTAACCTTTCGGTATTTTGTAGTGAGGGGAGATAAGCTAAAGAAATTCCAAGCCATAGAGTCCTGCATCCATTATCTTTCAATGTATGTTTGCAAATTCTAAACTCATCAACAAATGCACTTCAATTAGACAAATGATGATCTAACCAATTCAGTTTCTCGTTTCTATCTTCCAGCCAATTGAAGCGCGATTTAGTTCTGATTTCTCTGTCTAGCCTAATTTGGAGCACACTGAACTGAAGCATTTAGTCAAACACCTAGGCTATGTTAAGAGTGGAGATAAGTGACAACAGAACTTGTTGAAGCATTTAGTCGAACACGTAGGCTATGTAAACACTGGAGGGTGTAATCAGTAATTTGAATCAATTGTGTATTGGTTGTCTCTGTGTCTGCATATAAAAAAGTAAACTCTACTAAATGATTTATACATACCATAAATTTTCAAACACTAATACGCATAAAGATTTTAATGGAAGTTTCATATGTAAACACACATAGGGATGCTAAACGGAAGGGAACTTTTTGTAGTGAAATGATACTTGGTGGAAGGTGCCCTATTATTTTTTGGTACCCTTTAATTAAATAAGAATGGCAACAATAAAAAATATAATACACTTGATAATAAAAAAACATGAGAGAACTTATAAGGTATAAATAATTTATAAAGAAAACAAACAAACTAAGTGACCCTGAAGGGCTACACAGCCTATTGAAGTTAACAGTTCCAGATAGGAGCTTCAACAAGAATCATGGTGATCCGTTAAGTACTTTGAAGTATTGATTTAAAGCATTTATCACCAAAGTACGCACAAACAACCATTCTTTGATTACTTGAACCTTAAAAGTACATGTATTAATTTCATTTACTGTTTAAAAACAATGGCATTAGGAATACTTTGGCAAATTCAATGCCTTAGGAATGCTCCATGAAAGATGCAGCATTGGTGGTTCTTTTTCTTAGACAAGACATCATGAACAAAAACACTTAGGTAGTGGAAAACTAGAGCCATGCAGGATTCTTAAGAGCAGTGACAGAAGCTTTAACTTGAAGGTAGCTTCTAAGGCTGTAGATTCCCCTTACTTTTCCTTGACCACTCATTTTATATCCACCAAAAGGTATTGCTGCATCAAACACATCATAGCAGTTGATCCATACTGTTCCAACTCGCAATGCCCTCATCAAGGTATTGGCAGTGTCTATATTCCGAGTATAAACTCCAGCAGCCAGGCCATAATGAGTTGCATTGGCCCTTCTTATCACCTCCTCTAGATCCCTGTCGTTTATTTCATAACACAGAATGAGAAGAGTTTAAGATGAGTAACTACTGAAGAATGTGCCAAGTACACGGGAGCGGATTCAGTGACTTTTTTAAAGTTACGTAACTTTAGTTCATTTTCATCTCTTACGTGCCTTCAAACAGTCACTGAATCCGTTCCCTGATTACACACATGATAACACTTTTAGCATGAACCAATGACTACTAGCATACTTGAATTTCAGGATAGATTGTACCGGACCGAATATCTCATCTTTTGCTATCAACATGTCGTCCTATATATTAAGAAACAGAGTCATTTACTTCTACTTTTGGAACTATGTTATCACTTGTCTAGAAATTGAACCATTATTAATTGGAACTGTCATGCCTGAACATTTGAGAAAACAGTTGGTTCGATGTAGTAGCCTTTTGAGCCAACTCTTTGACCACCAGATTCCAGTGTAGCACCACTTTCAATGCCTGATCTTATGTATTTCAGGATCTTCTCGAATTGTGCAAAATCAATCTGAAACATCAATGTCATCATCATCCTTTAAGATGCCAGCCATAAGTTGAAGAAAACTAATTGAAGATTTCTGTTGAATTGATTATGAATGAGCAAAAGTTATGTGGTTTTTCTTGTTTGAACCAAATTTTGTCTTTGATTTATGGTTCATTCTGAAAGGTTCATAGATACCTGAGGACCTTGCTCAACCCCACTTTTAAAAGGGTCTCCAACTACACGTTTAGTAGCACGAGCTTTAGCCTTTTCCACAAATTCATCATATATGCTTTCATGAACAAATGTGCGAGAACCAGCACAACAACATTGCCCCTATACAGAAGCAAAACAAAATAGTTTGAAATATATTGGAACAGTAGCAATACATTCTTTAAAATACTATTTTAAAGACCCTCTTTACTATTTGTTGACATTTATTAAAAACTGCAAGTTTTATTTGAAGTAGATTGTGTTATGATTCCTAATGATGAAATTAGGATAATCAAACCTGATTAAAGAATAATGCAGAATGTGCCGCTTCAACAGCTGCATCAATATCAGCATCCTTGCAGACAATGAATGGAGATTTTCCACCCAGCTCCAGAGTTACTGGCTTCAGGTTACTGCGTGCTGAGAGTTCTAATACCCTTCTACCTGTCTCAGAGGATCCTGTGAAAGCAAGCTACAAAAACAAAATCAACCAATTTTTATTTTACTATTAACTATTAGGCCATATAGGCATAAATTGATGCATATATGTATTATAGAGACAATTAGCAGAGTAAATTATAAACTAAAATGTGTTTTACTTTTACAAGTCCTAAAGATCTGGTCAAAATTGGTTTTAGTTCCTACTAAAAACAATGTTTTGGTTCTCATGATTCTAAAATGTAGTGGGTTTTGTCCATAATTCTATACTTTATTTTGATTTTACCATAAACAAATTTACCACATTTCATAAAGAAAATTCTACATGTAGGTGTTGAGTAGAAAATGGGGTGTTTCTGTTCAACACCCTTTCATAAATACAAAAGACCAAAACTATCATTTTTGAAGTAAAGGAACTGTAAACAATGTTAACCAAATCATAAGATACTTAAACACACAGAATTATTCCACTAAATACCCTTTTTTTGAAGTTTCAAGAGAATCATTCCACTAAATGTTCTAAAGTACCTTGTCAACATCCATATGAGTACACAGAGCTGCACCAGCAGTAGGACCAAAGCCACTGATAACATTCAGAACTCCAGGAGGAAGTCCTGCCTATTGCATCAAATCCATCAGTGAGAACAATTACAAAAAGCATAGGCACAAACAACATCACAATCTTTTTGTTGTTAGCAATTTTGGAATTGCATCATTTGGTTCATTTCACATTGAAGCTATTAACTACCTTTGTTAAGGGATTTTGTGTTCTTGTACGAACGGGTTAACAAATCCCTTAACAAATGCCCCTCTTTCAGAGGTTGGGACCTGATAGCCCGGTGAATTTGAAACTCCCCCTTTATTGGAGTAGGTTCCTCTCCAAGGTTCGAATTCGAGCCACTGGGTTCGTTGCAAGGTTCTGATATCATTGTTACGAAAAGGTTAACCCGTTCGTACAAGGACACAAAATCCCTTAACAACCTTGAGGACTAATTAGTAAGTGTGACAATCATAACATTAAAGACTTGTTCACATTCTCTATAAACGGAAGAGGTTATCCTTTTTGTTCTCTTGATTTCATTTTAGCTGAGATGAGGTTATTGATGCAGTATTGTGAAATGATAAGAACTGATAAATACTCTTGAAGAAATCCTTTTCTTGTAGAATCTTATTGATTTTGACTTCACTATTCCCTAAAAGGAAACTGAGATATAAGACTTTTTAATCATATCCATGTGTAATTTCAAACCCAACCCAGCAAGAACATAATGAAACATTTATAGGTATGCTATAAGACTACCTCAAGAAATAGCTTTGACACATAAATGGCAGAAAGTGGTGTCTGTTCTGCAGTTTTCATTACAACTGTATTACCACAAGCTAATGCAGGTGCAACCTTCCATGAAAAAATAAGAAGTGGGAAATTCCAAGGAACAATCTGCCCTGCTACTCCAATAGGTTCATGCAAGGTTTGAACATGGTATGATCCATCAGCTGGAACTGTTAAACCATGAATTTTATCCGCCCAACCTGAAAAAAACATAAAAGATGCCAAAGAATGTCAACTTGTCATACAATACTATAACTACATGATGTAAAAATGTTTAGACTTTAAACTTAACCCCATAAAATCGGCTTGTAAGGTGAGATTTGCACTTACTTATATATTATGAGGTCAGGTTTGCATCCACTTATATATTGTGAATTGGTTTTATCTCTAGTTAATGTGAGACTTCTGACAAAAAAACTCGAAGATAATACAGTTACCTGCATAATATCGGAACAAGCGTACCACCATAGGTATTTCAACATTTGCAGCCTGTTCATAAGGCTTCCCACTATCCCATGTTTCAATTGCTGCAACTTCATCATTGTGTTTCTCCAATATATCAGCACAACGCAAAATTATTCGTGATCTTTCCTAGAGGAGTTCATCAAAGATGATGGACAAAATTGTCGCACATAAAAACCATGTATGTAGCATTCTTGTAGCCCAAAGGAAAAACTACAGCACCAAAACACTTCCATATACTGAAATTTATAGAACAAATTAGGATTAAACAATGATGTATTACATAAGCTGTCATCTTTGGCCATGGTCCCTCATCAAAAGCCTTGCGAGCTGCACGTACAGCGCGATTTACATCTTCAACATCCGCTTCAGCTACTTTGGCAATTGTATCTCCAGTCCTAGGATCATTGGTTGGAAAAGTTTTTCCTGACAGAACAAAAGTTGCTAAAAATTATGTTTTTGTAGCATAGATTGAATGTTTCATATCAATGTTTTAAGTACATAAATGTAGGATATATTAACCAGAAGCTGCATCAACAAACATTCCATCAATCAGAAGCTGATTATGTTCAATTTGCACTGGTGGCTTGCTAGGCTCTATATCAGCAGCAACAGAGGCACCAGTTCCACTTAAACTTCTATGCCAGAGACAACATAGACCTGCAAATTTAGTCAATAGTGTAAAAACCAAAAGGGAGAAAAAAAAAAGTTCAAAAATCAAAACTTTCTTTCATTTTTTAAGTCGTTTTCTCCAATGCAATTTATAAAGAGTATATTCACCCCTTTCCCATATATCATATCAGCACAGAACACAGGGTGGTTTTCATTATTTCAGTTTTTTGTGCACATTATAAAAAGGAGAGATAGTAGTATACCTAAGCAACGTTTAGTGGTTGAGACAAAAGAAGAAGAAGAAGAAGACACATTATGCAGAGTGGAAAGAATTCTAGAAGCCATGATCTACTTTGCATGAAGACTTTGAATGTTGAAGATTTTTTTCCCTTTCTTTGTGATCCTGCACACAGATTTCTAGCACCATAAAATCTGAAACTAAATTCTCAGCACCTTTTTTTATAAGTGCTTAGTGAAGTGTTTGTATCTGCCGGTAAGCATTTCATAAGGATTATGATGCCCGGATATGGGAATGGCCACGGATATAATACGGATACGGATTAAGATACGTCTAAATTGAAAAAATATAGGATACGGGATACGGTGTGTATACGTGTATATGCATGTTAAGTTTATAATTGTCAACTAATATATTGTCAACTAACATAAAAATGAATTTAATCTATCTATCCAATATCTAATATACAAAAAATAGTGATAGTATAAGATTTGTTTTTTATTTTAATTGTCAAAATCATGTCAAAAATAAAAAAATATTTTTCAAAATACACATAATGTGTCCTACGAATATCGTACGATACGATACGAGTGTTGGATACATATCAGACATAGGACACACCATTTATGAGACGTGTCGGAAGAGAAGGTGGAGAGAACAAAAAATTACAAGTACTTAGCACTATCCTGTTACCATTAATGTAAAAGTGCATCAGTTCTATTAGCCATGTGAATCAAAATTATGAGTGAATCAGGAACAAGTTGAAAGAGACATTGTAACCAAAATGTAATAATGATAGCAGCCATAATAGTTCACCTTACTTATATGTGATGTAGGAAAATGATAATCACCACCCCATGTTGGCTTCAAAAAAGGGAAAGACAAAAAGAAAGTGTAATAATGTGATAATATCATAATGTGTAATGTTATGAAAAATTGCAAAAGAGTGAAACTACTATTGCTAGAAAATGTAAGAGACAAGCAAAAGAAAACAAATAATATTGTTCGATCAAGAAGAGAAAAAAAATGAAGTAAATATGATTTAAGTTTGGCAGTTCCTTCATGCACCTCCAAATTTTCTTCTTGAATCTCAGAAGTTTGGTTCTCTTATTTTTGTAGATCTCAAATCTGGAAATGGCTTTTGGATTGTACAGTTAATGACTTTCAGATTGTAAACATGTTAGTTAAAAATGACTTTCGATTATGCAATTCGAAATTTATTTAATTTATTTTTTTCTAAAAAAATCAGTTTCAGATTATACAATTGGAAAGAATAAAATAGGAAAAAAATGTTACAGGGTGCAGGAAGAAAGTTTTGGAAGTGCAGGAAGAAACTGTCAAGTTTTCAAGGCCCAAATGTTTTTTCTACCGATAGAAAAATGGAAGACAGCTTAGTTTTTTTTTTTCTTAAATATGTAAAATATGTTTGAAAGAGTTTTAATATCAAATTTACATTTTTTTCTACATTAAGAAAAAAGGGAAAACGTTAAATAAGTTATAAGTTTAATTACCTTTTTAGTATCAGTATTTGTTTATTAATTTGGTTCTATGGTTGATAAAAATTTCAATCAGGTTTCTTAATGTTTTTTTAAAAAATGTAATAATGACACGATTACTTTTCATCCGATAAGTAGTAAAATATTTAATATCAACCTATAATAACGGTAAAGGGTTGTTTAAAGACTATATATTTTTAACCCAAAAATAAATTTCAGTCCAAAGTCCAAATATGTAAAAATTGAAACAATGAAAAAGAACCTATCATAGTTTGAGTTTAAGTTGTTGGGCCGTAGTTTGGGTCAAAAAAGAATTCTTTTTGTAATGAGATAAAAAAGTGAGGTGTAAACTTAGCAAACAATTGGTGTTAATAGATGCACTGTCGTGGTTTCTCCTATCTTCTCCCTCTACACCTCCATTTCTCACGCCATTGCCATTCGTTACTCCGGAACATATTTTTCATGTGACAAAGTTCCAGATTGATTTTTACGAAAAATAAAATGATGAGCAATTAATAGTGTGTGTCATATGACCAAACTGAAAAAAGTTAAAATATATTATTAACTAAACGATTAAATATGTTTTTTCTCCCTTAACTTTAAGTGAATTTTGAAATTAATCAATTTTAAAATTTTAAACCAATTTAGTTATTCATCTTTCGAACTACGTGAATTTAATCATTTTAATCAAATTTTTTTAGGTTTATTTAATGTTTCGTATGCATTTTAGGATTGAATTTAAGTTGTTTGTATTGTTTGACATATTTTTGCTTTAATATTAAGTCAAATACTATTATGAAACGCGCTTGAAATGTGCAAAATTTGATTGAAATGACTAAATTCACGTATTTCGAAGAATGAATGACTAAATTAGTCAAAATTTTCAAAATAGACTAATTTCAAAATTCACTAAAAGTTAAGGGATAAAAACATATATAACCTTTAACTAAAAGATAAAATTGACATTTAAAAACTTTGGAGGTACAGAAAGAAATAAATAGGGTGCAGGAAGTAGTAGCCATGAAGGATGTGGGCCACACTTGGGCCATTGATCCATTTACTAAGTTAGAGGTAGGACCATATTTTTTTTCAAGCCATTCAAATTCCAAAATGTATTCAATGATTCCATATCAATATGCACACGTGATCTTATTCTTCTCATTTTTTTAATTTTTTTTTTTTTATATTTGGGTTGATTCATTGAGTTTTGGCAGCATTCTATTTGTATTACATGCCACAAAGGTCTAGAAAGAGACAATTTTGTTGAAACAGAGAAGGAAAAACAATATCATTAAATATTTAATGTAGTTTTGTATCATAAATTTGAATTTGAGACCACTAATTAATCAAATTAAGAATATCCTTTTCTATCATAATTATTATTTTAGTAGAGGGATGTGCTACCAATTTAGTAGGACTCAGGTAAATATCAACAAACAAATTATGAGAGTGACTATAAGTGTTATTATTATTAGCATTTATGATGTAATAATTGAGAGTTAAGGATAAAAAATTTAATTTGAGAATTAATTGAGAAATTGCATTGTACATGAGAAGAACGAGTTCTTAACTTATTGGGGGCAACCTAGAGAAAGTGGAGGAATCGAAATGAGGGAAGTTTGATTTGAAAAACGTGTGAAAGTAGTTGATGTAACAGAGAACCAATTTCATGGGTATTGCAAAATCTGTGCAAATTGCATTAAATTCAGCTCACCTAACTACTCTTTCATTAGGGATGACAAATTAATCCTTTCTTATCCAAAATCCTTGTATCTTGTATTGTTGGGTTGTGAAATAATCAATTATTTAAACAGGATGAAGATAGGTATTTATAGAAAAAAAAATCAGTTTTTATTTTTTAGATATAGGTCAAAATTTGAACTAGGTTAGAAATTTGATTCATAATCTATTAATAATAAATTTTTTAATTCTTTTATCATATTATGCTGATTATTACGATGAACCGATATAATATATGTATTTTAAAATAAAAATATTATAATAAATTTTTATTTTATTATAAAATTCTCATTGTTCTCACCTATTATGATAGTTCTAGAAAATTTTATCCTATCTATAATTCAACCAATGCATTACTTGTTATGACGAATTATTATAATTATCATAATAAATTATTATAAAATTTAACTTTTTACATTATGAAAATAAGTTGAATTGAGCTTACTCACTTTTAAGTAAATCCATGATGATTCAATTTGAATGAGTACGATTAACTCATTTTAACATCTATTTAATTTTTTTTTAATTATTAAAACACTTTTAATTTTTAAACAAATTATATTAATTTTTTTGTTATTGTTTTTTCAATTTATTTACAAACCACACATTTTACTATTTACAAACCACACATTTTTAAACAATGTATTGTTCTTTCATAATTATTTAACTTTTACTTAATTATGATTTATTTTTTAATATTTAATATTAAAAGTGTATATCTTTTAATATAATATAATTTTTAAAAATATTTAATTAATACTTAAAATAATATATATATATATATATATATATATATATATATATAGTATATATATATAAAAAATATATATATATCGTAATAGGGATAAGATAAAGCAAAAATTTGATATATTGGAATACAAAAATAAATATGAACTTTTACAAAATCGTTGACATTTAATATCCTTCCACTTCTACAGAATACTGCATATCTATCCATAAGTGCAATATTTTTGTGTCACTTAAAATAAAAAGTTTATTTCTTTTTTAAGTTCATTAATTTTCCTGAGCTAGAAAAATAGAAGAATATAAAAAAAAAAATAGAGTGGTTTAATTAAATTTGGAGAGTGCATAGATAAGGTGAAATGCAGGTTTGAATTGAATAGGGAGCAGTAGCAGCAGCATGAGCAGGTTGTCAGATCGTGCAAGAAGCTTCAATGTCTCTCTTTTCCATCCCTACCCTATCAAATGCCCTTAATTAATCCAAATCTCCATCATTATGCACACAATAATATAACCTATATCCTATATATTTACCTCCAAATATAGATCTACAAAACACAATATTTAAGGAAGCATCACAAATACAAGAGAATCCATCATCGTCATGAGTATCAAATATTTTATAACTTTTTACATAATTAAATATATTTTTTTCTCTAATTCTAAATTTTGATCTAACTTCATAAATTTTAAAAATGTTTATATTTAAGTTTTTTTTAACTAATTTTTTTAAAATTTATTTTACATTTCGTGTTTTATAATAATTTTTTGATTAACATTAGAATATAAATATATCAAACTGTATATACAACTTGTGAAATATATTTAAAATGTTAAATAAAATTAACAAAAATATATTTAACCTTTTTTATATGTGCATGATATATTGATTAATAATATATTTTTTTATTTTTTTAGAGGACTCGTATCAGTTAAAAATAAAATCAATTTAATATATAAGTAAATACACATTTTATCTTATAAGTTAATTTTAAAATGTTGAATTAGATTTAAAGTGCTCTTCTAAACATTATATTAAAATTATAAATTAAAACCGATATATTCTAACAAAATGTGTTATTTTCTAAATTTATTATTTTTCATCCTGGGATCGTTCATTAATATATAATTCTATTTCTTAACATACTTAAATTTATTTATGCATTGTCTTCTTTGAATTTTGGAAGTCTAAAACTTCTCTTACATTTTTTGTTCTTTGTTAATTTGTTTTTCTCTATCTGAGATAATTTATGTGTAGCATTATGGATAGAGTAAAAACATGTGTGAAAAGTATCTTGTTTTGTTGATGTTGATTGTACCCGTATTTGTAGGGTATAGTTTCCTTGTCCTTTGGCATATCTATACTTAAAGGATAGGGGCACCTTATTTTCCCAATCAGTGTCCCATGGAAGCTTATAAATATCTAAAACCTAACAGGTCAATATTAACATTGTAATTGCATTGAATTTTTAATGTCGTATGATTTCTTTGAAATTCCTATAATTGTTTTTAAGATTTATAGAAAAAAAATCTAAAAAGAAGCATTTTATTTATTTATTTTAATTGTTGGTAACTAAATAGTTTATGTTTTGAAATTTGACGTGACACCTAATGTTCAAAAAACTTTAAATGAGATATTCCAAATCCTTTTTATGTATTAAATAAAGAAACAAAAATCAGGGATCTGCTTAGTTAATAACTCAAATTTCATGAAAGAGAAAGAGAGAATTTTGTTTATACTATAACATGTGGCCAGAATTAGAATACAATCCTGAATTTCGGGTTACATTCATATTTAATTAATACAAAGACAAGTGTCATAGTGTCAAACAAATTTTTTAAGATTCATTTAAATAATAATAAATTAATCAATTCATTGTATATATAGACAAAATCAGTTTCAATTCAACAAAAGCACATACATAATAAAGAATTAGACTAAAATTATATTTTTTTTTTTTTGAAAATTGAAACCTGAATTTGAAATGTAATACAAGAAGAAACAAAAACTTGAGAACAACATGAGAAGAAAATTCAAAAGAGATAATTGAACAATAGTATATATATTAAAGCTGTGAAAATAGGTTGAACATGCTGCGAGTCAATTTGGTTTATCACGGATTTGGATTGGGTTGAGTTGAAATTTTTTTACAAATTTTAATATGGGTTGATTTTTGACCAGACTCAGCTAGAACCTGGCTCATCCGGGTTGAGCTCGCAATGAGCTGGGTTGGCTTACCAACCCGCAAATAAAGGATTATTCAAGTATTTTTTGTTAAGTTGAGCTTTGTATTGGATCATGCTAAGTTATTTTTTTAGTCAACACATAGATAATTTGTATTTTTGTGATTTTAGTTTGTATTTGGATTGTATTAAAGTATATTTAGATTTTAATTAGAATTATAATATAGTTTGACTGAAAAAATAAATAAATAAATTGTATTTTTTTTAATTAAGTGAGTTCGTGAGCCAATTCGTTTAACACACCAACCCGCGGTGGGTCAAATCGAGTTTAAATTTTTTTAGCTCGCTAATAAATGAGCCAGGTTGAATTGACTCACTAAAAGATCGAGCCGGGTCAAATCAGAATAACGGTTTCCATAGCTGTAATTAATATATATATATATATATATATATATATATATATATATATATATATATATATTTTTTCTATATTTAAATGAAAATAGTCGGCACAATGTGACGATTAATAGCCGACGATTCGTTGAATTGAATTATAATAATTAATTAATACTAATTAAGTATAATAATTGAAGTGAAGAAAGCTAAGCAAATGAACGTGTTTAGTGTCAGAAAATCGACAAGGTGTTAAGATTGAAATTAATAGTTTGATTTGGAAAATAGTGTGGAAAGAAAAGAACTCACTGCACTGTTACTTTCACTGGAGACCAGTTTCTTTGTATAGCAATTATAGAAATCAATGATTCATTAAATAAATTAGTGGAATCTGACTTTGCCTTCATAATCTTAATTATCATATTAAACCGGAATTTTAGGTCTTCCTTCATTTCAGTGGAATACATCATATAGATAGAGACCATGTATTATATAACCAGTCAAAATAAAGAAATTAATAATTTTTTTATTATATAGCTTTAGTAAAATAGCAAATTTTCTCAATAAATTCATTGTTTTTATCTTTGGATTATTGTCGTGATTGATCAATTCACAAATATGCGGTACTTACACTTTATTAAGATTGGTGTAATTTATGCAAGATCAAATTAGAAACAATATGTAGAAAAAATAATGTAACTAATTAAGACCAAAGCATTCATATATAATAATCAAACGGACTCTGTATCTTTATTTTGTTTTAAACTAGATTAAAAAACATCTTTCTAATAAAAAGTTGAAATATTTTACATATATTTTATAAAATTAAAAAACAAAATAACTTATAATTTAATTTAAAACTATACACAATTTTTTTCATGAAATTTGATTTTAGATCCAAATATATTATACAAAACCATCTTATGAATGTTTGTTATAGGAGTTAAATATGTTTCTGTTCTTTGAATTTTTTGAGAAATTCTGAAATTAGTTTATTTTTGAAATTTTAACTATCTTAGTTTTTACACTTTAGAAATACATGAATTTAGTTATTTATATTAAATTTTGTTAAGTATATTTGACGTTTCAAACATGTTTCATGATAACATTGAGTTGTTTATATCGTTTAACACATTTCCGCTTCAATATTAACTAAAACACGTTTAAAATGTCAAATAAATTCAATAAAATTTGATTAAATTGACTAAATTTACATATTTATATAATTTAAAGATAAAAATGATAAAATTTTGAAAATAGACTAAATAAACTAATTCTAATAGAAGTAGATTTTAACACTTAGAATCAATGATAACCATGACCAAATTTTGCATGTGCAATTATGCATAAACCAGAAAAAGTTTCATGAATTTGGTTATGGGGATTGAATGTGTAGTTTGAGATGATGATGATGATGGCATCAATCTTGCACCATATAAGATTCCCAAAGAGATTCAAAAATTTAGCGTAGTGAAATGATGATCATGCCAAATGCTGTCTATGTCTAATGCAGTGCCATGGTACCCTTTTTGGGCTCAAAAAAGCCCGTGTGGGCCCCACTACTAATTTGTGCCCTAAACAACCACTTTCAACTGCTGTTGTACTGTTCTTCACGATGTGACCCTCTTTGCTTAACGTTCATAACTTGCCACCTTAATTAATTACCACATATTATGCATCCACCAAAACAAATCAAAGATCAAATTATAACATCAATCAAATTGAATGCGTCATTGTTCATTGGATTGGTTAATGAATTGATGAAATTGAAATGACACAGTAAAATTGGGAAATAAAACTCTATAGTATAATTTTTTTTTTCATTGAAAATGGTCTAGGAATGATTTAAGTGTTGTAAGTGACATCAATTATTTCATCATAGAAGTCAAATGGACCGGATCATAATCAAATCGTAATGTTTGAATTTGTGTTACATTATTAACTGAAAAAAGTTACACCCTGATTAATAATTATAGTTTTTGATTTAGTAATATGCGTTCAATCTTAACATCAAACATGTTAAACTAAAATTAAAAAAAACTTGATTATAATGTTTTGAGCGAATGAATGACACAAATAGAAGTGCCTAGGTTAATTGCATAGAACTTTCTAAGTAGCGAATATAATATATTAGTATTACTACATTTGTGCACATAAGAGCATGCAAGAACACAGGCACATGCATAAAATGATTGTTGAAACTTTATTATAAATTATTAAGATAAAGATTGGATTGAAGTTTTGTTAAATGAATCCGATCGGATCAAATTTTTGATGAATCAAAATAAATTAGTAATTGTTTTATCTAGTTTATTATAATTTAAAAAAAAAATTTATTTGATTGATCCACTTTGTCCAACTAAGGACACACAACCCACCATAGATCACACATAATAAAACTTGGTGAGTGATCTCTTAAGTGTCAATTCTTTAAGACTACATGCTCTAGACAATTAATATATTTTTTTTAATTACTTAAGTATGTGAATACTCTTAAAAGGACTTATTTCCATTCAAATTGTTAAATTCTAACATACCAAATTAAGCAATGTTTTAAACTTTTTTTTTTTTTGTATACGGTTTCTTTGCTTGTTTTGTTTAAGATAGCACCCACCGTGTAAATTGTATTTGGTTTTCTTGTCTCTTGTTCTCTGCTTTACACATAAATATAAAATGGAATCCATTTGGAAAGTGGGAAGAAAAGTGATTAGAATTTAAGGGTCAAAAGAAAGCAAAAAGAAGGAAAAGGGGGGTTTGCTTTTGAAGTTGAAAATTGATAAGAGAAAGTGATAAATGGAAATAAAAAAAAAAGATTTTATAAGAGGAAAGATATGTGGTTTTGTATGAAAATAAAGTTAAATACAAATTTAAGATTCACATTTAAATTCTTAGACTCTTTGCCCATTTAACTTAGTGGTTAAATGATTTAGTAAACTATTAAAAAATGAACTTTAAGTTTAAATTTATTTTATAAATGAGAAATGATAATTTGACAGTTTTTTTCGACAAATTTTAACAAACATTGACAAACAACCATTTATGGTAAAAAAAATCCTAAAATTTTATTATTTTATTTTTGTAACTCCATAAAAAAAATTAAAAATTACTCTATTTAGCAATTTTGTCAACAAAATATTTGTCGAAAAATTATTCTCCTTTTATAAAACTGTTTTATAAGGTGGGGTCTACACCAACTTATATATTGTAAATATGTCTTATCTTTATCAAGTGACACGATAAATCCAACAAAAAATAAATATTGTTAGGATAGATTTTGAACAACTTTGATACCACCTTAAAAGGGAATGTCTAACTTGATTTTCAACCTTATAAAAACAATTTATAGAATGAAGTTTTGCACCCATTATATACAGTAAATACTAACATAAACTGAGTCGTCCAATAATCAAGCAGGTAGGGTAGACCAAATAAAACTCACTTAGAATACTAACAAATCTAAAATGATTTGAAAATTCAAAACACCAAACCAAATTCATACGTAATCAAATCCTTCCAAAAAAAAAAACTTGAGATAGGGCATGACTATTGAGAAGTTTTAAAGGACAAAGGGAAAGAAAGTGAAGTGGTCACCCTAACATAAAAGCAAGCCATGGGGAGGCCCATTTGTCGTAATTGTTTTGTACAAAACTCTTTGGCCACTTTCCAACAATAAAGCCACTTGTCCCAATTCTTTCCACGTTCACAAGTTACCCCTATTCAAGGATAAGAGTGAATGCTCTTTAGGGTCACTTTCACTTATCTCCCACTTTATCACACAATATTCATAACCATGACTTTTCTTATCAATTATCATCTCCAAAGTCTCTTATAATAATAAACCACAATTATTAAACCCCCATTCAAACATAATTGGAAGGGAAAATGATATTATGACTCCCATTTGTTGATTCATGTTCTTTACTTCTTGACGTGGTGTAGTGTAGACCATTGATTAATATATTAAAGTTTTTTCTCTGAAAGAATCAATGACTCACACTAAACCACGTCAGAAAATAAAGAATGAGAGTTGAAAAAATAGAAGTCATGGTATAATTTTCTAATCAAAAAACATTGCATGTCTAATACTTTAATTGAAGTAGATGGTTCGATAACTGGTGCAAGTTTTCTTCTTTCTTAATGTTTCATAATAGACAATAAAAATTGTATTCTATTTCAATGTCAAAGACCTAAAGTGTATTTCCAAGGAACTTAGTGGTCAAACATCTATATTAAATTATTGAGCCATGGTTAATTGCTAACAAACTATTAACACATAAAAGCTAAATTAATAGGTTAAGATAAAAGAAAAAAAAAACAATAAAAAATAGTCACTACAAGCTATATATAGGGTTTTTGGGTGTGTGGTTCCATCACACTCGCACGTTGCTTTCTTCACAAATAGCTTGTGGGTTAAACTTCTGGAGGCTTCTTACGTGTGAGTGTGAAAAAATTCGTACGTGTGCCGTGTGCTATGCATTTCAACTTTTAGTTGTAAGAAAAACTGATTATTTGAATGCTTTGATTTGTTGTACGTGATTGTTGGTTCAACGCTGGTTAAAATCTCGTTCAACAAAACTACCAAGGTTTGACGTGTTATTGAAAGCATTGATTAAATAATATTTATTATATGCTTAAAATTATCATATAAAAAAAGTTAAATACGGTTTTGGTCTCTTAACTTTCAGTGAATTTTGGAATTAATCAATGTCGAAACTTTAGACCAATTTAGTCTTTTATCTTTCGAAATACGTGAATTTAGTCATTTTAATCAAATTTTATTAGATTTATTTGATGTTTCGTACACATTTCAGGATTGTATTTGGATTGTTTACAGTGTTTGACACATTTTTTATTTAATATTAAGTCAAATATTATTATGAAACGCGCTTGAAATGTCAAATAAACTTAACAAAATTTGATTAAAAGAACTAAATCCACATATTTTGAAAAATGGATGTCTAAATTGGTCCAAAATTTTGAAATAGACTAATTTTAAAATTTACTGAAAGTTAAAAGACCAAAAACATAAAACATTGTATATGGGTTTTATGTTCCGATTGAAATCATTTGAAAAAACTTTACTAAGAGATGAAATCAATTTTAAATAGATAGAAAAATTTGCATCATAAACTAGCTTCTAGTTGAAAATTAGTTTTTAGTTGAAAAACTAGTTTTTAATTGATAAGCTAGTTTTTTTAAAAAAGGTAATCCAATAAATACTAAAGACAGTACAATAATTAATTTCCTTTATAAAATATAAGTATAATAAATAAAAAGAAACTAAAGATATTAAGAAAATATATTAAAATATAAGGGATAGGGAAGACAATTAAACAAACTACAAGTTACACAAGCTATAAGTTTAGCTCAAGTAAAATAAAAACACCTAAAATAAATTAGATACTTATCAAACATTTTTTATGTTAGTCAAATTAACTTATAAGTTCATAGTTAGTTTATCGGTCTAACGAAACACACTTATAAAGGATAAAAAAATTTATAAAAAAATTATATACATTCACTATTTATTTCATTATAAATATTATCTATTTAGATATTCTCTTCATGATTTTCTCTAAAATAAAAGTACACCTAAATTTTATTTTATTGTTTTCATTTTTTGACCAGAGAAGTATTTTTAATGGGCTTACTTGTGTTTTTATTTTTTATTTCTATTTTTTTAAATATTTGCATAGAAAGCACCGAAAATATTTCCTATTCATCTATTTTCTGTATAGATTTTTGACATAAAAAATTATAAAGACAATATGTACATTTTTGTAACTAAGAAGTGAAAAATGAAAGTAAGAAATCAAAACACAAACACTTTTTGTTGCTGCAATTGCTGAAAACATTTAATACTAGAGTAAATCCAGTTCTTGAAGACATGAAAACATCTCAATGGATTTTACGCGTTCATGGCAGAAATTTCGAGAAGAGACACAATAAATTTTGAAAACGTGAAGCTAAAATACAAATTTATTTATACACCTGGTTTCTTCATTCATCACATTCTATTGCAGAAAATTATTATGCTCTTTGTAAGATATTATGCTCTATGTCCTTATTTGTGAGATTATTTCAGAAAAATGGTTGTCTTCTTATAAGATCTTTTTGTAATTCAACCATATATTTATTATTGATTTTAAACCATTTTAGATCAACTGATTTATTTTCACCAGAAAAAAATTTATAAATTTTTTAAACGAACGATATTGAGTTTTTTTTTTTTTAATTTGATTTGAAAATATAAATATTTTTAATACATGTTCAGAATCTTAAATTTAAATATAAAAAAAAAATGTCAACCGAATAATATACTGATGTATAGCATAAAAAAAGTCTTACATGTAAGACCTTGAGTGTTAGGATTAAAAAACTAATTCTCATTCTTAATCAAATATAACAAATTATTTTTTTGAGTTGAAAGAAATTAAAGAACAAGTAAAAATTTATAAACAATATAAGTCAAGTGCTTTTAGTTTTATCGTACTTGATTAATTGAGTTGTGTATATGCAAGATACGTGGCAAGATCATGAGAATATATTTATAGGTCATGATGAAATTGACATATCTACATATATAAATGATAAATAAATTTGTTTGTGGGTATTCTCTGAACTCGTTTTGTTTTGAAGAAATTTTTTTGCGTTGATTGAGTATGAGTATGAATATGGATATGTGTATAAGTAATATTCAACTTTTTCAATTGAGAATGAAAATGTACATATCCATTTTGTCATTGTCCCTATACCCACCATAATATTAATCCTTGTCTATGGCCATCCCATTTAAATTATTAAAATACTAATAGCCTATTAAGTAATTATACACACACAATATACATTATCTATTTTTTATTTCTTCTAATTGTTTAGCTTGTGATAAAATTCATTTGCATCTCCATGATGTTTTTCTTCTTATCATAATCTTTATACAATTATGTTTAATTGATGTATCTCAATTAAATATTTTTTATTTCTCACATTTGAATATTTTTACAATTTTTTAATACTTTTAGTTATTGTATATTTAATTTTCACATCAGAATGTTTAACACTATCCATTTAAGTGTTCAATAGCATAAATCTTTTATTTATTAAAAAATTATTTAACGATCTATCAAATTGTTTTCATTTGATGATTTTTTAATATTTTTATTTGTTGTTTATTTTGATTATGTAGAATATTGTTTTGATATTTTTTATATAATTATTTTTATTTTCTAATTTATTATCATACATGTAAATTTATCACTGTAATCATATAAATAAATTTTATTTACTATAATATAATAATTCAATGTAATTGTCATGAATATTTTTTTATCACCATAGTTGAAGTTCAAAAGATGAAAGATATATGTTAAATTTCAATTATTATTAGTTTAATCTTTATTTTTTTATGTGATTTTGATCAAATGATGTATTATAATTTTTATTAATATACACAAAACGATATTTCATTAAAATTTAAAAATTGAAGTAAACATACATTTAAAATATTTTTTTAACTTAAATTGTTTTCCTTTTATATTTATATATATATTTTTTTAAATTTTATCAACTAGGTAACTTTAACGTTTGTAAATTTAATAAATGTTTAAGACAAATATTTGATACCCGTTATGGTTGGGTCTAGTGATGTGGATGAATTTTGTTCTCTGGGTGGGGATAGGACCCGAAATCGTCCCATTGTCATCCCTATCCACATATGACTATTATATTAGGCTGTTATGAAATAATGACATATAAATACATCATCTATGCAAGGACACAATAACTATATAACTGAAAAAACATCATTACGAGTAACTGTCGAGCTTAATGACACATTAAAGCCTCTTTACTAGGTATGACAAATAAACACATCACCAATTCAATGACACAACGACTATATAACTGAAAAACATCATTATAAGTAACTGTCAAGCTTAATGACACATTAAAGTCTATTTACTAATCAGGTAGGTATAACCTTAAAATAATATTGGTGATAAAACTTAAAAATGGTGATATTATTTGATAAGAAAAAAAAAACTTAGGATAAGACTCTCATATTAAAAATGACCAAAATACTCATTAATATCAAAGTCTCACTCCATTATTTTACTTTTAAACAAGATAAAAGATAATTTAACTCATTTCATTTATGGATATGAATATGGATGACAACAGGTCACTCGAACACGAGTAGCGCCTACCCGTTACATGACCTAGACAAAAATCCAACATGTTACCTGCTCAATTACTCATTTAAAGAATACCTGTATCCATAGATATTGGTAGATATTTAAGAAAAGATACTTTATAAATTTTCTAAATAAAATTACAAAACAATATAAAATATAAAATAAATTAAATTAAATATAAATTAAATTTTAATTTTAATTTTTTATGGGTAACATATATATGTGAGTACGAATAATATGATTCCCACCTAACTCGTTTATAGATGGGTATTACCAACGGGTAATAGATACTCGCAGATACCAACTATTCGTAACAAATTTTATCCGTCGATATGAGTTGAAATACTTGCATAATTAGTTACTACAATAGTAAATTTTAATGTAATTAACTTATTTAATTTATATATAAATTTAAATTTTTATTAAGAATAAAGATAATTATTTATATATATATATATTAAATTCAATTATGAGATGAGAGAGTAATTTTGAGAAGGATCAATTAAAAGTTTATGATATTCAACTTTCATATGGAAGCATCATATTCTTTTTGAAACTCCTAGAGTTCTAACTTTGTCAAATGAGAACAAAAATGGCATTAAATTCTCCATACAAATCTTCATATATATGGTTGATTCCAAATCTTCTATTTACTTTCTACGTAAAGATAATGAAATTATTACCTTAGTTTTCTATTTGAGTATCAACAAGTTTGAATTCAAACAGGTAAAAAGGACAAAAATCTTTATTTGTGCTCCATTGAAGAATAAGGTATAGCTTCTTTCTTCTTATCTCTATACAATTTTATGATGCGATTCCATAGATATCTAGAGGAATAAGGTGCAATATAGCTTTACATTGTAATAACAAAAAAATTGAGTTAAAGATGTTGATTAATTATGTGGGTGAAAACAAATTAATTAAAAGGCTCAATGATCATAAGAAATGATAGGAATTGAAATAAAAGTGAATTTGATTGTTAATTTTAGATTCTTGAGAATAAAAAAAAAATCTACCTAACAATAGATAGAAATAAATGTTCTATTATCATAAGTTCTTATATAATTTTAATATTATTTTTGTAATTAAATGAAATTAATGTAAAATACACTTTACCTACTTTGTAATTTTCTTTTTAAAGAAAATCATGTACCATTATCATTACACCAAAGTAAAAAGATCCTATAAATTAGTGGCACTTGTATACATATACTAAAATTTCTAGAGTATTAAAAGAAAGTAATGAATATTTGTTAAATTTATTGAAAAAATAAGTTAATATATCTAAAATTGATTTTTTGCCATTTAAAAATAAACACTCAACTAAAAATACATGTTCCTTGCAATCAGACTTGTTACTAAAGGGGGAAAGGTTTTATTAGAAATAAAATATTGATTGAAAATTAGTATTTTTGTTTAACGAAAAAAGATCTCAATTTTAACAAATTCTATGACTTAGGTTTAGTAAACGTACGAGATTAAAAGTGGTTTACACAATGCATACTATAAAAAGTTATTTTTGTTAAACAATAGTTTACACAATTACATTTTTTATTTTGCCAAGCTAATTTTGTCTTTTATCTTTTTTTCAAAGGTAAAATATTTAATTAAAAATAAAGCATAAATATAATGCCATTATTAAAAGAAATAATATAAAATTTAAAAAACATGATAAATGATAATTTTTATTGAAATATTAACGGTATAAGACTAAAAATTATTAATATAAGCTCAAACACCAATCAGATAGTATTGCAAACAAGGAAGTAATAAATTCATATTCATAAGTACTTTTATTTTACCGAAATAAGTTATTATTTTTCTATATGTGCATAATTAAAACCATTAAAAATATACTTCCTCTATTTTCATACCTGTAAAATGCTAAATTCTATTTGTTTATCATTTTAAAAGTTGAACGATAAGATAACAATAACTATTATAATCACAATTTCTTTCGTTATTATCTTTTGCATTTATTTTATTTAAACTTCCAACACATATTCTGAGAGAGATAACGGTAAGGAAATGTTAAAATAAGAGAGTAGAAAGACAATATTTATTAAAAGCAGTAGACAAAAGAAAACCAAGAAGCTATGGAAAAATGTTTTTTCTTTTTATCGGCAGCTATGGAAAAATGTTAATTATGCTTTTAATTTATATAAAATAATTTTAAAAATAAAATTTAATTAACACCTTTGAAATTTAAATAAATCAATGGAGTTTATATTTTCAATAACATTATTTCATTAATAAAATCCAAACTCAAAATTAATTAATATAATGAAATTCAATATTAACTTAGCAACATGGTGTTGGTGTATATACTAGGTTTTTGTAGATTAAATATGTTTTTAGTTCCTTAACTTTCGGTTAATTTTGAAATTAGTTTATTTTAAAATTTTGGATCAATTTAGTCCTTCATTTTTTTTAAATATGTGAATTTAGTCATTTTAATCAAATTTTGTTAGTTTATTTGATGTTTCGTCCCATCTAAGAATTGTATTCGAGTTATTTATATTGTTTGACACATTTTTGTTTGAATGTTAAGTCAAATACTATTATGAAATGCACTTGAAATGTCAAATAAACTTAACAAAATTTGATTAAAAGGACTAAATTCACGTATTTCAAAAGATAAAACACTATATTGATTCAAAGTTTTGAAATAGACTAATTCTAAAATTCAAGTTCAAGAAAGAAAATATATATATATATATATATATTTTTTACTTTTTGGATCATTCAGGCTGTTCTGGTTTCACCAAACAGGGACAAGAGTAAATGATAATAAAAAGTTATAAATGTTAGGGTTATTTTGTAAAAAACATGCAATGATTTTTTATTTTTTTTTATGAGTATGAATGAGTAAGCCATTTTTGTCCGATGTTGAAAACTGTCACATTTACTGCATATTGGTGAAGATTGTTAATGCTGCTATCCCCTGTTAAAGAATCTCTCTCATGTGAACAATTGTATAGCATTCTAGTTAAATAATACAAATTTCGTTAATTTTTATAAGATTCAAACAAAGTTTAAAGTGTTATTTGTAATATAAAAAAAGTTAGATATAATTTTATGATAATAGTTGTTTGAGTTTTGAAAAGTATGAGTAATCTTTGAAACACTGATAAGTATAATCTCTCTTTGTGTCTCAATAATAGAAGTAGTTGTCGACTTCAGATTTCGTTCAACAACACCCAAAATATTCTCCTACGTATAGAATCTCAACAACAAGAGATTAGATAAGAAAAACAAAAAACATAATGGTACCTTATTTACACAGAAACCATAAACTCACCTTCTCCACTAACCTTCACTACCACACAACAAAGAAGCAAACAAAAAACACCTTCCTTCTCTTTCTCTGTTTCTCCTACACATAAAAACACACTCCACCACTCACGCATTATTCTAATCTACTTTTTCTGAACTAATCCTTCACTCCACCAACACCAACACCAACACACCTTCTTCCTAGTCACACCACCGCTTCTAAACTAAAAACTCCTTTGTTGCTTGTGTTTCGTGTTTGTTCTTCTTTTGTCTGCATTTGTCCCTCTTGATTTGAGCCACAACACACCCTTTTTCATAAATAACAATATTAAAATACCAACAAAAAGAGGGTGGTGGGAGAAGAAAAGTGGCGAGGATTATTACACTGTACCATTACCAAAGCCACTTTTTGTCTCTTGAATTTTTTTTTGTAAAGCTTTTCCTTTTCCTTTTTCATTGACTTGTTGATTCAAGAGGGGTTTTCTTCATCCTTTATCAAGCTCAAGAAATCATCATGGTTGCTGTGTAGTTAGTTCTCACAAAATCCCATCCCATCATGGATCTTGAGTCTGTTATCCATAGGAACAAAATTAAGGTAAAATACTGTTGTTGGATAAGAAATATGTTTCATAATGTTTGGTTTCATCATGGTCATGGTGATGTGATATATGCAGGAAGAATCATGGAAGACAGTGCTAACTTTGGCTTATCAGAGCTTGGGGGTTGTGTATGGAGACTTGAGCACTTCCCCACTTTACGTTTACAAAAGCACTTTTGCTGAGGATATTCAGCATTCAGATACCAATGAAGAAATCTATGGGGTGTTGTCTTTTGTTTTCTGGACGCTCACACTGATTCCTCTGCTCAAGTATGTGTTCATTGTGCTGAGAGCTGATGACAATGGTGAGGGAGGCACGTTTGCTCTCTACTCCTTGCTCTGCCGCCACGCCCGTGTTAGCTTGTTGCCTAACACTCAGCTTGCAGATGAGGACTTAACCGAGTACACCATAGACAATGGAACTGTTCCCATCAACAAGAAAAATGTTGGTTTGGGGTTGAAGAGCTTGTTGGAGAAACACAGGGTGCTGCAAAGGGTGCTGCTTGTTCTGGCCCTGATAGGAACCTGCATGGTTATTGGGGATGGTGTGCTCACACCAGCAATTTCTGGTATTTCTGATCATGATACTCTGTGAATTTGGCTGCAAACAAGGTTTTGAATTAAGGGCATATACTTGAATTAAGGGCAGTCACAATAGTGCAAAAATTTTGACATTATTGGCTGAAATTGCAGTTTTTTAAAACCTTGGTTGTGAGTGGTGTACATACGAATCTTGGTCACTAACTTTTGTGTGATTTTTGGTCATTCTGCAGTTTTTTCTGCTGTGTCAGGGTTGGAGCTTTCCATGTCTAAAGAACAGCACAAATGTAAGTTTCTTTATGAACACAAAAAACTGATTTCCGTTCACAGATTCTCTTGTTGCCCTTTTGTTTCTCTTCTATCTTCTTCTCCATGAACTTTTAAGGGAGTACGGCACTCACAAAAATCTCAAGATTTCATACAAACGTTTTCTGGGTCAATAGTTAAATGAGTGTATACACCAAAAGAAGAGAGGGAGAGAAAGAGTTTTTGAACAACAGTATCAAAATCCTTAAAATTTAGAATTTCTCAACTTTTAATGCAGTTTTAGTAATCCATACTTTGTGCTCTGAGGAAGGGTTATTTACAGCTAAGCAACAAGTCTTTGGGGATAATTGAATTCTATTGGAGAAAGTTGTCCTTTTTTCTTGTTCTCATTTTTTTAATATGCAGTAAAGATTCTTTATTCAGTTACCAATTTTTTTATTGCAGATACTATATATCTAGCTTACAATTGCAGATAACACTATGGTAAAACGTTTTGAATTTGTTCCCCGGAATTTTTCTTTGATGAGTAGTAGGTCTGAAATCGGTTGGTATCCTGAACAAATCAATCTCGGGAATATGTTCCCACAACAATCTAGAAATTTAGAATAATTCTCGTTTTGTGTTCCATTTTGAAATATTTGATACTGCAGTTATCTTAGCTGGCTGTGCATTACGTTGGAATGGTAGGAATTTTGCCCCCTCAATGGCATATATGCTATAAAGATATTAGTTAATAGTGAAAGGATTCTAGTTGGGCATCACACAGATTTGTTTAATGAGTGAATAAGATCTGATTTGAACCATCACAGCACCTCCAATTAGTGGACAAAAAATGGAGAACCAAAAGACAAGTGCATGCACAATTGTAGGTCCTCATAAATAAAGATCAGAGGAAATTTCTTCGCCTTGATCAAAGCCAAGTCACTGTCTTGGTAAACTTCTATTTGAATACGTAACTGTTACTAAAATGATAAAAAGTACACATGAAAAGCATGGTTAAGAAATGCAAAGCCTAACCCCACTAGTCATAGGTTTTATGTATAAAATAGTAGTTCCCTGGTAAAGTTGGACTCTCAAGAGGTTATGATATGAAGCATTATGGTTTGGATGAGACTTCAACAAATCCCTGTAGAATAATCTAGAATAGTTGGTTGATGGTGTCTGATTGGATACAAAATTAGGTATGGCCAGTGGCCACTATTTGACTGGTCATGAACAGTGTCTGCAATTCCACTATTAGTAATAAATAATGGTTATCTATGGCATCCCAATTAAACCTAATTCTGTCAACTTCAAAGAGTTGAAGCTGTTGAAATACCAGAGTGAAGTCACCCAATCTTACTCTTTAATCTTGACCTCACTTTTGTCTCCTTGGATAATTTGACATCTGTATCATATTCTAGTATTCAGTAAAAAAATCTTTTGAATCACTGTGACAACAACTTTAGTAACTATTAATTGTCATCAAATGTTTATTAGCTTCTCTTACCAGAAGTAATTTTGCTACAGTCTAATAATAACACCTGGCTTGATAGACCCACTTGATGAATTATTTACCAGGAAATTACCACTTGAAAGTTAATTAATATGCATTTTAAAACACTAATCAGTCTCAGATTCTAAGAAATCACATACACTTATAGTAATTTGATGGCTGGTGTTATTTTTTTAAGCACAGAACCTCATAAAACTACTAAAATCCCTTGTCACTGTATTCATCATACTGAGTTCCTAGTGTTCATAGATACATAATCTTCAACAAGCATTAAAACTAGAAAATTTCAATGTGCTGTATTTTTCCTCTTCCAGTATTACACTGGAGCTAATTATTGGTTAATGGTTATGCAGATGTGGAGGTTCCAGTTGCTTGTGTAATACTGGTGTTTTTGTTTGCTCTTCAACATTATGGCACTCACCGTGTGGGAAGTCTCTTTGCACCTGTTGTCCTGACCTGGCTACTTTGCATCAGTGCTATTGGTATTTATAACATCTTCCATTGGAATCCACATGTCTATGAAGCTCTCTCCCCATATTACATGTTCAAATTTCTGAAAAAGACTCAAAAGGGAGGATGGATGTCTTTGGGTGGAATTCTACTTTGTATAACTGGTATGGAGCAAATTTGTTTACTAAACTGTTGTGTGCTTGATATATTATGTATATCTTTCTGATATTATACTCTCTGTGTTCCAGGTTCAGAAGCCATGTATGCCGACTTAGGACACTTTTCACAATTGTCAATTAAGGTACACGAATGTTGCATTATTGTAGTTTTACTCTATTATTAGGTAAATTTGATTTATGTGAAGAGCTGTGATCAGAGTTTTCACTTTTTGAATTTGATTGTATCCTCTCCAAAACGAAACTATGGTTGCAGAAATGTAGAAAGAGTGCAAGGAGTGTTTCATTGTTTATTTGATCTTAATGACATCTAATGTTTCAAACACAATAATTATACATTTACTCATAACATTTTGGTATATTGAGTGAGACAGAACCAACTTCTTTAATTTAAGGTCAGAAGTTAAAAATGCAGCATCAACAAGATTTCAAAGAAGCAAAGATTTATCTTCTGAAAAGGACTCTTTACCTTCATTGAGCTGTGTGTGCTTGCTCCACACAGCTTATTCATCCTGGGTTATGTTTATTGTTAACACCATCCAATACTAAACACGCTTGAACCTTATGATAACCTTTCTACTAGTTTTCATTTTCATTTTTATTTCATACATAGAGGAATTCCTCTGCATTATGGACAACTAAATTAAATTGGACTTTCTTTTTAACAATTGATAATTGAGTTTCAATGCATATAGATGCATCGTTCATGGATATCATGTTTTTGGTAGATGGTTACTTAATAATTTTAACAAAAATTCATTAACCTGCAGATTGCATTCACCTTTTTGGTGTACCCTTCCTTGATCCTAGCATATATGGGACAAGCTGCATATCTTTCAAAGCATCATTCCCTTGAAACTGACTATCGAATTGGGTTCTATGTATCAGTACCTGGTAAGTTCTTTTGATCTTCTCTAAGAAACACATATCCAAAACAAAACTAGTGTTTACTTTGCTGCTTAGCTTACTTTTCTTTTCTCCCTTTTCAGTAAAACTTAGATGGCCTGTTCTTGCAATAGCCATACTTCAAGCTGTGGTTGGAAGTCAAGCTGTCATCACAGGAACTTTCTCAATAATCAAACAATGTTCTGCTTTGGGATGTTTCCCCAAAGTCAAAATCATCCACACATCATCCAAGACTCATGGCCAGATTTACATTCCTGAGATCAACTGGAGTTTGATGCTACTTTGCCTGGCTATTACAGTTGGATTTAGAGATACTAAACGCATGGGAAATGCAGCAGGTACTCTACCTCTCCATGATTATCTTCATGATGCTTATTAGTATGATAACTTAAATTTCAACATTGACAGAACTGTTTCTAAATGATCATTGTTAAATTTGAAATGTTTGAAGAGTAAATAATATATGTGCTGATCTTTACATTGTTAAACTGTGTTTTTAAGTATTTTGTTTTCTTTGCTTTAACAGGCTTGGCTGTCATAACTGTCATGCTGGTGACTACTTGCTTAATGTCTCTAGTTATAGTCTTATGTTGGCACAAAAACATTTTGCTGGCAATTTGCTTCATAGTGTTCTTTGGCTCCATTGAAGCACTCTATTTTTCAGCATCCTTGATCAAGTTCCTTGAGGGGGCTTGGGTCCCCATTGCCCTCTCCCTCATCTTTCTCATTTCCATGTATGTGTGGCACTATGGCACAATAAAGAAGTATGAGTTTGATGTTCAGAACAAGGTTCCAATCAACTGGCTCCTCAGTTTAGGCCCCACTCTAGGCATTGTCAGAGTCAAGGGAATTGGCCTCATACACACTGAGCTTGTGTCTGGGATCCCAGCCATTTTCTCCCACTTTGTGACCAATCTCCCAGCCTTCCACCAAGTTGTTATCTTCCTCTGCATCAAGTCTGTCCAAGTGCCACATGTCAGACCAGAAGAAAGGTTCTTGGTGGGTAGAGTTGGCCCAAAGGAGTATAGGCTTTACAGGTGCATAGCCAGGTATGGCTACCGAGACATTCACAAGGATGACATGGAGTTTGAGAAGGATCTTGTGTGCAGCATAGCAGAATTCATCAGATCAGACACCTCAGAATATGGCCTAGGATTTGGAAGTTTTGAGGAGGACACAAAGATGACAGTTGTTGGGACATCAGCATCAAACATAGATGGTTCAATAAGGATGTCTGAAGAAGATTCTCAAATGGAAGGCCCCTCAGAATTGATGGAAGTTAAGCCTTCTCCTGAGAAAGTGAGGAAGAGAGTGAGGTTTGTTGTGCCAGACAGTCCACAGATTGATTTTGAAACAAGAGAAGAGTTGCTTGAGCTAATGGAAGCAAAAGAAGCTGGAATGGCATTCATTCTGAGTCACTCATATGTTAGAGCAAAAAGTGGATCAAGCTGGTTGAAAAAAGTTGTCATCAATTATGGATATGATTTCTTAAGGAGAAACTCTAGAGGACCAACTTATGCTTTAAGCATACCTCATGCATCTACCTTAGAGGTAGGCATGATCTACCATGTATGAATGAGTTTTTGGCTATAGTTTAGTTTTGTGACTAGTGATATATTCTATGGTAGCTCAACCTTACATATAGTGATGATAAATGGTGGCATTTTGTATAGTGACACCCTTCTGCAAGGTTCTTGACAAGTGCTGTCGACCTGTTATATTCACCTCTGGTTTTGTAATTTTCTTGGTACATAAATAAGCTGTCTGTAGGGACTGGTTCCTTTTTTGTCTTTTTGCTCGACCATGAATCTCAAGTATAGATCATGTTCAAGATTTCAATAGTACTGTAACTACTCCTTCATGAAAAAAGAGTTTATATCTTTTGGTAGTTTGGTAGGGTGTAGCTCCAAATATGACACAGTTTTGTCTTACTTTCCATAACTTTTATAAATTTTAATAATAGTTCTTATTACCAATTACTGATGATGTGACATGTGTTTATGACGACATGACATGTGTGTGACAATTGATATCTCATGTATTATCTGATATTGATGACTTATAAAGAGTCTGTTTATGAACACTGTTTCTAAACATCCCTGTTCTGAGAAATCAAAGGGATATATAAACTTGATGAATGGTATACCAGTAAAAAGAAAATAGAATGAATCAATCACTTGATATATGAAGTGTGAACACATTTATGATTTATATTCATGTCTTCATATTTCAAATTTTAAAAGGACAAATTTTACTATTTCAAACTGTTCATCATCAAATAATTTTAGATTGATATCAAAGTCATATGAATTTTATCTTAAAAAAAAAAATTGTTATTAAATAAAGTTTATCCCTTTGCAACTTTTGCATTGTGTACACAAGTCATATTTAATATATTTATACAGAGACACTTTCATTTCTTAAATCTTATTTTATGTTACTATTTAAAAAGTACTCTTTTTTTTTTTTATGTGTAAACATTATTTTCAATAAATATAATCCGAAGGTAATTTAAGAACAATATTGTACCTAACGCGGGTAACGAATACAAATACATTTGATAGGGCTTTTAAAATTTTCTTTTTCAAAGAAAGGATAGTGAACACTTAGAATCTTAAGGAAATTTGGGAATCTTAAGAAAGATGATGTTCTTCGTTTCTTAGGTTTTTCTCTTTATCTTTTTCTTTGTGTGCAAATCTATCATTTCTCAATTTCTTTGAAAACTTTTGCTTTGTATTTTCTGTCTCTCTTCTTACTACTTGTTCTCTTGGCAAACAAAGAAAACATTAGAAAGATTTAATATAAATTACTTCAAACAAATAAATTATCTTCCAAGTTTGTGGGCAATCTATAAACTTTAGAAAATGTGAGAAATAATTTATTGTCTAAATATTTCAGATTACATATATTTTGGTTACAACACTGGGCAATGGAATCTATAATTCTGCATGTGCTGCTCTAAATTCATTCAAAATGATGATGATGATGATACACCAAAAAGCTTCACTTTCATGATTGGTAATAGTTACAAGAAGCGTAACTTGGACGATACTTGACTGAGAAAAGAAGTGGAGTTTCTATTTTGACCACTAAAGACAACAAAAATGAAAATCAGATTCGAAGAACTTGCAAAAGAAAATTCCTACACTGAAAGCACACACATAATTCAAAAGCATCAACCTGTTCTTAGTATTCAATATGAAATCTAAACCAAAGAAGCATATAGCAAGGTGACATGTATTCATGCAACACAATTGAAAAGAAAAAAAGTGAAGTTATCTCTTGCTTAGGTGTTTGTGATTAGTTTAATAGTTCACACAGTATTCAGTAGTATTGGATCCATAACTTGACCTTTATTTCGTGTTAACTTACACTTATTGTTTAGGAATAATTATAGCTTCACAGCAACGCAATGAAACGAAACAAATTTAGGAGTATGTAACGGTTTGTGCATTGGTTTAAGACAATAATAATGCTTTATAAGTCATGTGCATGGTTTGAAATCACTTTGAGGGAACATTCACAAACATTGGAGTTTGAACTCTGATCGTGATATATCAAATCTCGTGAAGCCCTATCCTCAGTAGTCTTGAATCTTGAGCTATTGTTTCAGTGAGTAATATAGTAAATATAGTAAAATCAACTCCTAAACAATATATATACACGTTAAATATTTGAACAAAATGTTGGTGAGTTATTTGAAGTTTCCCTTGGGAGAGGAGCCAAAGTGGAAATGGGAAACTTACACTATAATACAATAAACGCAAGGTTTGTGGAACCACCTTGTCGAGTATTGTTATAAAGACACGACAATCTAAGACAGAAATCCATATGATTCCATCTCACTATCAGTTCTAAATTCTGTCTCCTGTGTCTCTCTGACATGTCTCTGTCACCACTACAAGTCTTGTTTGTTTCTCTATCTTCCTAATCCTTACTTTCTTTTCTGAAAAGGCTGGGGAATCATTTCATTTCATGTGAAGAAGAATTGAGAATTGCACTGTGGTTAGTTTTCTCTTCTCAAAATGCATAGCCTGTTATATTAGACATTGCATTATGTGTCATGTGGGAGCATTTCACAATAACTGAGGCAAGAGAAGAATGAGTAGGAGTTGTTCTGTGCTGCTTTTTGCTTTTGTACTTGTGCTTTGTCTCTTCTCTCCAACTTCAGCCACACCACCTCCTGCTAGTGAGTGCAACAAGCTCTTCAGTCTAAACCATGTTCAATTTTCTTCCCATTTGAGTTTTCTTGCTCATGAGTTAAATTTCATGTGACATGCAGAAATTGTTACTGGGGTTGTTTCCAATGTGGTTTCTGCTCTTCTTAAATGGCTATGGTCACTGAGTGTAAAGTCCACAACCAAACCTGGTAGAGGTAAACATCTTACTTTAACTTCACTTCTTAATATTTCTTAATATATAGCTAGTTCTTATACAAAAATTACTTTTAACTTATGCATAAGTTAAGAGAAGTTAATTTCATATATAACAACTTATGATTAGTGATAGTGTATAAATTTTTCACATTGTGTATGCATAACTATTGTATATTCAAATTGCTAACATATTGGTCTTTCTTGGTTAAATTTTTCAGTACAGCATAGTCGTTCCATGGTTAAATTTGAGAGTGACTACAATGTGGAAACAATATTTGATGGAAGTAAGCTTGGAATTGAGCCACACTCAGTGCAAATGTCTCCAAATGGTGAATTTCTTGTACTGGATTCTGAGAACAGCAACATCTACAAGATCTCTGGTTCAATGTCCAGACGTAAGTTTTCTTTGCTGAAATCGTCTAAGCTTCATTATACCCTTTTTTTCAAATACCTTCCTCTTTGGTTTTTCTTGGTTGGCTTATAGAAGATGGAAGTACTTTAGCTTTGTTGCTTCATTATTCCAAAATATTAGATTCAAAATTCAGGCACTGTCCTTTAAGAATGTGTGTTGTTTGAGTTTTTTCTTGTTCATAAACTTTGCTTCATTCCCGGGACATCTTTTGATTCTACTAGGCTGTTTATAAGGATTCTTGATGAACTTTTGTTAAGCAGAAGCTTCCTTTTTTAAGGTACAACGTACCTTTAGTCACCCAAAACAAAGCATAATATGCCTGCACATTCTTTTACTTTCAAATGAATAAAAAAGATGCACAGAATAAAAAAAGTACAAATCTTGAAACACAACTCTATTCTAGCTTCCTTACCCCACTATAGTCCTTTACCTTTTTGTTGGTTCTTCTTTCTTCATAACATCTAAATGTCACATCCATTATAACTTGAGCTTCTTTTAAAATAAGCCAAACTTGTAAAAAAAGTCTAGCTGATTGAAAATCTGAAAAGAAATTCTACTCACTTTATTGGTGACATATTATAGCTAATTTGGTGTATGCATTTTATTATGTTTGATTCTATCCTAATGAATGGATAAATCACAGATAGCAGACCCAAATTGCTTGCTGGATCTTCAGAAGGTTACATTGGACACATAGATGGGAGGCCTAGAGAAGCTAGAATGAACCACCCTAAAGGGCTTGCAGTGGATGACAGAGGGAATATTTACATAGCAGACACATTGAATATGGCCATCAGAAAAATCAGTGATGAAGGTATACACACAAAATTCCTTGGACTCTCATGCTGCTTAAGAATGAAATGAATAAACCAATATGCTGAAATTCTCAAAATACAAGACCATGTATGTTTACATAATTATACCATTCTTAACCTCCCAATGAATTCCATCTTTCTATAGAGTCATGATGCGATAAATTATTGCATTCTTCATGACTTTGTATGGTCCAAGACTGTGATTATGACAGTTGAAAGTCTCATATTGACTAAAAATAAAGTCAATTAGAGTATATATATATAGATGCAAACTTCATTTTACAAGTCGATTTTGTGGAGTTGAGTTAGGTTTGAAGTCCAATTTTTAACATATGACTGAATGTTCTTAATATGCTCAACTCTATGGCATGCATTTTGTGCAGGGGTTACCACCATTGCAGGTGGAAAATGGGGCCATGCAGGAGGCCATGTTGATGGTCCAAGTGAAGATGCAAAGTTTTCAAATGACTTTGATGTGGTTTATGTTGGTAGTAGCTGCTCTCTTTTGGTGGTGGATAGAGGAAACCATGCAATTCGAGAGATTCAACTCCATCAAGATGACTGTACTACTTATGAGGAACATGAGTACTATAGTTTCAACTTAGGTATGATTCCTTGTAATATCATCTCCTTTATCTATCTTTATCCTTTTACAATCTTAGAGCATGTTGATCTTCAAAAGTTATGCATTAAAATTACAGGAATTGCTGTGCTTGTTGCTGCTGGATTCTTTGGCTACATGTTAGCATTGCTGCAATGGAGGGTGAGGGCTATGTTTTCTTCTCCTGCTGTAAGTGATTTACTTCTGCAGCATGTTTTGTGAATCATTTTATCATAAACTGTGAAACATCATAATCTATTTCATTTTCAGGATCCAAGGGCCCCTTCAAGGAGCAAAGGAGCGCCATTTTCTGCACAGCAAATGCAAAGGCCTCCACCTTCTGCAACAACTAAGTCATTCAGGCCTCCTTTGATTCCAAATGAAGATGAATTTGAGAAACAAGATGAGGGTTTCTTTGTTTCTCTTGGAAGACTATTTCTGAACTCTGGCTCATGCATGAGTGAAATTTTGGGTGGGTTGTTCACAGGATCCAAAAGGAAACCACTGCAATACAATCAGTATCAGCAGCAGTATCAGTATGGTAACAGACATCCTAGTACATGGCCCATGCAAGAGAGTTTTGTCATTCCTGATGAAGATGAACCTCCTTCCATAGAAACCAGAACACCAACAACTAGGGAAACCTACCCTATCATCACCAAAGAGCTTGAAAAACCACAGCACTTAAAGCCCAGTAGAGGTTACTTGAACAACAACAGGTGGGAGGGTGGTGATGACTATGAAGAACATCATCATCATCAACAACATCAACAACTCCAACATCAACAACAACTTCATCAACCTCATCAACATCTTCAACATCATCAACAACAGCATCATCCCAAGTTGCAACAACAGCAGCAGCAGCAGCAGCAACAACAGGTCAAACTCAAACACCAGCACCAAGTTCACACACGTTATTCTTCCACCCCTCAAGGCTATTATGAGCAAAACTGTGAGACGAATGAGATTGTGTTTGGTGCAGTTCAAGAGCATGATGGAAGGCGTGAAGCCATGGTGATAAAGGCTGTGGATTATGGGGATCCAAAGTTCAGTCACCACAATATTCGCCCCAGATTAAACTATGTTGGTTACTCCCATGGTTATTGAAAATATCAGTGATGATTTCATTGCATCAAAGTGATTGAACTCGTGGACTTTTCTAAGAACATGAAGTCACAAATCAAAATCACAAGGGAGAGAAACAGAGAGAGAGAGGACTCACTAGTCCTCGAAAGTTTCTTATGAGTGAATGTTGTAAGTTGTAACTGAGATGAGTATCGATGCCTCAATGTAAAATTGAATACACTTTTTCATGGAGATTTTTTAACCATAGTGTAATTTCAAAAAATCATCATAGTGGTCAAATTTAGAAAAAACTTACACTAATAAGAATTTAAAATTTAGAATTTAGGATTTTGATTTGAGATTAGGGTTTGACATCTTTAAAATCATTAGAGGTTTTTTCTTCTCGAATATCCATCGTTACTAACTGCACCTCATATTGTAAGAAAAACATTGAAATTAGCTTCTATGATCACGTTGTTGTGCAATCGTCGTTCAACCTCCATATTCTATTGCAAATGAAAAAGGAAAAGAGATAGTTAATTTTTTAAAAAAACTTCAAAATCAGAAAATTTGTTGTAAGAAATATCATATATATTTTAGAAATTCGGATTTGAAAAACTTGCTTTAGAATAAAGTTCATATATTCAGAAAAAATTAGGTTTAGTTGTTTATTTGATTCTTTTTCTCATCTAAAAATATTAAGTTGGTATTTAGTATTTTTTTAGTCTTAATTTGATCATAATTTGTAAAAATTGATGAAATTTGGTCTTAATTTTTTTAAAATTTATGCAATTTGATTTTTTTTGTTAAATTTTTTAAAATATATTAAGGATTTTTCATTAAAATTGTAACTGTTATTAAGAATGGTTTGTTTTATTGGTGTAATTGACATTTCATAATGTTAAATTTAATAAAAGTATTTGATTTGTTTTAAAAAAAATTAACAAAAATAATGAAATTGCATGTTTTTTTTCGAAAATAAAAGTTAAATAAATAATTAAACTAAAAATCTATTATTGAAATCCTATTCTATAAATCATGTTTCAATAATTCTTGAAAAGCTTACTGGAGAAGATTTCGAAAACAGTAATATGAAAGTCACCTTTAAGAAGGGTCAAATGGTCATTGTATAAATTATAAATGTGTAATTAGAAATTGTGAGGGTGCAAGAAGAATAAACCACTGATAGATGATTTATGGGATTGGTCCACACAAAATTATTTGCTTTGCAATCTCTAATGAAGGGAATTTCTTCTTGCATCTTATATTTTCTAAAATTTGAATCATATCCCTACTGAAATTAATAAAAAAGGACATAGTATGATTTTTTTTTTTTTGTGTTTTAATTATAATTTTGGATTCTACACTCTATAGATAGTTTGGACTGTAAATTTCGTAATACAAATTTATATTTTGAATTCAACAATTCATAATACAAATTTGGAAGATAATCCATTATACAAATTATATTCCGGATTGTACAATTTGTATTGCAAATTTGAAAAACAAACAAAAATGTAAATTACATTTTAAATTGTACAATTTGTAATACAAATTTACATTATAAATTGTACAATCATTAATGCAAATTCAGAAGATAATCCAGAATACAAAATGCATTTCAGATTGTATAATTCATATAATAAATTTACATTCCATATTATACAATTCATAATGTAAATTTATAAGACAATCCATGATGTAAAATACATTTTGTATTATAGAATTCATAATGTAAATTTGAAAAAAACACGAGGTGCACAATTTTTAATAAGTAATAATTAAGTCATTTCACTAAGATCAAAGAGTGTAAGAAGGTCATATTCAAAGATTTAATGTTAAGATATAGGCTTTATAAGAAACTCATTAAATTTATTAAAAAAAGACACTAAATTTTTAAAATTAAAATTTATATAAATGAAAATAATTATAAATATTTTATATTTGTCATTGAATCAATAGTTTAGTGTTAAATCAGTAAAAACAAAAGTATAGTATCATTAATTAGAACAAGGCACTATTTATTTACTTAAAAAAGGTAAAAAGGTACGACATGATGCTCTAATAAATAACAAAATAATCCAAAAAAATGAATGCAAATTGATTCATCTTCCTATTATAAATATGTTATTTGTAAAAAAATATTCATTATATTTTAGTTAATTATATAATTATACAATATTTTTTATCCATTAATTCATATTAAGTTGTTATAATTTGTTCTTACATAAAATCGAGTTGTCTTAGGAGCTCTTGATATTCTCTTACTCAAATGTCTAAAATGACTCCAAATTGTATTTTGATGAGACCATCAAATGCATGCACCGGTGGACCTTAGAAGGTCCGTAGAGGCCATGACCCCCCAAAGATTTTTTAAATTTTTCTAAAAATATTTTAAAATTTTTTTAGATTGATTTTTATTTTTTTTATAAAATATAATATTTAATATTAGTAAATAATAAAATTAAAAATTAAACATAATAAAAAATAATAAAATTTATTGAGATATTTTTTTTTATTCTCTCACTTTAAATTTTTCACATATTCTATTCATTTATTACTCTTGTATCTCTTCTTTTACTTTTTGTTTTAAAAAAGAAATAGAAAATTATACTTAAATTCATTCTCTCACTCTTAGTTCTCATTCATTCTCTTTTAAGATAAAAAAAAAAGTAACTCTTTCCTTTTTCTTAATTGAAAAATATTAGTTTGATATTTAGTTTTTTTTCATCTTATGAATTTTTTGTATATTTATTTTTTTATGAATATAAAAAAAATTATGTAATATATGCTTTTTCATAATCATTTCTTAAATGTGACCTTATTATTATTTTTTTAGTAATTACATCTCTTAATCTTTTATTACATTTTGATAAATTATTTTTTAGTCTTAATTTTTTTAATAGGTATATTGATGAAAAATAAAATAATAGATTCATTTTTTTAAAAGTAAAAAAAGAGAAGATACCCTTGAAGATAAAAACAATACAAATTTACTTCTTCACCTATTTCAAGCATGGTAATAGGAATTCAATTGTTGAATTAGAGAACCATTTCTTATGATTCAAAAATGAATTATAAGTGAAAAATTTCATATTAATTCTTTTGAATTATATGCGAAATGTTTCATATTAATTATATAAGTAAATGTTCTCAAATATGAGAATATCTAGGGAAAGAGATGAAATTAGAAAAACCTTTTTAAAATAAGTTTCATATCAAATACAATTTCAAAATTATAACTTTTTTTTAAGAAAAAACATACAAGAATTTCAATACAAAATTATATATACTTTTGTTATATTAGTAATAATAATTAAATATATAAAATTTGAGTATATTATTTTGGTCCATTCAAACTTTTGATAAAGATCCCATTGAGTCCGTGGATACCTACACGCTGACACTCAAGTTAGTAAAGGTCGAATACATGATTTATACGATATGTATATGTTTTTTTCCATATACCTCTTAGCTTGAGGTTTATATTAATTATCTTTGGGAACGTTTTTATTCCCTCATAAATGCTAATGAATGTCTTATCGTAATTGTCACATGTTTAAACAAGTCTATTGCCAAGGCTAGATAATGTATCATATATCTACCAACAGGCTGATCGAGAGATACTCAACACCGTAAAAGTAAATAGGTCGAAATATACTCAACCTTGGGTAAATACTTAGGCTCACCTTACTCCCCAAGTCAATATATACTCAATCCTTTATACATTCTTAGGCTCACCTAGCTCCTTAGATCGAAATATACTTGATCTATAAATACTAAGACTCACCTAGTTCCAGACCAAGATTAACCCAGTCCTACAATATACATAATTGAATAATATGGATATAAGATAATATGTTAATTTTTACTCTTATCCGTTATCATCATGTAACTCATAAATATATATTTGAGATAAATAAACATATTATTTTTAAATTTATTATATATATATATATATATATATATATATATATATAATACTAATAATTTATAGGATAATTAAATATGAAACTACGATATATAGTTACATCCAAGCTCAATAATGATTACTTTTGATTTGTAGATAAAAATATATGAAAATGATAATAAAATACTCCACTAGTCTATAGTAAAATACTAACTATGATATCATATATACTTACTTGAATATTAGCTATATAGTGATTAGTTTTGGATTTAGATTTGGATTTGGATTTGGCAATAGAATTCATATTATTGGCTGATTTTCTTGTAATCACAGCTGTGCATGTACTAAAATATGTACTTAATTATTGCTCAATGATCTTAATTTATGTTGATGATTAATGTTTGACATATATTTTTATTATAATTAGGTTGATGATTAATCTGTGATATGCATAATAAAATTAGAACATGCAGCGCAATCAAACTCCCAATACACAAGAATCTCACTAAATCATCAATACACACTATGAATCTTTGAAAACTATACTGGGTTTTGTTAACAAATATTTAAATATCTATCTTTATGATTATAACAATTAATTAAATGTTTCTTTTTTCACAAAATATATTTTAACTCTCGTTGATTATATCGTGGATCTATATATATAAAAAAATGCTCGTTGATTCCAATCAACCCATCAATTATATCTATATATGTGTGAGTGTGTGAGTGAAAATTAAGCAATCAATAAACAGGGTAGAAACATACATATAATATAATGAACTAAAAATAAAAAGAGGAATATCTTAACATCGAAGTTTGTTTTTTGGACATTATAATAATTAGTGACATTGTTTTTTTTATTTTTCCACCAACCTTCTTCTTTAGTCGCATTATACGTAATATTTTTTAAGGTCCTTGTAAAATTAAAACATATTCGTGATAAGGAAATTAAGATTATATACTTGGTGCTTTATTTTGTTCATGAGTGGAAGAGTATTCTTTTGTTTGATACGTAAAATTATAGATATACCATTATTCCCTTTCAGACATGGGTCCCTACGAAGAAAACTATGGTAATTTCTTTCTATAAATTAAGATAAAATATAATTAGAAAAAAAAATCATGCGTATTGCAACAATTAATTAGCTTTATAATTATATATACAATTTATTAATCATATAATTAAAATAAATAAAATTATACAATGAAATGAATGTGTGTGAATAGTATTATAGTTTAATTTTGATCTATTGTATTATTTGCGTATTTATTTGTTACTTAATATTGTTAAGGAAAGTCTCTTGTCTTTGAAAAGAGATATTTAATTCTTCATTAAGCAATTATATAAAGGTCAAAACATCTCTAAATAATTTTTATCAAAGTACGTCTATAAACTTAATCAACATAGAAGGAACCATTTTTTATCACTATGCATATTATTTTCAATTTTATAGAGTTAAATTTGAAAGAAAAAGGAAATAAAAAAGAAAAGGAGATGGGAAAGACAAGAAAAGGGTTAAATATATTTTTGGTTTCTTAACTTTCAGAGAATTTTGAATTTAGTCCATTTCGAAACTTTTGACTAATTTAGTCATTTATCTTTCGAAATATGTGGATTTATTCCTTTTGGTCAAATTTTGTTAGATTTATTTAATGTTTCGTACGCGTTTCAGAATTGTAATTGAGTTGTTTATACTGTTTGACACATTTTTACTTTAATGTTAAGTCAAATACTATTTTCAACTAATAATTCAAGAACACATTTTCTTGACTTTTTTCCATGGTTAATTATATCTTATGAGATGAACCTCTTTTGTTATTATTTTATATATCTCTTAAATTAAAAAATAAAACATTAAAATTATATCGTTTTTTAATATTTCCACTCTCTCTTAATAAGTTTTAGCAAATGTAACAGAAAATGATTGACAAAAAAGTTTAAAAGCTCTAAAAAATTTTCAACTTAAAAAAATTAAAAGAAAAACTTTAGATGTAACAGGAGACAAAACTTAAAATAAAAAAAAAAATATTGTGTCATAACAAAATATGATATATTATAACTTATAAAAGAAAAACTTTAGATGTAACAGTAGAAAAAACTTAAAATAGAAAAAATAATTGGTGTCATAACAAAATATGATATATTATAAAAATAGATAAACATTGTTTTTCTTTAATTTATTGTACAGTATTATGATAAAAAGTTATTGTAAATATAATGGTGATAATATACTGGTAACAATGACAATAATAATAAAAAATTATGATAATAATATCAATCATAATAGTTATTATGATAAGTGTGGTGATAATAATAATTATAATAAGTACCAAAAATACTGATGAAAGAAACATCGTAATTAATATTTTTAATAGCAATAATAATAATAATAATAATAAATAACAGTAGTAAAAATAACAAGAACACATGTGATGATTAGTATATTATTTAATTATAATTGTAAAAGTAATAATAAAACAATACAAGTGACAATAATATAAAAAATATTATAATTATAAAAATAGTAAAAGTGATAATAAAAGTTTTGACAATAATAAATAGTTGGTGTATGGTGTAATGATGGCAGTGAAAACAATATATATGATAATGGTCACATCAATGACAGTAGTAGTAAAGCGATTAGAAGATTAATAACAATAATCATTATGCTCGAGTAGTTGATTACTAAAAGTATAATTATATAAAAGTAACTTTGTTAGGATATATGGTTAAAGATAATTAATATATATTAAATTTTGTAAAAATTTATATAATGTTTAATAAATTTTAATTTAATAGTTATTAATGTAATTTTATTTTATTTAAAAAATAAAAATATCTTGACATATATTGTATGATTGTGTTTAATATTTATTTAGTATTTAATTATAAAAGTTAAAAAATAATTAAATAATAAAATAATATATTTTAATGTTATTAAAAGTTGAAATATAATAAGAATAAAAAATAAAAATAAAAATAAAAATTAGCAAAAAATTTGTATTAAACATCTTAAAAGTTAATAAGAAAGAATTACGGTATCAATTTGAAATTTTATTGAATTATTTTTTTCTAACTTGATAACCTTTATGCAACATCGTCATGATAATTTGACAAAATCTCTCGTATTATAAAACAATAATATTTTAATGTATGAAATTATTAATTATAAATATATAAATTTAATAATATAAAAAAAATTAATTATCTCAACTTTTAGTAGAGATCTTAAATATTCTAAAATATTTATTTTGTATCAAAGTTATTCAAAAGTTTGAAAGAACAATTTTAAATTTGTATTATTTTAATTAATAGACTTAACTATTTTAACTTTCAATATAATATAAAAGAGTAAAATTAATAAGCATTAATTATTGGTCATTGTTTTCCATTCTCCAAAAGTATAACGGAAATCTGTCATATCATGTTAATTATTGACCTAGTTGCTCTTTCAAGACAAAAAAATACACGCTAATAAGAAAACAAATAATGAAAGAATTTTCTGAATATACTAAATGATTGATTATGAAGTAATCTTATTATATCCTTGTTATTAAACAAACTCGAAATTAAAAAAAAAATTGTTTATTATCATATTCATTATAAATTCATCATATTAAAAAGTTTAAAATTATTTTTTTAAACATTTATATAATTAGTTGTAGAGATATTAAAATGAGTTTCGATACATACATTAATGGGTTTACTATGAATATAAATTTGAGTTAGTTTGGATTGACTAAAATTTAATTTTTAAATATGGATCATGTTTGACATAGTTCATTTAGTATGCAAGTTAAATGGATTTGAGTTATGTTGAAGATGCATTGATCAATAACCTATCAACAACTTTTTATTAATTTTTTTGTCATTTTTTCGCACAATTTTTATTATAATTATTTACAAATTTCTATTATCTTGGTTGAAAATTTAATATTGTTAAATACTAAAATGTTATTCAATGATGTTTGAATATTTTAAATGTTTAATTTATGTTTGTCAAATTATATAAATTGACTCTTTAATTTTTAATTACTATTCTTATAATAATGTTTGATAAAATGTGTGAACTTTTTTATTGTATTGTTAAAAATTAATGAATCAATCCATTTTAATTGTAATGTAAAAAATATATAAAATAAACTTAAAATAAACAAATATTCTTAAGTCAATAACATTTAATTAACTCATTTTTAACTCGACTTGAGTAAGAACACTTATTCTTATTTATAAACTTCAATTTAAAATAGAGTATGACTCTTTTATAAAATCTTAATTCATAAATTCTATTTAATTTTAGATGAGGATATTACTAATTTTTCACAAAGGAGAGAAACCATTAATAAATATTTGGTTAAAAACCTTTTTATCCCAAATTTTGTCTAGTTTTGTCAAATTAGTCATAATTTTTTTTTGCAAATAGATTCCAATTTTCGTCAATTTTGTTCAATTTGATATTTTTTTGTTAACACCATGTAAATCATTGACAATACTAAATAGTGACAATCACGTATCACTTCGTGATTTTTTTTTTATTTTTTTAAATGTATACATGTCAATTCAGCAACATGTCACGTGTCAGGATCAATGTTTTATATTCAATTTAGTTTCTATATTTGTTATTTTTGTTCAATTTAGTCATAATTTTGTTTAAAATTGAAAATTTTGTCTCTCTCAAACTTGAGACCAAATTTAATTTTTATATACAAATTATAATGATGTGAATTTGAATATATTTAATAAAAATATTTAACAAAAATGAGAATGTTAATATAAAAATTGGATTTGGTCTCAATTTGCAGAGGGACAAAATTGGTTTATGTTAAAAGAAAATGGGACTAAATTGAACAAAAATAACGAATATATGAACAAAATTAAATATAAAACATTAACTTTCACACGTGGCATGTTGTTGAGTTGACATATGGACATTTAAACAAAAATTAAAAAAAGTTTTAAAAAAATTTAAAAAATTTAAAAGATCACAAAGTAACACGTGACAGTGATTGTTGTTCATGACCGATAACGATTTAGCAAGAAATGACCAAATTAAATAAAAATTGACGAAAATTAGAATTTATTTGAATACAAAAATAAAATTAAAAGTGATTTGATAAAATTTGATGATACAGGACCAAAAAGTATTTTAACCTAAATATTTATAAGAGATGAAAAAACATTAATGACAAATAATTTTCAAAGTATTATTATTATCAATTAATCGTGATAAATTTAACAATCAAGACTTATAAATAAAAATAGGGTAAGTAAATAATGTACATTATCATCCTAAAACTAATGAGAAACCATTCTTAATACATTTTTTAATGTAAAAAATCTAATTAATTATTAATATAATGTATAACACGCTATTTTCAGTGCACTTTTTAACGTGAAGTAAGATTGGTGCAAAGTCGCAAAGTACATTTATTTTATTTAATACCTATCTCTCTTCATTTAGTAAGCTTTGACCAGTAAACACAATACATTACTAACACTTTAAAAAGTAATTATCCCAAAATATAATAATCTTATGATATTCTGTAATAATTGTTTATAACTGAAATTACAGAAGGATGGTAGAACTAATGTCTTTATACACATGTGTAATACAAAAACCAGAGCATGTGTAATATAAAAACCAGAGCAAATATTATCTATTAATTAATTAACTAATTAGTTAATTAATTAATCAAAACTGTTTCAGTGATAAGAAGACGAGAACCGGCATTTCCCTGTGTAAGTTACTACGCACCCGTTACTGATAAAAGCGGAAATTCCGCGATTCTGTTACACTCTCAGAACCGTCACACTATTTATTCTTTCATTCACTCATTTCACGGAGAGAAACCACCGAATCAACACGCAAACCATTTCTCTACGGTGACGATGACAGTATTATCGCCGGCGACCGCCGCCGAATCCGGCCAAGACGCTGTGCGGGTCGCGGTCGCGGTCGCCAACCGACGCTGCATGTTCCTCTGCCTGCCGTGCTTCCCTTCCGAAACGTCGTCGGCGACGTGGTGGCAGGATCTGCTGTCTCCGGCGAACAAGGAACGGTGGTGGTACCGGCGGTGGAGGACTGTGAGGGACTGGAAAACCTTCGTTCGCCGCTTCAACAACTACTACAGCAGGAACCACTCCAAGCGGCACGGCTCCTTCCGCTACGATCCGCTCAGCTACGCACTAAACTTCGACGACGGAACCGCTGCCGAAGACGACGGTCACTGCTACAAAGGCTTCTCCGAGCGCTTCGCCTCCGTTCCGCAACCGGAGAAATCTTCTGTGTACTCGAGCGAGGAGCACGCGCCACCGGTTTTGAAGCTCGAGAAATGAGGCAGCGCTGACGGCGCTGAGACCGAACGCGCCGTGTTGTTAATAGTTAGGTTTTTTCTCTTTTCATTTTTTGTTTTATTTTGTTGTATATTAAGAAAATTAGGAAGAAAACAAAACGAGCATCATAATAATACGTTTATATGTTTTCAAAATTAACTTTAACTGTATTTAATTTTATATTGCTTTTTCGATTATAATACTTGTTTCTATTTTGTCTTGATTAATTTTCTTTCGCTAATTAGTGTGTATGCAAGTTTATCTTAAGGAATATGAAAACCTCTTCATTACAAATTTCATTGAAAAATTTTCCAGCCATTGAGATAGAACGCATTATCATTTTATTTTGATTATTTAAAATTATTCTGAATTATACAAATATATAAATTTTGGAATTGTTGACCATTGAAATTGGTGCGATGCCCAAAGCAAAATGTGGGAATGTGAACGCCCCAAATTTGCTTTGACTTTATTCCTTGAGATCATGTGATGGGAACATTCATGCATACAGCAAATTCGGTGGCAGCAGCATGGACCACTAACACTTGAAGCTATATGTGTTTGTGTGAAATCAAGTGAATGTTCTGTTCATTCAAAACCAGTCAATGGTAGTGTGAGTGTGAGAGTTCATCATTCATTTCCCTTTCTGCCCAAAAACTTGTCGTGCGCAGTTTCACTTTCTTCCTATATTCTCCCATTTTCTTTCTCCCTCGTTACTTTTTATCTTCCCACTCAATATTCCATCACCTTTTCTCTTTTTCAAACCCTGTCATCACTTTTTTTTTTCTCTCTCCTCTTTCTCTCTACAGCAGAGTCAACTCAACTGAATCTCCCACGAGAAACCCAAGACTGTAATGTTTTCCTCAAACATTTCACAACTAAATAAATAGGACTGAGAGTTCAAGATGAATCTACTTGGATTCGATTTGATTGAACTTTTTAAATTGAATAATCTTTTAATTAAAAGTCAAACTAAGTCACACCCCAAATATCTCTGTTAGATGGTGTAATGTTTAATATATATATATA
>Ga0214544_1000024_pt1 | contig 163562 bp, 149 predicted proteins | sample CNSS3metaG_FD_160074 | JGI IMG/M metagenome (GOLD analysis project Ga0214544, IMG submission 160074) | Root nodule microbial communities from cowpea collected in UCLA plant growth center, Los Angeles, California, USA - CNSS3 | ecosystem: Host-associated > Plants > Roots > Nodule | place: USA...
ACCACCGCTATCGACGGCTTTTCGTCGACCGGCTCCCGGGATTTGTTCAGCGTCCGCACCAAGACCCGGCACGTCCGGCTGCAGGACCGGCGGCATCATTTCGCGCGCCGTGACCGGAAGGGCTTTCCCCGCGTCATCGTCATCGGCGGCGGCTATGCGCCCATCTATGGCAGCTATGACGCGGACCTGCCGTCGGTGATCCCGGGCATTGGAACCTATGCCGGCGATCTTTCCGCCTATGAGGAGGTAGGCAACGGCATCTATTTCCGCCGCACCCGCGATTATCGCTATGTTGCCGAGAACGACTTTTATGACTCTCCCCCGATGAAGCGCGCCAAGATAATCTTTGTGACGCCGAAAACGAATGCCAGCGCCTGCTCCTTCGAGGCCGGCGTATGCGTCATCCGGCCTTGAAGGCCGTCAGTCGCCTTCGGCACCGAACCGCCAGACCGTCGTCCGCTTCACCTCGCTGTCCTCGAGCGCCCGCGTCACCGGCACCTCGTAAGTCGCAAGCGCCGTCATCATCTCGCGTGGGCAATAGCTTCGGCCCGGATCGCCAACGAGGACGAGGGCGCCGGCTCGAAGAAGCGCGCCGAACCAGGGGCGGAGGCGATCGGCAAATTCCTGGTCGTAGAAAACGTCGCCGGCGAGATAGACGTCGGCGTGCCGCTGCCGGCCGATGATATCCTCGCCGAGGAAAGTCACGGAGACGCCGTTCGCCTCCGCATTGAGCCTGACCGCCGTCTCGGCCCAGGGGTCGATGTCGGCGGCAATGACGTCTAGCGCGCCGGCCATCTTGGCGGCGATCGCGACGAGTCCGGAGCCGGAGGCGAAATCGACGACGCGACGCTCTCGCACCGTTTCAGGATGATCGAGCACATATCGTGCGAGCCCCTGCCCGCCCGCCCAGGCGAAGGCCCAGAAGGGCGGCGGCAGTCCGATCTCCTCCAGTTCCTCCTCGGTCTTAAGCCAGAGCTCATGCGCTTCGCTCGCCAGATGCAACCGGATTTCCGGAACGTGCGGCGGCGAGAGAATGCCGGTATTGGCGCGGATGAAGCTTTCGGGATCGGTTTTCACGATTACCGCGGCGGATCGTCGAGCCCGCCCATGCGGCAGACCTCAGTCCACTCGTCCTCGGTCACCGGTTGGACGGAAAGGCGCATTGAGGTCACCAGCGACATTTTGGCAAGCTTTGGATTTTCCTTGATCTCCTTCAAGGAGACCGGTCGTGGCATGTCCATCACGGCGCGAATGTCCACGCAGTCCCAGCGCGCATCGCCCTCCGCCGTCGAATCCGGATGCGAAAGGGCGCAGACCTCGGTGATGCCGACAATCTCCAACCCCTCGTTCGAGTGATAGAAGAAACCCTTGTCGCCGATCTGCATCGCCCGCATGTTGTTGCGCGCCTGATAGTTGCGCACGCCGGTCCATTCGGTGCCCGCCTCGCCGGCATCCTTCTGCATCTGCCACGACCACTTGTGCGGTTCGGACTTGTAGAGCCAATACGCCATCGCGCCTCACGCCTCCGGATTGTTGAAGACCCAGTTGTAGGCCTTGATCTCGACAGCCGAGAAAAGGCCTGCCTTGGCATAAGGGTCGGCATCGGCAATCGCTCTCGCCTCTTCGATAGTTTCGGCCTTCACGATTATCAGGCTACCCGTCGGCTTGCCGTCCTCACCGAGGAAGGGTCCGGCGATCTTGAGGATGCCCCTGGCGTTGAGATCCGCGAGATAGGCAAGGTGGTCCGGCCGGGTGTCGAGCCGCAATTGCAGGCCCCCCGATTTGTCGGTGCATAGAAGTGCGAAGAGCATTGATCCTCCTTCAAGGCTGCCACAGCGGCATGCGCTCCGAAGCGCGGCGCTGTGATGGGATTATTCCTGGGTGATTGGCCGCGACATCAATCGCTCCAGGGCGGCGCTGACATCGAGCCTGCCGTCGATGATTGCCGCGACAGCTTCGGTGATCGGCATGTCGATGCCGAGATCGCTTGCCACGCGTGCCGCGACGGATGCCGCAAAAGCGCCTTCGACCAGTTCGCCGCCGCCGCTTGCGCGCCCATCCTTGCCGAGCGCAATGCCGAAACGCAGGTTGCGCGATTGATGGCTTGTCGCCGTCAGGACCAGGTCGCCGAGTCCGGAAAGGCCGCGAACCGTGTCACCCTCGCCGCCGCGTGCCGCCACGAAGCGCGACATCTCAGCAAGGCCGCGCGAGATCAGCGCCGCCCGGGCTGAATCGCCGAGCCCAGCCCCTTCGACGATGCCGCAGGCAATCGCCAGCACGTTCTTCAACGCACCGCCAAGCTGCACGCCGATGCGATCCGTCGAGGGATAGAGGCGGAACGTTGGTCCGGAAAGCGCCGCGGCGAGCTCCTTCGCCAGTGCCATTTCTGTTGCCGCGATCACCATCGCCGTCGGCAGCCCCCTGGCAATGTCGGCGGCAAAGCCGGGGCCCGAGAGAACGGCGATCCGGTGGCCCGGCAGCTCCTCGCCGAGAACGTCCGTCAGAAGCCGGCCGGTCGTCTGTTCCATGCCCTTGGCGCAGGTGACGATCGCCGCATCCGCGCCGATCGAGGCGCCGTAGGCGCGGGCGGCGGCCCGGTGCTCCTGCGACGGCATGGCGAAGAGTACGATATCCGCATCTACGAGGACGGCAAGGTCGGCCGAATAGGCAAGCCCGCCCGGAAGCGGGATGCCAGGCAGTGCCGCCTCGTTGCGACCGCTACGGCGGCATTCGTCAGCAATTTCCTCCCGCCGCGCAAGCAGCGTCACGTCCGAATCCGCCTTTGCCGCCGCAACGGCTGCGAGCGCGGTGCCGAACGCGCCCGCGCCGATGACCACGATCTTTGGCCTCAATCCTGTCTTGCCTCTCATCACATGTCCATCATGCCTTGGCGCCGCGCCTGCCGGAGCCGATCACTGCCTGCGCTTCCGCATCGAGCGGCCAGCGCGAGCGCGGCGCGACGTCGAGGCTGTCGGCCGGCAGGCCCGCTGCCATTCGTTCGGCCCCCGCCCAGGCGATCATCGCCGCGTTGTCCGTACAAAGCTGAAGCGGCGGCGCGACGAAGCGGAAGCCGTGCTCGTCGCAGAGCCCCTGTAGCGTCGCGCGTAGCGTCTGGTTGGCAGCTACCCCACCAGCGACCACGAGAGACGGCCCGCCGACCGCGGGATAATCCGCCTTGAACCGTTTGAGCCCTCGCCCAATGCGGTCGTTGAGCGTACGCGAGATGGCCCGCTGGAAGGAGGCACAGATGTCGGCGACATCCTCATCCGTCACCGGCTCCAGCGAATGAGCCGCCTGGCGAACGGCCGTTTTGAGGCCTGAGAAGGAGAAATCGAGCCGTGCGTCGCCGACGAGCGGGCGCGGGAAATCGAAGCGCTGCGGATTGCCGGCACGTGCCGCCCGCTCGACCGCCGGGCCGCCCGGATATGGCAGGCCAAGCAACTTCGCCGTCTTGTCGAACGCTTCGCCGAGGGCATCGTCGATCGTCGTGCCCCAGCGATCATAGTCGCCGACGTCCCTCACCAGAACGAGTTGCGTGTGGCCGCCGGAGACGAGCAGCATCAGATAGGGAAACGGAAGCCCGTCCGTCAGCCGCGCCGTGAGCGCATGGCCTTCGAGATGGTTGATGGCATAGAGCGGCCTGCCTGTCGCGCGGGCAATAGCCTTGCCGGTCATCAGCCCCACGATGAGTCCGCCGATCAGACCGGGACCGCTTGTCGCAGCGATTGCGTCGATATCCTTGAGCGTCACGCCGGCGCGTAAGAGCGCTTCCTCGATAAGCGTATCCAGCGCCTCGACATGGGCGCGGGCGGCGATCTCCGGCACGACGCCCCCGTAGGCGCTGTGTTCCTCCAGCTGGCTAAGCACGACATCGCCAAGAATTCGTCCGCCGCCTTGCTCGTCGCGCAGCACGATCGCAGCCGCGGTTTCGTCGCAGCTCGTCTCGATGCCAAGGATGCGCAGGGGCGTGGACATCAGGTCTACTCTATGAGTGCGGTCGCGGATTGCGGTCGCGCCGAAAGGTGGGTACACGAACATCCTACAGCGGCGTCTGTCTTTCAGGCGTGCAAGGGAAGCTGTAACGCTTTGAAGTGCTGCATGGTTTGTCCTTAAATCGACACCGATTTAAGGAACCATGCAGTAACAATGGATGGCCGAGGATGCAAACGAAACCTTTCCGCATCGGCACGCGCGGCAGCCCGCTGGCGCTCGCCCAGACCCATGAAACGCGCGACCGGTTGGCCGCGGCGCATGGTCTGCCGCCGGAAATGTTCGAGGTGGTCATTCTCTCGACAAAAGGCGACCGGATTATCGACCGGCCGCTGGCGGAGATCGGCGGCAAGGGCCTCTTTACCGAAGAACTCGAGCAGCAGCTCTTGTCCGGCGAACTCGATTTCGCGGTGCATTCCTCGAAGGACATGCCGACCAGGCTGCCGGATGGCCTGACCCTCTCCGCATTCCTGCCGCGCGAGGACATTCGCGACGCTTTCATCGGCCGCACGGCAGCGAAGCTCATCGAGCTGCCTCAGGGTGCCACCGTCGGCTCGTCATCGCTTCGCCGTCAGGCGCTCATTCGCCGGCTGAGGCCCGATATCAATGTCATCACCTATCGCGGCCAGGTCGAAACGCGGCTGCGCAAGCTTGCCGAAGGCCAAGTCGACGGCACACTGCTCGCCTATGCCGGCCTCCGCCGGCTCGGCATGAGCGACGTGCCGACCGAACTGCTGGATCCGCAAGAGTTTCCACCCGCACCAGCCCAGGGCGCCATCTGCATCGAAAGTCGGATCGGCGACGCCCGCGTCAGCACACTGCTTGCCGCCATCGACGACCGTCGCACCCATGAGGCGGTTTCCTGCGAACGCGGTTTCCTGGCCACACTCGACGGCTCCTGCAAGACGCCGATCGCCGGCTACGCGGTCTCCGACGGCACGCATGTCCACTTTTCCGGCATGATCCTGACGCCGGATGGGACCACTTGCCACCGCGTTGAGACCGAGGGCAAAGCGGCCGACGCGGCCGAGCTTGGACGGAAGGCCGGCGAAGACATTCGCGGCAAGGCGGGGCCGGGATTTTTCACGAGCTGGACCTGATCGATGCGCCTGCTCGTGACCCGGCCGCGCCCCGCCGCGGAAAGAACGGCCGAGAAGCTGCAAGCGCTGGGGCATCAAGTCACTATCCTGCCGCTGATGGAAGCACAGCATCTTCCAGGCGCTGTTCGGGCGGCGCTCGACCGGTCCCCCGACGGCATTGCGGTGACGAGCGCCGAGGCGGTCCGCGTTCTCGCCGCGCTCGGCCCGGCAGTCAAGTCACATCTTGCGGCACCGCTCTTCGCCGTCGGCAAAGCGACCGCACTTGCCGCGAGCGGCATCGGCTTCACCAATATTCGCGTCGGCGGGGGGACCGGCGAGGCGCTCGCCGAGACTGTTGCCGCCGAGAGGCGCGCCGGAGCGGGAAAGCTCCTCTATCTTGCCGGTGCGCCGCGCGCGGACGGCTTCGAGCGAGCGCTCTCGGAGCGAGGGATCGATCACGTGACCGTCGAGTGCTATCGGATGGCACCCGTTTCGTACGGACGTCAAGCCCTGTTCGATCTTGTTCGACCGGGAGCTTTCGATGGGGTCCTGCTCTATTCGCGTGAGACTGCACGGCACCTTGCCGCGCTGCTCAAGGAGAGCAATCTCGACGTCACCGCTTTCTCCACGCGGTATCTTTGCATGAGCTCAGCGGTCAGGGAGGCCCTGCCCGACGACGCCGTCGTTCAGATTGCCGCCGAACCGGATGAGAATGCACTCCTGAAGCTGCTCTGAGACGGGATCTGCAAAGACAACGCCGGTTTTTCGCTTACTTGCAACGCGATATTGCCGTCATCTGATGAGAGCCATTTCACGAAAATGGGGACCGGGGACTTTCCCTCCCAGGCTTACCTGACTAGGTTTGACTGAAAGCCGAGAGCCAAGAAACGCGAAGAGGTCACTATGGTATCGGAAAAACCGCCGCGCCGTTCGAAAGGCGAGAAGGAACCGCTGACGATCGACCTTGAGGCGGAAAGGACGGTGGCAGAGGAGACAGAGGCCGTGGCCAGTCAGGATGCGGCCACCGACGAGCCGGCGGAGATTTCCGGGAGCGAGACACTCAGCGAGGCCCAACAGGAACAGGCCGGGCGCAACGGCGATAGGGAGGAGGCACGGATCGAGGACGCCGCCGCCGCCTTCGACGAGGAACCGCCGCACCTGAGCAATGGTGCCATGCCCGAGCCGAAAAGCAAGGCGGCAACGTTTTCCGGTGCGCTTGCCGCCGGCATCCTTGGCGGGCTGATCGCGCTCGCCGGGGCGGGCGTGCTGCAATATGCGGGCTACGTCCCCTCCGCCGGACCGCAACGGGGCAGCGGCACGGTCGAGCAGGACCTGTCGAGCGAGATCGAGGCGGTCAAGGCCGAAATTCGGTCCCGGCCTCAGCCGGCGGCAGTAGACGTCGCGCCGTTGGAAGGTCGCCTCGCCAAACTGGAACAGAGGGTAGAGACGGCTGGCGGCGGGAGCGCGCCGCAGGTGCCTGCGCTCGAAGCCGCGATCGACAACCTGACGAAGGAGATCGCCACACTGAAGACCGAACTGGCAGACGCACGCCAGGCGGCGAATTCCGCCCGGCAAGAGTTGGCAAGCCGCATCGACCGGACGGAGCAGAAGTTGAACGAGCCGGTGAACGACATCGAGATGGCAAAGGCGGTTGCCGTCACGGCGCTGAAGACGGCGATCGATCGAGGCGGGCCGTTCCTTGCCGAACTCGACGCGCTGAAGAGCATTGCCCCGGAAAACCCGGCTGTGAAGGAACTGGCTGAGGACGCCCCAACCGGCGTCGCCACACGCGCGGAACTGCGGACAGCGTTTCCGCAGACGGCCTCCGCGATGCTCGACGCGCTTCATCGCCCCGATCCGAACGAAGGCATTTTCGACCGCCTCGTTTCGAGCGCCATGTCCGGCATTCGCGTGCGCCCGGTCGGCAGCGTCGAGGGCGACACGCCGGAGGCCGTGATCGCGCGCATCGAGGACAAGCTCAACGATGGCGATCTCAAGGGCGCCTCGCTCGAATGGGAAAACCTTCCCGAACCCGCGAAATTGGCCGGGCAGGATTTCAAGCAGAAGCTCGACCGGCGGCTTAAAATCGAAGCGTCGATCGACGCCGCCGTCTCTACGACTATGACGCGCAGCGGCACGCAAGGCTAACGGGCGAGGAAAGAAGGCAAAATGGTTCGGATACTGTTCTTCATCCTGCTCGTCCTTGCTCTCGGTCTCGGCTTTGCCTGGCTCGCGGATCGGCCTGGCGAACTCTCGCTTATCTGGGAGGGACAGCGCGTCGAAATGAGCCTGATGCGTGCCGCCTCCATGCTGATCTCACTCCTTGCCCTGATCCTGATCGCCCTCTGGCTCATCCGGGCGATCTGGCAGTCGCCACAGACTGTTACGCGCTACTTCCGCGCCCGCAAGCGTGACCGCGGCTACCAGGCGCTCTCGACGGGGCTCATCGCAGCGGGCGCCGGCGACGCCGTGCTCGCGCGCAAGATGACGGCGCGGAGCCGCAGCCTGCTTCGCGAGGATCAGGAGCCGCTCATTCACCTGCTCGAAGCGCAGACCGCGCTGATCGAAGGCAGGCACGAAGAGGCGCGCCGTAAATTCGAACGGATGGCGGAGGACCCGGAGACGCGCGAACTTGGGTTGCGCGGGCTCTATCTTGAGGCCAAGCGGCTCGGCGCCCACGAAGCTGCCCGGCAATACGCCGAACGCGCCGCCGAGAAAGCTCCGCATCTCGGCTGGGCAACGCTCGCGACCCTCGACCACCGCAGCCAGGCGGGAGAATGGGACGAAGCGATCCGCCTCCTCGACCAGAGCCGCGCCGCCAGTGTTCTCGACAAGAAGGAGGCAAACCGCAAGAAGGCAGTGCTGCTGACCGCCCGCGCCATGGGCAAGCTCGAAACGGATCCGAAATCGGCGCGAGACGATGCGCTTGCGGCGCTGAAGCTCGAGGAGCGTTTGGTCCCTGCGGCGCTGATTGCCGCCAAGGCCCTGTTCCGCGAGGACAATCTGAGAAAGGGCGCTTCGATCCTCGAGAAGATATGGAAACAGGAGCCGCACCCGGAGCTAGCGCGCCTCTATGTGCGGGCGCGCGGTGGCGATTCCGCGATCGACCGGCTGAAGCGCGCGAAGAGGCTGGAGTCGCTTCGCGGCAACAATCCGGTTTCGCTGGCGACGGTCGCCGAGGCCGCACTCGAAGCGCGCGAATTCGCCCTTGCGCGGCAAAAGGCCGAGGCCGCGGCGCGGCTCGCCCCGAGCGAAAGCATCTATATGCTGCTTGCCGATATCGAGGAGGCGGACACAGGTGACGAGGGTCGCATCCGCCACTGGATGGCGCAGGCGCTACGCAGCCCCCGCGATCCCGCATGGACTGCCGATGGGGTGATTTCACCCTTCTGGCTCCCGGTCTCGCCGATCACTGGCCGCCTGGACGCCTTCGAGTGGAAGGCGCCGCCGTCGCAGCTCCAGCCGGCCGAGGAGGGCCAGCTCGGCGCCGAGGAAGCGATCCGAAGCCTGCCGCCGCTCGCGACCGCGCAGACCGCGGCCGCCGAAACGCCGCAAATCTCCAGGCCCGAAGCAGCCTCCACCGTTCCACCGGCCGAGCAAGAGGTACGGATAACGCTGCCCCAGGGGAAGGAAGAAGCTTCGCCACCCGCGGAGAGCAAGGACCCGGCCGGCCAGGACGAGTCGACGCCGTTCTTCGGCCGGCGCCCCGACGACCCCGGCGTGCGCGAGGCGGCACCGGCTGAAAAGAACGAGGTCGCCTTCCGCCTATTCTGACGTCAGGGCGGGTATGCGGCGTTCTTTCCGCAAAACCCGGTTCTAACTTCCAACTCCAATGTTTCGACGGGCTTAAGGCACTAGGACATGTTTGAACGTTTTCGAGCCTTCCTCGAAGGGCTGACAGGTTCGGCTGCGCGGATCGAAAAGGGTGATCCGCGCGTCGCCGTAATCGGGCTTTGCTTTCAGGTGATGGAAGCGGATGGAAAGATCCGCGCTTCGGAGCGCCGAAAGATGCGAGCTCTCATCAAGGATTACTACAAGCTCGACGATGCGGCGTTGAAGGCGCTAGTCGCGGCGGGCGAAACGGCGGAGAGCGAGGCGATCGATTTTTATCATTTCACCGCCGAGATCAAGCGTCACCTTTCGGAGGGGCAGCGGGTCGAGCTCGTCGGCATGCTCTGGGAGATCGTCTATGCCGACGGCGACCGCAGCGAGATGGAAGACCACGTGATCTGGCGGATCGCCGACCTCCTTGGCGTTTCTGGACGCGACCGGGTCTTGAAACGGCAGGAAGCAGCCGCCAAGATCGAGACCAAGGAGGATGAAGAGGTGCAACAGGAAAACTGACGATGCCGCGAGAGGCCCGCGACGCCAAGAAACCCATCCTCATCATCCTGCACCAGGAGCGATCGAGCGCCGGTCGCGTCGGCCACATCCTCGAGCAGATGGGCTTCCGGCTCGATATCCGTCGCCCGGCGCTCGGCGACGACTTGCCGCCGACATTGGCGGCCCATTCCGGCACCATCGTTTTCGGCGGGCCGATGAGCGCAAACGACGAGGAGGAGTTCGTTCGCCGGGAAATCGACTGGCTGTCGGTGCCGCTGAAGGAGAACAAGCCCTATCTCGGAATCTGCCTCGGCGCGCAGATGCTCGCGCGAAATCTCGGTGGCGCAGTTGCGCCCCATCGTGAGGGCATGACCGAGATCGGCTGGTACCCGCTGAAAGCAACCGATGCGGGCAAGGCGCTGATGGACTGGCCGGCCATGGTCTACCATTTCCACCGCGAGGGCTTCGACCTGCCGAGGGGCGCCGAGCTGCTGGCGACGGGCGACACCTATCCCAACCAGGCGTTCCGCTATGGTGAAAATGCGTGGGGCATTCAGTTCCATGGCGAGTTGACCCGGGCGATGATGCATCGTTGGGTCGTCCACGGCGCCCACCGATTCGTGCTCCCGGGCGCCCAGATGGGCAAGGCGCATCTCGACGGCCGCATGCTCCACGACCACCCCTTGCGAACCTGGATGGAGAAATTCCTCGACCTGATCTTCTTGCGCGGGGCGGAGAATCGGAGCGCGTCGACTGGCGCATCGACCCGCAAGTCAGAACCGGAAAGCACGATGCCTAGAGTTCAGCCCCCGCACTGAGTCACCCCGTCCGATGCTCCTCCGGCACGTCGAGCGTGTCGATCCTGCGCAATTGCGGAAAGCCGATCGCCCAGAGGAGCGCGACGAGCAAAGTACCGAACCCGCCGAAGACCACTGCGAATACAGCGCCGAAGCCCGATGCCATGGTGCCGGCGCGAAACTCCCCGAGCTCGTTGGACGCGCCGACGAAGACCATGTTGACGGCATTGACCCTGCCGCGCAGCTCGTCCGGGGTCCAGAGCGCGATCAAGGTTTCGCGCACATAGACCGAGATCATGTCCGCCGCCCCCATGACGACAAGTGCCGCGATCGACAGCCAGGCCGTCGTGGACAGGCCGAAGACGACAGTGGCAAGACCGAAAAGCGCGACGCCGGCGAACATGTGGAGCCCGGCCCGGTTGCGGATCGGGTGGGTGGCAAGCCAGAGGGCCATGCCGACGGCGCCGATGCCTGGAGCGGCTCGCAGGAGCCCCAGACCCCAGGGTCCGAGCACGAGGATGTCGCGCGCAAAGACCGGCATCAGCGCAACGGCGCCGCCGAGCAGCACGGCGAAAAGGTCCAGCGATATCGCCCCGAGCACGATTTTCTGGGCCTTGATGTAGCGGAAGCCGGCGGTGATCGTCTGCCAGCTCTGCGCCCCGGCGGACGAGCGTTGCGCCGGCTTCGGAACGGCAAACACCATGAGCGACGCCGCCGTGAAGAAAGAGAGACTGACCGCGTAGGGGACGGTCGGGCCAAGACCGTAGATCAAACCGCCTGCCACCGGCCCGACGATCGTCGCCGTCTGCCAGGACGTCGAGTTCCAGGCAATCGCATTCGCCAGATCCTCGGCCGGCACGAGATTGGGCGCGAGCGACTGGGCGGCGGGCGCCAGGAATGCCCGTTCGATCCCGAAGATAATCAGGATCGCATAGACCGGCCAGGGGGAAAACAGGCCGGTCACCGTCAGGATCAGCAGCGCCGCCGCGCAAGACGTACTGACCAGCATGCAAAGCCCCATGATGACGCGACGGTTGTAGCGATCGGCGACGCTGCCGGTGACGAGGATCAGCACGAGCGACGGCAGGAACTGGAAGAGGCCGATGAGCCCGAGCGCGAAGGGATCGCGGGTCAGATCGTAGATCTGCCAGCCGACCGCGACGGACATGATCTGCACGGCGAAATAGGCAAGAAAGCGCGAGAAGAAATAGCGTCGGTAGCCGACATGGCGGAAGGCGGCGAAGCGATGCTCAGCATGATCGGCCGACATGGCGGAAAGCACTCCTCGGAGGGAAATTTTGGCGGACAGTGCCGTAATACCGACGGCAGTCGATTCTGACCGATCTGATGGGACACAATCGACTGCCGGTGGTGTTAAACATGATTGGGCGGCGCCAAGCGACGTACTTGCCCGTTTAGTTCCCAATGTCTACATGTCTGTCAACGACGAATTGGAGACCGGCATGCTCGCAGTCATCGCAACCTTGAACCTCATCATCAATATCGCCTGGTTCCTGATCATCGCATCGGCCATCTTCTCCTGGCTCTACGCCTTCAACGTGATCAATGTGAACAACCAGGCGATCAACATGATCGGCCGCTCCCTCTACCAGCTGACCGAACCCCTCTATCGCCCGATCCGTCGTTTCCTGCCTGACATGGGCGGCATCGATCTGTCGCCGCTGGTCGTCCTGGTGATCCTTTATTTCATCTGGTATTTTCTGAACACGACTGTCGCTTCGGCGCTGCTCGGATAAGTGGCCAAGGCCTTTACCGCTCTCGGCGATCATGCGCGCCTTACGGTGCGCCTGACGCCGAACGCAAGCCGTGACGCAATCGACGGCTTCGAGACGAGCTCCGACGGCGAGGAGCATCTCAAGGTGCGGGTGCGCGCCGTGCCGGAGAAGGGCAAGGCGAACCAAGCCCTGGTCGCGCTCATCGCCAAGGAATTCGGTGTGGCGAAGAACAGAATCTCGCTTGTTGCCGGCGACACGCAGCGCAGGAAAATCCTCCGGATCGAAGCCGACCCGGAGGAGATCGAAAAACGGCTCGCCGAGATTCGCGCACGCTGAGGAAAAATGTGTGCGCGGTCGCGTCGGCGATACTTACTTGGTTACTTTTTAGCCTTGGCGCGTTCGATCGCCTCGACGATCAGCTGCCGGGCGACGCTCGCATCCTTCCAGCCGAAGATCTTCACCCATTTGCCGGGCTCGAGGTCCTTGTAGTGCTCGAAGAAGTGCTCGATCTGCTTGAGCGTGATTTCCGGCAGGTCGGTATAGTCATGCACCTTGTCGTAGCGTTTGGTCAGGTGTCCGGACGGCACGGCAATGACCTTCTCGTCCTTGCCGGAATTGTCTTCCATCATCATCACCCCGATCGGGCGTACATTGATGACACAGCCCGGCACCAGCGGGCGCGTGTTGCAGATCAGGACATCGATCGGATCGCCGTCGTCGGAAAGCGTGTGCGGCACGAAGCCGTAATTGCCCGGATAGGTCATCGGCGTATAGAGGAAGCGGTCGACGACCAGCGTGCCCGCTTCCTTGTCCATTTCATACTTGATCGGATGCCCGCCAACGGGGACTTCCACGATCACGTTGACATCTTCCGGTGGATTCTTCCCGATGGAAATCGCGTCGATCCGCATGAGCACCTCCAGGCAAATTTGAAAAATCGCCCCGTCGGATAAAGGGAAACATGCCGCATTGCAACATGACTTTCGTCCGAGGGGTGGAATTGCCTAGGCAGTCCGCGCGGCCAAATAGAGGCACGTCGGAAGTTTTCCCGCTCAACCTGTGAGGGGGCGCTGCGCAGGGCACGCTCAGTTCCAGACGAAGCCGACCTTCTTCAGATGCTTTTCGCCGAAATCCTCCATCCCTTCAGCGACATCGTTGCCGCCGGCCGAGAGGAAGAATTGATAGGCCTGATCGCTCTCTTCCAGGCACCAGACGACGAGCCCCTCGCAGCCGAGCGACCTCAAAAGGCTCCTGGCCTCGCGGAACAGGATGCGCCCGAGCCCTATGCCCTGATATTCGGGGCGGAGATAGATCTCGTAGATCTCGCCTTCCTGCGGCAGCGCCCGTGCGCGGCTCAAGCCGAGTGTCGCGTAGCCGGCTATCGTTCCGGCCACGTCGATGACGAGCAGCGTCGCCGGGCCGCGCGTCGCCTTTCGCCACCAGGTCTCATCGCGGCGGTTGACCATCCGGATCAACGGCCGGTGCGGGATTAGGCCGCCATAGGCCTGCAGCCAGGAGGCGCGATGCACAGAGGCAATCGCCGCCGCTTCATGTGGCTCTCCGGGCCTGACCTCGATCGAAACAGTCTTCATGACCTGACTCTAACCACACGACAGGGTGAACCGGAATCCCGGCACAAGCTCACGCGGTGTTAACCCACAAGCAACTTTAACGGCGTCCATCAGAAGGTTAACGTCTTTTTAACTTTGTTCGCAAGCTGGCCACGAGAGGCACACACAGCAAATATCCGGATTAAGTCCGGCCGACTGGTGAGCGCGCCAAGGCGGCGCGGTACGATCTCGCCAATTGCGGAGCCCTGGAAAAATTGATATGAGCAGCGGCCATGGAATCCAAATTCGGATGTCGCGAACAGAAGATCGTCGTGCTGCAGGACCACAAGCGTCTGCCGGCCCGCTTCTTCGCGCGCGTTTGCGGCGCGCTTACGAGCCGCCTATCCTGATCGCTCGATCAGTGCCGTTTCCGGCCGCCCGCCGGCTTTCCCGTATGGACAATTCGATGGATATTTCGCCATGAGCGCACCGCGTACCCTTTATGACAAGATCTGGGACGATCACCTCGTAAACCAGCAGGAGGACGGCACCTGTCTGCTCTACATCGACCGTCACCTCGTGCACGAGGTGACGAGCCCGCAGGCTTTCGAGGGGCTGCGGATGGCCGGCCGCAAGGTCCGGGCGCCGGAAAAGACGCTCGCCGTCGTCGACCATAACGTGCCGACCTCGCCGGATCGCCACCTCGGCATCAAGAACGAGGAGAGCCGCATCCAGGTCGAGGCGCTCGCCAGGAACGCCGCCGATTTCGGCGTGGAATATTATTCGGAGAACGACAAGCGCCAGGGCATCGTCCACATCGTCGGCCCCGAGCAGGGCTTCACGCTGCCGGGCATGACGATCGTCTGCGGTGACAGCCACACCTCGACGCATGGCGCCTTCGGCGCGCTGGCGCACGGCATCGGTACCTCGGAAGTCGAGCATGTTCTGGCGACGCAAACGCTGATCCAGAAGAAGGCGAAGAACATGCTGGTGCGGGTCGATGGCCAGTTGCCTCCGGGCGTCACCGCCAAGGACATCATCCTTGCCATCATCGGTGAGATCGGCACGGCCGGTGGCACCGGCCACGTCATCGAGTTCGCCGGCGAGGCGATCCGGTCGCTCTCGATGGAAGGGCGCATGACCGTCTGCAACATGACCATCGAAGGCGGCGCCCGCGCCGGTCTGATCGCGCCGGACGAGACCACTTTTGCCTATATCAAGGACCGGCCGCGCGCCCCCAAGGGCAAGGCCTGGGACATGGCGCTCGATTATTGGAAGACGCTCAACACGGACGAAGGCGCCCATTACGACCGCGTCGTCGTGCTCGACGCCGCCAACCTGCCGCCGATCGTCTCCTGGGGGTCGTCCCCGGAAGACGTCGTCTCAGTCCAAGGCGTCGTTCCGAACCCCGACGAAATTGAGGACGAGACGAAACGCGCTTCGAAGTGGCGTGCCCTCGACTATATGGGCCTGAAGCCGGGCACGAAAATCACCGACATCGCCATCGACCGCGTCTTCATCGGCTCCTGCACCAATGGCCGCATCGAGGACCTGCGTGCCGTCGCCAAGGTCGTCGAGGGCCGCAAGGTCGCCCCGACCGTCTCGGCGATGATCGTGCCGGGCTCCGGCCTCGTGAAGGAGCAGGCGGAAGCGGAAGGCCTCGACAAGATCTTCAAGGAGGCTGGCTTCGACTGGCGCGAGCCCGGCTGCTCCATGTGCCTGGCGATGAACGACGACCGGCTGAAGCCGGGCGAGCGCTGCGCCTCGACCTCGAACCGCAACTTCGAAGGCCGTCAGGGCTTCAAGGGACGTACGCACCTGGTCTCGCCCGCCATGGCCGCCGCGGCTGCTGTCGCAGGCCACTTCGTCGACATCCGCGAGTGGAAATAGGCGGATTAGGCCTTTCCCGCTCCGGGGTGCCTCTCCAGGCGTTCAGGTTTAACGCCTCCCCAATCCCTCCCCACAAGGGGGAGGGGCTTTCAGCGCTGCGCCGCTCCGTCCATTCTTCACCACTGCCCCGGCCTCACCGGCCCCGAGGACAGGAGGAAGGCGCCGCGGGTGCCGAGCCCCTCCCCCTTGTGGGCAGGGGTTGGGGAGGGCTAGTGGAGTTTCTTCCTGCTTCTCGGGAGACAAGCGGCGCTGACGGTGCGACATTGGTCGGGTTCCCTTGGTCATAGCGAAGAACTGCCATGTCCGACAAACCGGCAAAGCGCCTGATGCTGCTCCGCCACGCCAAATCGGCATGGCCGGAAGGCATTGCCGATCATCGTCGGCCCCTTGCCGGGCGCGGACGCAAGGCGGCGCCGATCATCGGCGCCTATATGGCCGAACACGGGCTCGTTCCGGATCTCGCACTCGTTTCGACGGCGCGACGCGCCCAGGAAACCTGGGAGCTCGTCGCCGAAGCCCTGCCGGCAAGCGTCGAAGTCCGCGATGCCGTCGGCATCTACGAGGTCGCCGCTCCGGCCATCCTCAAGGTCATACGCGGCGTGGAGCCGTCCGTGCGCGACCTTATGCTCGTCGGGCACAATCCGGGGCTGGCGGAACTGGCGCTGCTGTTGGCCGGAAGCGGCAAGGACCTGCCGCATCTTCGTGAGAAATTCCCAACGGCCGGGCTTGCCGTCATCGATCTCGACGTCGAGCAATGGGCGGATGTCGCCGCCGGCAGAGGCCGTCTCGCCCGCTTCGTCACGCCGCGAATGCTCATGGCCAAGTGAGGCGTCAGACGACCTTCACCGCCATTCCCGGACGCATGTGCCGGATCATCCGTCTCATCGCGGGCAGGCTGACGGCAATGCAGCCTTGCGTCGGCTCGTAACCTGGGCGGATGAGGTGGAAGAAGATCGCGGAGCCCGCCTGACGACGCCTCGACGAGATGTTCCAGTCCATGACGAGGCAGACGTCGTAGAGCCCGTCGTCGCGCATCATGCTCTCGTGGCTCGCGGCGAAGGGTGCACTGACCGGGCGATTGTAGCAGGCGTGGCTCGGGGCGTCGCACCAGAGCATGCCGCGGCGGATCGCCTTCATCGGCAACGCGGACGGCGGCAGGAGCACGCGGTCGCGCCGCAAATAGCCGCCGATCAGCTTCATCGTCCCGCGTGGCGTCGCCCCGTCGCCTTCCCGCTTCAGGATGCTGATGCCGCTTCGCCCGATCGCCGCCTCGTCAGTTCTGCCGCCGAACTGCACAAGAGCCCGCTTGCGGTCTCGCGGGGCGGCTCTTACGACGATGGAATCCGATCTTACTCCCGACTTTTTCTTGCGCTTCATTCTCACAGGATAATTGCCTTGCCGTGATCTCGCCGCGACCATAAGCACGACGGTCCATATAGGGCGTCAACCGCCCGTCGCGCTTGCCAATAGCGGCATTTGAGATAGTTTTGAATCAGGAAGCAAACAGGAACTGCCCCATGGCGACCCGCACCATCCTCCTTGTCGACGATGACCATGACCTGCGTGAGACGCTGATAGAACAGCTTTCTCTCTACGAGGAGTTTGAGCTTCTGCAGGAGGCAACCGCCGGGAAGGGCATCCAGACGGCGCGCGCCCGCCAGGTGGATCTGCTCATCATGGATGTCGGCTTGCCGGACATGGACGGTCGCGAGGCGGTGAAGCTTCTGCGGAAGGGCGGGTTCAAGGCACCGATCATCATGCTGACTGGGCATGACACCGACTCCGACACGATCCTCGGGCTCGAGGCCGGCGCCAACGATTATGTCTCCAAGCCCTTCCGCTTCGCCGTGCTGCTTGCCCGCATCCGCGCCCAGCTTCGCCAGCACGAGCAGAGCGAGGATGCCACCTTCAGCGTCGGGCCCTATACGTTCAAGCCGAGCCAGAAGCTGCTCACCATGGAAAACGGCCAGAAGATCCGGCTGACCGAAAAGGAAGCGGCGATCATCCGCTATCTCTACCGCGCCGATCAGAAGGTCGTGACCCGCGACGTGCTGCTCGAGGAAGTCTGGGGCTACAATTCCGGCGTGACGACCCACACGCTGGAGACGCATGTCTACCGGCTGCGCCAGAAAATCGAGCGCGACCCTTCCAATGCCGAGATTTTGGTGACAGAGAACGGCGGTTACAAGATCGTCCCCTAGAGCGGGAATTCGGGAAACGCGTTCCCGGACCGCACCTTGATTAGCCGGAGTATACCCGTTTGGCGCTCAATGACGACATTGCGCTTCTGTCCAACATCGCGCTTTTTGCCGACATTGGCGAGGACAAGCTGCGACTCATCGCCTTCGGCGCCGAGCGCCGCCGGGTCGCCAAGGGCCATGAGCTTTTCCGCGAAGGCGCGCCGGCCGACTGCGCCTATGCGGTCGCTTCCGGTCACTTTTCGCTGACGAAGGCGGATTTCGCCGGAAAACCGCAGCCGATCGGGATCGCCGGCCTCGGCGCGCTGCTCTCGGAGCTGGCGCTGATCTCCATGGTGGAACGCAAGTTCACGGCGACCGCCGAAGAGGACAGCGAAGTGATCCGTATCAACCGGCCGCTCTTCCGCCGCATGCTGGAGGAATATCCGGAGGTCACCGTTCTCGTCGAAGCCCGCATCCGCGACAATCTCCAGGCGATGATCCGCCGTGTCGAGGCGCTCGCCGGTCGTTTTGCGTAAACGGAGTCCTTCTCTGTAAGCCCCTCCCCAACCCCTCCCACAAGGGGGAGAGGTGATTGCCAGGAGCAACACTTCAAAGCTCGAAGCGCGCAATCACCGGTACATGGTCCGACGGGCGGTCCCAGCCGCGGGCTTCTCTCAGGATATCGACGCATGTGAGCTGCCGCGCGAGGTCGGCGGAAGACCAGATGTGATCGAGCCGGCGGCCGCGGTCGGCGGCGGCCCAATCCTTCGCCCGATAGCTCCACCAGGTATAGAGCTTTTCCGGCCCCGGCCTGTGCTGGCGCATGAGGTCGACCCAGGCACCTGCCGTCATCACCGCGGTCAGCCCCTCGGTTTCGATCGGCGTATGGCTGACGATGTTCAGCAGCTGCTTGTGCGACCAGACGTCGTGCTCGAGCGGCGCGATGTTGAGGTCTCCGACGAGGACCGACGACATGCCCGCTTCGGCCTCGGCATGCAGCAGCTTCATCTCCTCGACGAAATCGAGCTTGTGGCCGAACTTCGGGTTGATCGTGCGGTCCGGCTCGTCGCCGCCGGCCGGGACATAGAAATTGTGCAGCCGGATTCGTCGACCCCCGGCGTCGAAGACGACGGACAGGTGGCGCGCGTCGCCGACGCCGCAGTAATCCCGGCGATCGGTCAGTTCGGTCAGCGGCAAGCGCGATATGGTGGCGACGCCGTGATAGCCCTTCTGCCCGTGCATCTCGATATATCTGTAGCCGAGATTCTTGAGCGGCGCCGAGGGGAACTGATCATTCGGGCACTTGGTCTCCTGCAGGCACAGGACGTCCGGCTGCCATTCTTTAAGGAAGCGCACCACCAGAGGCATGCGCAGGCGTACGGAGTTTATGTTCCACGTGGCGATGGAAAGGGCCATTTTCGAACCTTCGAGCATTCTGCAGTCAGGTGGAATCACCTGACGTCGCACAAATGCGGCATAAACAAAGGGATAGAGCGGGAGTGCGAACGCATGTGAGCGCATTCCGCTCCAGGAAATTCCGCTCCAGGAAGATGTCGCCGGTCGGGGAGTCGCGTCCGGCAGCGCGGAAGCTTTTAACCAGCTCCGGCCCCTTTCGGCAAGCCACGAAAAAGGCCGCCCGAAGGCGGCCCATCAAAGCTGTGGTCAAAGCTGGCGTGATCAGCCGCCGCCCCTGTTGCGCACCTCGTCATAGGGAATGCGGAAGACCTTGTCGTCCAGTTGCAACCCGGTCCTGACGTTGAAGATCATTACCGACGTGTCCTTCTTCTGCGCGTCGGTGATCGTCCATTGCCTGAGGTTGTAGGTCTTCGGGTCGAACATCATCGTGATCGTTGAATCGCCGAAGATCGAACGGTCGCCGAGCACGATGGTGATGAGGTCGGACTCTTCCCGAACGGCGCGCACCATCCTGCTGCTGAGGTCGATCCTTTCGCTGAGCAAGAGGTTCAGCGGCGTCTTCGACAAGGGATAGATGTCCCAGGTCTTGAGCTTCATATTGCCGATGACCACCGATCTGCCGTCGGCGATCACGCGCATCGGCGAAGGGGCCTCGTAATTGAAGCGGATGCGCCCGGGCCGGCGGATATAGAACTTGCCGCCCGTCTGCTCGCCGCGCGGGCCGAACTGCACGAACTCACCCGCCATCGTCTTCACCGACGAGAAATGATCGGCGATCTTCTGGGCGACGCTCGACGCCTGTGCCGAGGCGCTTGGCGTGTTTAGCAGCGTGCCGGCTGTTCCGGCGAAAGCCGCCAGACCGCAAACGAAGAGGCGCCGCGAGATGGGCCGAACTCCGATTTCGCCGGTTTTTGTCTCTGTCATCGCAGTCTCCTTCAATTAAGGACCATTTGGAGAGCAACTGGGGCGTCTTCAAGGCGTTGCAAGAGCCCCCAATGCATCGTGATCAAATGATCGTTACCGGCACGCGACGCTGCGTCAGCGGCCGGAAATCTCCGCCTCCGTGGGTACGAGAATCTCACGCTTTCCCGCGTGGTTCGCCGGTCCGATGATACCCTCCTGCTCCATGCGCTCGATCAACGAGGCTGCCCGATTATAGCCGATGCCGAGGCGACGTTGCACATAGGAGGTGGAAGCCTTGCCATCGCGCAGCACGATCGCCACGGCCTGGTCGTACGGATCCTCGGAATCTGCGAGATTGGAGGTTCCCGCCGGACCGCCCTCGCCGTCCTCGTCGTCGTCTGCGGTGATCGCATCGAGATATTGCGGCGTTCCCTGCGACTTCAGGTAGGAGACGACTTCCTCTACCTCCGTGTCTGACACGAAGGGGCCGTGCACGCGCTGGATGCGCCCGCCGCCGGCCATATAGAGCATGTCGCCCTGCCCCAGGAGCTGCTCGGCGCCCTGCTCGCCGAGGATGGTGCGGCTGTCGATCTTCGACGTCACCTGGAACGAGATGCGGGTCGGGAAGTTCGCCTTGATCGTGCCGGTAATGACGTCGACGGACGGGCGCTGCGTCGCCATGATCACGTGGATGCCGGCCGCACGGGCCATCTGCGCCAGCCGCTGCACGGCGCCTTCGATGTCCTTGCCGGCGACCATCATCAGGTCGGCCATCTCGTCGATGATGACGACGATGTAAGGCATCGGCGAAAGGTCGAATTCCTCCGTCTCGTAGATCGCCTCCCCGGTCTGGCGGTCGAAACCGGTCTGGACGGTGCGGGTGATCGCCTCGCCTTTCAAGAGCGCCTGCTCGACGCGGCTGTTGAAGCCGTCGATGTTGCGCACGCCGATCTTCGACATCTTCTTGTAGCGTTCCTCCATTTCGCGCACCGTCCATTTGAGCGCGACGACGGCCTTCTTCGGGTCCGTCACGACCGGCGAGAGCAGGTGCGGAATGCCGTCATAGACCGAGAGTTCCAGCATTTTCGGGTCGATCATGATCAGCCGGCATTGTTCCGGGGTAAGCCGGTAGACGAGCGACAGGATCATCGTGTTGATCGCCACCGACTTGCCCGAGCCGGTGGTACCGGCGACAAGCAGGTGCGGCATCTTCGCAAGGTCGGCGATGACCGGCTCGCCGCCGATCGTCTTGCCGAGCGCCATGGCAAGCTTCGTCTTGGTCGTCGCGAAATCACGCGAGCCGATCAGCTCACGCAGATAGACCATCTCGCGCCGCTGGTTGGGCAGTTCGATGCCGATGGCGTTGCGGCCCGGCACGACGGCGACGCGGGCGGCGATCGCGCTCATCGAGCGGGCGATATCGTCGGCAAGGCCGATGACGCGGGACGACTTGATGCCGGGCGCGGGTTCGAGTTCGTAAAGCGTGACGACGGGCCCCGGCCGGACGTGGATGATCTCACCCTTGACGCCGAAATCCTCGAGCACGCCCTCGAGCATGCGGGCGTTCTGCTCCAGCGCATCGGCCGAAAGCGAAGCATCGCGTGCGACATTTTTCGGCTCTGCGAGGAAATGGATCGGCGGAAGCACGAAATCGCCCTCGTCTTCGACAAAGGAGTGCTGCGCCTCGCGCTCGATGCGTTGGCCGCCCTTCGGTCGTGGCGGCGGCGCCGAGACCCTTGATGCGGGCCCAGCCATAGCGGGCCTCGCGGGCGCGGGCCGCGGCGCCCAATCGGCGGCGATATCATCCTCGTCGTCGTCCGGCAGGATGCCGGCGGGGCGGCGCTCGTCGATGTCGAAGGGCGGCTCGTCGTCGACGGCGATCGATGGCGGCCTGACGATGCGGCGCTCGGCGCGATCGAGCGACGGCTCGATCCGATCGGCCGACGAGAAGGCCTTCGGACGAACCGGCTCGTTGAGCGTGCCGAACTCGTCATCGTTGAAATCATAAGGCTCCTCCGGCCGTTTCGCCGAGCGGGAAGCGCTGATGCCGAAGGCCCGGCGTAGCCGGGCTTGCGCCGTGTAGCGCATATGGGCGAGCGATCCCATCAGCAGGGTCAGCGGACCCTCGTCTTCCTCGTCCTCGAGTTCGTCGCGGATGGTGCGCGCCTTGCTCGGGGCAGGTTCCGGTGCCTGCTCCTCCTCGTCCGCTTCGCTGATGCCGATCAGCCCGGCACTGAAGACCAGTGCCCAGGCCGCCGGAGCGACGAAGAGACAAGCAAGAATGGTCGCAAAGGTACCGGTCGGAAAGGCGCCGGTGAAAAGCGCCGGAAAGCGCAGGATCATGTCGCCGAAGACGCCGCCAAGGCCATTCGGCAGCGGCCAGGTGATCGGCGCCGGCACGCAGCTGAGTGCGGCACTCGCGAGCACCGTGCCGACGAACCAAGAGCCGAATCGCTTGAGGACCCTGTCGAAGGGCTTGTTGCCGATCAGCACGAAGGCCCAGGCGACGACCGGCAGCAAGGCAACGACGCTCGCCAGGCCGAAGAACTGCATGAAGATATCGGCAAAGGCGGCGCCGCCATAGCCGAGCAGGTTGGTCGGCTCCGCCGAGGTCGCATAGGAAAAGCTCGGGTCGGCAACGTTCCAGGTCGACAGGGCGGCAATGGCGAGCGCCAGCGCGCCGAGGAGGGCAAACCCCGCCAGCGACGCCAATTGGCGCCAGAGGAAGATGCTCAGCACGAACCGGTTGGAACGGCTGTCAAGCGCTGCGGTATTGCTTCTGCTCATATTGCCTGCTGCCCGTTTCGATCCGCCGGAGCGCCACGCGATTGTCGACGAAGCATGGGAACATCCGGTCGTTTGCCGTCGGAGCACGCCGCCGTCCGCTGGGATCGCGCGAGCGGGGATGCACCGGACACATTGCGTGCCATGGAAACAACCTAAGCTGAGCAGGGTTAATGCGACATTAACCATGAGCGTGTGCAGCGGCGGTCGACAAAAAAAGCCCGGATCGCGGGGACCCGGGCCAAGGGCGATCCACGAAAGCGGACCGCGACGGGACTGTTGGCGACGCCGTTTGCCGGCGCCGCGATTCGCTTAGCTGATGTGGTAGGCGGCTTCGCCGTGGGAGGAGAGGTCGAGACCTTCGCGCTCCGCTTCGACCGTCACGCGCAGGCCGACGAGCGCGTCGACCACCTTGTAGAGGATCGCCGAGACCACGCCGCACCAGACGATCGTGATGACGACGGCGGTGAGCTGGGTCATGAACTGGCTGCCCATCGTGACGCCGTCGGCATAACCGATGCCGCCGAGCGATGCGGAGGCGAAGATGCCGGTTGCGAGCGCCCCGAAGAAGCCGCCGACCCCGTGCACGCCGAAGACGTCCGCCGTGTCGTCATAGCCGAACTTGTTCTTGATGACCGAGACGAAGAAGTAGCAGAGCGGCGAGACGACGAGGCCCATGATGATGGCGCCCATCGGCCCGGCTATGCCGGCGGCCGGAGTGACGGCGACGAGACCGGCGATCATGCCGGAAGCGGCGCCGAGCATCGAGGCCTTGCCACGCGTGAGGGTTTCGACGACGCACCAGGAGAGCACTGCCGCTGCGGTCGCCAGGAAGGTGTTGACCGTCGCGAGAACCGCACCGCCGGAAGCTTCCAGGTTGGAGCCGGCATTGAAGCCGAACCAGCCGAACCACAGCATGGCCGCGCCGACGAGCGTCAGCGTCATCGAATGCGGTGCCATCATGTCGCGGCCGTAGCCGGTGCGCTTGCCGACCATGATCGCGCCGACGAGCCCGGCGATGCCGGCATTGATATGCACGACCGTGCCGCCGGCAAAGTCAAGCGCACCCATGCCGAACAGGAGACCGTTGGCGTCCCAGACCATGTGCGCGATCGGGAAGTAGACGAAGGTCGCCCAGAGGACGGCGAAGAGGATCGCTGCCGAGAACTTGATGCGCTCGGCAAAGGCGCCGACGATCAGCGCCGGGGTGAGGGCTGCGAAGGTCATCTGGAACAGCATGAAGATGTATTCCGGGATGACCACGCCGTCGCTGAAGGTGGCCGACGTGCTGTCGACCGTCACGCCTGCGAGGAACAGCTTGGCGAAACCGCCGAAATAGGCGCTCTCCGAGCCGCCAAAGGCGAAGGAATAGCCGTAGACCACCCACACGATCATCATCGTGGCGCCGATGACGGTGCACTGCATGAGCACCGACAGCATGTTCTTGGCGCGCACCAGGCCGCCATAGAACAGCGCCAGGCCCGGAATCAGCATGAAGAGCACGAGCAGCGTCGAGACGAACATGAAGGTCGTGTCGGCCTTGTCGGGAACCGGCGTTGCTGCGGCTGCCTCGGCAGCGGCGGGCGCCGCCTCCTGGGCAAATGCAACGACCGGCGCAAGCAAGGCGGCAGCGGTTGCGCCCACGCGTCGAAGAGAGGTGGAAAGGTTGAATGACGACATCGAAGAAAGCTCCCTGCTCGGCGTGGTTTTACAACGCTTCTGAATCGGTTTCGCCGGTGCGGATGCGCACGGCGTGGTCAATCGAATAGACGAAGATCTTGCCGTCACCGATCTGACCCGTCTTGGCGGCAGAGGCGATCGCCTCAACGGCCTTGTCGACGATCTCCGTCGGGACCGCGACCTCGACTTTCAGCTTCGGCAGGAAGCTCACGGCATACTCGGTCCCGCGGTAGATTTCGGTGTGCCCCTTCTGGCGGCCGTAGCCCTTCACTTCGGTTACGGTCAAACCCTGAATGCCAACGGCGGTGAGGGCTTCGCGAACCTCATCGAGCTTGAACGGCTTGATAATGGCCATCACAATTTTCATCAGTTCCCATCCTTGTCTGCCTCCGGCGGGAGGCCGTCTCTCCTGGCTGCTTTAAGCGCTGAAGCGCCGGGCAACTGGGAAACCACAATCAAGGGGCGTGCCAGATTCGATGAAGCGGCTGGAAATGCCGGAAAAACACGAAAAAACCGCATTTCACGGCGCGTTCCCCGCAGAATGCTAAAAAAGACGTCAGTTATTCAGCCTAAAAACTGTGCAAAAATTCAGAATTGCGCATTTTTTATTCAATTGCCTTTTTACGAATCAATCCCTCCTGCGCCACGGAGGCAATCAGCGCGCCCGAGCGATCGTAAAGGCAGCCGCGAGTCATGCCGCGCGCACCGTGCGCGTTCGGGCTGTCCTGGGCGTAAAGCAGCCAATCGTCCATCCTGGACGGGCGGTGAAACCACATGGCGTGATCGAGGCTCGCGACCTGCAGGGACCGGTCGAACACGGAGGTGCCGTGGGCGTAGAGGGAGGTGTCGAGCAGCGTCATGTCGGAGAGATAGGCAAGGACGGCCGCCTGCAGATGCCGTTCGTCCGGCACTGAGCCGACCGCCTTGACCCAGACGTTCTGCGTCGGCAGCGCCCCATCCCGCAGGATCCTTTCGCGCGAAGCCTCGTCTCGCGAGAAATACTGCTCCAGCGACACCGGCCGGATCTCGATCGGCCGCGGCCGTTCCCAGTAGCGGCGGATCGCCTCCGGCGCGTGAACGAGGAATTTCTCCTTGAGCTCCCGTTCGCCCGGCAAGGCTTCCGGCATCGGCACGTCCGGCATCCTGACCTGATGATCGAAACCGTCCTCGTCATACTGGAAGGAGGCGGACATCGCGAAGATCGCCTTGCCGTGCTGGATCGCCACCACGCGCCGCGTCGCGAAGCTCGAGCCGTCGCGGATGCGGTCGACCTCGTAGATGATCGGGACGGAAGGGTCGCCGGGCCGCATGAAATAGGCGTGCAGCGAATGGACATAACGCCCTTCGTCGACGGTGCGCTGCGCGGCGACCAGCGCCTGGCCGATCACCTGCCCGCCGAACACCCGCTGCCAGCCGACTTGCGGGCTCAAGCCCCGGAACAGGTTTTCCTCGAGCTTCTCGAGATCGAGGATCGCGAGCAGCGCGTCCATGGGGGTGAGGGTGGCGGTTTCGGTGGGGCGCGACATTTTCGGCGGTCTCCGACGGTAGGAACGGCGATGGCATTGATCTATATAGGCGAAAGATGATGCTCAAGTGCGACGGGGTGACAGCAATGATCGATGTATTGATTGCCGGCGGCGGTTATGTCGGCCTGTCGCTCGCGGTATCGCTGAAGAAAGCCGCACCCCATCTCGACGTGCGCGTCGTCGACGGCGCGCCGGAAGATGCCTGGAAAGGGGACGAGCGCGCCTCGGCGGTGGCGCTCGCAGCGGAACGGATGCTCGATGTCCTCGGTGTCTGGAACGCCATCAAGCCCGAGGCCGAGCCGATCCTCAGGATGGTGATCACCGATTCGAAGGCGGCCGACCCGGTGCGCCCGGTCTTCCTGACCTTCGAAGGCGATGGCGGCGAAGGGCGGCCCTTCGCTCACATGGTGCCGAACACCGCCCTGGTCGGAGCGCTCCGCGAGGCCTGCACCGAACTCGGCATCCCGATCCGCCAGTCGACGATGGTCGAGCGTTTCGCGAGCGGCGATCACGCGGTCACCATCGCCTTTGCCGGCGGCGAGGAGATCGAAGCGCGGCTGCTCGTCGCCTGTGACGGGGTGCGCTCGAAGCTCAGGGAGGCGGCCGGGATCAAGGTCGTCGAGTTTGATTACGGCCAATCCGGCATCGTCACGACGGTCGAGCACGAGCGCCCGCATAACGGCACGGCGGAAGAGCATTTCCTGCCGGCCGGCCCCTTCGCCACCCTGCCGCTCAAGAACAACCGCTCGTCGCTCGTCTGGACCGAAAATACGGTCGACGCCGAACGCCTGGTCAAGGGCGACGACTTTCTCTTCGAGGTCGAACTGGAGCGCCGCTTCGGCCACAAGCTCGGCCATCTCAAGGTGGTCGGCGGCCGCAGGGCCTTTCCGCTCGGCCTGACACTCGCGCGCGAATTCGTCGCGCCCCGATTCGCGCTTGCCGGCGACGCCGCCCACGGCATCCACCCGATCTCCGGCCAGGGGCTCAATCTCGGTTTCAAGGACGTGGCGGCACTCGCCGAAACGATCGTCGAGGCCGACCGCCTCGGTCTCGACATCGGCTCGCTCGCGGTGCTCGAGCGCTATCAGACCTGGCGCCGTTTCGATACCTTCCGCATGGGCGTGACGACGGACGTGCTCAACAGGCTGTTCTCGAACGACATCACGCCGGTGCGGATCGCCCGCGATATCGGCCTCGGCCTGGTCGATCGCCTGCCGCCGCTCAAGAATTTCTTCATCCGCCAGGCAGCCGGCGTAGCGGCCCGAGGGGATCCGCGCCTGCTGGCGGGCGAACCGATTTAGATTTGATGGAAACGTCAGGCCCGGTGATAGGGGTGGCCGGACAGAATGGTCACCGCGCGATAGAGCTGTTCGGCGATCAGGATGCGCACCAGCTGGTGCGGCCAGGTCATCTTGCCGAGGTTGAGCACGGCATCGGCACGCGCATGCAGGTCGGGGTCGAGACCGTCCGCCCCGCCGATCGCAATCATCAGATCGCGTTTTCCGCCGTCGCGGAAGGTGCCGAGCAAACTCGCAAACGCCTCCGAATCGATCGCCTTGCCGCGCTCGTCCAAGAGCAGGAGCAGGCTGCCGTCGGCAAGCGCCTTGTCGAGCTGGGCCGCCTCCTCGCGCTTGCGCGTCTCGGCGTTCGCCGCCCGGCTCTCGTTGATTTCGACGACGCGCGACAGCTCGAGGCCAACGGCCGGTCCGGCCTTGGCGAAACGGTCGAGATAACGGCCCGCGAGCTCCTTTTCCGGCCCCGCCTTCAGGCGGCCGACTGCGAAAAGTCCGATACGCATGACCCGCTTTGTCCCCACCGGCGCCCGATCGAATCGAATTTCGATCGGCAATAACCACTCTGCTGCCATCGGCCCTCGGGCAATGGCAGCGGCATTTCAAATCGGCACCGGTCGTCGCTCCGCCCTGAGGTTAACGGGTCAGGTACGGGCGGCGTGTCTCAGTGCAGGGTGCTCTCCTCGATCTCCGGGGCGGCCCACATCTTCTCGATGTTGTAGAAGTCCCGGATCTCGGGCCGGAAGATGTGGACAATCACATCGCCGGTGTCGATCAGCACCCAGTCACCACCCTCGAGGCCCTCGACACGGGGGTTGCCAAATCCCTCGTCCTTCAGGTCCGTCGTCAGGTGGTCGGCAATCGCCATCACATGCCTGTTCGATCGCCCGGAGACGACGACCATGAAGTCTCCCAGCGCCGACTTTCCGGCAATGTTGATGGTAACTATGTCTTCTGCCTTCGAGTCCTCTAGGCTTTCGAGGACCAGCTTGAGCGCACGGACAGCGGCTTCGTCGCTCGATTCCGTGCTGCGCGGGAATGCGGAGGTCGCATATCCCTTGGCGTGTGCTGTTGTCAGGGTCTTTCCTTTCCAAATGAACAAAACAAGCACTCTCGGTTCGTGATTCTCCTCGAACCGTAAGTAAATGTAGGCACCAAACCCGTACAGTTTCAAGACGGGCGGATGGATTCAATCCGATTTGGCCGAGCGCAGCGCCGTCGAGCTCAAGGGCGAACGCGGCCCGTGGATGAAGGTCCAGGCCGGCGCCCGGCGGCGGGCGAGCGTCAAGGCGTCGTCCTCATCGATGCGCGCATGGCTGAAAGCCTGCGCCATGGGCGATGAGAGATAGGCAAGAGTCGAGCCCGGCCGGTCGACGACGGCGATCGGAAAGGTGCGGACGATCAGCCGCCAGTCCTGCCAGCGGTGGAAGCTTTTCAGATTGTCCGCCCCCATCACCCAGACGAAACGAACGCCGCGATTGCGGGCACGGACGTATTCCAGCGTGCGGGCCGTATAGCTCTGGCCGAGCGCCTGTTCGAAGGCGGTCACCTTGATGCGCGGGTTCCCGGCGATCTTCTCGCTCTCGGCAAGGCGGACGGCGAGTGGCGCCAGATGGTTCCTGTCCTTCAGCGGATTGCCCGGCGTCACCATCCACCAGAGCTGGTCGAGCCCGAGCCTTCTGAGCGCCGTCTCGGCAACCAGCGCGTGGCCCTCATGCGGCGGATTGAACGAGCCGCCGAACAGGCCGACGGCCATGCCGCGCTCGACATGCGGCATGCGCAGATACTCCGGCCTCACTTCGGCAGCTGTCGTCAGGGCCGCACCTGTCCCGTGCCGCGGACGCGATATTTGAACGAGGTCAGCTGCTCGACGCCGACGGGACCGCGCGCATGCATCTTGCCGGTGGCAATGCCGATTTCGCCGCCCATGCCGAACTCGCCGCCGTCGGCAAATTGCGTCGAGGCATTGTGCAGGAGGATCGCCGAATCGATCTCCGAGAAGAAGCGCTCGACAACCGCCGGATCCTCCGCGATCACCGCCTCCGTGTGCGCCGAAGACCATTGGTTGATGTGCTCGATCGCGCCGGAAATGCCGTCGACCAGCTTCGCCGAGATGATCGCGTCGAGATATTCGGTCGCCCAGTCCTCATCGCTCGCGGCTTTCAGCCCGGGCCTGAGATCGCGAAGCTCCTCCGACACGCGCACTTCGCAGCCGGCCTCGAGCAGCGCCTCGATGAGCGGCCTTGCCAGGCGGTCGGCGGCATTCTTGTCGATCAGCAGCGTCTCGGCTGCCCCGCAAATCCCGGTGCGGCGCATCTTGGCGTTGACGACGATCTTTCTCGCCATGTCGAGATCGGCGGAGGCATCGACATAGATATGGCAGAGGCCTTCGAGATGGGCGAAGACCGGCACCCGCGCCTCGCTCTGTACGCGCGCGACGAGGCTTTTTCCCCCGCGCGGGACGATGACATCGATCGCGCCGTTGAGGCCGGCGAGCATGGCGCCGACGGCGGCGCGGTCGGCAACCGGCACCATCTGGATCGCATCCTCGGGCAGGCCCGCGGCCTTTAAGCCCTCGACGAGGCAGGCATGGATCGCCCGCGAGGAATGGAAACTATCGGAGCCGCCGCGCAGAATCACCGCATTGCCGGCCTTGAGGCAGAGCGCGCCGGCATCCGCCGTCACATTCGGGCGGCTCTCATAGATGACACCGATGACGCCGAGCGGCGTGCGGACGCGCTCGATATGCAGCCCGTTCGGACGGTCCCATTCGGCGATCACCTCGCCGACCGGATCCTTGAATTCGGCGATCGCGCGGATGCCGTCCGCCATGTCGCGGATCCGCGCCTCGGTCAGCGTTAGCCGGTCGATGAAGGATTTGGCGACGCCGGTCTTTTCGGCGTTTTCGAGGTCGACCGCATTGGCGGCAAGGATTTCGCCGCTCTTCGCAAGGATCCGCTCCGCCATGGCGATCAGCGCCGCATGCTTGCGCTCGGCGCTCGCGACCGCGAGCGGGCGGGCGGCCGCCTTCGCACGCCGGCCGATCTCCAGCATGATCGCGGTGACGTCCTCGCCGTTCTTCGCCGTCTCAAGCATGGAGCTTGCCCCTTCCCTCATTCTCATCCTCCGGGCGCTTGCCGGCCGGGGCCGTCATGACCATGTCGTCGCGGTGCACCATGGCGGCGCGGCCGGCATAGCCGAGGATGACGCCGATCTCGGCCGATTTCTTGCCGGCGATCTGCCGCGCCTCGTCGGCGTCGTAGCCGGCAAGCCCGCGGGCGATCTCGCGGCCGGTTAATCCGACGATCGCGATCGTGTCGCCGCGGCTGAAGCTGCCCGTCACCTGGCGGACGCCCGCCGGCAGCAGGCTCTTGCCGGAGCGGAGCGCCGCCTCCGCCCCCGCGTCGATCGCCACCGAACCGGCCGGCAGCAATTGCCCGGCGATCCAGGTCTTGCGCGCCGTGACCGGCGAGCCCGACGGTGCGAACCAGGAGGAGCGCGCGCCTGCCTCGATCGCCTTCAGCGGATGCTCCGGCTTGCCGGAGGCGATGATCATCGCGCAGCCGGAAGTCGTGGCGATCTTGCCGGCATCGATCTTGGTGCGCATGCCGCCGCGCGAAAGCTCCGACGCCGCACCGCCGGCCATCGCCTCGATCTCCGGTGTGATCTCGGCGATCGTCTCCAGGAAACGGGCCTCCGGATCGAGATGCGGCGGCGCCGTATAGAGCCCGTCGATATCGGAGAGAAGCACGAGCAGGTCGGCGCCGACCATGGTCGCGACGCGGGCGGCGAGCCGGTCGTTGTCGCCGTAGCGGATTTCGGTGGTCGCGACCGTGTCGTTCTCGTTGATGATCGGCACGGAGCCGAGCTTCAGCAGCTGGTTGATCGTGGCGCGCGCGTTGAGATAGCGGCGGCGCTCCTCCGTATCGCCAAGCGTCAGCAGGATCTGGCCGGCAATGATCTGATCGGTCGAGAGGCTCTCCGACCAGGCGCGGGCGAGCGCGATCTGGCCGACGGCGGCGGCCGCCTGGCTTTCCTCGAGCTTCAAGGCGCCGGCTGGCAGGTTCAGGACCGTGCGGCCAAGCGCGATCGCGCCCGAGGAGACGACCAGCACCTCGACGCCCTTCGACTTGAGCGCCGCGATATCGGCGCACATGGCGTCGAGCCACGCCTTTTTCAGTCCGCTCTTGCGCTCGACGAGGAGCGCCGAGCCGATCTTGATGACGATCCGGCGGTATTTTTCGAGCGGTTTGCGTGCGGCGGCCATGTCAGGCTTGCTCCTCGCCAGCCTTGGCCGCGGCAATGACGCCGCGCAAAGCCCGGAGCGCCTCGGTCATGCCCTTGTTGGTGACGGCCGAGAGGAGCAGCGGCGGCGAGCCGCAGGCTTTCGCGAGCGCCTTCGACTTCGCCTTCAACGCCTCCTCGTCAAGCACGTCGATCTGCGACAGTGCGACGATCTGCGGCTTCTCCTCGAGCCCGCCGCCATAGGCTTCGAGCTCGTGCTTCACGGTCTTATACGCCTTGGCGACATCCTCTTCCTGCGCCGAGACGAGATGGAGCAGCACGCGGGTGCGCTCGACATGGCCCAAAAAGCGGTCGCCGATGCCGACCCCTTCATGCGCGCCTTCGATCAGCCCCGGAATGTCGGCGATGATGAATTCCTGCCCGTCGACGGTGGCGACGCCGAGATTGGGGTGGAGCGTGGTGAAGGGATAATTGGCGATCTTCGGCCGGGCGCGGGTGCAGGCCGCGAGAAAGGTCGACTTGCCGGCATTCGGCAGGCCGACGAGGCCGGCATCGGCAATGAGCTTCAGCCGCAGCCAGAGCGTCTTCTCCTCGCCCTCGAGGCCGGGATTGGCCCAGCTCGGCGCCTGGTTGGTGGAGGACTTGAAATGGGCATTGCCGAAGCCGCCATTGCCGCCGGCGGCGAGCCGGTAGCGCTGGCCCTCCTCGACCATGTCGACGATCAGCGTCTCGTTGTCCTCCTCGAAGATCTGCGTGCCGACCGGCACCTTCAGCGTCACGTCGGCGCCCTTGGCGCCGGTGCGGTTGCGGCCCATGCCGTGCGTGCCGGTCTTCGCCTTGAAATGCTGCTGGTAGCGAAAGTCGATCAGTGTGTTGAGGCCGTTCACCGCCTCCACCCAGACATCGCCGCCGCGGCCGCCGTCGCCGCCGTCCGGACCGCCGAACTCGATGAACTTCTCGCGGCGGAAGGATACGGCGCCCGCGCCGCCATCCCCGGACCGAATATAGACTTTTGCTTCATCGAGAAATTTCATCGCTTTGCCATTCTATAAATGTCGCGTTCGCCGCCTTCGATATAGGCGCTTCCGGCCAAGGTCAAAGATTATCGCAAAGAACCCCGCCAGCAGAGGCCTACAGCGCCTCGCGTCTTATCAGACGCGCAAAGGTCGCTGTAACACTTTGAACTGCTGCATGTCTTTTTCCTTAAATCGAGGTCCATTTAAGGAGACATGCAGTGGCGGGGTTCCTATTTCAGTTCAGTTCGGCCGCTTGAGGTCCTCGGCCGTCAGCCGCGTTTCGATATGCGCGACCATCGCATTGCGGGCGCGCGCAAACACCTCACTGCAGCCGGTGATCTTGAAGCCGAGTTTCTCCTGCACCTTGAGCGAGGCGGGGTTATCGGCGAAGACGCCCGAATGGAGCGTCGCCTCCGGCATGCGGCGGAAGAAGCGCTCGACCGCCGCGTAGACCCCCTCGGACATGATGCCCCTGCCCCAGTAGAAGCGGTTCAGCCAATAGCCGACATGCCATTCGCCGCGAAGAAGCTCGATGCCGATGCAGCCGATATGGACGTCGTCGCCGGACGTGATCGCCAGCGCCCAATCCGGCCGGGCCGCCTGGCGGTTCAGCCAGTCGAGCGCGTCCTGCCGGTGAAAGGGCGTCGGCACCCGCATGAGCATGCGCGCGACCTTGAAATCGGCAAGCGACTCGGCGATCGCCGGCGCATCGGTGAGCCGGTGCGGCCGCAGCGTCAGCCGCTTCGTCTCGATGACCGGGCAAGGACCGGAATCGGGCCGCGTGACGAGGCGCGCCTGTTCCTGGACGAGCGCGTTCATCGGGCACCTCCCCAGCTTCTAAGCGATACCCAGGTCTTGCGGTCGAGCCGGTACCATTCGACCGCCATCATGCCGCCGAGCGCGAGGCTCCCGACCATGCCGGAGCCCTGGAACTGGAAACCGCACTTCTGGATGACCCGGCGCGAGGCGACGTTCATGACCCGGCAGCGCGCATCGATCTGGTCGATGTCGCGGGTGCGGAACGCCATGTCGGTCAGCACCTGCGCCGCCTCCGTCGCATAGCCCTGGTTCCAGTAGGGTTCGCCCAGCCAGTAGCCGAGCTCGACCGTCCTGCCGTCCTCATGCGGCTCGATCCCGCAGCAACCGAGGAATGCGCCATTGTCCGCCTTCGTGATCGCGTAGACGCACTTGCCGATCGTGCCGTGGCCAGTCGTGGCGGCTTTTGCGCGTCGCACGAAATCGGCCGCGTCCACCGTGGTGTACGGGTGCGGCATGCGCGAGACCATGGTGGCGATGTTGGCGTTGTTGGCAAGATGGGCAAGGGCGTCGATATCGTCTTCATGCGGGGCGCGCAGAACGAGCCGGGGTGATAACAATATCGGGCAGTCGGTCCTTGACCTTTGCGGCCTCAGCCTTTGTTCGGGAGACCGGGATTGGTCTTCCCTCATGAGCTCGGTTTGCATGGTTCGTCCTCCAGACATGCGAAAAGGGGAGTTGGGTATTGCCCCATCTCCCCTTTGAAGTCTGGCTTCGGAACCTTTTGGGCGCTTCAGCCGGGTCGATGAGACGCCGGCTGTTTTAGAGCGCTACCGGCTTATTCCGCTGCTTCGGCTTTCGGCATTACAGACACGTAGACTCGGCCATTGGCCTTCGTACGGAAGTCCACGTTGCCAGCCGTAAGCGCAAAAATCGTGTGATCCTTGCCGAGGCCGACATTGGCGCCCGGATGCCACTTCGTGCCGCGCTGGCGCACGATGATGTTGCCTGCGATGACGGCTTCGCCGCCGAACTTCTTCACGCCAAGGCGCTTGGACTCAGAATCGCGACCGTTGCGCGACGAACCGCCAGCTTTCTTGTGTGCCATTGGTGTTCTCCTTTAAACCTTCGATCCCGGAACTCAGTTTGCAGCTTCAGCTTCAGCGGCGGCTTCGGTCTTCTTCGAAGCCTTCTTCGCCTTGCCGCCGGCCGCAGCGATGTCCAGGATGCGGACAGTCGTCTGATGCTGGCGATGGCCGCGCGAGCGCTTGGAGTTCTGGCGGCGGCGCTTCTTGAAGGCGATGACCTTCTTGGCGCGGCCCTGGTCCACGACCTCGGCGCTGACAACGGCACCTTCGACAAACGGAGCGCCGATGGTGGCATCGGCGCCGGCGCCGACCATCAGGATCTCGGTGAATTCGATCTTGTCGCCTTGAACGCCTTCCAGCTTTTCGATGGTGATGACGTCGTTGGCCGCCACGCGGTACTGCTTACCGCCGGTCTTGATGACTGCGAACATTTTTTATCCTTTCATGTTCGGTCCGGCTCTCTGCCCCAAATGAGACAAGGCCGTCTTTTTATCAGTCGTTTCGGTTGAGCGGAGCGCCTCGGGAAAAACCCTCAACCTCCGCCAGTGAACGGGCACAAGCCCATTTTCGCTGCAGTGCGGGCAGGCCACACCACCTCATGGCGCGGATTACGGGAGTCGCCCACCCTTGTCAAGGCGAAAGCCGCCACGGCGCAGATATTCTTCTTCTCGCCCCTTGCCAGCCGCCGAACTTGCCGCTATGTACCGCCCGCGCTTCATGAGCGCCAACCGGCCCCGCGGAGAGGTGGCAGAGTGGTTGAATGCACCGCACTCGAAATGCGGCATGGGTGCAAGCCCATCGGGGGTTCGAATCCCCCCCTCTCCGCCACGATCGATACAGGTTATTGATCTAAACTCGCTTTCTTGATCAGGCGCCAGTGCGACCTCCTCCTTGGTACAGAATCGTAGGCCAGAATGGAGGGTCGAATGCGGCGGAGCCTACCTCGCGTCGTCAGGCGCAATCAAACCTTCTACTTCAGAATGGCGGTACCTCGCCACTTGACGCGCCGTATCGGTTCGCGTGAGATCAAATTCTCTTTGCGCACCGGCGATCCGACGACTGCGCGATTGAGTGGAAGTCGATTCAGTGCTGACCTGGACGCATTCCTGTTGAGGCTGCCTTACATGCCAGATCTGGCACCGGAAGACATACAGAAAATCATTCAGGATTATTTTCGAGAGGCGCTGCGCGCGTCTAACGAGCATGCTTATCTTTTGCCTCGTGATCCAAAGTATGATCGAGAAGGTGAAATCGCATACCTCAAAGCACGAATTGTTCAACTCGGCGAATTCGCAGCCTCGCGTTCCTATACGTCGGTCCAAGACGATGCGACCGCGTTGCTAAACGCCAACGCATCGGGAGTCTGGTCGCCAGCATCGGAGCTCTTCCAAAAGCTCTGCGAGGGCTTATTGCGAGCAGACCGCGAAAATGCCCGCATCCTTGCGGCCAAGTTGTCCGGTCGATACGACGAGACCTCGCCGAAGGACCCGATGTTTGCGGGAATTATCGTCGAAGAAATGCCCCCACCCCCAGGGGAGCAAAACAAGCCGACAAAGGTAGACACTTTGGGCTCTGTCGCAGCGCTTTTTCATGCTCAGAAATCCAAACACGACTGGGTCAAGAAGACAGCCGACGACGCGAAACGTGTTCTATCATTGGCCGAGGCCGTTATCGGGAAAGACAAACCGGTCGCAAAGCTGGGTATTGATGACGTGAAGGCGGTGCGAGACGCCATTTCGCAGGTACCGCCGAATTATATGAAATCAGCCGCTGGCAAGGGCATCAGCGTGCAGGATGCAATCAAAGAAAACGCCGACGGTGCCTGCCTAGCGCTAAAAACGCAGGACAAATATTTTACGATGTTTCGGCAGCTCTTAATCTTCGCCAGGGATGAAGGCTATATCGAGAAAATCCCTGGTGAAGGGGTGAAAATTGCGGGAGCGACAAAGGCGAACGCGAGCGACGGCCGCCTTCCGTATTCAAAGGAGCAACTGAAGACAATCTTTGCTTCGCCGCTTTATACCGGCCACTCGGAAAAGCGTCACGAGCCGGGGTCTTTGGTGATCCGGGACGGCAAATACTGGGTCCCGCTGGTGGCACTCTATTCTGGGATGCGGATGGGGGAGATTATCCAACTGCTTGTCACCGACATAAAGCAAGAAGGTGATATAGCGTATTTCGATGTGTCGAAGGGGGAGGGCAAGCAGGTCAAAACGGCGTCAAGCGTACGCCGAGTCCCGGTGCACAAGGTCCTAGTGAAATTGGGGCTTCTTGATCTCACGAAAAACAAAAAAGGCGGAGAAAGAATTTTCCAGGAGATTGGTGTAGGCACCGACGGCTACCATTCTCAAATTTTCAGCAAATGGTGGGGTCGATACTCTACAACGATCGGGTTCCACACCGACAAAACGGCCTTCCACTCATTTCGCCACAATTTCAAAGACGCGCTTCAATCGGCTGAGGTGCAAGAATATGTCGCGAAGGCCCTGATGGGCCATGCGAATAAGGATGTCCATAGCCAATATGGCAGTGGTCCAACTCTGCAAATTTTAAAGAAGAATATCGATAAGGTTTCGTACGGCTTACATTGACGGAACCCGATCGGCACGGGGGCTGTCCCAGTTACGGGATTTCGGCAGAGACGCAGCACGCGCCGCACGGAGGGGCATGTGGCAAGAATATATGTTCCTAGTAGAGGTTCAGGTGACTGGAGATACTTGCTGGCCGATCCCGAGAAACACTGGCGCGTGGGATACTCAGCCGTGTCATTGGCCGAATCTTGGGAAGCAGCAAAGGGTCTCCCGAACGAAATTGGACAGCTTTTGTCCTCCTTTGGCTCGTCTTCTGAACTGCTGCTCGCACTCCCCGAGCATAAGGTCCCACTCCCAGGTTCGCACCGTGGCCACAGTCAAAACGATCTGTTCGCCTTGATACGGGTGGGAGACCAAACCTTAGCTGTGATGGTTGAAGGAAAGGTCGATGAGAGTTTCGACAAACCGCTGGGTGAGTGGCTTATTAATGCATCAGCGGGGAAGCGTGAAAGGCTTGCTTTCATCTGCGATTTATTGGGATTGAGGCAACCTCTCCCCGATACCATTCGCTATCAGCTTCTGCATCGCACAGTATCTGCCATAATCGAAGCCAAGCGTTTCAAGACGGATTTGGCTGCGATGATCGTCCACTCTTTTTCAGAGAAGAGAAGTTGGTACGCGGACTTCGCGGCCTTCGTGTCTTTATTTGGCGTCGACGCCGAACCGGATCAGCTGGTCTGCGCCCGTCCAGAGCACACACCTCCACTTTACCTGGGATGGGCAACAGGTGCCCGGTTCGCGGCGGGGTCGATGGAATCTCAAATACAACTGTAACATGAGGGTTGATGCTCATTGAAACGTGGTCGTTCCAGCGATCTATTGAATACCGTCAAGCTCACCGGCCAGCTTGAGCATTGCGAAATCGATGTCGTCCTCGTGCCAGTTGCCACTGCCGTCGAGATACTGCGCGTGGATAAACCGATTGACCGCTAAATGGATCTCGGAAACCACATGATCCCAACTGGGTCCTTCGCATTTCGAGCTGCTGGTGCCAATCTCTGCCTTCGTCCATGGCCGTTGGCTCAAGAACCAATGCCGAGCATATCTCATACCGACATCGACCAGCTCCTGTTTTGTGAAGGCCTCGCTATTCCCGAATTTATCGAAGAGCCTGCGACGAAAGCGATCGAAGCGCTTCATTGCAGGCCGAATATGCATGTCGCCATTCTTGTCTAGGCTGACGCGGTAGCCCAGGTAGTAAATGTCTTCACTGATATGCTTGATTTCATGTTCGTGGAGCTCAAGAGGTCCGGCAGGATGGCATTTCAACCGGTAGGTCAGGGCCTTTAGTGACGTCTTTAGCTCAGACTGGGTGCACGCACCCAATAGCATGTCATCCATATGGCTGCCGTATGCTACGTCCCGTTTCCCCAGCATTCGCTGGAGTTCCCGTCCCAGAAACGTGCGCGCTATTTGCGGAGCGCAGACGTCGCCCTGGATTAAACCCTGCCGGACCATTTTGAGCTTCGACCCAATATCATCCATGCTAAATGGATAGGTCTTTGGTAGATCATTTGCATCGCCTTTCAACACGGTCTCTTCAGACAGTTCTAGACCGTATTTCGTGTCGATGAATTTGATCGGGGTCTCTGGCGGTAAGAACACGATATTTTCCATGATCCATTGGGATAATGGAAAACCCCCCAGATGACCCGGTTTCAGGGACGGAAAGAAGTTGCGAAGGTCGAGGCTCGTCCAATAGACGAAGCCTTCGGCAATCGCGCTGTTTAGGGTTTCGAAGAGGCGAATTTCTCCCCCCGCGTCAGCCACGGTGCTGTCGCACGGGCTGTCACCAATAATGACCAGCAAAACATCGCATAGAATCAATTGCTGTGCCCGGCGGTACTGGCCTGGCCGAGCAAGTGGCCTCCACTCGCCCGGCTTGCCGCATTTCGGCTCGGGGAAGATGGTCAATGTCTCATGAAAGACCTGGTCCAGGGAGAGATCATTCGCCCGCTTTTCAAGCTGGGTATATGACATGAGTGTCTTGTTATTCTGGGTGGCACGGACAGTAGCGATGAGCCTTCCCGCAAAGCCGTCGAATATCCTCTTTCTAGCTTCGCTGACCTGTTTTGGCTTTCCAGATTGTACAGCGTTGTGAAGCGCGCGCAGCTGCTTGCGGTAGCTCCTAAGTGCCGCAAGCAACTCTGCCATCCCATCATCGCCGATGACCGTGTCGCTGTTCAGCTTAGCTGCTTTTCTATTTACGGCAATCCGACGCTTAATTGCCCGGGAGGCCCGTTCGCAGATAAGCTCAATTGCGGGGATTGCAGCACTTGTCATGATGTGACGTCCTTGGATTGTGAAATTAACTTCACAGGCGCAGTTGAACTTCGACGGCCTTCAGTTCTGCGAGTCTTTCACGGACGTTGAACTGCGACGGCGAGTTGTCAGCCATGCGTCGATGTCTGCCTTTGCGTAAAGCACGATGCGGCTCCCCGCCTTGATGAAGGCTGGCCCATCGCCACGCATACGCATTTTGGCCAGGGTCGAGGCTGAAATGCCCAGATAGCTGGCTGCCTCGCGGGATCGAAACTGTAGTACATCTTGCGGCATGGTAATCTTCCAGAACGCTGGTGAACGCCACGGAACAGTACGGAATGGCATAATGCCGCTGCAAGCCTGGTTTTTCCTAGTGGTACCATTCTGGGTCATCCGGTGTATCGCCGTAAACAGTGACTGAACCTGCGGATGACCTCTCTATTCATTCCTTCGTAACTGGAGGATTTGGCGTGAATACTAGGGCAGGACTCGGAGCCCTGTTTTGCAGATCAGCCGGAGGCAGGCAAAAGACCTCGTTTTGGCATCGAGCGATGTGGGGCAAGCGGGAGAAGCATTGGTCGATGACCGAGCAACAAGGTGAGGCTCATCACCTCCGGCGGCCATATTTGTTTGCCCCAGCCACACAGTGTCGCTGCAGTCTTGCGGAGACAACAACAGCGACAGTCTGCTCTTGGAGGCGGTAGGGGTTCAGCTGAAAGAATGAAAGTGCATTTTCAGTGAGTTATGGAATTCGAAGAGCGCATCACGTTTGATTCCACAAGGGAATCTGCGGTGTATGTGGCAATCATAATAAAGCTGTTTGGTTCCGAAGCTGTCGCCCGGCGGAGACATTCAGCCCGGTCGAGCATCAATGGATCCCCCAGCCGAGGTCTCCGTATTCCGCTTCGATTGCCTCCCGCCAGGCGCCAGAAATCGCTATCGGGAAGCGTGCGAGTAATTGATTCTCTGAATACCAAGCGTCATGCTCGAAATGTGCGCCTACCAATGCATCGCAACGATAACAGCCATTGCTCATATATTTTTCGCCCATCGTGCCGCTGTACCGTGGTTTGATCGCGCCAAATTGTCTAGTGGGCGGTATTCGTTCCAACACCTGCCGCAATAGCTCCGGATACCTTCCAAGGCTTCGTAGGTCGAACTGGACTTCATGAGGGCCGACGGCGACATCGATGAACGTGACGATGCGGGTTCGAGCCCGGCACTCCTGTTTCCAGCAGTCAAGAACGCCAGAATTGACGGTCACTTCAGCGGTGACCCCGTCTGGCGCTCCATAACGGAACCGCCTTTCAAACAAAGCCTCGAAAAACTTCCCAAGGGGAATGATCTGCGTCCATCGCGCCGGGTTGTTGAACTCGCGTGGCGGTACGCGCGTATACAACGGAATACGAATATCGAATCCACTCGTCTTATCTCCGCCAATGCACACCGCGGGTAGCGCTTCCGAGATAGGGAAACCAGTCCTCCGAAATAGCCAGAGGCAACGAATGCCCGATTCGCGATACCGCTCCTGCCGATACAGCGTTTCTTCAGTGGTTTGGCTTGACCACTGGATTTCAAACGCGATTTTGTGCTTCCCCTTTTCGGCGAGCACATCTGCCGTCCATGCGTAACCGGACGGGGCGCATCCTGCGACCTCAGTCGCACAGCTCCAACCTGCCTTGCTCACCGCCTCCGCGATCAGTGTCTTCAGAAGGAGGTGCTCCTCTGTCTCTGGCTCGGTCGTGCAACTTCCTTTCGAACTGTGAGCGAAGAATCTTAAGCCAAGAGGTGAAGTCTTCAGGATCACCTGAGCGGGGCAGCAAGGTAACCTTAGATGGCGGCGCTTCTTGTTTTCAGCACGCAAGGCACTCCACGCTTCGTCAGCCAGCTCAAAGGCGTGGATGCTGTTTTCATCGGAATCAAGGCAACGCAGCGGCATTTGTTCCTCGTGTGAAGTATCCGTGCCAAACTCGAAATGCCCTGTACAGGCGCAATACTTCTTCCATCTACACGTTATAGTGTTACGATAATAGTGGGACTGATCGTACCTGTCCTCCCCTTGGAAACTTCAAGGAGGAAGGCAATGAACGGCTCCGATGTCTTGGCCAGCCTGCGAAATGAGCTGGCATCAGCAATCCAATCTTACATTCCCCCGCGACCCGAACTGCTACCCGTCTCGCCATGGCTGGCTATGAGTCTATTGCAGAAGGCCATAAGGCGCGGCCGTTCAGACTTTGCGCTCCAGGCGGCAGCAACGCTTTTGCAGAAATATCCAGACCACTTTTGGCGGCGCTGCATTGTCATCGCCTTTGAAGATGTTGGTATCGCCGATTTCGAAACGGTGGCGCTCGTTACGGCGGCAGCCAGCAAAACATCTCGTGCGGCAATTGGCAGCGAATGGGCCATCGCCAGTTTCCTCGTGTCACGCCTGTGCGCCTCTGCTAAGTGCCGTGCCGCCGATGATCTAGTCATGGTGGCGGAGCGGCACCCGGCCTATGAACGGGAGAGGCTCGATCTCACTTTCCGCCCGATCAGCGAGCTCATATCCGTTGCCCTTAGCAATGTTGCGATCGGCGAGCGGGCGCTGGCACTTTGGTTCGCGATCGGGACGGAGCGCTGCCGGTCCGAACATCTGCGAAGCAGACGCGGAGCCCCGACAGCCGTCTTCGATTTTCTTTGTGAGACTGATCTTCCCCACACCGTCATCGAAGTGGCGCGGGAAGCGTTTTACAAAGTTGGCGAGCTCCACTGCCCATTGCTCCCGCTGCTTTGGTCAGTGAAACCATGCGACCTAAGGGCACCTGGCGACGACGAATTCCCATCTTGGACGATGTGCGGCCCGCTACCAAGCTGGGCCATCGACATGTTTTCCCGCGAAGGCCGAACGGCGCTTAGGCGTTTCCTGGCAGCTGAAGGCCCCGCCGCGCGTTGGGTGCGGACGCATGTTCCGCAGTCACAGCAGGTCGATTTCCTCGGCTACATCCTGTTCAGTGTCGACAGCGGACTGCTGGCCAAGCGGCTTCGTTGGCCCCTGGCGGATGAGTTACGCCGCTTAGCAGAAATTGAGAGTCAGGGGCCATATTGCCCCGATGCGACGGAAATAACCGGAATGCTGCGCGACGAATTGCCCCTGCTGAACGAGGTGCGTGCTCATGTCCTCTAAGCTTCTAACCTCCGATAATCCCCTCTTATCGAGACCTACAAACGGCTCAACTGGATCGGCTTTCGAGTCTTCTGCGAGGGATGCAAGCGAAGCAAGTGAAATTAATTTCACAGATACTCTCCCTGACGGTGTGGCCGGCTATATCGCAAACAGCCTTTCCGAAAATACCCGACGTGCCTATGCAGCAGACCTCTCCCATTTCGAAGCGTGGGGCGGGAAGGTACCCGCCAGCGATGTTACTGTGGCAAGTTATCTGGCTGAGCATGCCGACATTCTCACCGTTGCGACGCTGGCGCGGAGGCTGGCGACGATCTCCAAGGCGCATACGGCCAAGGGGCTTACAAGCCCGACCGGATCCGAATTGGTCAGAATGACCATGAGAGGCATAAAGAGAAGCCAGAAGACTGGGCAGATCGAGGCGAAACCGCTTCTTCGGGACGACCTCTTCAATGTTCTCGAACGCATCGGCGATAACACAAAGGGGCTGCGGGATCGAGCTTTGCTTCTGCTCGGATTTGCAGGTGGCTTCCGCAGGTCTGAATTGGTCGGATTGGACGTGGAGGATATTGAGCAAGTCCGCCAGGGCATGGTCATCCTGTTGAGACGCTCTAAAGTCGATCAAGAGGCACGAGGGCGCAAGATTGGCATCCCCTTTGGACGAACGCGTTGGTGCCCGGTCGCGGCTCTTGAGGCGTGGCTCTCCCGCTCCGGCATCGCATCAGGAGCCCTCTTCAGGCCCATGAATAAGCACGGGCAGGTTCTAAATGGGCGTCTCTCAGGAGAAGCGGTGTCGATCATTTTGCGAAGTCGAATGTCCGCTGCCAACATTGATCCGTCAGGCTACTCGGGTCACAGCTTGAGGGCTGGGTTTGCCACTAGTGCAGCTCTCGCGGGGGTATCAACGATGAAGATCAGGGCGCAGACGGGTCATGCATCCGATGCGATGCTGTCCCGCTATGTTCGCGGCGGACAGCTATTCATCGATAATGCTGCCAGTGCCCTCCTATAGAGAGGGAACGCTGCACGCCGTGCATTGGTCACTGACGTAGGTCGGCCATCGAGCCAAGCCTCCAATGAGAAAAAGCACCCCGGCTGTTGCTGGCCGCCCCATGCGGAAGCGTCGTCGTGCTTGCGATCTAGCCTAAATCTCTCCTGCAATCTTCCTATCTGCGTTCTCTGGCACAAAGGTGCAACGGGGCGCGGAGTGCTCGATCACCAACTCCCGACTCGGGCCACGCAGCCATTGAATGAGAGCTTCGATTACATCGTCATACGGCGGATTCCGCAGAGCGCACTCCCAGACTGTCGCAAGCCGCCAGCCGGCGTCCAGTAGGGCGCCCGAGCATTCCGCGTCGCGCTCGACATTTCGCCGGAACTTTGCTTCCCAGAAATCGGCATTAGACCGGGGCGTAGTACAGTATCGGCAACCTTGGTGACGATGCCAGTAACAGCCGTGAACCAAGATCGCCGCGCCGAATTTCGGTAGCAGAAGATCAGGCGCGCAGGGTAGGTCACCTCGCTTCCTCAGCGAGTAGCGAATGCCGCGAGCATGCAGCCCACGGCGCACGATGAGCTCAGGTCTTGTGTGACGCGACCTTATGCCTGCCATCATTCGCGAACGAACCTGTGGAGAGACGATGTCGGACATCCAATTTTCCTGGCAACGTGTTCGAATCCTGGTATGCAGCGGGAATGGACGATTCGCATCGACCGCATGCACTCAGGGTTATTGATCTGTTCGCCGGACCGGGCGGTCTAGCGGAGGGATTTTCCAGTACCTCCTGCGCCATGGCAAGCTATCAGGTCGTGCTATCGGTAGAGAAGGAGCCTTCCGCCTTTTCGACGCTTCGCCTGCGGAGCTTCTTCCGTCACCTTGATGATTACGGCCGCCACGACTACTACCGCTTCGTACATGGCCGAATCGATCTGGAGCAGCTGAAGGCTCGTCAGCCAGATGCATGGCAGGCCGCAGAGAAAGAAACTGCTCTGCTCGAGCTGGGGCGACGCGAGGATGATGCCGAGCTGGACCGGCGTCTTGAAGCGATTCTGGCCTCTGGGACCGACGACCTGATCGTGATCGGTGGGCCCCCATGTCAGGCCTATTCGCTCGCCGGACGATCGCGCAACGCGGGAAACGTGTCCTACGTCGCGGAGCACGACGAACGCCATTTTCTGTTCCGCGAATACATCCGCATCCTTGGCAAGGTGCGGCCACGAGCGTTTGTCATGGAGAACGTCAAGGGCATTCTCTCCTCCTCCGTGGCAGGACAGCAAATTTTCGATCTCGTGACCCGTGATCTTCAGGACGCGGCCGGCCCTGAGAGTTACCGGCTTTTCGCGCTCTCCCCAGACGATTACGAGAGTCGACGGGATTACGTTTTGCGGGCCGAGGATCATGGGGTACCCCAAGCCCGCCACCGGGTGATCATTATCGGTTTGCGGCAAGACATTGCGGAGCAGGTCGCGCCAGCGGACCTCAAGCTTCGCCGCGCCCAACGGTCGATATCAGTTCAGGATGCCATCGGCGACCTTCCTGCGCTCAGGAGCGGCCTAAGTCAGTCGGCTGACAGTTTTGAGCGCTGGCGCGATGTCGTATTGGACGCTCACAGGCACGCGCGCTCTGCGCTCGACGCGGAGAGCGTTGGCCCATCCACGGTGCTTTCTTGTCTTGGCAGCAACGCCGGGCTGATTCAGTGTGCCCCGGCACTCGGCCGAGTGGGAGCCGGGTACACCGATGCAATTCCGTCTGAGTATGCGCTGTCGCTCAGGGATCCCAAGCTGGACCGACCGCTCAACCATGAGAGCCGATCGCACATGGCTTCGGACTTGGCCCGTTATGCCTTTGTCGCTGCGTTCGCGCAGGCCGAGAAACGATCGCCGTCGGCGAGGGAGTTCCCCGAAGCCCTTGCGCCGTCGCATGAAAGCTGGTCGACGGGAAAGTTCGCCGATCGGTTCCGGGTTCAGGTCGCCAGCCGTCCGGCAACAACTGTGACCAGCCATATTGCCAAGGACGGCCACTACTTTATTCACCCGGATCCCACCCAGTGTCGAAGCCTGACGGTGCGCGAAGCGGCCCGGCTGCAAAGCTTTCCCGACAACTACCTGTTCCTCGGTAACAGGACGGCGCAATACGTCCAAGTCGGCAACGCGGTGCCGCCTCTGCTGGCACGACAGATTGCCGAGGCTCTATCAGTGGCCGTGGGCGGCGCTCGGTCGACTGCGACGTGCCCAGTCTTGACTGAGCCTGTCTAGGCCATTTCCGAGACGGGGGCGCCTTCTTCCTCAAGCCGGTTGATTAGGAGCTTCAGCGCGTTCCGCTCCGCTCGGGACAGCGTCAAATTGCCCACTTCAAGCTTTTTCAAGGCAGCATTCGACTTGGGCGACAGCAGGCCGCGCAGCTCTGCGGTCCTGCGCACAAGCTCCGCCTTCGAAACAAGCGATAGGAGCATGACGTCAAAATCAATCTCGTTGTCGATCCGCGCCGTTGCGCGGGCCGACTTCTTCTCGAACTGCCCATCCTCAGAATCGAGCAGGAGATGATCGGGCAGATCGGGAACGGCAAACTTGACCTTCGAGATGGCCTCCCAGCAGGCCTGCTGCTTACAAAACTCGCTGACATTTTTAACACCCGGGGGAGTCTGGCGAATCGCAGCGGCGACCTTTGGGGCGAGCTGGACTAGCACCTCCTCGAGCTCCTCCGGAACGTCCTGCGAATTCCATATTGGCTGCCAATTGAATCCGACCTTCCCATGTCTTGCGATGCGCTCCGCAAGCCAGGCAAGGGTATAGGTCACGGTCTGCGACTTGTAGCCCCGATCGGATGCATACCACGCCGACTTTGCAATCATGCGGTCGGTCCAGCGGAAGACCAACGCCATTGAACAGGCGTTGCGGTACCAAGTCTCGTTGAGGCTTGTTTGAGCCATTTTCCACTGCCGGGTCGTCTCCTCAGCGAAATGCATGAAGCATTTCTGCGCACCTTTCGAGACGATGTCCGGTCGCCGATTGAAGGTGACGACGTATTTGGCAAGATCCGTCTTGTCGATGACCTTTTCCTTAGGGAACTCGATCTGATACTTCCGCTTGCCCGCCTGCGTCGCATACGCCATGCCGTCGCGATACTGTCCTCTCGCCCGTTCGTAGAACCACTTCGAACCCGAGAGTGCGCCCGCCTGAGAAGGAGCTGCAAGCACGCGGGAATATCGCTCCATCTGCAAGTGGAAAGGATGGCTGGAGAAAAAGTCAGCCTCGGAGATGCGGTTCTGTGTGTTAGCGAATCGTGAAATCTTCGGTACCACCTGCTCGACCAGCTCGACCGGAACCACCGATAGCTTCATCTGAACGTGGACCTTTTCGAGCGGCGTCTTGGATATGTCCTTTGCATAGAGGATCGAAGCAGTGGTCTGGCCACCATTGACGATCTGGAGGTCCCCGATCGAAGCGATTCCAAGCTGACCATCTGGGAGGCGTTGGAGATTTACCGCCGAAGCCGTTGCAGTAAGCCCGTTGTTATAGGCAAAAAACATCTCCGGTGCTTCGCGGATCGTCGTCAGTATCCCTTTGTTTACCTTCGTTCGCGCCTGCAAGTATGTTCTGACATTCTGCTCGAGCAGGCGCGCACCGTACAAACCGTAGACTTCGGCCAGCACAGAGCCTGGGATCGCCAGAAGATAAGATTCATGCTCTTCCGACTCCACAGACGCCTTGAGACAGGGCACCGGCGCTCCGGCGATGCCCTGTAGATCGACTTCGATTGCCTCCGGCGCCGCCCGAGACTTTTGGATGTCGGCGAATCGCGAAAGATCGAGAACGCTATAGACAACGGGGAGACCTGCGATTTCGCCTGTGAGCTGCGGTGGCCGTTTGGCCGCGAGCCGCGCGTTGGAAAACAGAATCACCCGCAAACGTCGGATCGAAGCCTGCCTTGTGAAGATGGGGTAGGCGGCCTCGAACGCGGGGCTCGAATCCTCGAGAGCGTTGATAAACTGCGAAGTGAGTGCGTTCTGGAAAAAGCTCGTTGCCTGCCTCAGGCTCGAGTCCAGCTGGGCCGCACGGATTGTTTCGACCTCTTCGCCAGTCCGATAGTCGCAGATCGCGAGATGAAGCGTTCCGCGGTCGTCGTCCAACGCATAGCCATCGATACGGTAGGGCTTAGATCCGCCTTCCTTACGGCAGTGGGCATACTCGAGATCGATGGTATCGCCGTTCTCCGACGCGGACTCCGCGTAGATCTCAAAGAAGGCTTCATGCTGGAATATACCGCGCGCCTCGGCCTCAAGCAGGATATCTTGGCGCAGTTCCTCAAAGTCGCTCTGAAGAGGGCTCATTGCAAAGCTCCGTCATGGTCTTCTCGATGTCGACGACATAAGTTTGGCAGTCACTCACCCTGATGCTGTATTTAACCATCTCCACCCCTTTGCGGAGATCTGCCCGCTCGATCCGGGGGAAGTCTCCCGATACTTCGTAGAATGCCCGGTCGATCAGCACCCAACTTTCCTCGTCATACTCGTCCCGAGGCTCATACCCGGCACGCAGCATCGCGATTTCGAAGAGCTCGCCCGCATGCGAACCAGCACTCGCGACTTGCATACCAATTTCCGCGACAAGCGAATTGAGCGTACGCGCCGAAGAATCGGCGATCGGAAGCGGCGCCACGCCCTGATTACAGATCAGGATCCTGCCTTGAACCGGGTCGAGCTGATCCTCGGACGATATGCGGATTCTCCTGTCCGCGGTCACAACCTGCGTCTTCACCTCGAAAATTGTCCCGCCCACCACGAAGTCCTGTTCGTGCCCTTCCGGACCATTCCAGCTGTGCAGCGCCGGCAGCACTCCCCAACGGGGTTCGAGTTCGTCACGGAAAAAAAGTAGCTCTCCGAGAAGACCAATCTGTTCATTGCGGCTCAACAGGGTGTCGCGGCGCCGGCGGAGCATCTCCTGCCAACGATGCAGTTCCTCGATGGTGCGGAGCATGCCCCTCGCCGACTGCGTCGCAGTGATGCTTTCGGTTGCGAGCATGAGGCCCGTGCACATCAGCGAAAAGTTCGAGAGATTCTCCTTGTGATGAAGGACGAGGCAAAGGCGGACGCGATCGTTGCCAAGCTCATCCCACTCGCAGTCCATGCCTGACAGTCTCGGCAGGGCCGAGGCTGGTGTGGGGACATATGCAGAGTCAAGCTGAAACAGGTATCGCCCCCGAAAATCCCGTCCGATGCGGAAATCGAGCGGATGAGTGCTATCCGCTAGCCGAACGTTTCTTGCCCCCGCTTCCCCTGGTGACGCGATGGCCTGCCAGTCAGCTAGCATCTTGGTCCTCCTGAATCAGATCCGCGTCATCATCGGCTTCGTCTTGGAACAACTCCAGCTGCTGCCTGTAGATGGCATTGACTTGATAAACGTGAGCCTTCGCTGGCTTCCGGGTTTCAGGCATGCAGAAAGACAAAGTGGCCGTCGGATTGTCGACCTTCAGAACGTCATCGGACGCGCCTGCTTCAGGGCGAAGCTGTCCCGCGAACACATGAATCATCATCAGGGGGCGGTGTCGAACGCTGCAAGCCGCCCGTTCCTTCCTATATATTTCCCGTTCGAATGCGTCTTCTGCCGTTTGTCTTTGATGATCGCTTAGGCCGATCCAGGCGTCGCTTGGATCGGCGACTCGATTCTTGCTGCCATTCACTCGGTAGGTGCCTTTGGTCACCGTTCCCTGATCGCGGGCTCTCAGGCGCACGTTCAAGCCCGCAAATGGTGTACTCGCTCCGGTCTTCCGCATTGGCAGGGCGACATCCCACTCGGAAAGCTCGTCGGATACCCTGTCTGACACGTAATCATAAAACAGCGACTGCTCCGCGATGCGGGCAAGGTCGGGGTGATCTGCAAACTGGTACTTTCGGAGCAGATCGAGCACCTCCCGCCCACCCACGCGTTCCCACAGCAGGTATCCGTCCTCCACCTTGCCGGGTTGTCCGAGCTTGTTCAGTAGGGTCTCCACGGCACCACGGTTGGCCTTGGATGCATCGAGATCGTTGGGGAGAGCGTGTCCTTCCACATGCCGGGCTGAATAGTCCTGCGCGATCGTGAGCTTCTCCGCAGTGCGCATCTTGTTTGCGGCAGTGACTCGAATGGCGAGTGGGCTTTGTCTTACCTTCAGGCCGAAGTCCGCCGGCGTCCGATTGGCAGCCTGCATCCGCTTTATTTCGCTGCGTAGCTCCTCAGTAGCTTCGTCCACATACTCGTAGTGGTCGAGCGATATTTTGGGGAGATATAAACGACAGATGTCTTCATAGCCGGGTCGATAACCGAACCAGCGCGCCATCTGCATCAGAGTGTCGCTCGCAGATGTGTTCCGCAAAAGATATGAGACGGTAAGACCCTCCAGCGTGAGGCCCCGGGACAATGCCAGACCCCCGATGGCGATCAAATGCAGTCCGTGCTCCCGGTTCAGCGAGTAGTCGAGCTTCCCGCCCCGCATGTTGACAGTTCGTACTTCGATGGTCTGCACACCTTCATTCAGTCGAGGCAGGAGGTCACTCCAAGTCAAACTATGACCGTGAAACTCACCATCGAAGCTCTCCCGGAGATAATCCATGATTTCGTCGTCTATTATGTGTGGCGGCAACCCGCCGTGAACGGAGACGGCATCTTTTATCTCGCTCAGATACTCGTAGACGAGCCCGAGCAACTGATCTTGAATGGAATTAAACCTGCTCACGTTGATAATCATCGAACAGTGCGCAGCACCCTTGCCCTGCATCACCCGAATGGCACGCGTAATGCAGAACACTCGGACCGCATGCTTCAGGCTTTCTGGGAGCTGTTTGATCGAATCTCCGCTCTTGTGACTTAGCGGCAGAAGGCTCCGGTAGTCATCGACCAGCCGTACCATTCCTGTTTTAAGGTCCCCACCCTCCCGGAAAACACGGTGTGAGCCGACGTAGTTGGACGGGGGATCTAGCGCTTTAATGAAGTTGCTCGGAAAGAGATCGTCGTTCTCCATTTCCTCCGTTGTCTCGGGATCGATGAAGATGTTGGCGAACGGGGTCGCGGTATATCCAACATAGGCGGAGCGGGGGAACTTGTAGAGGATCTTGCGGATGACGCCGTTTATTGCTGTCGTGCGTTTCGGATCATTTGCTGTATTGATGGAGGCATTGTCGGCCTCATCGTCTATGAGGAGCAATGGAAGATTGTATCCTCCAGTCTCTTCTTGGTCGTCCATCCAGCGCTCCAGGCGCTCCAGTACCGATTTGTTCTTCTTCGTGATGAAGATCATCGGTTCTTTGTGACCGGACAGTCCGAAATAAATCCCGTCGCGACCGGCCGAAAAATCGGAGTCCCGAGAGGTACCGTACGATGGAATGCGCCTCTCTGGGGCGTAGTTCTGGATCGGCAGCGACTGCTGCGCGGCGGCCGCGAACATCGAGATCTTGCCGATGAACGTCTCGTCGATCCGCTCTTGGGTCTGAGCGCGGAGCGAGTTGGTGATACCCGCGAGCAGGATAATGACCCGGTAACCGGCATCCGCCGCCTTGCAGATCAGCGCGGAATAGTTGGTGGTCTTACCGGACTGGACATTGCCCATGACCATGCCCCGCATAGCACCATCGGCCGGCCGGGTCGGATCGCCGCACTGATCGAGGATCTGATCAGTGTCAACGTCGAGCGTTGCGAGCACCTTCGAGGGGAGGATTCCGGTCTCCAGATAGTACTTCCGCAGGCGGTTCCAATAAAAAAAATCGATCTCAGAACGACGCGCGTTTAGCCAAGGACGATGACCCTTGGTGATAACTGCGCCACGACGCTGGGTGACTGTAAAACTGGTCTCCAGTTCACGGATGATCGAGTTGATCGCCGTTTCGTCGAGGTGCTGGAACGGGCCCCTGCGGACAAGGTCCGAAATAACACCTTCAGGAAGGCCTTCGCCGCGGCGCAGCGGCTCACCATATTCGCGTCCGATCGTCGATCGAAAATATGCAAGTTCACTTTCAAGCATTCTGCCACCAACCCTTTGCCCTCAGATGTTCTTCTATCAGCCGCGAATGGCTCGCCCACGGTTCGGTTTTATTCAGGAGTTCACAGAGCGCGCCCAACGATCCGTTGGCGTGATACAGGAGTGAAGGAAGCGCAGCATCCAGCCTTTCGACGAAGGTGTCCCGATCGACCGCACTCTGGTTCATCATGTCAGGACGAGACGTGAAATCTTCGCCAATGCTGATCGCGGGGAAGCTTTCTTCGATAATGCCAAGCACTGCGCCAAAACTCCGCGCGGCGTTCTCGTCCTCGGCTTCAAGGAGACTCGCAATGAGCGGGTGCTCGCGGTTCACATAATAGCGGATCTCTCCGTTCCGCACGTACTTGGCCCAAACCTGGGTCTTGCCATCCACAGGCTTTACTCTGCCGCCTCTGGACTGGAACACCCTTCCTGACTTCTTTCTCAGCCCATCCACGATGTCCTTAAGGCGAGTGCGGAGGCCGGAGGGAAGTTGCGCATCGGCCTTGTCCAGCGTGATCTTCCACATAGAATCGAGGCTGTTGGGGATGTTCACTGCTATGCGCACGAGCTGTGACAGCTCGCCGTGCTTCACCAGCCTGAACCACGTCCCGTGTATGATCAGGCGGTGCTGGCGATAGACATAGAAACCTTGGTTGCGAAGGAAGCCCTCTTCGCCACCGAGGCGGTCGTGCTCCGCAGCGCTCACCTTTGAGTAATGCGGTAGTATGAAGGCCTGAACGTCGATGACCTGCCCGTTTAGTGAAAGCGTCTCGGACGGCAAGCTTTGCGTTGCCTCGTGGCGCCGTAGGAACGGGTCATAGGGCTTCAGGGGATCGCCATTGAATCGGATCTCTAGCTTCTTGAGGCCTGCATCCCCGCTTAGATATCGATGAAAGGTGAGGGCCAGTTGGGATTTCGCATGTGCAACGAGATCGTTGAAACCCTTGCTCCGGACCCCTCCAAATTCGGAAAGCCGATCGCAACGCGACCAGATGATCTCCGTTCCATCCCGTTCCTGAAGGCGGGGGTCAGCGAGTTCTGCGACTTCCTCCTCATCAAGAATCCCCATCTTCCAGTCATTAAGATCATCCAGGTCCCACACGGCTCCGGCAGACCGTCCATCCTTCCGCGTGAGAACGGTAAGGCAGCGGCATTGGGAAAGGGATGCCGACTTCATACCCCATCCAAAGCGACCGAGGTCATCTGGAGCTCGCTCTGCATCGGGATTCGTGCTAGCCGGGCGCATTGCCTTGTGCAGCTCCGTGGCAGACATTCCCTCGCCGTCGTCAAGGATGCGCACCTCCGGTCCGTCCGCTTTACGGACGCACCGGATATCTATGGTTCTGGCCTTTGCCTTGATGCTGTTGTCGAGAAGATCCGCCAACGCACTTGAGAGATCGTAGTTTCCGAAGCTTCTCGCCGAGGTCATCAGCGACGCCGCGTCTGGCGGATTGGTCAGGAATCTCATTTACCACCCCCGTACACAGCGATACTAGACGAATTAGGTTACGAATCTCTACATAGTTGCAATTAAACGCTATCGACAATCGTCGTTTCTGTGCTGAACAGATCCGACCAAGAGGGGGCGAGAGAATTTGGAGTTCACCTCATTACAAGCCAGGTCTTGGGCCGGACACGTGAGAAGCGACGGCGATAAGCCACTCCTCAATGCTCATGAGCAGTTATTCATTGGCGTGAACAAAGCTTCGTGTTTTTTCATATGCAGCCACTAAGCTGCAAAAGCGTTAAGTGCCATCCCAATCTACCCACCTGAACACATAAACGCTCCAAGCTCCCTCTGTCGCCCTTTTGAACGACTGTTGATGCTACTGGAAATTTCGGCACGAAGACTCTTACCGGCGATAAACATGAACGCTAAATCGTCCGAAAATCGGGGAAAATTTGTCGCAACATCATCGAGGTGGTGCCGGCAACCGTGAAGCTCCTGAAGCATGACAACCCTCGCATCAGCGATGACTTCGGTAACTTTTTTGGGGAGCTATTATGAAATCACCTAACGGAATTTGGAGCAACTTGGCTGGCTTGCCCGTCCGGTATGCGGTCGCAGATGATGTTCAGCGCGCCAGCCAGGCGCGTCGCCACGAGGGCGTGGTTAAGCTTCGCCTAGGTCACAGCAAGGGGCGCAGCTACCTGATTCCGGAAGCTCTGATCGGAGTGGCAGGGAGTCGCTACTTCATTCCAAGTTTTTTCGGCCCGCCCATTTTTGGTTTCCACGTCGATGGGGATAAGCACGTCGTACGTTTCGATATGGATATCGGGCCCCCCAGGGAACCACGAGCCACCCGGCTGGTCGTGACTGTTAAATCGGAAGACTTCGTCCGGTCCTTCGAAGATGGCGCTCAAGTCTACCGTTGCACATTCACGGGTCCCAGAACAATTGCTCGCTTTGCAACTGGCACCTGTAAGCCATTGGACAACGGCGACTATGCTCTACAGGTTTTTCACCACACCACCTCGGAGAATGTCGAGAAAATAAAGGTAAGTGGTGAGCTTTGGGCCTCCCGTTGGAATTTGGCCGGTACTCGCGAACTCGCCAATGTAGCTTACACTTACTTCACGACCCTACCGCGCATTGCCGACGAACGAGACCTCCATCGTATTGCCATGGCTTCTGACGGCCAGATCGCATTTCAAACAACATCTGATCGTCTGAGGGAGGAGGTTCTGGTCTTGAAGGTTTATCGCGGAAGTACAGCCGGCAGAACAGCCCCGCTGGCTTTCTACTTGCCGAGCGAGCTCATTTCCCCGGGCCATCTCCATCTGCATCCCATGACGAGAGCAGAGCCCGCTTACTACGAGGTGGTTGGATCAGAGATCATTCGAGTGGGACTACTACCCGGTTCCACCCTCCCTTTTGTCGGAAGGTCAATCGATTCGGATCGTGCCACCCGTAAGCGCTTTGCCTATGTCGTGCTGGGGGATGCTTCGACGGTTAGCGGATTGGCGGCGCCCTACAACGAAGAGGATACTCAAGAGGTCACCCACATTGAGCGGCTTGATCAGGGTCGAGACCTTTTCGAGTTTTGGCTGGAGAATCAGAACACTGATCAAGTGACTGGCCGCACATTCGAAGCCATCACATTAAAAGACCTGACTTGATATACAGGATCTTCTTGCCGGCGGAGGGCATAGCGATTTCGCCATACTATTCGATGGTACATTCTTCTGGTACATTTCCTCTCAGGTTCCAAGGAGGGTACTGGCGTAAGCGGTTGAAAATGCGGAGGGACGAAAAAGTGGAAACTTCTCCCCCCCTCTCCGCCATAATCCCCATGTCCAGCCCGGAGATATAGGTAACAGTTTGTACCTAAGACATGGGTGACAACCTCGTGCCGAACGGGTTGTCGATGGTTTGCAAGGTTCTCTGCTCCAGGTCGATATATCCCAGATCATAATGCATGAAGCTGACGAGCCAAATGCCCCCGGATCACGTCCGGGGCAGGCTCTCTCCACCTCCTTGATTCCGAGCCTCTGCCCGGCAAGCACGGTCGAGATGTTGATCTTTTTGCGGTGCATGCAGACGCGGCCGCAGGCGGTGACGAGGACGTCGCGGTCGTGGAAGGGATAGTCGATCTCCGGCAGGCCGTCATAGGCTCTTGAAGACGGCGTGTAGAGCTCGGCCGGCATCCTCATGGCGAGCGCCTCGTGCGGGCGTTCCTCGTTGAACTCGCTGACGAATCGATCGAAGCGGTCCTGCTGCTGCAGGGTGTTGGTGCCGGGCGGCCTGGTCGTCTCCTGCTTTAAGGTCAGGTGCATGCGCTCGTGACGGCCGTTCTGCTGCGGATTGCCCGGCTGGATCCGCTCGATCGCGATGCCGAGCCTGAGCCAGAACACCGACAGCTTCGACAAATTGTAGAGGCCGTTGGGGCTGGCAAAGGGCAGTCCGTTGTCGCTCCTGACGGCGGCCGGCAGGCCATACTCCCGGAAGAGGCGGGCGAAGGTCTCGATGACGGGGCCCTCCCTGGTCGATTCAAGCGCTTCGCAGGCGAGAACATAACGCGAGGCCTGGTCGGTGCCGTCAGGGGGTAACAATAGCGGCCGTTGCCGAGCTTGAACTCGCCCTTGAAATCCGTGCACCACAAGTCGTTGGGGGCGGCGGCTTGTGACAGCGCCGTGCCCACGGCCTTGTTTGCCCGGTTCCTCTTGCGGGCCTGGCTCACAAGGCCATGGCGATCAAGCACCGCATGGACGGTGCTCCTGGCGGGAATCCGCACGTCGCCGGCCAGCTTGCGGACCAGCAGTTCCCGGATCTTCCTGGCGCCCCAATGCGGCTTCTCGCGCTTGGGGCCAATCAGCCGCTCGATCTGCTCGGGCAACTGATTGGCGTATCGGACCGGCCGGCGCGAGCGATCGCACAGCGCCTCGAGCCCGTCCTGCCGGTAGCGGTTGAGGATCTTGTAGCCGGTCTTGCGGGAAATCCCGAAGTCCCGGCACACCTCGCTCATGCCTTCCCCCTCCAGAAGGCGCGCGACAAAACGAAGACGTTCCTCCATCTCCGAACTTGCTCTCCACGGCATCAACACCCTCCGGCCAAAAGCGGAAAGTGTTACCCATGTGTCCGGTACAAAACGTCACCTATGTCTCAGGCCGGTCAACCGTATTTTTCAAAGACTTACAAGACGGAACCATCTGACCCTACGAGGTAAGGCGGCGTCAGGGTCAGCAGGCAAAAAATGCTGACATCTCCACAAAAATCGAAGACCACATCCGGCTGTGATCCGGACGCCTGCCGCTCAAGACAGTCGATGGCCTCCTCAGGCCTGCTTAGCTTCGCATAACGACAAGCAAGGTTGTAAAGTACTCTGAGATCGTCACCGGCGAGTGCTGCGGCGCGGGCCGCCCACGACGCTCCACGCTCTGTCTCGCCCAAATCCGCCAGCAAACGCTGCGAATGCTGGACTTACGATGGGAAGCCACTCCGCTTTGAAGTCCTCAGGTCGTCCGCCCATGCTTGTGGACGAGGCGGCGAAACTCCACGAAGAAACTGGTCTCGCCGTTAGTCGCCCTTCTGCGGGCAACGATAATGGCTACGGGAATCTGGAACTGAGCAATGCGGCGGAGATCACGCTGCGAGAGTTGGCTCACTGAAGGCGAGCGGGCAGTGGCTTGTCGCTGCCCGCTCGCCTTCAGTCGATGTGATGGTTGACACATTGAGCAGCCAAGCGAGCGGCGTCTGCGCCCGCTTAGAACTGTTCCCATTCGGAGGCAGCCGCCGTGGCTGTTCGGCCGCCGAATGCTCTGGCAATTTTGCCACCGAGCGCCCGCGCAGGAGAAGCTGTCGGAATGCTCCCATGATCGGCGACGCACAGGGGCGCCCCAGTCTCGAGCTTGAAGCGGGCAATCTGCCGGGCGAGGTTCGCCGCCTCTTCCGCGAGCCGGCTGGTGGCCGCCGTTGATTCCTCGACCATCGCCGCGTTCTGCTGTGTTACCTGATCCATCTGGTTGACGGCGCTGCTCACTTCGGAAAGTCCCGTGGACTGCTCCTTGGCGGCCGTCGCGATCGAATGCACATGCTCGTTGATCTTTACGACATGGCGCTCGATCAGGGACAGCGCCTCGCCCGTCGCCGTTACCAGTTCGACTCCAGAGTTGACCTCCTGGCCCGAGCGCGAGATCAGCGCTTTGATGTCTTTGGCGGCATTGGCCGAGCGCTGCGCCAGCTCTCGCACCTCCTGGGCGACGACGGCAAAGCCCTTGCCTGCGTCGCCGGCGCGCGCCGCCTCGACCCCCGCATTGAGGGCCAGGAGGTTCGTCTGGAATGCGATCTCGTCGATGACGTTGATGATCTGGCCAATCTCGCCGGAGGCCTGCTCGATCCGCCCCATCGCCGAGACCGCATCCTTCACGACCGCGCTCGACCGCTCGGTGCTTTTACGCGCCTCATCGACCATGTGGCTTGCCTCTAGCGCCCGCTCGGTCGAACTCTTGACCGCGGCGGTGATCTCCTCCAAGGCCGAGGAGGTCTCTTCGAGCGCTGCTGCCTGCTGTTCGGTGCGCCGGGAGAGATCGCCCGAGGCGGTGCGCATCTCGCCAGCGCCGCCGTTAATCGTGTCGATGGCGGCGCGTACCTCGGCGAGGACAGAGCGGAGGCTCGCCATCGTCTGGTTGACATTGGACTGAAGCTCGCCGAACGCGCCGTGGAACTCTCCGTCCATGCTTTCGCTGACATCACCCTCGGCGAGCGCGGCGATTACCCTGCGGGTTTCGACGATGCCACGATCAACGGTATCGACGAGTTCGTTGACGCTCGCTGCGAAACGGTCGAGATCAGCATTGTCGTAGGTCTTCGCAATACGGCGGGTGAAGTCGCCCGCGACCGCCGCTGAAACAACCTCTCCGATGCTAATCTGGAGGTCTGCACTCTTTGCCTGCAGCGCCGCTTCCTGCGCGTTCAACTCGCGTACCTTGATGGCATTCTGCTTAAACACCTCGACGGCGCGGGCCATTTCGCCAATCTCGTCCCCGCGCTCGGCGAAAGGAACGTCCGCCTCGAGGTTGCCCGAGGCGAGCGCGCCCATGCTCCCGGTGATACTGCTGATCGGCCGCGCGATAGCCCGAGCGCCAAACACGGCAGACCCTGTTAGCAGCAGCACCATGGCAATCGCCATGCCGTGCTCGAGGAGGTCGGCAAAACGCTGGGTTTCCAGCCGCCGTTCCGCGGTTTCCGCAGCGATCGTCTTCGCAACTTCGATGCCCTTGTCGATCAATGGAGTCATTTCTTCGGCGATTTTGTTCAAATGGCCGACCAGCATGCCTTGATCATCGGCGCTCGCTGAACGCAACGCTGCATCTAGCTTTCCGGCTGTGGTGAAATAATCGTCGACGAGCCTCCTGATGGTGATGACCCGCTGCTTGTTTGCTTCGATCACAAGAGGCGCGAAAGCGAGGTCGAGGTACTTGACCGCCGATGCATGCCGCTCGCTGAGGGACGTCAGGGCCGCTTTCATGTCCGTGTCGGAGGCAGCAAGGCGGATATCGCGGGTTGCAATCTGCATTCCTCGTACCGACGCCTTTGCGTCGACGAGATCGCGGGAAATTCCCATCTGGGTTTCGCTCCAGGCGATTGCTTCGTCGACAGAGTGGTCAATTAACCAACCGCTTATAGTAACGGTGAGCATCAGCAAGATGCCGATCCCGGACATCAGAGCCAGCTTGGTGCTGATTCGCAAGAATATAGACGAGTGCACGGTTATCACCTGTGGGTGCAGCACAGGAAGTCGTCATGGCTCCCGGTGTCTGATAATGGGAATGTCCGGCGCGAGTCATTCGGCCGTCCGAGAGTATGGCTGCGGTCGAATCAAGGTTGAGAGTTAGCTTTTGGCGAAGGGCATGCAGCGCTCAACTAATAGTTGACATGCCTCTCTGCGATCGTTGTCAATCGTGTGGACCGAAGTAGCATTTGGCGCGGATAACCGCGTAAGTTATTGGTTGTCTATTTACCTGAACTCTACTTTACGTTTGCATGTGAACGATGCCGGAGAATAGTTGATAAAACCTGAACGCACATTGGAACTAGAATACAACTACGACGGCTTCGAGCTAGGCAGGCGGCTGGAATTCGGCTCACTGGCGCCTTCCGAGCTTCCCGCTTGGCAGGCGAGCGAAGCATGGTGGTGTTTGTCCACCAGGGGACTCTCACGAGGGGAATGGAGCGCGCCTACCTAAAATCCGGTACCATGCTATTTTAGCAACCTCGGAGGAGCCAGCTATGCGCGGGTTGTTGGCATCGGCAGCAGCGCTTCTTTTCACGGCGACAGTGGCCGCCGGAGGAACTTCCTTGTTTGATGCAGTTGCAGCCCGAGATTCCGCCGCCGTCGAGAAAGCTCTTGCCGCGGGTGCCGATGTCAACAGCCGGGCGCGCGACCAAGCAACCCCTCTGATGAACGCCGCCCTGGCAGACCAGCTCGCAATCGCCCAATTGCTGATCAGTAAAGGTGCGGACGTCATGGCGCGCAACTCGGGCGGCTTTACGCCGCTCCATGCAGCGGCCTTCTCCGGCAGCCTGTCGGTCAGCAAGCTGCTGCTCGACCATGGCGCGACGCTCGACGACGCGGCCAACAAAGCGGGTGTGACACCACTGATGGTGGCAGGTGAGGAAAACCACGTCGCCCTCGCAACTTTTCTACTCGCTGAAGGGGCTGATGTCGGTCATGCGGAGGTTCACGGCTATACGCCGATCACGCGGGCTTTCTGGAAAGGCAACGCCGAGATCGTCCGGCTGTTCAAGCGACATGGCGCGACCTGTCCTCCCGCCACCGTCCTCGGCGACGAGGATTACGTGAAGTGCATGGGAATCCACGATTGAGCAGGAGGAAAAGATGGATGCAGTGGGCAATAACGCTTCCACCCGGGGTCTTCGCGGCTCTGTGGCGATGTTCGTCCTGGCGATCGCAGCCTATGTTGGCGGACCGTCGGCTTTCGCCGATGACTCGGTAAATACGGGCTATTTCGGCGGTGTGGCAATCATGGGATACGACCCGGTCGCCTACTTCACCGAAGGTAAGGCGAGGAAGGGGTCCGAGAAATTCTCCTACGAATGGCTTGGGACGCCTTGGCATTTCGCCAACGCCAAGCACCGCGAGATGTTTATCGGCGATCCTATGAAGTACGCGCCCCAGTATGGCGGTTATTGCGCGGGTGAGGTGGCTCTCGGCTCGGTGACGGTCAATATCGACCCGGAAGCATTCAAGATCATCGATGGCAAGCTTTACCTGATCTACGGCAAGGAACCGGCGGACTGGTTCGCGGCACATGCCGCTGAAGAAGTGCCTAAGGCAGATGCCAACTGGCAGAAGGTCACAGAAGACCTCGAGCGTGATCAGTATCACTGAACCGCCACGTACGCGCCGTGTTCTACTTGTTTGGCGAGAAGTAGAAGACCTTGCTCGAGTTCACGTAAGCATAGCCGTCGGGCGAACTTGCACGCCTGTAGACCGGGCCGCAATCGGCTTGACCAAATGCGTTTTCACTCTGCTCGCAGAGCAAGTCCCCTTTGACGAAAACGGTCTCGGTCATCATCTGCGTCGCCGAGCGGAATGCCGCCTTGCCATCGCGATCGACCTGCAGGAGTGCCGGGCTTCCGGAGGGCTCGGTCTTGCCCTGCAGAAGTTTCCCTATAACGGTCCTGGCGATCTCGTCACCGTTCAACCGGTCGTGCGCGTCGCCACGGAATCCGAACGGCCATTCCGGCATGCCGGCCTCACGCAGGGCATCGAGGATGAACGCCAAGTCCTGCTCGTTGCGGAAGTGGGAGTGACTCATCCGCCAGCCCGCCAGGGATTCCGCGGAGTCGCTTCCGCCGAGCAGCCGGATTCCTTCGGCGACAGCCTCGCGGGCGTCCTGAATCCGGTCGGCGCGGACGTAGGCCATGGCGAGGGGGGTAACGAAATAGCCGTTCCCCGGCGAACCGTCGCGTGCCCGCGTGAAATTTTCGATGGCCTTCGTGTAGTCGCGCTGTAAATAGGAAATCAGCCCGGCGGTGTACCGATCAACGGCCGATAGGTTCGGATCAAGCTTGAGAGCGTTCTCGACGGCCGCGGCGGCTTCGGCAAGGTTTCCGGAAAACAGTTGAACGTATGCGACGGCCATTTGCGCCTCGGCGTCGGCGGACCCGAGGGATACCGCCTGCCGCGCTGAGGCGATGGCCTCCTCATAGCGTCGCTCCACGACCTGAATGACGGCAAGAACCGCATATGGTGATGAGAGATTGGGGTCGAGCGCCAAGGCACGGCTTGCCTTGTCGTAGGCCCTTTTCCGCGCTAACGCGCTCTGGAGAACGTCGTCGAAGGCGTTTCGCCAGACGTAAGCGGTGGCGCGCGCGTCGGCCGCGAAGGCGGCGGCAAAACCGGGGTCGAGCGCCTCCGCCTTGTCGAACAGGAGCAGTGCCTCCAGCAACTGGGAAGGGCGTCCGATCCTCGTCGCCTGCTCGGCCCGCAGATAATTGTCGTATGCTTCAAGGTTCGCGGTCGGCGGCCGGGCAATCCGTTCGGTTTCAGACCGGGTCAACTCCAGCCCGAGTGCCTCGGCGATCTGCCTGCTCATCTCGTCCTGCAGCACGAACACATCCGCCGCGGCGCGGTCGAACCTCTTGGCCCAAAGATGGTCGCCGCTTGCGATGTCGATCAGTTGCGCATTGACGCGGACTTGATCCCCCGTGCGACGAACGCTGCCCTCGACGACAAAACGCACGCCGAGATCGCGTCCGATGTCGGCCGTAGCGACGGGTTTGCCTTTGTAAGCGAACACCGAATTCCTGGCGGTGACCTCGAGGTCCGAAACACTGGCCAGATCAGTAATCAGGTCGTCGGTAATGCCATCGGTGAAATAATCCTGTCCCGGGTCGCCGCTCAGATTGACGAATGGCAGCACCGCGATCGATGGACGCTGCGGCGCAGACGGCCATTGCCATGCGACGACGATCGCGAAGGCTCCGATCAGCACCGCTGCGAGGCCCGCAACACTGGCGATGGCCAGACGGCCCTGCCTGCGTGTGGCGGCTACGACCCTTCCCGCCTCGGCGGGATCGAGAAGAACGCGATAGACGCGGACCGGGTCGACTATGTTCTTCAGGTGCTGCTCTCCGAGGGTGGAGAAGCCGACATCCGCCTTGTGCACGGCGTGATCGAACGCCGTCCCGGATATGTAAATGCCGCCGGGCTGGGCAAGAGTTTGTAGGCGCGCGGCTATGTTGACGCCGTCACCGTAGATGTCATCGCCTTCGACAATGACGTCGCCGAGGTTGATGCCGATACGGAACTGAATTTGCTGTGCCGCAGTGACGCCCTGGCCCTGGTTGGCCATTTTCCGCTGGATCACGGCGGCGCATTGAACCGCGTCCACGACGCTCGCGAACTCAACGAGCGCGCCATCGCCCATCAACTTGATGATGCGGCCATGAAAGTCGCTTATGGCAGGATCAATCAACTCCCGGCGGCAGGCCTTCAGCCGCTCCAGGGTGCCAACCTCATCCGCTCCCATCAGGCGGCTATAGCCGACCACATCGGCAGCAAGTATTGCGGTGAGCCGCCTCTCCATTTCTCTGCCCACCCTTCCGATGGCCAACGTTATCCTACCACTTCGAGGGCGCGCAGACATCGCAAGTCCCGAATGAATCCTGGTGTAAAGATGGAGCGACCGCTTGCGAAATGCGGCCCACTGTCGAGGCTCTAATTTAGCAATCCAAACTGTTGGGATAGAATGACCACGGAAATGACCTCGACCATTCGGAACGACAATGGATCGCAGGCTCGCCGCCGTCATGATTGCCGACGTCTCCGGTTATGGCCTGCTTAGCCAAGCCGACGAGGAAGGCACTCGCGCGTGCTTCCAGGCCGATCTGCACAATGTATTTGAACCAAGGATCGCCGCGCACGGGGGGCGCTTGGTCAAAACGATGGGCGACGGCCTGCTCGTCGAGTTCCACAGTGTCGTCGAGGCGGTTCGCTGTGCGGTGGAGGTGCAGCGAGCGAAGTCCGAGAGCCGTGGCGTCGAGGAGCACAGGCTAGAATTCCGTATCGGCATCAATCTCGGCGACGTGATCGTCGAGGACGACGACATCCAGGGTGATGGCGTTATCATCGCCGAGCGCCTGCAGAGCCTGGCCAAGCCCGGTGGGATCGTCATCTCGGGCACGGCTTACGATCACCTTGGAAAGCACCTCGAGGTCGCTTTTGAATTTTTCGGCGAACAGCATCTGAAGCACGTCGAGAAGCCGGTGCGCACCTATCGCCTCTTGCTGGATGACGGTCGTCCCGACAGCGCAACCGCTGAGGGATACCGGAGGAGACGCTGGGCCGCGCTCGCGGCGGCCGCCGTGACGCTCGTGGTGGTCGCTGTCGGTGTGACTTGGTGGCGGCCTTGGGAACGGCCCGTGGAAGCCGCCTTGATCCAACCCTCGGACCTTACCCCGCCGGACAAGCCGTCGATCGCAGTGCTTCCGTTTGCCAACGTGAGCGACGATCCCAAGCAGGAATATTTCGCCGACGGCATGACCGACGGCCTTGTCACCGAACTGGCTCAGATATCCGGTTTGTTCGTCATCGCCCGCAACTCGACCTTCGCCTACAAGGAAAAGGCGGTAACGCCGAAGCAAGTATCCAAGGAACTCGGGGTCAGATATGTCCTGGAAGGCAGCGTGCAGCGCGCCGGAGAAAAACTCCGCATCAACGCCCAACTCATCGACATCCTCAGTGGAGGACACGTATGGGCTGGAAAGTTCGATGGCACACTCGCCGATGTCTTTGCGCTGCAAGACGAGGTGACGCGCGGTATCGCCGATGCGCTGGCACTTCGGTTGACGCCGGACGAGCAAATGGAATTCGGTCGGAAAGAAACGACGGTGCCAGCGGCGTTCGACGCATTCCTGCGCGGCTGGGAGCGCCATCGGCGCATGACGCCCGAGGATATCACCAAGGCCTTGCCATATTACGAGCAGGCGACTGCGCTCGATCCCGCCTATGGACGCGCCTACGCCGCGGCGGCGATGGTCTACGCGCACCTTTACGCCTGGCGTTGGCACTACCATTTGCGCATCTCGCGGTTCGAAGCGAGAGCCAAGGCATCGAAGTATCTGCGCACCGCGCAGAGGAACAAGACGGCGCTCGCGCATCAGGTGGCCGGGCTCCTGTCAGAGGCCGACTGGCAGCACGTAGAGGCACTCGCCGAATTCAAGGAAGCCATCGCGCTCGCCCCGGGAGAATCCTGGAGCTATGCGTTGATGGCACTCACCCTCACGTCCGCCGGGCGGCCGGATGAGGCCATTCCCTATATCCGCACTGCCATCCGGCTGGACCCTCACTATCCCTGGTTCTTCATGTACGTCCTCGGACTGACGGAGTTCAGCATGCGGAACTACGAAGCGGCAGCGGAGGCCGCGGAGCGAAGCATCAGGCTCAATCCCGAGGATGAGAGTTCATTCATTCTGCTTACCGCTGCCGCCGGCCATCTTGGTCGCCGTGGGGAAGCCGAGGCGGCGGTAAACCGCTTCAATGCGCTTAGCGTTGGACGAGGTGGAACCGTCGTCACCATCTCAACCGCCCCGCCGCTGGACCTTGCGAGGCAGGAGGACAGAGAAGCGTTCTTGCAGGGCCTGCGGCTCGCCGGAGTGCCAGAGACCCTGATGGGCGGCGAATTCGGCAGAAGGAACGAGTTGACAGCCGAAGAGGTTCGTTCGCTCTTTTTCGGACATCGGCTGCGCGGACGCATGCTGGATTATGGCGAGGTGCACGAGGCAAGCATTTCGACTGATGGTAAAGGCACGCTAACGGGAGGCTGGGCCTCCATCGGCGGCGGTCGCATGGCCGACGTGGAAGTGCAGTTCGAGGGGGACGAGGTTTGTTTTCTGTGGCGCAAGACCGCGAACCTGTGCGGCATGGTGCTGCGAAACCCTGGAGGGCTGAGCGCCAAAGAAAACGAGTTTATCTGGTATCACGGCGACCGCGCTTTCATGTTCTCGCAGGTGCAGTGAATTCAGGTGGAAGGATTTCGGCACTGGTGAGGGCGGCGGCCTCACCGCGCTCGAACGCGGCCTCAGTGCGCGCCAACACATCATTTCTGGCAGCGGAGGTTCGATCCGCTGCCAGAAATGTTTCAACCAGTGGCCTGCTTATTTTGCCGGCGGCTTGTAGGAAGATGCGATTTTGCCCGCCTGCTCTTGCGCAGCCTTGAATTCCGCACCCGTGTAGGCTCGCACGGTTTTGACGTTCGATACGGCTCCCGATGCGCCGACGACCAGAAGTGCGGGGATCAGGTCAGCACCATCGTCGAATTCCGTGATTGCCATCCAGTCGGTTTCGCCGGTCGTGACGTAGAAAGAATGCAGTTTCCCGCCCGCTGCTTCCATGATGCCACGGGCCGCCTCTTCTCGGTTCGATGGATTGTCAATCATTCCCTTCGCTGATGTGGCTGTATAGCACCCTGTGGTTATGAACAGTGGCATAACATCCTCCCTTGATGATTGGGCAGATCGGCTGATCTGCCGTGCTCAATATCTCAAAAAACTTGGCGTTAGACGAGCGTCGGACCGCAGAGCTAGATTGGCCGCCACGTATCCCGGCGCAGTCATGGGGGCCTGCCCCAGTCGGCGGCCTGCGGCGGAACATCAATTCCCCGGAATGACGGAACACAGGTGGGTGATTGGGGTCTCGGGCGATAGCAGCAGATCGGGGTGTCCTAGATTTCGATAACAAGCCGCGGATCGAAGGCTGTCCTCTCTCCCGGATACCCGCGCGAATTGGCCAGCACTTTCGTCCCCCGACTCGGTAATCGACCCCCGCCCTCCCCCCGCTAGAAGGCGCGCGACAAAACGAAGACGTTCCTCCATCACCTAACTCGCTCTCCACGGCATCAACACCCTTCGGCCAAAAGCGGAAAGTGTTACCATGTGTCCGGTACAAAACGTCGCCTATGTCTCAGGCCGCCCACACTTGTCCGACCCAGCGACAAAAATAACAGCCTTCTCTCTAGCACGGACTCGACTTGGCGCCCCCACCCCGCGGCAAGGCTGCATTGTCTCCATACCGCCTGAGAAGATTGAAAACGGCTAATACCCCAAGGCTTAGTTAGTATTCACAAGTTGTTTTTCGCCATTACGTTTCGTTACCGAAGAGCATACTTCGCCTCTCAAAGAAAGAATGTCCGGAACAAATGAAATCACCCGACGTTGTAGCCCATGTGTAGCAAGGGAGTACGACAGATGAATGCCAAGATCTTTGTAGCTTCTGTGATCGCGGCCGGAATGTTTGCCGCACCCGCACTTGCGGATGACCGCAACAACTCTGCCGTCACTGGCGCAGCAGGTGGCGCAGTGACTGGCGCTATCGTTGGCGGCCCGGTTGGCGCAGCGGTAGGCGGCGCGGTAGGACTGGCTGCCGGCGCAATACTTGCACCTCCGCCGAGAGAGGTCATTGCCTATGTGGAGCAACAGCCGGTACCGGCTGATACGGTTATGATTCAGGAGCAGATCGCAGTCGGCAAGCCGTTGCCGCGCAATGTGGTTCTGACCCCGGTTCCTGAAAACCCGGCCTACGCTTACGCGGTGGTTAACAAGCAACGCGTAATTGTGGACCCCAGGAACTATACGGTCGTCCAGGTCGTGCAGTAATCACACCTTGTAAGAATGAAAGGGCCTTCCGCGTGAGCGGAGGGCCTTTTTCCGCGCCCACCTGACCCCCAGTGTGGCCTATACACATCGGCCATTCGATAAAACCTCTGGGGTCCGAGAAACCCTCTTCCGTCGTGGCGAAATCCGTTCTCTATCTTGGGAACCAGCCGAGCCATTGGCCCGTTTTCTGGTAGCCGCCACCGGAGGAGTGCCGCAATGTTCACCGCCCTGCTGATCGCCTCGTTAATGGCGCCATCGGCTGCCGTCCCTACCTCGGCTACGATGGAGGAGCTTCAGGCGGATTTCGAGACGGCCGTCGCCTGCAAGCAGATCGACGGCCGCAAGGTGTGGAAGGGGCAATTGGCCTATTACATCCAATCCTACGTCTATGAAGACCAGGCCGCGGCTTCGGAGGAAGTTGCCGATGCGGTTTTGCCCGAAGACAATACGGAAGAGACCGTGAGGGAATTCGAAGAGGCCTGTGCGGTTGCCAATTCAGCCGGGTCGCATGCGCAAAAGTGAGTGAGCGCCACTAAACTCACGCGTTGCTGGCGTTGCCCAGGCTTGCGGCATGGTTGGCGCGTCGCATCCTGAGCGGGCTAGCGCCGTATTCGCGTCTATAGGCGCGCGAAAAGGCGGAGAGACTGTCGAAGCCGCAGCGTAGCGCGATATCGCGCATCGGAATTCCGGAGTCCCGCACCAGCCGGTGGGCGACCTGCAATCTCAAGCGCAGGTAATAGGCCCCCGGGCTGATCGAAAGGCCGCGGGCGAAGAGTTGCTCGAGCTTGCGTTGCGAGACGGCGAGCCGCCGCGCCAGGGCCGCAATCGTCACAGGCCGCTCGATCGTGCGCTCCATCAGCCTGATCGCGCCGGCCAGTTCCGGATCCCGCACCTCGAGGCGCCCGAGCGAAACGAAAGGCTGCACATCGGTGGGGCTGTGCATCTGGTCGTAGACGAAAATGCTCGCGACATCGAGCGCCAGAGCCGGGCCCAGCCGCTCGGTGATCAGATGCAGCATCATGTCGAAGGTGGGCGACGCCCCGCCCGATGTCCAATATTTGCCATCAGTGACGAAGCGGTCCCCGATGACGGTCAGCGCCGGGAAGGCTTGGCCGAAATCCTCGAGCTCTTCCCAATGAGCCGTCGCCTTGCGGCCGTTCAGCAATCCGGAACGACCGAGCAGCCAGCAGCCGGACTCGATCCCGGCCACGACATCGAAATGGCGGGCGCATTCCTGCAAGGTCGCGAAAAAGCGCCTGCCGGCATGTCGCTCAAGATTGAAACCGCCGATGACCAGGAGAACGTCGCCTGCGAGCGGCAAGGAGAACCGGCCGTCCACGGCGATGGGGATGCCGCAAGTGAGCATCACCGCCTGCCCCTCCCCCGACAGGAGCCTCCAGCGGAAGACCTGCCGGCCGGCAGCGCGATTGGCAGCCCGCATCGGATCGAGCACCGAGGCAAGCGACATGATCGAGGATTCGGGCAGAACGACCACCGCGACTTCGATCGGAGCAACTCTTTCTACATTTGCCGGCATGCGCAGAACGTCAAAAATCTTTCGAAGTTTGTCAACTTGGAAAGCGTCCTTCGGGCATTATCGAGTGGCAATCGATCTCCCTCGGCAAGGCATCTGCCGCACGCCGAGAGACGTTCCCCTTTCCGCAATTTCGGGACGGGCCGGCCGGAAAAACCTTCCGCCGGCCTGCTTTTTTTGTGGTTCCCCTTTTTCTTTCTTGCCTGTAAGAGCAAGTGATTCGCAAAAGCGAGAATTTCGGGCAGACTCCCCCTGCTCGCATGTCTCCTTAAATCGACCTCGATTTACGGAGGAGGACAAGCAGTTACTCGAAGTGCTGCAGCCACCTTTGCGCGTCTGATAAGACGCGCGGCGCTGTAGAACAGTTGTTACCCTGCGGATCGACAACAGGAGGCATCTGTGATGATCAGAAACGTGCTTGTTGCTATTTTCGGCGCCTCGATGCTCGTAGGAACGTCTTATGCTGCGGACATCAGCGAAGCGCCGGAGCCCGCTCCGACGGCCGTCGAAACCGTGCCCACATTCGTATGGACGGGGGGCTATGTCGGCCTCCAGGGCGGAGGCGGATGGTTGAACAGCGATCTCAGCGTTCCCGGCGACAGCACCTCGGAAAGCCTCAATGGCGGCATTTTCGGTGCCTTTGCGGGCTACAATCATCAGATCGGCGATTGGGTCGTCGGGATCGAGGGGGACGTCAGTTACAATTGGAACGACGAAACCTTCACGCTCTTCGGCGCGGATACGGAAGCGGGCACAGATGTATCCGGATCGGTGCGCGGGCGCATCGGCTATAGCCTCACCGAAAGGGCGCTGCTTTATGGAACCGCCGGTTGGGCCGTGACGCGCGGCTTCGTCGACGTTGAAGGCTTGCCCAAGGAGAAGGAAACCTTCAACGGCTGGACCATCGGGGCGGGCGTCGATTACGCCTTCACCGACAGCATGTTCGGCCGCGCCGAGTATCGTTACAATGATTATGGCGACAAGGATGTCGGCGGCGTCAACGTCGATCTCGACCAACACCAGTTCACGATCGGCGTCGGCGTGAAGTTCTGATTGCTTTCAGTTGCACTCGATCGACGACCCCGGCCAGCGCCGGGGTTTTTTCTGCGGCCGCTAGCGGGCAGAATGGCAGGAAATTTTCACCACGGCCGCCGGAGGGGGATCAAGGATGGGAAAATTTCTGGAGTTTCTCGGTGGCGCGATCACGATCGGCACGCTTCTCCTCGTCCTGATGACATTGGTACCGGCGCGCGATGTCGACAGCCTGCTTGCGATCCTGCCCTGGGCGTTTCCGGCGATCGCCAGCGGCCTGCTTCTGGTCGCCTTCGGCGCGATGCTCGATCAACTGGCTTTAATCCGTACCGCCGCCGAGAGACAGACCGAGATATTCGAGCAATTACTGGAGCGGCGGTCGCCGCCGAAGAAGGAATGATGATCGACGCGGGATGCAAAGAGCAATCAAGGCGAGCGAGCCATCGCACCGGAGCTATCCTCGGGATCCCTGCTTTCCTGATAGGAAAGCAGGACGTAAATGAAGATGAGCACGCCGGCGATTTCGAGGCCTTCCTCGAGATTCGTCAGCATCCGATAACGAATGGTCTGCATGCCCTCCAACTCCGCGACACTGCCGCCAATCATCTCGACCCCGACGGCGCCGCCAAGAAAAGCTACCGCGGATAGCACCAGGAGCAGCGCAAGTCGCGGAGGAAACGACCGGATAAACGGGACAAAGGCAGCAAGCCCAAGCAGACTGAGAACACCGGCTGGCGCGGCCCAGGCGAAATAGAGCAAACCGGTATTGTCGATCCTCGACGCCAGTGCACTACTTATCTTCTCGTGAATTCCCGCGAACTCATCGAATGATACCAGCAAAAAAAGGGCGCTAAGAAAGTACCAGTGCCACTTGAACCGGCTGCGGCGCGTGCTCGCCGCGGCGGCGATCCCGAACAGCAGCCAGGCCGCGGCAAATGTCGTTACAACCGAAAGCCAGGTGAACGCGCTGACCTCGGAATCGACGTCGAGCAGCCATATCTTGTCGGACGAAGCCGCGCTTGTGCCTGAAAGCAAGATCAGGTCCTGGGCGAGACTGCCGAAGAGAAGCAGGGCTGCGACGACGCAGGACAACAAAAATATTCGATGGCGCAGGAGAGCTATGGACCGGATGTGCATGGGGCACCGGATTTTCGTCGATTGTCGCAAAACTATCACGAATCCGTCACATTACCATCGGGCCAGTCGATCACGGACACTATCGGCACGAGAAATATCGGGCCGGAATCTTCCACTATAAACAACCACTTGTTGTATTCTTTAAATGCGTTTTAGCGCCTTTGATTCATGACCACACTTTAGGTGAATCCCTTCCTACTTTGAGGTATCTAGACGTGGCCGAGACTCCTGGTGGAGAAGCGATCCATGGGTATCTACAGTCACCTCATCCTGCCCAGGCTCTGCGATCGGTCGATGCGCAACGAACGCCTGCACCCCTATCGCGAGCGCGTGATCGGCGCTGCAGAAGGCCGCGTACTTGAGATCGGCTGTGGTTCGGGCCTGAACCTGCCGTTCTACCATCCAAGAGTGCGAGAAATTCTGGCACTCGAGCCCGACCCAAACCTGCTTGCGATGGCCCGTCGTGTTGAAAATTCCGGGATACACGTAAACTTCATCGAAGCGTCCGCGGAAGCCATCCCGCTCGACGACCGCAGTGTGGATGCGGTCGTAACGACCTGGACATTGTGCACGATTCCAGGATCGGCCGTTGCGCTCTCGGAAATGCACCGAGTCCTGAAACCGAATGGGCGGCTCTTGTTTGTCGAACACGGCCTGTCGCCCGACCGAGGTGTACGGTGGTGGCAGGACAGTCTTACGCCCATCTGGCGGCGCATCAGCGGCGGCTGCCACCTCAACCGCCCGATACGGTCGATGATAGAGGATGCGGGCTTTGGCATCGATCACATTGAGACCGGGTATATGCGGGGACCGAAGCCGATGACGTTCATGTATGAGGGCAGCGCCCACCCGAAATGAGTGGACTGATGTGGGTCGGCATTGCTGACCCACTCCCGGGAGGTACTCACGCTCGCGAATTGCGGGAACTTGCGTGCCTCAGAAAGGGATAACTGGGAGCGGGGGTATTTTTCGGCGATGTTCCTGTGAAATCAACAGGTTAGTTGGCGACCCCTGCAGGACTCGAACCTGCGACAACCTGCTTAGAAGGCAGGTGCTCTATCCAGCTGAGCTAAGGGGCCCCGTTGGGCAAACGCCCATGCGAAGCGGCTCCGGACCTCAATGGGTCCAGGGCTGCATCCGGTTGAAACGGAAATTGTCCGAATAGGACACGTTCTTGCGCGTCGCGTCCTTCGGCGCGATCACGCGGTATTCGATGCCGTTGCGCTCGGCGTAGGCGATTGCCTGCTCGGCGGTCTCGAAGGTCAGCCGCAATTGTTGCCGCGTATCGCCGGAGCTGGTGTAGCCCATGATCGGATCAATCGTGCGCGGCTTTTCCGGATCGAACTCCAGCACCCACAGATGCGTCTTGGCCTTGCCTGACTGCATGGCTGTCTTTGCGGGACGATAGATCTTCGCGGACATTGTTTCGAACGGCTCCCTTTTTCCTCGGCCCGACGCATCCGCCCCGATGCGCCAAGTCGCTTGAATGCCTTGGGTTTAACGCGGGACGCTACGCCAGGATCAATGCGAGACCTGGGAACAACCCTGCGAGGCGGGCCTCCGCCTCCATCAGCGTTTCCCTTAGCGCAGAATGAATTAAAACGGAATGACTTCCGAGCGCGAAATACAGCTTTTTCAATTGCGTGGGGACGGCAATGAAGGAAACGAGCGTACCGCGTTCAGATTCGCGGCCCAGGATGCGCGACTATCGGTGAATTGAAGTGGTCGGAGTGGAGAGATTCGAACTCCCGACCCTCTGGTCCCAAACCAGATGCGCTACCAGACTGCGCTACACTCCGCACCAACGATCGGGGAAATACACGCTTCGCCCGGAGGCTGCAACATGAAATTTGCTTGCCCAGGAATGGACGTTACGATCACTGCGCGCCATTGCCCGCCGGAATTCCGGCGCCCGATAGCCGATCGCCCGGCTTGATTCCGAGCCGATTCACGGTACCGGCATTGAGCTCGAGCACGTAGGCCACCGGCTCTTGCGAATCGATGATCGCTTGCGAAAGGGGGACGGCATTCTCGTGGATGGTGCGCACCGTGCCGTCGGCGGAGATGAACAGCATGTCGAGCGGCAGATAGGTGTTCTTCATCCACATCACCACCCGCCGCGTCTGGCCGAAATCGAACAGCATGCCATGATCGGGCGCCATCTCGCGACGATGCATCAATCCCTGCTCGCGCTGCTCCGGCTCGACCGCCAGCTCGACCGTCAGGTCATAGGCTCGCCCCTCGCCGGTCATGAGACGAACGCGATCCCTTGAGAAGGAAAGGTCGGCAGCCGCCGAAGTGATCAGCGACAACAAAAAAAGCGCCGCCACGGCGCTTCTTGCAAGCGTGATGAAAAGCGGCGGCATCAATGCGACCGGGTATTCGGAGTGGGGCCGTCCGGATGGATCTCCGCCGCCATCAATCCTTTCTCGCCGTCACCGAAGCGGCACAGCACTACCTGACCGGGACGCAGTTCCGTCAGTCCGAAACGTCGCAAGGTTTCCATATGCACGAAGATGTCTTCCGTGCCCTCGCCCCGCGTCAGGAAGCCGAAGCCCTTCGTGCGGTTGAACCATTTCACGAGGACCCGCTCCAGCCCGCTCGTCGGCGTCACCTGGACATGCGTGCGCACCGGCGGCAGTTGCGAGGGATGCACGGCCGTCGACTGATCCATGGAAAGAATGCGGAACGCCTGATAACCGCGGTCCCGTTTTTGCACAAGGGCAACGACTCGCGCTCCTTCGAGCACCGTCTGGTAACCGTCGCGCCGAAGGCAGGTCACATGCAGGAGGACATCCTGCATGCCGTTGTCGGGAACGATGAAGCCGAAGCCCTTCGCGACGTCGAACCACTTGATAACGCCCGTGATCTCGATGAGATCGAGAGCGTCATTGGCAAAGTCGTCATTCTCCATGACGCCCTTTGAAGATGTTCTGTCCGCCATTCTCCCAGCCCCTCGTTACGCGCAACTGTGTACTACGGTTAACTGATTCTTATGGACCAGAATAACATCGTCCCGCTGCGCATGCACAAGTCCCTCGACATATTTTGGCCCGGGCCGTTTATGGGGACAGAGCCTTGCCTCTGGCTTGCCGACGCATAAGTATACGCCATCTTCCGCAAAACAGGGACAAGCCAATGCGATATCTGCACACGATGGTTCGCGTAAAAGACCTCGACGACGCTCTCTGCTTCTATTGCACTCTGTTCGGACTCGAGGAGATACGGCGGCACGAGAACGAGAAAGGCCGGTTCACTCTCGTCTTCCTCGCCGCGCCCGGCGATGTTTCCCGCGCGAAAGGTGAAGCCTCCCCCTGCCTCGAACTTACCTATAATTGGGACCCGGAGGACTATACAGGCGGGCGCAACTTCGGTCACCTAGCCTATGAGGTCGATGACATCTACGCCTTCTGCAAGCACCTGATGGATAATGGGGTTACGATCAACCGCCCGCCGCGCGATGGCCACATGGCCTTCGTCCGGTCGCCCGACGGGATCTCGATCGAAATCCTGCAGAAGGGCGGACACCTGCCGGCGCAGGAGCCGTGGGCTTCGATGCCCAATACCGGCAGTTGGTAAGCTTCGCACAATCCCTGCCGCCCATGCTTCCGGCACATCCAAAGCTGCGAAGGCATGGCATTTGTAGATCCAAGCGTCCTTGCATGCAGGACGCTGCACGTCTTCGTCGTGCTTTGCGCAAATCGGCTCCGACATCCGGGGCTGGGATTCTGATGCATGCCCGTGTTCGGAACCACGAGGTTCCGACCAGGGCATGCGCGTAGAGTGAGGACAAGTCGTTGCAGGAAGCGGATTTAAAATGCGCGTTCCTTTCGGTCGGGCGCGCTGCGGCACTATCCCTATCCTTACTCGCGCTTACAAGCTGCGTATCGGCCGTGGCCGAGAATGACTCCGTCGATTCGCGCGAAGCACAGGCAGCGAGTTCGCAGACCCCCATTACCGAGGCGGCCGAAGCCAGTGCCGCCGATCAGGTCGGAGCAGAAGCCGCCGCCCCGCTGCAAGAAGCGGGCGCAACGACGATGCAGTCCGACGCGACAGGCCTCAAGCAGGGGGTTGCGATGCAGGGCACCGTGCTCAGCGCGACGTCGTCCAGCATCTACGGACAATCGCCTCCCCCCACCGCGGTGGCGGCGTCTGACGACGCCGATGCACCGGTGACCGGTGCTCAGCCGCGGCTGAATGCGACGACCAACAGCCTCTTCAGCGGTCAGAACTCGACAGCGCAGCCGGTGATTCCCCCGCAGCAAGGGGCTAGCAACGAAGCTCCGGCGAACGTACCCGCCGTCGCTCAGGGTGCGGCCCACGCCGCGGCTGCGGCCGAGAGCGGCATTCCTTCGGCCGTTCCAGTGCCGGTGAGCGCAAAGGCAGCGCTGGCGGGAGAAAGCCCGCCACCGCTACAACCCGCCTTGGCCGCCGCCGCCCAGGACGGCATATCCGATCCGAACGCGGCTCTGGCCGAGCCTTCCCCCGCAAGTGGGAGAGGCACCGAAGGGCCAGGCAGAAGCTGGACGCTTGCGGGCCTCTTCGCCGCCAAACGCAAGGAAAAGCCACGCCCTGGCGATGCCAGAAATGTCGAGGCAATCGAGAAGCGGACGATTGCGGCCAATGACACGCCGGAGCCTCAGATCGCCTCCCTCGCCTACAGTTCGTTGCCGGGCGTCAAGATGAACCCCATTTACAGTTTGGAGCACGCGGACCATGGAGCGGATGATGTGGTCGACCAATCTGTGCAGGTCGCCAGTCTCTCGGGTCTGGCTCGCCTGGCGCCGAACGGTCTTGTCCTGCAGACCGAGAAGGTGGAGACGGGCTGCTTCAAGCCGCCCCTGCTCGACATGCTGAAAACGGTTGAACGCCATTACGGGCGGAAGATCATCGTCACTTCGGGACTTCGCCCGATCAAGGTGAACAGCGAACGCCAGTCGCTGCACACGCGTTGCGAAGCGGCGGACATCCAGATTCCCGGCGTCAGCAAATGGGAGCTGGCCGACTATCTGCGAAACCTGCCCGGTCGCGGCGGCGTCGGCACCTATTGCCATACGGAATCGGTGCACATCGACATTGGCCCGCAGCGCGATTGGAATTGGCGGTGCCGGCGACACAAGGGCTGAGCGACGGCGCTCGTGACTCGTTCGTCATTTTTCCGATGAGAATTGAAATTTGCCACTTGCGGGAAGCCGAAGCGCTCTCTATAAGCCGCCTCGTCGTACAGCGCCGCGCGTCTCTCAGACACTCAAAGGTCGCTGTAACACCGCACAGCAGGCGCCCATCGTCTAGCGGTCTAGGACGCCGCCCTTTCACGGCGGAAACACGGGTTCGAGTCCCGTTGGGCGTGCCATTCTTGTCTCCCTATATTTGTTGATACTTCAACGAAGCCAGGCAGCACAGACTTGTGCCAGCAAATCACCTCAAACTTTACTCTCAGATTTCGGCAGGAAAATCGAACTTATTTGCTTTTCTAGCTTGCGAGAAACCAAGTGCCTCTCTATAAGCCACTTGTCTTGGGCGCCCATCGTCTAGCGGTCTAGGACGCCGCCCTTTCACGGCGGAAACACGGGTTCGAGTCCCGTTGGGCGTGCCATTCTCTCCTTCCATATTCGCCGTCTTTCCATTATGGTGTCGGCGTTCGGCTGCTGGGCCGAATTTGATCGCGCCCATCGTCTAGCGGTCAGGACGCCGCCCTCTCACGGCGGTAACACGGGTTCGAGTCCCGTTGGGCGTACCAAGTCTCCCCCGACACGGCGATGCGGCGCCGAGCGATTCTCCAGCCGCAGGTTTCCGGTGAAATCCACCAAAAAAGTGAGGCAGAGCGCCTCGTGATGACTTGCGGGAATCCTAAGGCCTCTCTATAAGCCACCCTGTCTTGGGCGCCCATCGTCTAGCGGTCTAGGACGCCGCCCTTTCACGGCGGAAACACGGGTTCGAGTCCCGTTGGGCGTGCCACTTCTCTTCTCGTGATCCTTTAACAAGTCGCGGCAAATCGCTAGTCAGCATCAGTTGATTCGATGCTGACTCAAATGACCTTGGCCGCATCCGTCACCCGCAGCTGAACGCGCCGGGTTCCCTGCCAAAGGTCCGTGGAGACGCAGCCCGCGACGTGAACCGTCGCCCCGCGATTGCCGAGCAGGAAGCTGCCAAGCGGGGTTTCCGTTGCGCGGAAGGCAATACCCTCGATGCGGCTGCCGTCCTGCCCCTCCAGGGTTACCTTGACATGATTGGCGCCGACCTGGCGGCTGTCTCGCAGCCGGTGCTGCGGAAAGGCAAAGACGGGCTGCGGGTGACCTGAGCCGTAGGGGCCGGCCTGATCGAGCAGGTCGACGAGTTCGAGCGTCGCGCCGGCGGCCGCGAGCGCACCATCGACTTTGAGCGCCTGGACGGCGACCAGGTCCCGCACCGTGCCCTCGGCATGTTCCTCGAAGAATTGCCGGAGCTTCCCGAGCTTGCCGCGCTCGACTGTCAATCCCGCGGCCATCGCGTGGCCGCCACCCTTGGCCAGGAGACCGTTCTCGACTGCAGCTCGCACCAGTCGACCCATGTCGAAGCCGTTGATTGACCGACCGGAGCCGGTTCCGCGGCCGGAGGGATCGAATGCGATGGCGAAGGCCGGCCGGCGGAACTTCTCCTTCATGCGTGCCGCGATGAGGCCGACAATGCCGGGGTGCCAATTCTCCCTGGCGGTGACGATCACCGACGCGTTCTCGCCGGTTCCGTACTCCGCCAGCACCTCTGCTTCCGCTTCGGCGAGCATTGTCGACTCCATCGCCTGGCGTTCGCGGTTGAGTTCGTCGAGCTGGCTCGCAATGATTTCCGCGGCAGCGGCATCGTCGAGCGTCAGCAGACGGCTGCCGAGCGCTGCGTCACCGATTCGCCCGCCGGCGTTGATCCGCGGTCCGATCAGGAAACCCAGATGATAGGGCGTGACCGGTCCGCCAATCGCGGCCTTGCGCAGAAGAGCGGCAAGGCCCGGATTGCTCATGTGCCGTGCCGCGATCAGCCCCTTGACCACATAGGCGCGGTTCAAACCCTTGAGCGGCACCACGTCACAGACGGTCGCAAGCGCAACCAGATCGAGTTGCGCCAAGAGGTCGAATGTGCCGGCGCGAGCGTGCCCCTGCAAACGAAGCACCCGCAGCGTATTGACAAGCACCAGATAGACGACGCCGGCCGCCGAGAGATGCCCCTGTCCCGACAGATCGTCTTCCCGATTGGGATTGACCAGAGCATGGCAGGGGGGAAGCGCCGTTCCGACCTGATGGTGATCGATGACGACGACATCCACGCCACGCTCGAGCGCGACTGCGAGCGACTCATGACTCGTCGAACCGCAGTCGACCGTGACGATCAGGCCGGCGCCATTGCCGATCAGTTGCTCTATTGCCTGGGGGTTGGGACCGTAGCCTTCGAAGATGCGGTCGGGAATATAGATCTCGGCCTCTACGCCAAAATGGCGCAGGAAACGCAGCATCAGCGCCGAGGAAGCCGCGCCGTCCACATCATAGTCACCGAAGATCGCCACTTTCTCGCCGCGTCGAATGGCATGCGCCAGCCGCTCCGCCGCCTTGCGGCAATCGGTGAGCGTGTCCGGATCCGGCATCAGCCCGCGAAGCGTCGGGTCGAGAAAGGCGGCAGCCTCGTCGAGACCGACGCCGCGGCCGGCGAGCACCCTGGCGATGAGTTCGGAATGGCCATGCACCTGACTGATTGCCAGGGCGCGGTTCTGGCCGGCCTGGTCGAGGCGCGACACCCAACGCTGACCGCTGACCGAGCGCTCGACGCCGAGAAACGCCCGCTGGATCGGATCCACCAATAGGTCCATCTTGTCCACCCGCCGAATTTCCCCCCGTTCTTAACGAAGATTTCGACAGGGAAAAACCGGCCGGATAGCGGCTGCGCCCGGCCCTGCACGTCATTCAGCCGTTTCTCAACAGTTTTAATGCAAAGACGGGATCACCAGTCCTTCGGCCGCTCGATGCGGATCACCTGCGGCTCGCCGACGAGATAGCCCTCGCCCTTGATCGAGACGATCGCCTTGCGCACGGAGGCTTCGAAGGTCGCGTGCGTCACGAGGATGATCGTCTTCGGCTCGGCGGGATCCATGTAATGCTTGGCGTGCTGCATGATCGATTCCAGCGAGATGTCGTTCTCGGCCATGTGCCGCGCGATATTGGCGAAGACGCCGGTCCGGTCGACCACTTTCAACCGGATGAAATATCCGCCCTCGTGGCTCTGCATCCGGGCGCGCTTGTAAGGGAGCAGCGCCGTTACGGGGCGGCCGAAGGCCGGCACATGCTGCGCTCCAGGCCGGCTCTTCGCGATGTCCGCAATGTCGCCCAGCACGGCCGATGCGGTTGCCTTGCCGCCGGCGCCGGGACCGACCATCAGCAGTTCGCCGAGAATGTCGGATTCGATCGCGACGGCATTCGTCACGCCATCGACCTGGGCAATGACGGAATCATAGGGCACCATTGTCGGGTGGACACGCTGCTCGATGCCGGTTTCGGTGCGCTGGGCAACGCCGAGCAACTTGATGCGGTAGCCAAGGTCGGCGGCCGCCTGGATGTCCTCGATCGAGATATTGGTGATGCCCTCGAGATAGATATCGTCGGCGGCGATCGCGGTGCCGAAGGCAAGGCTCGTCAGGATCGACAGCTTATGCGCGGTATCGTTGCCTTCGATATCGAAGGCAGGGTCAGCCTCCGCATAACCCAGGCGCTGCGCTTCCTTCAGGCAGGTCTCGAAGGAGAGCCCCTCCTTCTCCATCTGCGTCAGGATGTAGTTGCAGGTCCCGTTCATGATCCCGTAGACGCGTGAGATCGTGTTGCCCGTCATCGACTCGCGCAGTGCCTTGATGACCGGAATACCGCCGGCAACCGCCGCTTCGTAGTTGAGCAGCGCCCCCCGCTCCTCTGCAATCGCTGCAAGCTCGACGCCGTGCGCGGCAAGAAGGGCCTTGTTCGCCGTGACGACGTGGATGCCGCGTTGAAGCGCGGCCTTCACCGCCGAATAGGCCGGGTCTCCGGCGCCACCCATCAGCTCGACGAACACGTCGATTTCGGCTTCGGAGGCCAACGCAACCGGGTCTTCGAACCAGTCGGCCGCCGAGAGATCCACGCCGCGGTCCTTGTTGCGGTCTCTCGCCGCCACGGCAGCAATTTCGATCGCCCTTCCGCACGTGGTTGCCAGCATCTCATGACGTTCCTGGACAATCCGCACGAGCGAAGCACCAACCGTGCCCAATCCCGCAATGCCGATTTTGAGGGCATCTGCCATAGCAAGTTCCTAACATGTGAGATGCGCCCCGCCGGTGCGGCGGGGCCAGTTCCGAGAAAAGCCGCTCTGTTCTGTTAGCGATGCGCGTTGAGCGAAACGACGTTGTGCAACGTGTCGTCCGCCGTAGACAGGAAACGCTTGATGTTGCGGGCTGCCTGACGGATGCGGTGCTCGTTTTCAACGAGGGCAAGCCGGACATAGTCGTCGCCCTGCTCGCCGAAGCCAACGCCGGGTGCGACGGCGACGTCCGCCTTCTCGACCAGCAGCTTGGAGAACTCGAGCGATCCGAGGTGGCGGAATTTTTCCGGGATCTTCGCCCACGCGAACATTGTCGCCGGCGGCGGCGGCACTTCGAACCCGGCCTTGCCGAAGCTCTCGACCATCACGTCGCGGCGGCGCTTATAGATATTCCGCACCTCGGCGATGTCGCTGCCGTCACCGTTGAGCGCCTGGGTTGCCGCGACCTGGATCGGCGTGAAGGCGCCATAGTCGAGATAGGACTTCACCCGCGTCAAAGCCGCGATCAGGCGCTCGTTGCCGACAGCAAAACCCATCCGCCAACCGGGCATGGAGAAGGTCTTCGACATCGAGGTGAACTCGACCGCTACGTCGATCGCACCCGGCACCTGCAGAACCGAGGGCGGCGGATCGTCATTGAAGTAGATTTCCGAATAGGCGAGATCGGAAAGCACGATGATGTCGTGCTTCTTCGCAAAGGCGACGACCTCCTTGTAGAAATCGAGAGTAGCCACCTGTGCCGTCGGATTGGACGGGTAGTTGAGGATCAGCGCCAGGGGCTTCGGGATCGAATGCCTGACGGCCCGCTCCAGCGGCGGGAAGAAGGTGTCGTCCGGCTCGACCGGGATCGAACGGATGACGCCACCCGCCATCAGGAACCCGAAGGCGTGTATCGGATAGGTGGGATTAGGGCAAAGGACGACGTCACCCGGCGCGGTGATCGCCTGCGCCATATTGGCAAAGCCTTCCTTCGAGCCGAGCGTGGCGACCACCTGTGTCTCGGGGTTCAGCTTGACGCCGAAGCGGCGGGCGTAATAGGCGGCCTGGGCGCGGCGCAAACCCGGAATCCCCTTCGACGACGAATAGCGGTGGGTGCGCGGGTCCTGCACGACCTCGCAAAGCTTGTCGACGATCGACTGTGGAGTCGGAAGGTCCGGATTGCCCATGCCGAGGTCGATGATATCGGCCCCGGCGGCTCGCGCGCTTGCTTTCAAACGGTTGACCTGTTCGAAAACATAGGGCGGCAGGCGCCGGACTTTGTGAAACTCTTCCATCTCCAGACCTCGTTTGGCACGCGCTTTTGCAAGCCTATGCGGCTATCCGTGAACATGCGCGGGGTGAACGGCCGATCTATCGGCCAATTCACGCTTTGCGGCCAAATCGCCAGAAAGGCAAGCGCTAATTCTCGATCTGTTTCAGCGTGTCGGCGCCGTGCCGCTCGGCCAGCATCTGCAACTCCTTGAGACGCCGCTGATACTCTGCCTCGGAGATCGCGCCGGACCTGCGCTCAGCTGCAAGTGCCGTCAACCGCTCCTCTTGATTCACGGCTTCCTCATCCGTCATCTGCTGGGTAGCCGCGACTCTTTGCCCGTAGACCGAGGGATAGGTCTGGAGCTCGGCCGTCGAACTGCATCCGGCAAGCATGCCTGCGACGATCAGTCCGGAAACAAAAGATGGCAAAAGCGGTTTTCCGAAGGCAAACATGCTTGCGATGAGTCCCTGTTTTGCGGCGCGACGATGCGCTAGCCCTTGTAATCATTTTCGGGCAGAATGTAAAAATACAAAACAAACAAGAAGCTGTGGAGGACACCGGGTGAGCGCAGACAAGGCCGAGGACACCACGCGCAAGACCGGCTTTGCCGGCTTCGACCCGAAATCGGTCGAACCCTATATCGTCAAGGACCCCGAAAGTCTGGCCATCAACCTGGCCCGCGCAGCCGAACATATGGGCAAGGCGGCATCCGCCTGGCTGGCGCCGCGCGAAACCGGCGAGGCGAGCGATAACTACGCCGAGCCCGTCTCCGACATCGTGAAGACGCTGTCGAAAGTCTCCGAGTACTGGCTTTCCGATCCGCGCCGGACGCTCGAGGCGCAGACCAACCTGATGGGTAGCTTCTTCGGCATCTGGTCGCGAACGATCCAGCGGATGGCCGGCGATAACGTCGCCGAACCGGCGGTAATCCAACGGGAAGACAAGCGCTTCGCCGACGAGGACTGGGTGAAGAATCCGTTCTTCGACTTCGTACGCCAAGCCTATTTCGTCACATCCGACTGGGCGGAGCGCATGGTCGAGAGCGCGGAAGGCCTCGACGAGCACACCCGGCACAAGGCGGCTTTCTATATTCGCCAGATATCGAGCGCTCTTTCGCCGAGCAATTTCATTGCCACAAACCCGCAGCTCTATCGCGAGACCGTCGCCTCCAGCGGCGCCAACCTCGTGAAGGGCATGCAGATGCTTGCCGAAGACATTGCCGCCGGGCGCGGCGAACTTCGGCTGAGGCAGACGGATACGAGCAAGTTCGCGATCGGCGAGAACATCGCGATCACGCCGGGCAAGGTTATTGCACAAAGCGATGTCTGCCAGGTTATCCAGTACGAAGCGAGCACCAAAGACGTACTGAAGCGGCCGCTGCTCATTTGCCCGCCCTGGATCAACAAGTTCTACGTGCTCGACCTCAACCCCCAAAAATCCTTCATCCAGTGGGCGGTTGAGCAAGGCCACACGGTCTTCGTCATTTCCTGGGTCAATCCCGACGAACGGCACGCCGGCAAGGATTGGGAGGCCTATGCGCGAGAAGGCATCGGCTTTGCGCTCGACAGCATCGAGCAAGCGACCGGCGAGCGCGAGGTCAATGCCATCGGCTATTGTGTCGGCGGCACCTTGCTCGCGGCAACGCTCGCGCTCCACGCGGCCGAGGGCGACGAGCGCATCCGCTCGGCAACGCTATTCACGACGCAGGTTGATTTCACCTATGCCGGCGACCTCAAGGTCTTTGCCGACGAGGATCAAATACGCCAGGTCGAAGCGAGAATGCGCACGACTGGCTATCTCGAAGGTTCGAAGATGGCTTCGGCCTTCAACATGCTGCGGGCTTCGGAACTCATCTGGCCCTATTTCGTCAACAACTACCTGAAGGGCCAGGAGCCTATGCCCTTCGACCTGCTCTATTGGAATTCCGATTCGACACGGATGCCGGCCGCCAACCATTCCTTCTACCTTCGCAATTGCTACCTGGAGAACAGGCTTTCGAAGGGCGAAATGGTGCTTGCCGGCCGGCAGATTTCGCTCGGTGACGTCAAGATCCCGATCTACAATCTCGCGACCAGGGAAGACCATATCGCGCCGGCGAAATCGGTTTACCTCGGCGGCCAGTTTTTCGGAGGCAAGGTGACGTTCGTCCTGTCCGGCTCGGGCCATATCGCCGGCGTCGTCAATCCTCCGGACAGGAGCAAATACCAGTTCTGGACCGGAGGACCGCCGAAGGGCGAACTCGAAGACTGGATGGAGAAGGCAAAGGAAACGCCGGGGTCGTGGTGGCCGCATTGGCAGGGCTGGATCGAAAAGCTCGACAAGCGCCGGGTGCCCGCCCGCAAGGTCGGGGGGCCGCTGAAGCCGCTTGAGGACGCGCCGGGCTCCTATGTGCGAGTTCGCGCCTGATCGGCTAGACGGGTGTCGCCCTTGCACTTTTCCCGCCCGCTCGTTCCTGCAACGCTTCTGCAGCGTTACAAACGCTTTCTGTTCGATGCCGTCCTTTCCGACGGCACCGCCATCACCGGGTCGTGCCCGAATACCGGCTCCATGCGCGGACTGACCGCCCCCGGGTCGGCAATCTGGCTTTCGGAGCACGACACGCCGACGCGCAAATACCGTCATATGCTCGAGATCGTGGAGGCGAACGGAACGCTCGTCGGCATCAATACGGGACTGCCGAATCGTATTGCCGAAGAGGCGATCGCCCTCGGCATGGTCAGCGATCTCCACACCTATGAAACACTCCACCGCGAACAGCGATACGGGCGCAACTCCCGCATCGACATCCTTCTCAGCGACCCGGCCAAGGGGCTCGCCTATGTGGAGGTGAAGAACGTCCATTTCAGTCGTATCGACGGCCTGGCGGAATTTCCGGACAGCCCGACGGCACGCGGCGCGAAACATCTCGACGAGCTTGGAGACATGGTCGAGGCGGGGCACCGGGCGATCATGCTCTATCTGGTTCAAAGAAACGACTGCGACGCGTTGCGGATATGCCGGGAGCTCGATCCGGTCTATGCTCGGGCCTTCGAGCGGGCGGCGGCGCGCGGCGTCGAGGCCTATGCGGTCAGATGCGCAATATCGCCGTCTGAGATCGTGCCCGCGGGTGCGATGACAGTGGACGAAGCAGTCCTCGCTGTTTTATGAAAGCTGCCTGAACAACGAAAGTCTGGGAATGGTCACTTATATCGAAGCCGGCGCGGCCCCCTACAAGAACACCGGCGCTATCCGACTTTATGGACCGGAGGGTTTCGAAGGCATGCGCAAGGCCTGTCGGGTGACGGCGCAGTGCTTGGACGAACTCGTGTCGCGTGTCCGGCCCGGTGTGACGACGGAGGAGATCGACCGCTTCGTCTTCGAGTTCGGCATGGACAGCGGCGCACTCCCTGCGACCCTGAACTATCGCGGTTATACCAAGTCCTCCTGTACCTCGATCAACCACGTCGTCTGCCACGGTATTCCGAACGACAAGCCGTTGCGCGAGGGGGACATCGTCAACATCGACGTGACCTATGTCGTCGATGGCTGGCATGGCGATTCCAGTCGCATGTATCCGGTCGGCGAGATCAAGCGTGCCGCCGAACGGCTGCTGGAGGTCACGCACGAGTGCCTGATGCGCGGGATCGCGGCCGTACGTCCCGGCGCCCGCACCGGCGCGATCGGCGAAGCGATCCAGGCCTATGCAGAATCGGAGCGCTGTTCGGTCGTGCGCGATTTCTGCGGCCATGGCGTCGGGCGGCTGTTCCACGATGCCCCGAACATCCTTCATTACGGCAGCGCCAATGAGGGGCCGGAGTTGAAGGAAGGCATGATCTTCACGATTGAGCCGATGATCAATCTCGGCCGTCCGCATGTGAAGGTGCTTTCGGACGGCTGGACCGCCGTCACCCGCGACCGTTCGCTGTCGGCGCAGTACGAGCATACGGTCGGCGTCACCGCCGATGGCTGCGAGATCTTCACACTCTCGCCCGCCGGCCTGTTCAAGCCCGGCCTTCACGCCCTGGGCAACGCGTGACGAAGTCCCCGCCCTCGCCCGAACCCGATGAATTCGAGCCTGCGGACGAGCGGCAGTCCTTTGCGCAGCAGAAGACGCGGAAACTTGCGCCGACGCTCGGCCAAGCGGCCGAGGCCCATCATCATGGCCATCGCGACCGGCTGCGGACGCGCTTTCGCGAGCAGGGAGATGCCGCCCTCGCAGACTACGAAGTCCTTGAGCTCATCCTTTTTCGCCTGATTCCTCGCCGCGACACGAAACCGATCGCCAAGGCCCTCCTCGCCCGCTTCGGTACGCTCGCCGGCGTCTTCGGCGCACCGCAGCACCTGCTGCAGGAGGTCAAGGGCGTCGGCGAAACCGTTGCACTCGATCTGAAGCTCATCGCGACTGCCGCACAGCGGATGTTGAAGAGCGAGCTGCGCAACAAGCAGGTACTGTCCTCCTGGAGCGCCGTCGTCGACTACTGCCACGCCGCCATGGCGCACGAAACGCAGGAACAGTTCCGCATCCTCTTCCTCGACAAGCGTAATGCGCTCATTGCCGATGAGGTGCAGCAGCGCGGGACGATCGACCACACACCCGTCTATCCGCGAGAGGTAGTCAAGCGGGCTCTGGAGCTTTCCGCGACGGCCCTCATTCTCGTGCACAACCATCCTTCCGGCGATCCGACGCCGTCGCGTGCGGATATCGAGATGACGAAGCTGATTGCCGACGCCGCCAAGCCGCTCGGCATCACCGTCCACGACCACCTCATCATCGGCAAGGATGGGCATGTCAGCATGAAGGGGCTGCGGCTCTTTTGAGGCGCCCCTCGCTCAAAGCCAGCGCGCACGCCGGAAGAACCGATAGAGCGTGACGCACAGCGCAATGATTATCGCCAGGACGACGAAATAACCGTAGCGAAATCTCAGCTCCGGCATTTGGTCGAAATTCATGCCGTAAATCCCGGCAATCGCCGTCGGAACAGCAAGAATCGCGGCCCAGGAAGCGAGCTTGCGTGATATCTCCGTCTGCTCCGACTGGCCGATCATGAGGCTCGCCTCGAAGGTGAAGGCGAGCACCTCGCGAAGCGCGTCGATGTCCTCCTGAACCCTGCGAACGTGGTCGGTGACATCACGGAAGAGCGGCTGCATCGCCACCTCCATGCCCGGTAGTTCCAGATGCTCATGCCGGCGACAGACGTCCACCAGCGGAACGACTGCATTGCGCAGGCGAAGCAGGTTCCGCCGCAACATGTAAAGGTGCTCGATGTCGGCTTTGGCCAACCGGTCGCGCAGCAGTCGGTCTTCCAAAGATTCCACCTCGCCATGGATCGCCTCGACCACCGGCATATAGTTGTCGACGATGAAGTCGAGTATCGAATAGAGGATGTAATGCTCGCCATGCGCGAGAGCCGCGGGCGAGGCTTCGCAGCGCTGTCTCACCGCCATGTATGAGGTCGAGGGGCCATGGCGGACGGAGACGACGTAGCCGCGTCCGACGAAAAGGTGGGTTTCGCCGAATGCGATCTCCTCGCCCGTCATGTGCGCCGTGCGGGCCACGACGAAGATCGCTTCACCATAGATCTCGAGCTTCGGGCGCTGATGAGCTTTGCCGGCGTCTTCAATGGCGAGATCGTTCAGGTCGAATTCCAATTGGACCTGCCGCAGAAGTTCCTGGTCTGGCTCATGCAGGCCGATCCATATCACCACCCCGTCGCGATTGCGCCACTCGCCAGCCTCTTCGATCCGGATGTCGCGGAGCCGGCGTCCGTGTTGATAGACGGCTGCCGCGACGACACCCGGCCGATACCCCGGCGCACCCGGCTGCTGACCGACAGCGGCAGGGCTTCGCTCCGCCCCAGCGTCGCGACCGTTCGTCCGCTCAAGCGCCATGTCTTCAGTCCTCCCGCCTCAGCCAGTCGCAGCATAGCGGCAATTCGAATCGGACGCATCCAGAACAGACGATTGCGGCATTGCACATCAGCGAAACGCCGATTGACGCTATAGCTGTGGCTGCGTGATGTATGCTGCATCGCACAAGCGATTCTCGCGTGCCCTACAGCGCCGCGCGTCTTGTCAAACGCGCAAAGGTCGCCGTAGCACTTTGAATGGCTGCATGTGTGCGGCTTCAGGTGATGCCCCTGATTGCAAGATGCTCTAGGGAAAGCGTTCATGACCCAATTCGATCTCATCGTCGTCGGCAGCGGACCCGCCGGTCGTCGTGGCGCCATTCAGGCAGCCAAGCTCGGCAAGAAGGTGCTCGTGATCGAGCAAGGCAAGCGCGTCGGCGGCGTCTCCGTCCATACCGGGACGATCCCCTCCAAGACATTGCGCGAAACTGCGCTCAATCTCTCCGGCTGGCGCGAGCGCGGCTTTTACGGCCGATCCTATCGGGTAAAGCAGGAGATCAGCGCCGAGGATTTGCGCCGCCGCCTGATTATCACGCTCAATCACGAGGTCGAGGTGCTGGAGCACCAGTTTGCCCGCAATCGCGTCCAGCACATTCGCGGACGGGCGAGTTTCGTCGCCCCGACAACTCTTGAGATCACCAAGGACGATGGGGAAAGCATCCTCGTCACCGGTACCAAAATCCTACTCGCCGTCGGCACGAAGCCCTTCCGTCCCGACTACATGCCATTCGACGGCAAGACTGTGGTGGACAGCGACGAACTGCTCGAGATCCCGGAATTGCCGCGATCGCTCGTTGTGATAGGCGCAGGGGTCATCGGCATCGAATACGCCACCATTTTCAGCTCCCTCGACACGCAGGTGACCGTGATCGACCCCAAGAGCACGATGCTCGATTTCATCGACAAGGAGATCGTCGAGGATTTCACTTACCAGCTTCGAGATCGCAGCATGAAACTCTGTCTCGGCCAGAAGGCCGACAAGGTCGAGCGACTCGAGGACGGCAAGGTTCTGCTTACGCTTGACAACGGCCGAAAGATTACGGCGGACATGCTTCTGTTTGCCGCCGGGCGCATGGGCGCAACCGAGGCACTCAATCTTCCCGCCGCCGGCCTCGTGGCCGACAGCCGGGGGCGCTTGAAGGTCAATCCGGAAACCTTCGAAACCGAGGTGCCGAATATCTATGCCGCCGGCGATGTTGTCGGCTTTCCGAGCCTCGCCTCGACGTCGATGGAACAGGGGCGCGTTGCCGCACGCGTCGCCGTCGGTGCGATTGCGAAGGAACCGCAGAAATACTTTCCCTATGGGATCTATGCAGTGCCGGAAATTTCCACCTGCGGGCTTTCCGAAGAAGAGGTCAAGGAGCGAGGCATCCCCTATGAATGCGGTATCGCCCGGTTCCGCGAGACCTCTCGCGGACACATCATGGGGCTGGATGCCGGCATGCTGAAGATGATCTTTTCGCTGAAAACGCGACGGCTGCTCGGCGTCCATATCATCGGCGAAGGCGCGACCGAACTCGTGCATATCGGCCAGGCGGTGCTCAATCTGAAAGGGACCGTCGAATATTTCGTCGAGAACACCTTCAACTACCCGACGCTCGCCGAGGCCTACAAGATTGCCGGGCTCGACGCCTGGAACCGGATGGGCGAGATCAAGGCCGTTTAGAGCCTTTCCGGGTTAAATGAAAACATTCTGCCGGAGCAGGTTTTCGTCAGGGCAGAGGCGACTGCCGAAGGTCGTACCCAGAGGCATGACCGAGGCGATCGCCTCTGATCCCGGCGGAAAGATGCCCGGCCCTTCGGGTGCTCTGGGTACGCGGTAAGCCCGCAACGAAAAGGCCGCCCGGAGGCGGCCTTCGCATCGGTTCCAGAGGGGCCGATTACTCGGCGGTTTCGTCTGCGGCCGGCTTCTTCTTGGCCGGAGCCTTCTTCTTCGGTGCGGCTGCTTCTTCGCCTTCTCCGGCCTCCGACTTGGCGGCTGCCTTCTTCTTGGAAGCGGCCTTCTTCGCGGCGGGTTTATCCTCCGCCTCGTCCTCTGCCATCAGTTCTTCCTTCGAGACCGGCTTATCGGTCACCGAGATTTCCGTGAGCAGGTGATCGACGACCTTCTCTTCGAAGATCGGTGCGCGCAGCGAAGCGGCAGCACCGGGCGTGTTCTTGAAATAGTCGTAAATCTGCTTTTCCTGGCCGGGGAACTGGCGCAGCTGCTCGAAGAGCGAGCGCTGCATCTCCTCGTCGCTCACCTGAACGCCGGCCTTCTCACCAATCTCCGAAAGAACGAGGCCGAGGCGGACGCGGCGCTCGGCGAGCTTACGATACTCGGCGCGGGCTTCCTCTTCGGTCGTGTCCTCATCGGCGAAAGTCTTGCCGGCCTGCTGCAGGTCGGTGTTGATCTGACGCCAGATGTTCTCGAACTCAGCATCGACGAGCCGCTCGGGCGTGTCGAACTGATAGAGTTCGTCGAGCTGATCGAGCAGTTGCCGCTTGACCTTCTGGCGGGTGACCGCGCCGTACTGGCCCTCGATCTGGCCGCGAACGATCTCCTTGAGCTTGTCGACCGACTCGAGACCGAGCTTCGTTGCCAGCTCGTCGTTGATCTCGATCGGAGCGGCAGCGGCCACGTCCTTCACGGTGACGTCGAAGGTCGCTTCCTTGCCGGCGAGATTGGCGGCCGGATAGTCAGCCGGGAAGGTGACGGTGATCGTCTTCTCGTCACCGGCCTTGACGCCCACGAGTTGCTCCTCGAAGCCGGGAATGAAGCGGTTGGAGCCGAGCACAAGTTCGGCGTCCTCGTCCTTGCCGCCGTCGAAGGCAACACCGTCGACCTTGCCCAGATAGTCGATCGTCACGCGATCGCCGTTCTCGGCCTTGCCCTTCTTCGATTCATAGGTGCGGGCACTGTCGGCGATGCGGAGAATCTGCTCGTCGACCTCATCCTCACCGATTTCAACGACCTCGCGCGTGACCTTGATTCCGCTCGCATCCTTGAGCTCGATCGCGGGAATGATCTCGTAGGCGAGCGTGAATTCGAAATCTGCTTCGGCCTTGAGGATCTTGTCGGCCTCGGCCTCGTCCTCGGTCATTGCGACCTCGGGCTGCGTGGCCGACTTCTCCCCGCGGCTCGTCAGGATTTCGGTCGGCTTTTCGCGAACGATTTCATTGACGAGGTCGGCCATGATCGACTTGCCGTAGACCTTCTTCAGATGCGCGACCGGCACCTTGCCGGGGCGGAATCCATTAATGCGGACCCGGTCCTTCACTTCGGCCAGACGCTCGTTCATCCGAGCTTCCATTTCATCGGCCGGGATGACGACCTTCAGTTCGCGCTTCAGCCCTTGAGCGAGCGTTTCGATAACCTGCATGTTCAAACCTTCACTTCACGTTGACGGTGCTCTTGCCTCTAAAGGCATGGCGAGCACTTGAACCGATCCATTTGCCGGGAGTGGCTTTACGCAATTCCGTAACCGTTTTGCAAGCAAAATGGCATCCTCCTCACCCTCGAATGCCGATATGTGGCTCGGATATCGCCCCGGCCGCTGCTTGTGGCGCACCTCTTTTGAGCCACAAGGCCACACGCCTCGCCACCGCCCATCCGGATTGCCGGATCTCCGGCAGACCTAGCTCTTTCGCCCGTGGCAGCGCAGTGGCGGTAGCGCTCGCGGGCAGACGGTACGTTTCGCGGTGTATCACGGGCGCCAAATACACCCGTTGACCTGCCAATGGCAAGGACTTCCACCGGCGGCTTGCGACGCCCGCACCCATTGTCCTCTTTTGGCGGCCGGCCTTGAAAGAAGATGTCCCGGCCGCGACAGGCCTGGTCGGCCATCCAAGGCTTGCCAAGCTTGCAGTCATTGTCTACAGGCTTGGGGACCATACCTCGCCTGCCCGGTTGGTGGAATTGGTAGACACACTTGGTTTAGGTCCAAGCGCGAGAGCATGGGGGTTCGAGTCCCTCACCGGGCACCACCGCACTTCAATGGCCCACAACCGGCATTGCATCGCGCGCATATCTTCCATGCCGATATTGCACTGCACAAAAGTGGCCTCACGCGCTATATTCAGATCATCGAAGGAATTCGAAGCGGCGAACTCCTCCTCCCATCGCCGCTCCGATTGATTGGCAACACTCCTCCTCCCAGTTGCCAATCGCCTATAGGACGCCCGCCGGACCTCCTCCCCCGGCGGGCGTTTTCCTTTTGCGGCTCCGAAAAATCATGCTGCTCCCGCTGCCCATGTGACAATGTGAGTGATTTTTGTGGCCAGGGACGTCACAGGCATGCAGGATCCGCATAGGTGCCATCCGCCTTGTACCCTACACATCTGAGGGGTCCGCTCCTATCTTGGGAGCATCGGTCGGGCAGCGCCTCCTCCTCCCAGCGCGCCCGATACGGATTGGCAACACTCCTCCTCCCGGTTGCCAATCAGAACAGGCAACGCCCGCTGGACCTCCTCCCCCAGCGGGCGTTGTTTTTGTGTCTTGCTGGTCGTTCCAATCCCGAAAAACAAAAATCCAGGCGCTGCGACCACGAAGGTTAACAGGCAATCTAAGAGCCTGCGGAGGATTGCAAAACCCGCATGGGTGCGATGCAGCATCGTCTCTGTAATCTTCGTTCAAACCGATTATATTCCGGCCATGAGATGACGGCCAGCAAGACAGACAAAGTGCTGGCAGGACTGGAAAGGAATAGGATCATGAACCTCACGCGTTCTTTCAGCAATTGGCGCAAGTATCGTCAGACCTGCAACGAGCTCGGCCGCATGAGCGACCGCGAGCTCAACGACCTCGGCATCGGCCGGGCCGACATCCCCTACGTCGCTCGTCAGGCCGTCAAGTAAGCCGCGACGTTCTGCCGACCATGGCATTCAGGAAACGCCTTCCGGCTCCGCCGGCGGGCGTTTTTTCTTTGGTCATTCACGAGTCACTTCCCCGCATCCCGTATTTGCAAGCGGCCAAACTGCCGCATGTCTTTCCTGGACCGATCTCGATTTAGGAAAAAGAGATGCAGCAGAGCGCTGCTGCGATCTTTGCACGTCCGATGAGACGCGCGGTGCTGTAACACGCGCGAACGCCGATCGCCGGCAGGCTCCCTTTAGATTTAAGCGCAAGGAAAGCAGCCGGTTGTCACACGTCTTCATCAATGCTTAACGGATGACGCGTTTTCGGGCGCGCCAGGCCTTTGCACAGCAATTCAGCGATGCAGTGCACAAATGCATAGCAGATGCATTTTCTTTGCACTCCATCTTCCAATTCGACAAGCGTATAAGAACCTCAACGACGCAGACAATCACTGTCGCGAACAGATCTTGAGGAAAACGACCATGAACCCCATTCGTCTCGCAAAAAGCTGGATCAACTACCGCCGGACTGTCGCCGAACTCGGCGGCCTGTCGAACCATGCCTTGAACGATATCGGCATCACCCGCTACGACATCCGCAACATTGCGGCACGCTCCTACCGTTAATCGGAACCGGAGAATTCAGTCTCCCCAAGACGGCGCCCACGGGCGCCGCTTTCGTTTCTTCGCAATTGGAAGCGGGAAACGGCTGTGTTAGTAAGCCGCGCATGAACAGTGACATCTCCTATCCGCCCATCCACGTTATCGGTGGAGGGCTCGCCGGGTCGGAAGCCGCCTGGCAAATCGCGCAATCGGGCGTGCCGGTCATCCTGCACGAGATGCGTGGCGTGCGCGGTACCGACGCACACAAGAGCGACGGCCTGGCCGAGCTCGTCTGCTCCAATTCCTTCCGCTCCGACGATGCGACCAGCAACGCTGTCGGCGTCCTTCACGCCGAGATGCGCCTCGCAGGCTCGTTGATCATGCGCGCCGCAGACAACAATCAGGTGCCGGCCGGCGGCGCGCTCGCTGTCGATCGAGACGGCTTCTCCAATGCCGTCACCGCCGCAATCGAAGCCCATCCGCTGATCACGGTCGTGCGCGAGGAGATCACCGGGTTACCGCCAACGGAGTGGGACCTCGCTATCATCGCCACGGGTCCGCTCACCGCGCCCGGTCTCGCCGAAGCGATCCGGCAGGAGACCGGTGCCGATGCGCTGGCCTTTTTCGACGCGATCGCGCCGATCGTTTATACCGACACCATCGACATGGACGTCTGCTGGCACCAATCGCGTTACGACAAGGTCGGGCCTGGCGGCACGGGCAAGGACTACATCAACTGTCCGATGACGGAGAAGCAGTACAACGCCTTCGTCGATCAGTTGCTGGCGAGCGATACGACCGGCTTCAAGGAGTGGGAAGGTACGCCGTACTTCGACGGCTGTCTCCCGATCGAGGTGATGGCGGAACGCGGCCGCGAGACGCTGCGCCACGGGCCGATGAAGCCGATGGGGCTCACCAATGCCCACAACCCGACAGTGAAGCCCTATGCGGTCGTCCAGCTCCGGCAGGACAATGCTCTCGGCACGCTCTACAACATGGTTGGCTTCCAGACGAAGCTTAAATACGGTGCCCAGACGGAAGTCTTCCGGCTGATACCGGGTCTCGAAAAAGCCGAGTTCGCTCGCCTCGGAGGCCTGCACCGCAACACCTACATCAATTCGCCAATTCTGCTCGATCACTCACTGACGCTCAAGTCGCGCCCCGGCCTGCGCTTCGCGGGGCAGATCACCGGCTGCGAGGGTTACGTAGAAAGCGCCAGCATCGGCTTGCTCGCGGGCCGCTTCGCAGCGGCAGAACGCAAAGGGGAAAAGCCATCACTTCCGCCCGCGACGACGGCATTCGGAGCACTGTTGAATCACATCACCGGCGGGCACATCGTGTCGGACGACGAGCCGGGTAAACGCTCGTTCCAGCCGATGAACGTCAATTTCGGCCTGTTCCCGCCCTTGGAGCCGGGCGCGCTGACCAGGCCCGAGGGCGTCAAGCGGTTTCGAGGCAAGGATAAGGCTTTGGCGAAGAAGCAGGCGATTGCAGCACGCGCGCTCGGCGACTGCGAGGTCTGGCTCGCTAACGAAAAATCGTGAGCGTTCAGTCGCAGGCCCGCGCCGCCTGATCGGCATTAGAAGATGCTTCGAGTTCCGATTGGGGATTGAAGCTTCCGAGCAGCCAGAGCGAGACCTCGGCGGCTTCCGCGGCCGTGCGAAATTCGAACGTATTGTCCAGATAGGTGAAATCGGGGAAGTGCACGATCAAATCGCGACCGCTCTCGGAACCATTCACCCTGACCTTCCCCGGCTGAATGACGTGGCAGACATAATGCGAGCCATGAGACTGGATGAAGCCGGCCTTCCCATCGTGCAGGCGCAGGAAGATAGCCTTGTGGTCGAGGGTCGAATGCAGGGCCCGGATTGCCTCGTCAGGGAAAGCGCGCCCGAATTCCACCATCGCAAGGCCCGCATCCGGATTGGTGATGTCCCGCTCCGCGCGCGCATTCATTCGCATATAGAACGCGGCGGCGAGAGCGACGGCGGCGACAAGCAGTAACCAAAGCATCGATGCGGGCCCCTTCCAGGCGAGAGAACTCCGATAGAAAGGCCTATTACCGCATGAGACTTGCGCCAACTTGACCAGTGCATCGGCCTGGCAACGCGAAGGGCCGGGCATCTTTCCTTCCGGGCAGAGGCGATCGCCTCTGCTCCTGAGGAAATCCTGCTCGCCGCGTTAGTCGCGCACTAGGCGGAAACGTATGTCAACCTAATCACGTCCCCGCCAATCCGATCGCTGGCGACAAGGCGCAGCGGCGGCCGCGGGCCTGCGAAGAACGGCTTGCCGCGACCGAGCACGACAGGATGGAGGTACAGTCGATACTCATCGACGAGACCAAGCTCGGTCAGGCTTCGCGCCAGCTCTGGTCCGGCAACTTCAATCTCCCCATGAAACTGGGCTTTCAGCCCGCGTATCACAGCCTCGATGTCGTCCTCAACGAGAGTGGCGTTCGGGCCGACGGACTTCAACGAGCGCGACACCACCCACTTCGGTTGGCTCCGCCACGCTGCCGCGTAATCGCGTTCCTCCGCGTCCCACTCGGGACGATCTTCGTCCCAATACCGCATCACCTCGTACATGCGGCGACCGTACACGCTGCCGGCCAGGCCGCGCACATCGTCGATGAAGTGACGAAAGAGCACGGCATCGGGCGCAAATTCCATGTGGTCGACATACCCATCCAGGGACTGGTTCAGGGCATAGACGAGCTTCGCCATGCTGCAGGATCTCCTCCCCAGGTTCCGGCTCACCCGATGCTACGAAGAAATGAAGTTGGGGACAATCTGGCCGCGGGTTAGTTACAACAGAGCTTCACTCTCCTGTATGGACCGTCACCGATCCGCTCTCGATCATTTAAGTCCTTGTGCGCACTTCTGGGCGACATGCATCAGAAACGCCGACGCCGGCTTGCGCGCCACATCCACCATTGGCGTCGCCATTGCGGCGGCTGGATGGGGTGTTTGAGGATGCGGGCCCCGGCAAGCTCCGCCTGATCGAAGATCGGCCCGGCGAGCGCAACCGGAATGAAGGCGGCGAAATTCTGCGCCGAGATCGACACCATTGTGCTGCGTGCCTTGGCAAGATGGTCGCGCCCGAGACCGCAGAAGGCGCGGATGGCCCTGCCGATCGCCTCCTCGTCCCGCCCCTCGATGAGGGCCTCTCTGTCGAGCCCGGTCGCGCGCAGGAGATCTACGGGAAAGTACACCTGACCGCGCCGGCAATGGATCGGCAGCAGCAATAGAAGGCCGGCAATCGTCTGGGCGACACCTGCATGGCCGGCGGCTTCCGCCGAATTCGCCGCATTCTCCGGGTCGAGGACCAGCGATGCAAGCTGAATCAATGCAGACGCTGTTTCGCCGGCATAGCCCTCCAGCGCCGAGCGGTCCCCCATCGGATCGTCGTACAGGTCGAATATGCGGGCATTGATCATGTCCTGGAGTACCGCGACGGGCAGTCGGTGCTCGCGAATGCAATCGAGGAGCGCCTCCGCAAGCGGATGCCCCTCGCCTGTCGAGCGTTCGTTGCCCAGCACGTCGCGCCACCATTGCAGCCGGATCTCACCGGGCAGCGGTTCGTGGATCATGTCACGGACCCGGGCGATCTCCGCGTTAAAGGCATAAAGCGCAGCAAGCGGGTAACGCTTTTCTGCAGGTGAGAGCAGACAGGCTAGATAGCGATCGCGGTCGGTGTCCCGCAGCGTCGCGAGAATCGGGGAATCGGACTGTTGCACGGATTGAATGTCCCTCGGGCTCGTCACACCGCGATCAGCGCGGCGGCAACAGCGCGCGATTCCGCCAGCATCACGTTGTAGGTCCTGACAGCGGCACCGGTATTCATCGGATCCGAAGATATGCTTGCGGCTTTGAGCGCCGCCTTCAGATCCGCGGGCAAGGGCCGGATCTCGCGACCAGTACCGACGAGCAGCACCTCGATTTCACGCGCCTCGTCCAGGACGCGCTTGAACTTGCCGATCGCGAGCGGGTCGCCCTCCGAAATGTCCCAGGCATAGGTACCCGAGGGCAGCATGAGCACGGAACCCCTGTGCGACATATCGGCAAAACGGAAACCGCCATTGCCATAGGCGTCGATCGGCGCGCGTCCCGGAAAGTGCGCCTCGCGCATTTCGATCCCTTTTGCCATATCAGGATGCACCCTTTGTCGACTCGTCCGGTATCGCTGCCACTCCACCCAACTCGCCGCCAGGGCGATTGTTTCCACGGTTGAAGAGAATGAGCACCGGTCCGGCGATATAGATCGACGATACGGTCCCCACAAGCACGCCGAAAAGCAAGGTAGCGCTGAAAGACTGAACGAGGCGGCTGCCGCCAAAAAAATAAAGCGCGACAAGTGCCAAGGCGGTCGTCGCGGCCGTCAGCAGCGTGCGGGACAGCGTCTGGTTGATCGACGTGTCGATCAGCACCGACAGCGGCATCCTGCGATAGCGTGCGAGATTCTCGCGAATGCGATTGTAGACCACCACTGTATCGTTCAAGGAGTAGCAGACGATCGTCAGCAGCGCGGCAATGCTTGCGAGATTGAACTCCAGACCCGTAATGACGAGAAAACCGATCGTCAGCAGCACGTCGTGCAGCAACGCGATGATGGCGCCGGCTGCGAAACGCCAGCCGAAACGGATCCAGACATAAAGGATCACCGCGAGCAAGGCCGCGCCGACTGCGAGCGTGCCAGACCGCGTCAGTTCTGCGGAGACCGCGGGTCCGACCACCTCAACCCGGCGAAACACGTAATCATCCTCGAGTTCGGCACGGACCAGACCGACCGCAGTCTGCTCGGCATTGTCTCCGCCTTCTTGCGAGGGAATGCGTATGAGCACGTCTCGTGCCGAACCGAGTTCCTGAACCCGAGCCTCTCCAAGATTCAATGCGTCCAGACGGGCGCGGATGTCCGCAACATCGGCTTCTCCTGCCCTCGCCCGCAGTTCGATGAGGGAGCCAGCTCTGAAATCGGCGCCCATGTTGAGGCCGGCACCAACCATGACCACAAGCGTGGCCAGCGAGAGTGCCGCCATCAGGATGAAGACGGGGTTGCGGATCGCCATGAACCGTATGTCGGCTGCAGCAAAGAAGCCCGTGCGAATGCCCCTTGGCAGATGTCGGGGACGTCGACGGCGGTACCAGCCGCGAATGAGCCGGCGTGTCAGGCTGTGCGCCGTCAGGATGGTGGTGATGCTGCCGATCGCGAGCGTCGCGGCAAAACCACGGATGGCCCCGGTACCGAGAAAGAACAGAATGGCGCCCGCGGCAAAGACCGTCAGATTTGCATCGATGATGCTTCTTAATACTCGGGAGAAGCCGTTATCGAGTGCTTTGCGCAAGGGCGCACTGCTGTTGCGAGCCTCCTCGCGCAGCCGCTCGTAGATGAGGACGTTCGAGTCGACCGCCATGCCTATCGTGAGGATGATCCCGGCAATCCCTGGTAAGGTCAGCGTCGTGCCAAGCAGGGACAGTACGGCGACGATCAGCACTAGGTTGACGACGACCGCTACCACCGCGACAGCGCCGAAGAAGCCATAAAACGTGATCATGCAGGCTGCGACTGCAAGCGCCGCGATCACGCCCGCCCTGAGGCCGTTCGCTATGGCATCGCTCCCGACCTCAGGGCCAACGGTGCGCTCCTCGATGACGGTCAGCGAGATCGGAAGCGAACCGGCACGCAGCAGGGCGGCAAAGTCGCTCGCTCCGTCCTCCGATAGATTCCCCGATATCCGAGCCATGTTGCCGTTGATCGCATCGGCAAAAGTAGACGTCGAGACCACCTGCCCGTCGAGGACGATTGCGAATTGCCGCTTCGCCTCACTCTGCAGCAACGACGCAAGACGCTGCGCAGTCTCGGGCTTTAGCGTGACGTCGACGACCGGCTTGCCGGTCGACGGATGGACCGCCGATTGCGCCGAATCGAAGTCCTCGGCCGCTGCAAACGCTCGCCTCTCGACGAGAAAGGGAATCGGCGGATCGTCGAGCGAATAGAGGAGCTCGGAACCGCCAGGCACTCGCGTGCCGACCGCCTGCCCCGCCGGCACCGACAGATCCAGCCAGTGGAACGTCAGTATCCCGCGCTGGTTCAAAAGATCCTTGAGCCGTTGCGGGTCCTCAAGCCCGGGTACCTGCACGCTCAAGCGATCTTCGCCACGGCGCTCAATGACGGGCTCCGCGGCGATAACCTCCGCGACGCGTCGGCGCACGACTGGGATGGCCCGAGAAATCGCCTCGGCAAAGCGCCGATCAATCCCCTCGTCGGTCAGACGAAAGCGAAGCGGCTGCCCAGCGGCGCTAGGCTCGGCGATGAGAGTTGGGGTGTCGTCCTTGGCGCCATCAGGCGAGCGCGCGGGCGCCGTCATCGGCAACAGTGCCTTCAGCGCGTCCTCGGTTCTCGAGTCGTCACTAAGCCGGAACTGGATCGCCTGCCCGCTCCCGGACAGGCCTACGTAACCGATCCGTGCATTCCGCAGCGCCACGCCGATCGCATCGATCGTCGCCTCGAGTCGCTCGGCGACGACATCTTCGCGGCTGACCCTCAGCATGATGTTTGTGCCGCCGCTCAGATCCAGTCCCAGCGGGATCTGCCGAAGTGGCAACCAACTGGGCCATCCAGCAAGATGCTCTTTCGGAACGAGGTTCGGCAGAGCGAAAATGAATCCAGCCAGGACCACCAGCCAGATCAGAGCGTTTTTCAGCGGCGAAAATATGGGCATGCCTCGAAATGCTCCATCGCCAAACCTACGTCGCGCGTCTTTCAGGCGCGCAAAGCTTGAATTGCTGCTTCGTTTCTTTATCCGGCTGCCGTCAAAGGAACATGGAGCCGCTCGTCAAGCTTACGGTGGCTATTCCTTGATCGGTTCACCCTTGACGCGAACCTCGGAAATGCCGCTGCGGACGACGCGCACCTTGGTACCCTCGGCAATCTCGACCTCCAGTTCCGCATCGTCGATGACCTTCGTCACCTTGCCGACGATGCCGCCACCGGTGACGACCTGATCGCCGCGGCGGATGTTCTTCAACAGCTCTTCACGACGCTTCATCTGTGTGCGCTGCGGGCGGATGATCAGAAAATACATCACGACGAAGATGAGGATGAACGGCAGAATGGACATCAGGATATCGGCACCGCCTGCGCCGCCCGGGGCCGTCGTCTGCGCAAAAGCTTCGGTAATGAACATCGATCACTCCTTGAGTTCAAGCGGCGCGGTCACCATCCGCGCGCAATCCGCCGGTATGGAGAGTCGGTCACCCGATCGGAACCCGACCCTTCTACGTTGCTCCTGCCTCTGACACAATTTGCGCAATAGGAGAACCCCTCAGACACGCGTGCCCGGGCTTTTCCAGCGCAAACCTCCGTGCTACCGAGAAAATTGCCGCTTGCCGCGCCGCCCTACTGCATGTCTCCTTAAAAAGACCTCGACCTGAGGAAGAAGACATGCAGCAATTCAAAGTGCTACAGCGACCTTTGCGCGTCCGACGCGCGGCGCCGTATCGACTCGAGAAGGGGTATGGCAAGTTAACGAACCGACAACCCCCGGGCCCCGCGACCGCCTTGCTCCAGCCTGAGATCGCGGGTCGGAGAATAGACAGATGCACGAAACCAAGATCGACATCCTGATCAACGAGATACAGAAGCTCTCGGCTGCGCTCGACCGCCTGGCGGGCCCCGCAGCAGCAACCAATGACTGGACGGCCGCCGAGTGTTTCGTCTGGGCGCCGGCGACCCGCCATCTTCAGCCGGTCACCAGGCCCAACCGGATCGACCTTGCACTGATCACCGGTGTCGACCATGTGCGCGACATACTTTTCGAGAACACGCTTCGCTTCGCCGAGGGCTATCCGGCAAACAATGTCCTCCTCTGGGGCGCACGCGGCATGGGCAAGTCGTCGCTGGTCAAGGCGGTTCACGCGAAGGTTGCGCGCGAAACCGGCAGCGAACTGAAGCTCGTCGAAGTGCATCGCGAAGACATCTCCACCCTGCCGGTCCTCATGGAAATCCTGAAGGCCGCGCCGATGTCCGTCATCGTCTTCTGCGACGACCTCTCCTTCGATCACGACGACACGTCTTACAAATCCTTGAAGGCCGTCCTTGATGGGGGCGTCGAGGGGCGGCCGGCAAATGTCGTGCTTTATGCCACCTCAAACCGCCGGCACCTTCTGCCGCGCAACATGATGGAAAACGAGCAGTCGACCGCGATCAATCCCTCTGAGGCGGTAGAAGAAAAAGTGTCGCTGTCGGATCGCTTCGGCCTGTGGCTCGGATTTCACAAATGCAGCCAGGACGACTATCTCGCCATGGTCGAGGGTTACGCCCGCTACTATGGTCTGTCCGTAGAGAGAGAAGCGCTCCACGTCGACGCACTCGAATGGGCGACGACGCGGGGATCGAGATCCGGCCGCGTCGCCTGGCAGTTCATTCAGGACCTTGCGGGACGCCTGCGCCGTCCGCTCGGCGAGCCGGTCTGACGTTGCAGCCGGGGCAGCGCAATAGTTACTCGAGAAAGCTCACCGGGTTGACCGGCGTCGCATTCTTGCGCACCTCGAAATGCAGCTGCGGCTGGGCCGCCCGGCCGGTCATGCCGGAGGCTGCGATCGTCTGACCGCGCTGCACCTTCTGACCGCGCTGTACCTTGAGCTCGGAGGCGTTGCCGTAAACCGTGACGGTACCGTCGTCGTGGCGAACCAGGACGGCATTGCCGAGTTCTTTCAAGCTGCTGCCCGAATAGATGACGACGCCATTTTCGGCCGCCTTGACGGGCGTGCCTTCCGGCACCGAGATATTGATGCCGTCATTGCGATTGCCGTCGACATTGGCGCCATAGGCGGCAACCACTGCGCCCCGCACCGGCCACCGATACTTGCCGATCCCGGTGGCCTTCGGCGATTCCTCTACGACGTCGCTCTTGATCGCGACCTCCGACACACTCTCCTTGGCAACCGGCGCCTTATATTCAGACGGCTTGCCCTGATCGAGCGCGGCGACTTTTGTTCCGGCCTTTGGCATTGACGCCGTCGCCGGTGCATCGCTCGCGACCGCGCGGCCCGGCAATTTCAACTTCTGACCGATGCGGATGGCTTCGGTCGTAAGGCCATTCGCCTCTTTGAGCGCGCCGACCGAAACACCGTTCTGCTTGGCGATCCGGTTGAGGGAGTCACCCGCCTTGACGATATAGGTTCCGGCCGAACCCTCACCTGCGGTATCGAGCTTGCCGGCGGACACATCCACGCGACCTTCACTCTTGTCACGCGACTGCGACTGCCCTGGAAGGATCGCAACCTCGCGCTGACCGGAGGGCATGGGCAATGGCTGGTTGCTGCCACCATCGAGATCGGCGATCGACCCCGAGGCCGCCGCTTTCGCCGCGCTGCCTGCCGTGCCGAAAGTGGGAACCACAAGACGCTGACCCGGCTCCACCTGGCCGGCGGATTTCAAGCCATTCGCCTTCAGAAGTTCAGCTTCGGGAACACCGAACCGGCGAGAAAGCACGGCAAGCGTATCGCCCTGGCGCACCATGATCGTCGGCGCATTCTCAGTGCTCCATCCACCCTTACGCGAAGAACCATTAGACGCGGGGCGCGGCTCAGTCTTTGCAAGCACCGGCTGCGGCTGACGAGCCGCGGCAGGCGCTGGCGTCTCACGCGGCATTGCGGACGTCGGTTCAGTCAAGGCGGTGCGCTGCACGGAAATCGGGGTCGACGCGGCACGAGCGCTCGATACCGGCGCCCTCGCGACGTCCATCCCGCCATAGGCGCCGGCCGGCGCGGCGCTCGGATAGGATTGACCGCTCGCCATTTGACTGCCGGCAATGTCACCTCTGGGGACCGCCGCCGAGTTTTGGGGGATCGACCCGGTCGTCACGCCGTCAGAGCTGGAAAATAGCCCCTCAAAGCGGCTCACGCCAGAGCTGCAGCCGGTCGCGGCACTTGCCAGCAATACCGCCGCACACAGGCGGATCAAGGATTTCCCTGCACTGGGAGATGCAAACTTACGCATGACGCCTAACCACTCCGAACGCAACTCACTGTGGAATGATTAAAGCGCATCAGAGTTACCGCCCGGTTAAGGACGGTGCAAATTTGACGAAGTGCTAACCATAGTTGCGCCTTACGGCGCTACGGCGGCGGAAGCGATCGGTTGCAACGCCCTTGAGTCGACCTTGAGTCGACCTTGAATTAGGGCTCAGCGCTACAGCGGTCTTGCTCGTCGGAAGACGCGCGGCCATTGGCGCGGCGCCGCCCGTCTGCAAATGTCAGAGCAGTTCCGCGTAGAGGCGCTCGATCTCGGAGAGAGAGCGCGGTTCGGGCGATTCGAGCTCGTAGCTGACTTTCGATGCGTCCCAGCCGTAGATCGGCTCGTCGGCCGGCGTCAAGGCGGACGAAACTGTCGAGGCGGTCTTGTCCTCGTCCAGGAAGACGCTGACGATCCGCTTGAAGTTCGCGTTGACGTCGAGACCACTCTCGGAATCATATTCGAGTGACCGCAATCCCGCGACCGCAGCCTCGCGGGTGCCGAAGTAGCGCAAGCTGTTCTGGTCCTCGGGGCGCAGGCTGTCAAAATATTCGATGAAGCTGCGGTAGTAGGTCCTGTAATCGCCGGTCTCGGCAAATTTGCCGAAGGCTTGATGCTCCCGTGCCGCGAGTTGCGGGGACAAGCTGTTGTTCCACTCATCCTTCGTCAAGGCAGGCAGCTTCTCCGGAGTTTTCTTTGCTCGGCTGAGATAAAGCAGCGCGTCGACCGACAGCGAGATCCGCGGCGTCGGGTCGAAGAAGCCTGCCTGTACAGCTTGCGCAGTGGAGTCCTCCTTGCCAGCTGCCACCGTCGGGCCCGCCGGTCGCCCGGTGAGATTGCTTAATCCGTCCCCAGCCGTCGCCGTCGCCAACCTGTTCGCAATCTGCATTTGCCGTCTCCGTCATCCGCACGACGGACAAATAGAGCGGGACGTGATCCGGGCGCACGCCGCCAGCCATCGTGCCCTTCCGGACTAAGCCGGCAAGCTTGCGCGAAGCTGGAGTTTGTTAACGAAAGGTTAATTGAATGCGTTGCAAGGCTTTCCCTCAAAGGAAGGATGCCAATTGAGGTACGATCGGAAGGTAGGGGGCCTCGAAGAGATCTTCGCGATCGAAACGGCTGCCGGTGCGGTTGACGCGGACAATCCGGCAACGCGTCGCGCTCATCATGATCGGGACCAGCAGGGTGCCGCCTGATACGAGGTGATCGGAGAACGTGCGCGGCAGACTGTCGAAGGCGGCGGTGATGAGGATGCGGTCGAAGGTCCCCTCACCTGGCACGCCGGCGCTGCCATCGGCGTGCCGAACGACGACGTTTCGGACACCAGCCTTCTCCAAATTCTTCTGAGCCGTACCCACCAATGTCTGGTAGCGGTCGATGGTCAGCACGCGCTCCGCGATGCGTCCCATTACGGCCGCCGTGAAGCCGCTACCAGTGCCAACCTCGAGGACGCGCTGCCCCGGCTTGAGATTCAGGCAGTGGAGTAGCCGGACCGCCAAATCGCAGCCCTCCATGAACGAGCCGCAATCGAGCGGGATCAATCGCCGGGAATAGACGTCTTGCTGGTACTGTGCCGGACAAAAGAGACTGCGGGGCGTCTGCTCCACCGCCCTTAAGAGATCATTATTCGCGACGCCGGCGGCACGAAGACGCAGCGCCATCGCCGCCAGCCCCTCCTGCTGCGAAACGCGCCCGCTCAAGCGGCACTTCCTTCCCGCAAGGCGCGCTCGATGCGTTCCTGAGCCGTGTAGTCGGTCATATCGAGCTTGAGCGGGGTTACCGAAATGCGGTTCTCGCGTAGCGCGCGGATGTCGGTTCCATCGCGGAAATCACCGGAGCGCTCTCCGAAGCGCAGCCAAAAATAGGGAAAGCCGCGGCCGTCCATGCGCTCGTCGATGCTGAGCCCGATCTCGAGCTTGCCCTGCGAGGTGACCTCCACGCCCGCGACTGCGTCGGCCGCACAATTCGGGAAATTGAGATTGATCAGCGTTCCCTCCGGCAGGTCGACCGTCATCAACCTGCGGATCAGCGCCGGCGCGTGGCTCTCGACGACTTCCCAAGGAACGACTCTGCTTATGGAATGCTGGTATGCCTGGCTGAGGGCGATCGAGCGGATCCCATGCAGCGTGCCCTCTATCGCGCCGGCAACGGTGCCGGAATAGGTAACATCGTCCGCCAGATTGGCGCCGACATTGACGCCGGAAAGAATCACATCCGGCTTGCGATCGAGGAGCTTTCGTACCGCCATGATCACGCAGTCCGTCGGAGTTCCCCTGAGCGCGAAGCGTCTTTCCGAGACCTCGCGCAGGCGCAAAGGCTCGGAAAGCGTCAGCGAATGGGCAAGCCCGCTCTGGTCCACCTCCGGAGCAACGACCCAGACGTCGTCCGAGATCGTCCGTGCGATCCGCTCGAGCACGGAAATCCCCTCGGCGTGAATGCCATCGTCGTTCGTCAACAGGATGCGCATGGCCGTCACTTTCCCCTGCCGGCGCTCAAGCCGCCTTCTCGATCCGTTTCATGCCACCCATGTACGGAACCAATACCTCCGGCACCGTGACGGAACCATCCTCATTGAGGTAATTCTCAATGACAGCAATCAAGGCCCGACCGACGGCGACGCCCGAACCATTCAGCGTGTGCACGAATTTCGTTCCCTTGTCTTCCTTCGTGCGGTAGCGCGCATTCATGCGGCGGGCCTGGAAATCGCCGCAGACCGAGCAGGACGATATCTCGCGATAGGTATCCTGACCCGGCAACCACACCTCGAGATCATAGGTCTTGCGTGCGCCGAAGCCCATGTCGCCGGTGCAGAGCGTCATCACGCGATAATGCAGGCCGAGCCGCTTCAGGACCTCCTCGGCGCAGACGGTCATTCGCTCGTGCTCATCGATCGAGCTCTCGGCGTCGGTGATCGAAACCAGCTCGACCTTGTTGAACTGGTGCTGTCGCAGCATGCCGCGGGTATCGCGCCCGGCGGAGCCCGCCTCCGAACGGAAGCAGGGCGTCAGCGCTGTGAACCGTAGCGGCAGCCTCTCGGCATCGAGGATCTGCTCGCGCACCATATTCGTCAGCGGGACCTCGGCCGTCGGGATCAGCCAGCGCTCGTCAGTCGTCCGGAAGAGATCCTCCGCGAATTTCGGAAGCTGGCCCGTCCCGTACATCGCATCGTCCCGGACAAGGAGCGGCGGCTGGACCTCGACATAGCCGTGCTCCCCAGTGTGCAGGTTCAGCATGAACTGGCCGAGCGCTCGCTCCAGGCGCGCAAGCTGACCCGAGAGGATGGTGAAGCGGGAACCGGCAATGCGTGCCGCGCCTTCGAAATCCATGAAGCCGAGAGTTTCGCCGATCTCGAAATGCTCCAGCGGCTTATGATTCCATTGCGGCTTCGATCCGACGACCCGCGAAACGGCGTTGGCGCTTTCGTCCGCACCGACCGGCACGTCCTCGAGCGGAATATTGGGAATGCGCGACAGGGCATCCGTGAGTTCGGCCTCGAGCCGCCGGCTCTCGTCCTCGGCGGCCGGCAGGGCGTTCTTCAGTTCCGCGACCTCGGCCTTGAGCTTCTCCGCAAGCTCGCTGTTCTTCTCAGCCATCGCCGCACCAATTTCCTTGGAGGCGGCGTTGCGGCGGGACTGCATCTCCTGCAGCGAGGAAAGGATGGCGCGGCGGCGTTCATCAAGCGCGATCAGAGAAGCGGACAACGGCTCGGCACCCCGTTTCGCCAGGGCTTCGTCGAGCACGGCAGCATTCTCACGGATCCATTTGATATCGAGCATGATCGTCCCACGCGTTTGTTACTGCATGTCTTTGTCCTTGAATCGACCTCGATTTAAGGACAAAGACATTCGGCAATTCAAGGTGCTACAGCGAGCTTTGCGCGTCGGCGGACGCGCGCCACTGGCGGAAACGGACACGAGAGCGTCGGCCCGTCAGCCCTTGACGGGGCCGACCGTTCCGGAAGAACCTTCATGCGAAGAGGCTTCCTCGCGCGCGAGGGCCTCGGCTGCTCGCTTCTTCTCGACGAGTCGCGCCGTATAGATTGAAATTTCGTAGAGAAGGATGGCTGGCAGTGCAAGACCGATCTGAGAGACGGGATCGGGCGGCGTGAGAACCGCGGCAACGACGAAGGCAATGACGATCGCATATTTCCGCTTTTCCGCGAGCCCTTCGGAGGTGACGAAGCCGACGCGCGCTAGCAGTGTCGTGATCACCGGCAACTGGAACACGAGCCCGAAGGCGAAAACCAGTGACATGATCAGGCTCAGATATTCCGAAACCTTCGGCAGGAGCTGGATCGCGACCTCGCCTTCTCCGCCGCCCTGCTCCATGGCGAGGAAAAACCACATCACCATCGGCGTGAAGAAGAAGTAGACAAGTGCGCCACCGAGCAGAAACAGGAGCGGAGAGGCAATCAGGAATGGCAGAAACGCGGCCCGTTCATTCTTGTAAAGACCGGGCGCAACGAACTTGTAGATCTGCGAAGCGATGACCGGAAAGGCGATGACCAGCGCGCCAAACATCGCAACTTTGATCTGCGTAAAGAAGAACTCCTGCGGCGCCGTATAGATTAGCTCGACATTGCGGTGGCTGAGCCCCGCCCAACTCACTGCCCATTTGAACGGCAGGACGAGCAGGTTGAATAGCGGCTTGGCAAAATAGAAGCAGACCAGAAAGGCGATGAAAAACGCCCCGATCGACCAAATCAACCGCGAACGCAGTTCGATCAAGTGTTCGATCAGCGGCTGCGGCCGATCCTCGATATCGCCGCTCATGCGTCACCTTTCCTGCGCGACGTCGCGCGTGTCTTTCCACTCTTCGCCTCGGCCTGCACCTGGCCGGCAGCCGCTTTCTTGGCCGGCGATTTCTTCGAGGCCGCAGCACCGGCAGCGCCGTTCGCGGCAGGCTTGGCGGAGGCAGGCGCCGTTGGCGAGGCTGAGTCAATCTTTGGTTTGACGCGCTTTGGCTTCGCCTCGACCGTCTGGGCCGCAGCCTGTGCCGGAGGCTCCGCCTCACGGCTGGCGGGATTGGCAGCGGGCGCTGCAATAGCGCCAGCCGGGCTTGCCGGCTCCGCCGGCACGCTCGCCGTGTCAGCCACCGGCTCCGGAACAATCGGTTGCTCCGGCTTCAGAGGCGCTGCTGCCTTCTGCAGATCGGATTTTATCTCGTCTCCGAGCTGGCGCAGGGGGTTCATCGCATCACGGAGCGTCGTTGCCGGATTGAGGCTCTGGGCATCGCTGATCGTCTTACGCACATCGTCGAGGTCCGCTTCGCGCAGGGCCTCGTCGAATTGCCGTCGGAAATCGGCGGCCATCCCACGCATCTTCGCAGTCGTTCGGCCGAAGGCCCGCAGCATTGGCGGGAGATCCTTCGGTCCAACGACCACGATCAAGACGATGGCAATAACGACAAGCTCGGTCCAGCCGATATCAAGCATCCGACGCGTCCTACAAACCCGTAACGCGGCCTACCGGGCACGCGCGCGCACCCGAGATCCGCCAACTCTATCGTCAGCGGACTTCGTCGGACTTGTGTTCGACGGTCTTTCCGTCGATCGACTTGTCGGCCGAAACGGCGTCGTCGTCGGTCATGCCCTTCTTGAAGTTCTTGATGCCCTTGGCAAGGTCGCCCATCAATTCCGGAATCTTGCCACGGCCAAACAACAGCAGCACGACTACCAGAACGATCAGCCAGTGCCAGATGCTAAAGGAACCCATCCACTTACTCCCTCGCGGCTTCGATGATCCAAAGCCATCACGTTGTCTTTTTTCAGGCGGGCCTCGATCCACGCCTTCTCCTGAAACGGACCCTAAGATGTCGCGGTGTCTTTTTCAAACACCAATATGTCGCGCTCGTTAACCGAAAGCGTGACGTCGCGCAATCCCGGCGGCAGAAGGTCGGCGCGGATCCGCGCCCTGACCGTCCGCTCGAACTGCGGTACGGCAAGCTCCAGGAGTTCGACGACACCCAGGAACCGCCGCGACACGATGCGCGCAGGAATATCGCCGCCCTCCTCCTTCAATTGAAGGCCTGAGAGCCGCACTGCGACGCTCAAGGGCTGCCCCTCCTCGAATTCGCCGGCGAGTACGGTGCCTAACGGCGTCTCGACGCGGCCGCCATGTACGCGGGCGTTGAAGACGTTGATCTCGGAAAAGAACCCGGCGGCGAACAGATTGCGCGGTTTGCGGTAAAGCTCGTCGGCCGTGCCGACCTGAACCAGGCAACCATCCTTCAGCAAGGCAATCCGGTCCGCCATGCGCATTGCCTCTTCCGCATCATGGGTGACGACGATTGCCGTTGCGCGCGTTTCGCGAAGGATTGCAAGCGTATCGGCACGGATGGAGTCCTTGAGGCGGGAGTCGAGACCGGAAAAGGGCTCGTCCATCAGCAGGACAGCCGGGCGCGGGGCGAGCGCGCGGGCAAGCGCGACACGCTGCTGCTCGCCGCCGGAAAGCACATGAGGATAACGCTCGCCATAATGCAGCAGCCCGACGCGGTCCAGTGCCGCGTCCGCCTGAATGAGCGCCTCCTTCTTCGGCAGGGCGGTCAATCCGAAGCAGACATTCTCCCGAACGGTCATATGGGGAAACAGCGCGAAGTCCTGAAACATCAGACCGATGCCACGTTTTTCCGGTGGAAGAAAAACGGACGGCCCCGATATTTCCCTGCCGTTCAGCAGAAGTCGGCCGCCGGTCTGCATCTCTATTCCGGCGGCAATCCGAAGCAAGGTCGTCTTGCCCGAACCGGAAGGCCCGAGAAGGCAGAGTACCTCGCCAGCCTCGGCCTTGAGCGAGACCTCCTTTATCGTGTCCTTGGAATGATAGCGGTGGCTGATGTTCTCGAATGCCAGGCTCGCCGCGAACGACACTCCGGGTCGCCTCGTCGGAGCGACGGTGCCGTTGAGCGAATCTGAAGCCATGCTCTGCAGTCCCTGAACCGATGGCATTCGGCCGCGCGTTTCCGCATCCGAGCTTTAAAGCCGATACCGTTACTCAGGATTTGTAATCGTCTTCTTCTGCCTTCGGTGTCAAGAGGCCCAGTTCCTCGAGGTCCATTTGTGTGATCGGATCCTCGTTGTCGGAGAGCTCATCCTCCCCGACAGGGACCGGAATATGCAAGTTGGAGGGCACACGGCCGGAGAGGAGACCGGCCCCTCTCAACTCCTCCATGCCTGGAAGATCGCGGATTTCCTCAAGGCCGAAATGGTCGAGGAAGTCCCGCGTCGTCCCGAACGTCACGGGACGACCCGGCGTGCGCCGGCGGCCGCGGAACCGAACCCAGCCGGCTTCCATCAGCACGTCGAGTGTGCCTTTCGATGTCTGGACTCCACGAATATCTTCGATCTCCGCCCGCGTCACCGGCTGGTGGTAGGCGATGATCGCCAGGACCTCGAGCGCAGCACGGGAAAGTTTTCTGACCTCCTGCTCATCGGTCTGGACGACGAAGGAGAGATCGGCCGCCGTGCGGAAAGCCCAATGGTCGGCGACCTGCATCAGGTTGACACCGCGACCGGCATAGGCGGCCTTCAGCCGCGACATCACACGCCCGACATCGACCCCGCGCGGCATGCGGCTGGCGATGTAGGCTTCGGAAACCGGCTGTGCGGACGCGAAAACCAGTGCCTCGGCGATCCGCTCCGCCTCCTGCTCGAGCCCCGGATCGACATCGGCTTCGCCGATCACTTCTTCGTCATCGGGTAATCCGGGCAAAGATCTTTGCGCCTCAGCCACGCGCCGCCTCCATTTCCGCCAAGGTCGCGGCGTCGATCGGCTTTGGGCCGCGCCGCAGATAGAGGGGGGCGAATGCACCCTCCTGTCGGATTTCCAGCCTTCCCTCTCGAACCATTTCCAACGAAGCCGCGAAAGAACTCGCTATCGCGGTGGCGCGCTCCTTCGGGCTTGCCATGTAACGAATGAGAAAACGGTCGAGCTCCGTCCACTCGTCGAGCCCGCCAATCATTCTGGCGAGGATCAGGCGCGCGTCGGCAAGCGACCAGACGTGGCGCCTCTCGATCGTCACCTGCGTGGTCGCCTGACGCTGCCTGAGCGTGGCGTAAGCCGACAGCAGGTCGTAGAGCGAAGCGTCATAGCCGGATTTCTTCTCAGCGATGATGTGCTCCGGCGCCCCGCGAACGAAGACGTCGCGGCCAAGACGGCTGCCGTTGACCAGCCTCGTCGCCGCGTCCCGCATCGCTTCGAGGCGCTTCAGCCGAAAGGCAAGCGCCGAGGCCATCTCTTCCCCGGACGGTCCCTCATCCTTGGCCTGTTGCGGAATGAGCAGGCGAGACTTCAGATAGGCGAGCCAGGCCGCCATCACCAGATAATCGGCGGCTAGCTCGATGCGGATGGACCGGGCACGCTCGACGAAGGCGATATATTGCTCCGCAAGCGCCAAAACCGAGATGCGCGAAAGATCGACGCGCTGGCTACGCGCGAGATGCAGCAGGAGATCGAGCGGTCCTTCGAAGCCGGCAATATCGACGACGAGTGCTTCCTCGTGCAGGCTCCGATCGGCGGATTCCTCCTGCCACAAAGGCTCCATCGGCGCCTTCGCCTGAGGTTGGCCCTGCCTTTCGCCCGAATTCACCACATCCTGCCCTTTCGGCGCCACCAGCGCCTATCTCATCTACGCGGCTACCTGCATGTCTCCCAGATCGACCTCGCTTCAAGGGGCACAGACATGCGATTCAAAGTAGTACAGCGACTTTTGCGCGTCTCTAAGATGCTCGGCGCTGTAGAAGCGAGTGTCGGCGGCTTCAAGCCAAGGCGAACATTGCATCGAATTCGGCCCGCAACGCCTCCTCGTCCGCACCATCGGGTTCCCGAAAGGCCGCCTCGGCCGCATTCGCCCGTCGCAACCGATCACCGGCGAGCACCGGCACGGCATTCGCAACGGCCTTCATTTCTTCCATAATGCCGTGGCAATGCAAGACGAGATCGAGCCCGGCACCGATAATCCCGCCTGCCCGCGCGCTCATGTCCCCGGCAAGCGCATTCATCGACACGTCGTCCGACATCAGCAGGCCGTCGAAGCCGATGTGGTCGCGAATGATTTCCCGAACGACCTTCGGCGATGTGGTGGCCGGGTTCTCCGGATCGATCGCCGTGAAGACCATGTGTGCGGACATGGCCATCGCCTCGTCCTTCATCGCGACGAACGGCAGGAAATCACTCGCTTTCAGCTCGTCCAGACTGGCGTTGACGACAGGCAGGCTGTGATGTGAGTCGACGAGTGTGCGGCCGTGGCCGGGCATGTGCTTCATCACCGGCAGCACGCCGCCTGCCTTCAGCCCCTCGCCGATCGCCTGTCCGATCGCCGTCACCGTTGCCGGATCATGACCATAGGCTCGATTGCCGATGACGTCGTGGCTGCCGGGTACCGGCACGTCGAGAACCGGCAGGCAATCGACATTGATGCCGAAGCGCGTCAGGTCGAAGGCGTGCAGCCGGCCCATGAGCCAGGCGGCGCGCAGCCCGAGCGCATTGTCGCGCCGGTAAATATCTCCTATGGCCAATCCGCTTGGATATTGCGGAGCAAGCGGCGGGCGAATGCGCTGGACCCGTCCGCCCTCCTGGTCGATGAGGACGGGCGCCCTGGAATTGCCGATGCTGTCACGCAGGGCAGCTACCAGGTCGCAGATCTGCTCTCGCTCGCCGATATTGCGTCCGAATAGGATAAAGCCCCAAGGCCGTTCACCGGCGAAGAAGCTGCGCTCCTCCGTCGTCAGAAGATGGCCCTTGCAGCCGGAAATGAATGCTTTTGATTCGCTCATGCCAAAATCATAGTGCTCCGCGGCCCTGGAGTCTTTCCTCGTTGCAAGGCAGCCAGGCAAACATTCCGCTTCAGCCAACAGCTTATTTCCCAGGAAAGCCTCCAATGCGCAGCTTCGCGGAAAAACAACGGGCGCGGCATCTCTGCCGCGCCTGTTTCCCAACGTTCGACCTTTCGCTGCTACTTCGTTACGAGGCAGCTTCCGCCGGCGCTCTTGTAACGCGTGCAGAGCGCGTTTGCCTCCTCGCGCGAACCGGCCGGTATTCTCACCCGGTAATAGGTGCCCTTGCCTGCGATCTCGGCCTTGCGGATATCGACGCCGCGGCCACCGATGAGCTCCGCAAACTTTTTCGACAAATTGTCGTAGCTCTTCTGCGCCTCGGCTTCAGAGGGAAGCGAAGCGATCTGGACGACATAGCTGCCGGGCGGCACAGATGCAGTCGCAAGCGGTGCCGCCGGAGCTGCGGCCGCGGTTTCCGGCGGCGTGTTTTCCGCGGAACCACTCGCAGAGGCGCTTGCGGAAGTCTCAGGGCGCGCCTGCGGCGTCGCAGCCGGTTCTCCGCCGACGGATGTGGTCTTGACGCTACGAACCGGCGTCAGGTCTTCCCCGGCCGTATCGGTCGGCTCCGCGAGCGCGACTTTCGCGGCTGAGGTTGGTTGCTCGGCAGGCTTGATCTCCGACTGGGCAACGGCGACGGAGGCCTCGCCCTGCGTACCCGAAGTGCCCGCCTCGGCCGAGGCGCTCGCAGAAAGTTGCTCGACAGGCTTGATCTCGGACTGGGCAATGGCGACGGCGGCCGTGCCTTGCGTACCCGATGTGCCCGCCTCGGCTGTGGCGCTTGCCGGAATCTCCGCGGCCGCAGCAACAGCATTGTTCTCTGGCTGAACCGCGGGCTCGTCGCGAGGCACGAGCGTTCCGTCCGGCTTGACAATCATCGTGCGAACCTTGCGGGGCGCGAGGGCGGGCGCCTTCTCGTCTTCCGCAACGGCGCCGTCTGCGGCTCCGTCCGGCATCAGGCGCGCCGTTTCGGCGTCTTCCGAGTCGGAAATCCCTGGCAATGCGTCATCGTCATAATCATTGCCTTCAAGAGGCAGATTTTCAGGTGTCAGCGTCCTCTGCACCACGTCGACCGGCTCTTCCGTTGTGGAGACGAGCGCCTCCTGTCGCGGCGCTTCACTCTTCTCACCCGCAACCCGGTCGTAGACCGCCTTGTCCTGGTTGGGCACGGTCTTGCCGCCCTTCTCTTCGGGAACGACCTTCACCGGTTCCTTGTCGGCGAGGATGATCTTCGGACCGTCGCCGGTAATCGCGGCGGTGCTTCCTCCCATCCAGGCATAGACCCCGGCACCGCCGAGAATGATGACCCCGGCAACACTTGCCGCCCAGAGCATGGCCCGCTGCGAGCGGCGACCATATCCCTCTTCTTCCGCGTAGTCCTCGCCGCCGATGCGGGGCGACGTTGCCAGGCGGTCGACGTCTTGCGCTTCGTTGCGGCGCTGTTCCATCGAGCGACGGAAATCCTCCTCCATCGCCTTTTCGAATTCCGCGAAATCGTCGATCGAGGCGAGCGGCGCCGCTCCGGCCGAAGCGACCGGCTTGGCAACGGCGCTTGTGCCCTGCGGCGTTTCCTTCGCTTCGCGCCCGGGGCTTGCGAAGAGCTGCGCCATCTCGGCATCGATATCCAGGTCGTAATCGGTGGAATAGGAGACCGGTTTCTCCTCCGCCTCGATCGCCGGCAGTTGCGGCACATCCAGTTCGGCGATCGGCGCCACGCCGGTCTCGGTTTCACCGATCATCGCCGGGTCGAAAGGCAACGGGTCGCCGGCTGGCGACTCTTCGACGGCAACTGCGGGAGCCGGAGGCTCCTCCTGAGGTGCCTCCGGCAGGCTTGGCGCCGCCAGTGCCTGCAGGAAGGGCTGCTGGGCGGGCTCTACCAGTGCCGGATGCGCGACTACGGGCTGCCCGGTTTCCTGCTCGTCTGCCACAGCCGCCGGCGCTTTTTTCTCGCCTGGGTCCAAGTCCAGCCCGACATCGGCCAATTCGAGCTCGAAATCCTCGAAATCGAAGGTCGGCTCCGCCTCGACCTCGCTCTTGACGATCTTAGGCTCGGCGGCTGGCGCGGGCTGAGGCAGAACGGCGGCTGCCGGAGCATTGGCAGGGGCCGGCGCTGCCGTTGGTGTTGCAAAAGCCCGCTGCGGGGAAACACCAACAGCCGAGGCGACTGGCGTTGCGCGACTGAATGTCGGCGTGAATGGGTAGCTGCTTTTTCTTGCCGACGGCACGGGCGCCTCTGCCACGACCGGCACGACTTCGACATCCGACGCGACGGCAGCTGTGGCTGGTTCGACAGCGCCCGTCGCATGTCCGGTCTGCTCGGAAACCTGCCACTCGGACGGTGCTCCGACAGGCGCCTCGGCGGCCGCTACCGGGCTCTGAACGGCATCTGCCTGATCGGCCGCCCCCTCCGAAAGATCCAAATAAAGCGGTTCGAAGCTCTCGGTCCGCTCGATAGATTTGCCGACCGTTTCAAACCGGGAGGAAAGCGGCTCCTGCCAGTCTTCGAATACGGGGGAATCCACAGCCTCGGGGGGCGAGCTCAGCTGCACGACATTGGAAACCTGCGGCTCCGCAGCGGAATGAGGCTCTTCCTGTCCGAGCGAAAGCTCGAGTTCGCGCTCGAGATCAAACGTCGTATCGACATCCGCCTTTGTCGGGGCCTCGACGTCTTGCGGCATGAAGGGCTCGACCGCATGGTCGCCGCCGGAGGCATCGGACTCGCCGGACGATTGCCCGACCGGCGCAACAAATTCCGTATCTTCAACCGCAGTGCCCGGCTCAGCCGATCCGGCAGCCACAGTCGGGTGCTCGACAAGACCGCTGTCGGGATGAACCGGCTCGGCTCGGGGGGCATCATAGCTGTCGAAGGCGCGCAGCAGCTCATCTTCGAGATCGAACACGGGATCGCGGCGGATCGCCTCCTGGTGACGCTGCAGCTCCTGCAATTGCTGAACGGCTGGCCGAGCATCGTAACCGACAATGCGGGCAAGTTCGCTCAAAGGATCGTCATCGGCCAAAGTATCCAACTCCGCCGGGCCGCTTCGTGCGAATTGTTTGTCTGCCATACTCTCCACTCACAATTGCCTGCGTTGGTTGCCAGTGCATTGTGGGGAAATGGTGACACGACTTACCGCATCTCTTCCGGTGCCGAAGTGCCCGTTATCGACAGGCCGGACTTCAACACCGAGGCGACAGCATGCACCAGCCCAAGTCTGGCAATGCTCAATTCTCGGTTCTTATCGTTAACAAAACGTAATTCCGTATTTTCCTTACCCTTGTTCCAGAGTCCATGGAAGACTGCAGCAAGGTCATACAGGTAAAAAGCGATCCGGTGAGGCTCTTGCGAGAGAGCTGCGGACTCGACGACGCGGGGATATTCTGCGAGCTTTGCGACCAGCTGCAGTTCCGCAGGGTCGGCGATCGCACCCATCACTGCGCCAGCAAGATCAACGGAAGACAGGTCAAGATCAGGAAACGCCTCCTGAGCCTGGCGGAAGACGGAGCAGCAGCGCGCATGCGCATACTGTACGTAAAAGACGGGATTGTCCTTTGACTGTTCCGTCACCTTGGCGAAGTCGAAATCGAGCGGCTCGGAGCTCTTCCGGTAAAGCATCATGAAGCGGACCGGATCGCGGCCGACCTCGTCGACCACATCGCGCAATGTCACAAAGTCTCCCGAGCGCTTGGACATCTTCACCGGCTCGCCGCCGCGATAGAGCTTGACCAACTGGCAGAGCAGAACGGTCAGCTTCGCCCGCCCTTCGGAGATCGCCCGCGCCAATGCCTCCAGTCGTTTTACATAGCCGCCATGGTCGGCGCCGAGAACATAGATCATCTCGTGAAAACCGCGGTCGAATTTGTCCTTGAAGTAAGCAACATCGGCCGCAAAGTAAGTATAGCTGCCGTCGGACTTGATGAGCGGTCGATCGATGTCGTCTCCGACCTCGGTCGAGCGGAATAGCGTCTGTTCACGATCCTCCCAATCCTCCGGCAGTTGCCCCTTGGGCGGCGGCAAGGTGCCCTTGTAAACATGGCCCTTGAATGTCAGGTCGTTGATTGCGGTGCGGATTCGCGCGGCCCCATTGTCGTGCAATGCCCGTTCCGAGAAGAAGACGTCATGATTGACGTTGAGCGCCGCAAGGTCCTCGCGGATCATCGCCATCATCGCGTCGATCACGCGCTCCTTGACGAGCGGCAGCCACTTGTCGTCCGGCATGATCCGGAGACTGGTGCCGAACTCATCCGCAAGCGCCTTGCCGACCGGAACGAGATAGTCGCCCGGATAGAGTCCTGGCGGGATCTCGCCGATCTCCTCGCCGAGAGCCTGGCGGTAGCGCAGAAACGCCGAACGCGCGAGCACATCGATCTGCGAACCGGCGTCGTTGATATAATATTCCTTGGTGACATCGTAGCCGGCAAAGGCGAGAAGGTTGGCAAGCGCGTCGCCGACAACAGCGCCTCGGCAATGGCCGACATGCATCGGCCCGGTCGGGTTGGCGGAAACATATTCTACGTTCACCTTGCGCCCGGCGCCGACGCTGCCGCGGCCAAAATCGGTCGCCTCCCTGACGACCGTGGCCAGCAACCTCTGCCAGTAGGAGACCGCAAGGCGGACATTGATGAAGCCGGGTCCGGCGACGGAAACGTCCGCCACCTCCGGATCCTGGCGCAGCTTCTCGATGATGATGTCCGCAAGAGCGCGCGGATTCGTCCCCAGGCCCTTGGCGAGAACCATCGCCGCATTCGTTGCAACGTCACCATGGCTGGCATCGCGCGGCGGCTCCACATTGATGCGGCCGAAGTCCAGATCTGATCGCTTTTCACGAACGATATCAATCGATTCTAGAATGTTCTTAATTCTTGATTCGAAGTCTGTGAAAAGATTCATCTGATCCGTCCGCTCTTTTCAGCCCAATTGGAGCTTAGATCACGCCGCAGCGGGATGCGCGCGGAAACCGCATGCATCTCCTCATCATCCCGCTCTAGCGCAAAACTCAAAAGGAGGCCGGGTCCGTGGGGAACCTCGAGCCTCCGCGCGGGGCGTCACTACCGCAAATCGGGCGTGTGGTCAAACAAGCGCCTGTGCACGCTGATAGCGAACGTGTCGGTCATGCCGGCCAGATAATCCCCCACATGGCGGGCCCGGGCCGGCTCGACCATTCCGGCAATCCGATCGACCCAATAGTGTTCCCTCATCAATTGCGGGTCCGTCATAAACGCGCGAAAAAGGTCGGTGACAATCGCCGCCGCCCCCTGCCGGACGCGCATCACGTCCGGGTGCCGATAGATCCTCGTCATCAACAGGTTCTTGATCTGCCGGTCGGTCTCGCTCATCTCCTCAGAGAAGGTCGCAATTACTTTGCCTGCTTTGCGCACCTCGTCCACGCTTTCGGGCCGGATCTCGCTCAAGCGGGCCTGTGCAACCCCGATGACGTCCTCGACCATTGCGGTTATCTGCCGGCGCATGATCTCGTGAGTGAACCGAGTGGGCTCCAGGCTGGGGTAGCGGCCGTGCACCTCGCGCATCAGCCGGGCGAGGAAGGGTACCTCCTCCAGCATCTCGAATGTGAGGTAGCCGGCACGCAGGCCATCGTCGATATCATGGGTATTATAGGCGATATCGTCGGAGATTGCTGCAACCTGAGCCTCGAGGCTGGCAAAACTCGCCAGTTCCAGGTCATGGATCGCGCAATAATCGAGGATCGGCTGCGGCACCGGACCGCCCGCTCCCTCGCCTTCGGCCGTCGTCAGCGGTCCGTTGTGCTTGACGAGGCCCTCGAGGCTCTCCCAGGTGAGATTGAGACCATCGAATTCGGCGTAGCGCCGCTCCAACTTGGTCACGATGCGCAACGACTGGGCATTGTGGTCGAAACCGCCATATGGCTTCAGCGCTTCGTCCAGAGCGTCCTCGCCGGTATGGCCGAACGGCGTGTGACCGAAGTCATGGACGAGGGCAACGCCCTCCGCGAGGTCCTCATCGAGCTTCAGCGCACGCGCCAGGGCGCGCGCGATCTGGGCGACCTCGATCGTGTGCGTCAGTCGCGTGCGATAATGGTCGCCGTCGGCGGCGATGAAGACCTGCGTCTTGTGCTTCAGCCGGCGAAACGCCGTCGTATGGACGATACGGTCGCGGTCGCGCTGGAAGTCGGAGCGCGTGGGGCTCATGGCCTCCGGATAGAGGCGGCCGCGCGAGGCCCATGGATTCGAGGCGAACACGGCATGTTCACCATAACCGAAACCGAGAGCCTGTCTGTCGAAAGTCATTTGACACCTACCGAAGCCATCCCATTGACGGGGCATTCGCGCCTTCATACCTATAGTATGCGTTACAAGGAAGGAGTGAGGGCAGAACAAGAGCTTGACGAAGATGGCTCTTGTCCGTCCGATTGTAACGCTACTGCATGTCTTCTTAAATCGACCTCGATTTAAGAAGACATGCAGCCATTCAAAGTCACAGCGACCTTCGCGCGCCCGATAAGACCGCGGCGCCTGTAGGACGGCAGCGAAATCTCTCCGGATCTTGACCCCGGCAGGAGGCAGACATGATGCAGGAACCAATCACCCTTTCGGACGCGGCCGCTAAGCGAATCGCGGCGATACTCCAAGCCGAAAAGGACAAGACGGCGATGCGCGTCTCCGTCGAAGGCGGCGGATGCTCCGGCTTCTCCTACAAGTTCGACCTGGTGGACAAGGAGAACGAAGACGACCTCGTCCTTGAAAAGGGCAACGCCAAGGTCCTGATCGACAGCCTGTCACTCGTTTACATGGGCGGCTCGGAAATCGACTTTGTCGACAATCTGCTCGGCCAATCCTTTCAGATCAAGAATCCGAACGCGGTCGCAAGCTGTGGCTGCGGCACGAGTTTTTCGATCTGATATGACAGAGCCTTTCATATCTGAATGAAAGCAATCCGGCCGTTCGGGTTGGCTGAAGCGCTCGACAGGATCGGTCTAGAGATACGGCGAGCCGAGCCAGAGCAGACGATTGGCGAGGCGGCTGAGGAAAGGCTCCTCCTTTAGGGTCGCGAGTGTCACCTCATCTGCCGTTGAGCGTAACGCGCAGATCTTCTCGTTCAGCGCCTGCGAAAAGGCTTCGTCAACGATCTCGAGATCGATCTCGAAGTTCAGCCGCAGTGAGCGTGGATCGAGATTGCTCGATCCGACAAAGGCCCAATGCCCGTCGACGACGATTAGCTTTGAATGGTTGAAGGCCCCTTTTGCCCGCCATACGCGGCAGTGGCCCTTCAGAACCTGATCGAACTGCGCTGTCATCGCTCGGTCCACGAGGGTGAGATTGTTGACGGCGGGGACGACGATGTCCACCTCGACCCCCCTGCGTGCGGCCGTCACCAAGGCGCTGATGAGTTCCCTGTCCGGCAGAAAATAGGGCGACATCAGCCGTATATGCTTCCGCGCGATCGAGAATGCTCCCATCAGCATCTTGTGATTGGTTTCGTTGGTGTTGTCGGGACCGGAAGGAACGGCCCGCATCAGGACCGAGGGCACGCCTTCGAGCGTCTCGGGTTCCGCCAGTTGCCAGGCCTCGCCTGCCAGAATCTCGCCGCTGGCAAATTGCCAGTCCTCCGCCGCGACCTGGAAGATGTCGGCGACGATCGGCCCTGTCACACGGAAATGCGTATCGAAGGAAGCCTCGCCGCCCGCGATTTCCGTCGTGAATCCCGCGCGGATGTTCATGCCTCCGGTAAAGGCCACGGCGCCATCGACCAGGAGGATCTTGCGATGTGTCCTGAGATTGGCATAGGGCAATCTCAGGCCCATGATGATGTTGCCGTTGAAGACCGCGGTCGGCACCCCCTTTTCCATCAGATATCCGACAATGCTCGGGACGGAGTAGCGGGCCCCGACCGCGTCAATCAGCACCCGCACACTGACGCCGCGCTTCATGGCGGCAACGAGCGCATCGGCGAAGCGCAGCCCGATGCGGTCGCGATCAAAGATATAGCTTTCCAACAAAATGCTCCGGCGCGCTTCGGCGATCTCCTTGAGCATTGCCCCATAGACATCGTCACCCCCTTCCAGCATGGTGATGTGATTGCCCGTCGACATCGCAAAACGAGAGACCCGGTCTCCCAGGATCTTCATTGCCGCAAAGCGATGGCCGAACCGGATCGCCACCTGTTCGTGACTGACGTCGAAACGAAGGAACGGGTCGGGGCCGTTGGAGCGCAACAGCGACCGCTGTAGACCGAGTGACGATCGGCGCATCCGGTTGATGCCGGCGACCGCGTAGATCGCCGCGCCAACGATCGGCGATAGCAGAATCACACCGACCCAGCCGGCGGCCGCACGGACATCCTCCTTTGTCATCGCTGCGTGTAGGATCGCTGGCGCGCCCAGTGCGAACGACAGGAGCGCCAGAAACTGCGGCCAGTAATTTTCGATGAACTCAATCATGCGCGGGACTATAGACGCACAGAAAGCGGAATCAATTCCTGTGCGGCGGCCATGAGCCGGGCTCGGGTGCGTTCCAACGACGACAGGATGATTGCTGCATCTATCGGGTTTCTCGGGAGAATTTCGACTGAACGATTCCCGATGCGGGTTCAAGACCTCGGGGCTCATCGCGCATCTCAATGGACGCGTCACGCTGCACCCGCTACAACGATTCTGACCTAGGCCTCCCCAAGAAGAAGGGCAAATGCTGTACCCATGAAGATCGCCACCTGGAACATCAACGGCGTCAAGGCGCGAGTCGACAGCCTCCTCGCCTGGCTCAAGGCATCCGATCCGGACATTGCTTGCCTACAGGAGATCAAAACGGTCGACGAGGCCTTTCCAAGGTTCGAGATCGAGGCCCTCGGATACCATGTGGAAACGCATGGCCAGAAGGGATTCAACGGTGTGGCGCTGATTTCCAAACGCCGACCGGACGAAGTCATCCGAGGCCTGCCTGGAGAAGATTCCGACGAGCAATCCCGCTTCATCGAAGGCGTGTTTTCCGTCCGGGGCGGCGCGATCCGCGTTTGCTGCCTTTATCTCCCGAACGGCAATCCGACGGGGACGGAGAAATATGCCTATAAGCTTAGATGGATGCAGCGCCTGACGGCTTTCGCTGAGCACCGGCTCCAGCTCGAGGAACCGCTGATCCTTGCCGGGGACTACAACGTCATCCCGGAAGCCCATGATTGCTTTGACGTGAAGGTCTGGCGGGACGATGCGCTCTTCCTGCCGGAAACCCGCGCCGCATTCCGGCGACTGCGCAACCTCGGCTTCACCGATGCCGTGCGTGCAACCTCGGACGAGGTGCCGCTCTATTCCTTTTGGGATTACCAGGCAGGCTGCTGGCAGAAGAATTTCGGCATTCGAATCGACCACCTGATGCTGTCGCCGGAAGCGGCCGACAAGCTCCTGTCGACGTCGATCGAAAAACATCTCCGGTCCTGGGAAAAGCCATCGGACCATGTCCCCGTGACCGCGGAGTTCGCCTTCGAGGCTCTGTAGAGCGGGTATGCGGGATGGGCGCCGTCAGAACTATTGCTGAAGGTGCATGCTCTGGGCCATCGCGATCGCGACGCGGCGGTCGTTCTCGCTCGCCAGTGAGAAGGCCTGTTCCTGCATGGGCTGCAGCCACGACCGGTCCTTCGGCGAACACTGGTCGAGCGCCGCGGTCATGTATGCGAGGCCACGGACGATCTGGCCTTCCTGGAAAATGACGCTGCCGAACACGCCCATGGCACCGGCATGGCCGTTTTTGCGCGCCCTATTCAGCCACTTCTTGGCCTGTTGGACGTTGACGCTGCCGCCCTCGCCGGAAAGCAGCATACGGGCTAGCTGGAACTGCGCCTCGGCGATGCCGAAGGTCGAGGCCGCCTGGAAGTACAATTGGCGTGCCCGCGTAAGGTCAACATGCACCGGACTATCCGGGATGCCGCGCCGGTAGTAGCCGGCAAGCGAAATCAGCGCGTTGACGAAATACCCCGTGTCCTCGGAACCCGGTTCAACACCCTGCTGCGCGATTTCGCTATAGATCTTGAACGCTTCGAGGTCGTTTTCAGCGACGCCGTCGCCATAGGCGTACATGTTGGCAAGCGCCCAGCGGGAGCCCGTGTGTCCCTTTTCGGCGGCGTAACGATAGGCCTCGACCGCCTCGTCCTTCCGACCGTCCTTGTACGCGGAAAAGCCGAACTTGAAGAGCGCGAACGGCCCCGACTCCTTGGTTACGCCCGCGCCCGGATCGAACGCCCTAGCCGGCCATGCCGCGGTTGCGCCCACTGCCAGCGACATGCCAAGCACCGCAACCCTCAGCGATCTGAATTCCCCTGCGCACATCACAATCAGCTTCTTTCGTTCCAGCCGGCCACGCCGAACCCACCACCGCTGCAAGCACCGACTCGCAGACGGCACACCGTCATGCGAGCATTCACCGAGGTCGACTCCGCCCGGCCATGCCGGGCGCCGCACGCATTCGCCACCCCACAGCCAGCACTAGGCCCGCTGCGCATCAAACGCCGATTGCCAGGGGATGTCACGACAGCACACAAACTCAGCCAACCTCAAACGCAAGCACAGTACTCGTTCGCACGTTTGTCGCTATCATCGGTGCTCTCATTTTGTGGCGGGAAATGGACATGATCGACCCGCGCGCTACACTAGCAAAACCATAGCGATTAATGTGTTGCTGAATCGTCACATTCACAATTGCTTATAAGCCGCTAGCAGTGACACATGGCAAAAGGCCCGGCGAAGGGGCCGGGCCTTAAACATCTGAGGAAGAGGATCAGAATTTGACTTTCAGTGAGGTGGAGACCGCACCGACGAAGTCGTTGTCGAAGTCGTAGGAAACGTCACCGCCGATAACTTCGCCCTGGTACGTGACCGCCCGCGAACTGCCGCTGGTCATAACGCCCACGACGCCGGCGAGACGAAGCTCGACGTTTTGCGTTGGTGTGTACGAGACGCCGGTGCCGACCGTCCAGGTGTCCGTCTGCGCGCCATAGCCGTGGCTAGTTCCACGGTCCCAAGTCAGGCTGACCGCCCCGCTCCACTGGTCATTGAATTTGTGACCAATACCGCCGGTTATCGTCCAACCGTCGCGGTAAAGGAAATCCAGGCTGGTGCCGAATCTGCCCAGGCCCGGCTCATCCGGTTCAAACTTTAGGACCTGCAACTGGCTCCAATCGGTCCATTTCACGGAGCCGAAGGCAAGCCAACCCGGCGCAATGCCAGTTTGGAGCTTCAGCTCCAACGAATCCGGCATAGAAGCAGATCCGTGAACACCATATTTCGTGCCATTCACGATCCCGAGGCCCGGAATCAAGAATGCGACCTGGCTGAGATCGATGGTGCCGCGAAGGTCATCCAGGTCGACCGCGCTGTTATAGACGAGACTCGCCCGCATCGCGTATTCGGGAATTTCGTAGGCCACGCCCGCTCGCCATCCCCAGCCGCTGTCCTCAAGGTCGATTCGTCCGACTCCGGAGAGGCTTGAGAATGGCGGAGGGAAACCAGTGTAGTCCTGAACGAGACGCTCTTTGAAGCCGCCTACCTCCTGATAGAAGACACCGCCAATGATGCGCAGGTAACCGGCGCCCATGTTCCACTTGTAGGAACAGGTGGCGGCGTAGTTATCGCTTTCGACTTTCGTTTCGATGTTGGCATTGGCACCGGCCCAGTTCTCGCCGGGATTGAGGTGGGCGCCCCAGGGCTGAGAGTAGTCCGCCATACAGTCGACACTGTCACCCAAGGCCGCCTTGAAACCGATGCGGGGCGCCCAATAACTCTCCGTGTCATCTACACTGTTGGGGCGGTCATTCAGATCTCCGCCACCAAACGTTTCGGCGAGGGCATTCGAATCCGCTGTATCCGTATCACGGACATTCTTCAGCTTGCGCTGCGGGTTAACATAGGTTGCCGTGCCTTCAGCCGCGTAATCCGAAGGATCGAACAGCAGATCGATATTGTAGCCGCCGCGCTCGAGCCCCCCAGCCTGTGCAGCCGACGCCAGGAGCAGCCCGGCGACCGTCGCCAGAACGCCCCTCTTCAGTTCTTTTCGAGCCATTCAGCTCCTCCCCTGCAATTCACGACTGCGACAATTCATCCGGTTCCGCAGTTGACGGAATATTCCTTACGAGAACGTCAAATGGCAAACAGCACGTCCGCGCTCAACCCGACAAACCGGGTGATCAAATTTACGTAAGAAATTCATGATTCGGACATGAACTTAGGAAATCGGAAGAAAGTTCTACTGACGTCAGTTTTCAACTTTATCAGCAGATTTTTATTCCAATTCGATCGCAGTGTGTGACACAGGAACAACAACTTTGCTTTTTGCGGACTGCCGTGGCGCACGGTCCTTGCACAGGCGAACTTTAAAGCCTAAGCGTGTATCTTGATTACCCTCAACCGGGCGAAAGCCGAGTCGGGTTTGAAGCAAAGAAAAACCCGCGGCATCGCTACCGCGGGATCTTATTTTCCCAGAACATAGGAGTGGCTCAGCCCGCTTCCGCCACACGGCTCAAGGCGACGCCGAGCGAGTCCCGCTGTTGGTCGAGTTCCGCCAGCCGCTCACGCTCGGCCTCGACCAACTCAGGCCTGGCGTTGGCCACGAACTTCTCATTGGCGAGCTTGCCGAGAATCCTCTGCCGCTCGGCCTCGACCTTGGCGATCGCTTTCTCGAGCCGGGATTTTTCGCCCGCAAGATCGATCAGATTGCCGAGCGGTAGGCAGGCGGTTGCCTCACCGATGACGATCTGGGCACTGCCGCGCGGCGCGGCGCCCGCATGCTCGATGCTCTCCACCCTCGCCAGCCGCTTGATGGCAGAGGCATGTCGATCGAGCCGCTCGCCGGTCAGCCCCCTGGCGCCAACGATCACGAGCGGTGCCATTGACGCCGGAGGGACGTTCATTTCCGCGCGGACCGAGCGAATACCCGAGACAAGCTCGATCAGCCAGTTGATCTCGTCCGCGGCGGCATCGTCCGCATAGAAGGCCGCGGGCCACTCGGCATGGCAGAGCAGCGTCGTGCGCCCGCGGCCTGGGCCGGCCGTCTTATCCCATAGCTCTTCGGTCATGAAGGGCATGAAGGGGTGCAGGAGCTTGTAGATCTCGTCCAGGACATAAGCCACGCAGGCCTGGGCTTCGCGCTTTGCGGCTTCGTCCTCGCCATTGAAGACCGGCTTCAAGAGCTCGAGATACCAGTCGCAGAACTGGTTCCATACGAAGCGGTAGAGGCTTCCGGCCGCCTCGTTGAATCGGTAATTCTCGATTGCCTCCGTGACATCGCGGATCGTGCGCGAGAGCTCCGTCAGGATCCAGCGGTTGACCGTAAGCGCGGTCGCTTCGGGAATGAACCCTTCGCTGCTCGTCGCGCCGTTCATCTCGGCGAATCGCGTGGCGTTCCAAAGCTTGGTGCCGAAGTTGCGGTAGCCGGCGATGCGTGCCGGGTCGAGCTTCACGTCACGCCCCTGCGCCGCCATGATTGCCAAGGTGAAGCGCAGCGCGTCGGCGCCGTACTCGTCAATCAGCTCCAACGGGTCGATTACGTTGCCTTTCGACTTCGACATCTTCTGCCCGTTCTTGTCGCGGACGAGCGCGTGGACATAGACGGTGTGAAAAGGTTCGACCGGCGTGCCGTCTGCATCCTTCATGAAGTGGAGCCCCATCATCATCATGCGGGCGACCCAGAAGAAGATGATGTCGAAACCGGTCACCAGAACATCGGTCTGGTAATATTTTTCGAGTTCTGGCGTTTCCGTTGGCCAGCCGAGCGTCGAGAACGGCCAGAGCGCCGAGGAGAACCAGGTATCGAGCACATCCTCCTCGCGCGTCAGGATCTCGCCAGGCTTGAAGTTTTCCAGCAGGTCCTCGACATAGGCCTTCATCGGCCCTTCATGGGCGATATAGTGCTGGATCGCCGCGTGCAGCGCCTCTTCCTCCGTCCTTTCGACGAAGACCTGTCCATCGGGACCATACCATGCCGGTATCTGATGGCCCCACCAGAGCTGCCGTGAGATACACCACGGCTGGATGTTCTCCATCCATTCGAAGTAAGTCTTTTCCCAGTTCTTCGGCACGAAGGTCGTCCGACCTTCACGCACCGCCGCGATCGCCGGCTTCGCCAAGGTCTTGGCATCGACGTACCATTGTTCCATCAGACGCGGCTCGATCGGCACGCCGCCGCGGTCGCCATGCGGGACCACATGCTTGTGCGGCTCGATGTGATCGACGAGACCGGCCGCATCGAGAATCTCGACGACCAGCCTGCGCGCCTCGAATCTGTCCTTGCCCTCCAACTGATCCCATGCGCCGTGGAGGGCTGCCGGGTGGTCGAGACCTTCGAGGAAATCCTCATTGTTCTTGAGCGTGACCCGGCCGTCCGGCGTCAACACGTTGACGAGTCGCAGCCCGCGGCGCTTGCCGACTTCGAAATCGTTGAAATCATGGGCCGGGGTCATCTTCACCGCCCCGGTTCCGGTCGTCGGATCGGGATATTCGTCAGCAACGATCGGAATGCGCCGGCCGACGATCGGCAGAATGACGTGCTTGCCGACGACACCCTTGTAACGCGCGTCGTCCGGGTGAACCGCGACGCCCGTGTCGCCAAGCATGGTTTCCGGGCGGGTCGTTGCAACGACAAGATAGTCTCTGGTCTCCCATTCTGTGGGATTGCCATCATCGTTGAAGGCAATCGGATGCTGATAGGTGACGCCCTCTTCCAGCGGATAGCGCAGGTGCCATAGATTGCCGTTGACCTCGACTTGCTCCACCTCGATATCAGAAATCGCCGTCTGCAGCTTCGGATCCCAGTTGACGAGGCGCTTGTCGCGATAGATCAGCCCATCCTTGTAGAGGGTGACGAACACCTCGATGACGGCCTCGGAAAGCCCCTCATCCATCGTGAAGCGTTCGCGCGACCAGTCGCAGGAGGCGCCGAGCCGCTTCAACTGATTGAAGATCTGCCCGCCGGATTCGGCTTTCCACTCCCAGACCTTCTCAACGAAAGCTTCTCGGCCCAACTGCCGGCGGTGCTGCTGGGTTTCCATCAGTTTCCGCTCGACGACCATCTGCGTCGCGATGCCGGCATGGTCCATGCCCGGCTGCCAGAGCACGTCCTTGCCGCGCATGCGCTCGAAGCGAACCAGGACGTCCTGCAGCGTATTGTTGAGCGCATGGCCCATGTGCAGGGAACCGGTGACGTTCGGCGGCGGGATTACGATGCAGAAAGGCTCTGCGCCCGGCTTTGCGCCCGCGCCGGCACGAAACGCGTTTTCATCGTCCCACTTCTTTGCGATGCGCGGGTCGACGGAGGCGGAATCGTAGGTCTTGTCAAGCATTCTGTGGGGGCCGCTTTTGGAGATTGATGTCAGCGTCCTGTAAACCGGATGGGCCGGCGCAAGTCAACACAAGCGGGCAAAAAGGCGGCGTCCGGCACGCCGCCTTCATCATCTCGCTACTGCATTCTCAGAGGGAGACTTTAGCGCCTCGGACCGCGCGCGACGCGCTCGATTTCCTCGCGGACCAGCCTCTCGACCAGCGTCGGCAGATTGTCGTCGAGCCACTCCTGGAGCATCGGACGAAGCATGGCTTCTGCGATCTCGTCGAATGAGCGCCTCGGCCCCTGTTCCACCGCATGCGCCAGATCGTCGAAGGCACGCGCAACCTGCCGGCCGACGGCGGGCGACACAATGGCGCCCCCTTCCTTCTCCGCCTCACCAGCCGCTTTGGCAATTTCCGCCTGCGCCGGTGCAGACTGTTCCGGCACCTCGGCTGCCGTCGGACGCGCCGGCTCCGAGGACGGCGCGGTCGCATCGGGCGCGGCGTCGGAAACCACGCTTGGCGCAGCGCCGGCGGACGAAGCGACGGCCGCCATGCGCGATGTCACCAAGGGACTATCTTGCATCGGGATCTCCTCCTCCCGCTCGCGTGCCGCGTAACTTGCGGCATGGCGCTCGGACGCCGCTCTGACACGCGCCGCCACATCGGCGAGAGAAAGCGGCGACGGCGGCACTGAGGCGGTGTCCGGGGCCGAAAGGGATACGTTGATTGCATCGGCCGAAGGTCGCACGGCCGACATGATGACCCCTTGCGAAGAAGGGAACCCGGCGGTCTCGATCTCCGAGTCGATTGTCAATTCGATCTCGTCCTCGGTCGTTTCATCGAAACTTTGTCGCGCGGAGGATGCGCCTGGCGCCGTCTCATTGCTTTCGATGATCTTGCGAATGGATGCCAGAATCTCATCCATCGAAGGTTCTCGTGCGACGTTGAGCTGTGCCATTTCAATCCTCGTTTGCTCTGCGGTCGGGCACAGGTCGCAGCGCCTGCGTGCCGATTCCGCACAAACCTTAAGTGACTTCACGGGTGAAACAAACGCCGCGAATCAGCCTTGGAAATTCTTGCACAGATTTGTTTTTTGGGGCAGAGCCGGCCTTGGCGGCTGGAATTGCATAAAGCTAAGACGCCCCACATTCCAACGAATGCGAGGCGCTTCGAGATCTGCTGCGTCGATGTGATCGCCCAGGGAACCTCGGGCGGTATAAATCAGCGCCCGTCGACGGTGCGCAGGCCGAACCACTTGTCCTTGACGGCCTCGTAGTGCTCTTCGGGACGATATTCCGCCACCTGCAGTCCCTGTACCTTGACGGTCAGCCTGCCCATTGCCGCAAGCAGGGCATAGCTCGCAACGACAGCATCGCGCTGCGCGCCTGCCAGCGACTCCCGCGCGATCAGCACGTCCTGCTGCGCGTCGAGCACATCAAGCGTGGTGCGCTGGCCGACCTTCCGTTCTTCAACGACACCCTCGAGCGCCAGATTGGCGGCGGAGATCTGCGAACGACTGGCGGTGATGCGGGCAAGGGCCGATTCAAGCTGAGCATGCGCGGAGACAACGGTCTGCTGCACCTCAGCGCGTGCCGAATCTACGAGGATGCGCTGCTGGCCCAATCGTTCCTTGGCCTGGCGGATCTGGCCGTATTCAGCGCCGCCCTGATAGATCGGCACTTCCAGACGCGCCGTAATGCTGGCGGTGGTGTTGTCGGCATTGACATTGCCGGTGTTCCGGGTGACCGCACCTTGAAGAACGACGCCAGGCAGCATCGTGCCTTCGGCCGATTTCACCTGGAAGCCCGCCGAATCGACCGAGTATTGCGCCGCCAGGATCTGCGGATTCTCGCGCAGGCCCGTGGCAACGGCCTGGTCGAGCGATCTCGGCATGCCCCTCGTCGCAGGCCCTGTCTGCCGGATCGCCGTTGGGGCCGCACCGACGATCTGGACATAGACCGCTTCGCTCTGCTTGAGCTGCGCGACGGCAGCGACGAGCAGCGACTGCGCTTGCGCCAATTCCGCTTGCGCCTGGCTCACATCCGTACGGGTGCCCTCGCCCACATCGAGGCGCGCCTCGGCGGCGTTCAGCTGCTCCCGGAGGAAGGCCAGGTTCTGGCGCCGAATGGAGACGACCTGCTGGTCGCGGGCGATATTCGCATAGGACTGCGCGGCCGTCAGGAGAATCTGGATCTCATTGGCCTTCAATGTCTCCCGGCTCGAGAAGACATTCGACTCGGCCGCCCTGACGTTGTTCAGCGTCTGAAACCCGTCGAAGATCGTCTGGGTGATCGAGATTCCGACCTGGCCGCTGTGAAGGTCCTCGCTACCGGTGACTTCCCGGTCAACACGCGACAACGTCCCGGTTGCCGTGGCGGAGACCTGCGGCCGATATCCGGACTTGGCGATTGGCACCCCTTCGTCAGTGGCGCGCAGGCCAGCGCGGGCCGCGTTCAAATCCGGGTTGTTCGCGTAGGCCTTCGCCATCGCCCCGAAGATCGTCTCGGCGGATACGGCGTGCGGCACAAGCAACAGGCTGGTTGAAACAGCCGCCCACAACGCTGTTTTGCGAACAAACGACACGATCTTACCTCCGATCAGTCGGACGGCATTGCCGCCCGCAAGTTAGTAGCAAGCCCCTACCAGGTTAATTCGCTCAACCAAGAATGGCACGCAGCGTCAAGCATCGGCGAGCAAATCACCGCTTCCTTGCTCTTTGAACCCCGGATTCGGTTTTGCGACAACTGTGCACCACCACTCCACCCGAGCATTTCAAAAAGAAACAGGCAATACGTTGCCAATCCGCAACATCGATTTTCTTGCGTCTATATCCCATTATGAGGACCCTCAACGGGAGGCGCCTCAGAAAACAAACGACTGCTCGCGACGAAAACCCGGCAGAGGCTTCACGGATGTATTGAAATCGGGCCTCTCGGACGTCCTTCCCGATTCGCGCAAGTAAAGTTTCGCACGGGAGGCGTTACCAAAACCTTCAACGACCACCAGGCGCCCGCCGTCGCGAAGCTGCTCGAACAACGCGGCCGGGATCGTCTCTACTGAGCCATTGACGAATATCACGTCGTAAGGCGCCTCGGCGGGGTAACCCTTTGCCAGGTCGCCGGTCACCACCGCTATGTTGTCGTAGCCGAGCTGCGCCAGAGTCTCCGTTGCCTTCGCGGCGAGCGTCTCATCGCTTTCGAGCGCCACCACCGAACTGGCGAGCAGCGACAGCAAGGCCGAAGCGTAACCGGTGCCGCATCCGATCTCCAGAACCACGTCCGACTTCGAAACTTCCGCAAGCTGCAATAGCTTGGCGAGCGGAGACGGTTCCATCAGGTAACGCGGCTCGGCGCCACCGGCGAGCTGAATGTCCGCATCGATATAGGCGAGTTCTCTCATCTTCGCGGGGACGAACTCTTCGCGCGGTACGGTAAGGAAGGCGGACAGGACAGAGTGGGACGTCACATCCGTCGTGCGGATCTGATTGTCCACCATCTTAATGCGCGCTGCTTCGAAGTTCATGATACTGCCTCGTGTCCCGTAGGCGCGGCGCCGTTGGCGGGCGGACCGCGCGATCTTCATGCATTAAGCTCATAATTCCCCGCACCGCCGGTTTCAAGCGACCGTGGAACAGAAAAAGGGAACTCGCCGGCCGGCAGCGACCGCGGCTGAAGTATGGGTGACGGAAACCGAGGCGGTCAGCGCGCCGGCGCCGCCTCGAGTCCGACGAGCGCAATCTTGCTGTAGCCGGCCCCCTGGATGAGGTTCATCGCGTCCATCAAGTCGCCATAGTCGACGAGTCGGTCCGCGCGGAGCAGCACGCGCGTTTCCTTGTTGCCGTTCGTGATCCGATCGAGCTCGGAGGAGAACGCCTCACGGGCCGTTTCCTCGTTGCCGATCGCAAGTGTCAGATCGGCTTTCAGCGTGACGAAGACCGGCTTGTCCTCGCGTGGAGTCGGCTTGGCAACCGAATGCGGCAGATCGACCTTCATGTCGACCGTCGCAAGCGGAGCGGCAACCATGAAGATGATCAGCAGCACAAGCATGACGTCGATGAAAGGGGTGACGTTGATCTCGCTGTTCTCGGCGAGTTCGCCGCTCTCTTCGGAAAGTCTTCCCGCCATGGCCGTCACCCGACTCTTGCAATCGACGCGTCGGCGCCGTGGGCGTAGCCCTCGTGGCGACGCGGCTGTTCCCTTTGAACGTGTCGATGATCGAGATCGCGGCTCACCAGACGCTCGACAGCCGCCGCGGCGTCCGCCAGCATGAGCTTATAGGCGCCTACCGAGCGGGCGAAGTAGTTATAGATTACGACTGCGGGTATGGCCGCGACAAGCCCGATTGCGGTTGCCAGCAGCGCCTCGGCAATGCCGGGGGCGACGATCGCCAGATTGGTCGTCTGCGCCTTGCTGATGCCGATGAAGGAATTCATGATCCCCCACACGGTTCCGAAAAGGCCTACAAATGGTGCAACGGAGCCGATCGACGCAAGAATGCCCGTGCCGGCGCTCATCCGCTTTCCAGCGCGAATTTCGATGCGGCCGAGCAGCGAGGAAACGCGCTCCTTGACGCCGGCGGCCGGCGCCTGATCCAGCACCGCCTCCGAGCGGACCATTTCGTCGCTTGCGGCGGCGACCATATCTGCGGCAACGCCGCCTTTGCTGCCAAATTTCGCTTCGGTTTCCGCCAGCCCGTTTGCCGTGCTCAGGACTTCTACGGCTCGCCGCATCCGCGATTTTCCACTCGCGAGTTCCAGGCTCTTCACGAGGAAGATCGCCCAGGTGACGACGGAAGCCGCTACCAGAGCGATCATCACTGCCTTGACGACGATGTCGGCGGCCAGGAACATGCCGACCGGAGAGAGGTCGTGCGGCAGGACCGGACCTGTTGCTGCCGGCGCTTCAACACCGCCCAGATGCGGCGTTTCGCCAGAAGCCGCGGTCGATTCTTCGGGGCGCGGCACACCCGGTGCCGGTGTTGCGGACACCGCCAGCTGCTCAGCGCCCGACGTGGATGGAGCCGGTTGCACCGTCTGCGCAAACACCGTTGCAGGAGGCCCGGCCAGGAAAACGGCGAGCGTGGCTGCGATCAAAACCTTCAACACCGATTGGGTCCGCTTCGACATGTCATTCCTCATATGTCTACGCTTGCCCGACGGGCGCGGACGCAAGCACAATCGATTTCATCGGTTCGAGATGCTGAATGCGGGTCGAAAGCCGCAAGCACCGCTGAGCCTGCACAACTGCAGGTGAAGGCATTGGCACTCTCCTTACGACAAACCGCAGCTTGATGCCAAGGATTTCTTGAGTGTTGTATTCAAGAATATGCTGCCCGCCTGGTGCGCAGAGGCTCTTCCTAGATCGCCGGCAACACGGTCGAGAAGGTATTGCTGCGCCAATCGTAACGGCGGTGATGCTGCCACGGGCGCTCTGTGGAGCGGAACGCCGTGACGGCACGCATGCGCGGCAGCTCGCCGGGTCGGACGCGATCGGCGTAAATTTCGACGGCACCGCTCAGCCGCAACGTTTCACCTGTCAGGATAAGTGCACGACCTGAAGCGCAGGCAGGTAGTGGCCGACGGGTTGCGGCGATCACCAGATCGGCACGCCCGCACACGGCCGGGAAGAGCTCCGGCGCATCGATAACGAGAACCGCCCAACCTTTCCGGCTGCGACCGGCGCACCAGGCGTTCTCCCGGCAATGAAAGACGCCTGGCTTTGCCGTCGCCAACGCGACCGCCGCTTCGACGCCGACGCCCGGAGTTCCGCCGGGTGAGGAAGCCAACTCGACCGGCGGCATGTGCCGGCCGAGGGCGAGTGCTCGCTGCCATTGCGAAAAGATGAAATCAGGTGGCCGCGTCCGGTTCGTCGCGATCGCCTCGTCGGACACGACGCCAACCAGCCGGCCGTCCTCCGAGACCAGAATCGACGGGCGCTCGGCCTGGCGTTCCAGCGCGATCGCCGTCCCACCCATGAGGACCAGCACGGCTCCGAGGAGCGCCAGACGAGTTCTGAGCACGCAGAGAAGCACGCCACCGGAAGCGATCGAAACGAAACCGAAGTCGCCGACGCGGCCGGTGACCCAGTCGGCATCCAGTGCCGCCACATACCGGGCGACGGCAAGCATCCACTCCAGCCCCTGACCCATCATCATCAAAGGGTAGTACTCGAGCCCGAAGGGCATCAGTAACATGGCGAAGAGGCCGAACGGCATGATGAGGATGCCGATCAGCGGCGTCGCGGCAATGTTTGCCGCCAATCCGTAGGCCGGAAGCCTCTGGAAATGGGCCGCGGCGTAGATGGCTGTCGCTAGTCCGCCGATGAACGATGTGGCAACGGTGCCAGCGACAAGGCTGCCGGCGGGTCCCAGTGATCGCGCCGACCTCCCCTCCTGCCGGCCCTTGCCGCGGTGATCGCGCCAACGTGCGTAACCCGCGACAAGGGCCAGGGTCGCGGCAAATGACATCTGAAATCCGGGCCCGGCGACCGAAGATGGCGACCAGGCAATGATGACGAGCGCGGCAAGCGCCACGTTGCGCAGGCTGATTGAGACGCGGTCGAAGAAAACGGCGAAAAGCATGATCGTGATCATGATCCATGATCTCAGCGCGGAGACCGCCCCTCCGGAGATCAGGATGTATAAAAAGACCATGAGCAGCGCCCCGGCGGCCGCTATCTTTTTGATCGCCAGCTTTTCCGCAAGACCGGGTAGCAAGTTCAACAGGGTCCGCGCGCCGACGAGGAACGTACCTGCGGTAAGGACCATGTTGAGCCCCGAAATGGCGAGCACATGCGAGAGCCCCGCCGAACGCAGGATCTCGACGGTCTCGCGACTGATCGCGCGCTCTTCATCTGTGACGAGCGCTGCGGCCATTGCACCGGTATCGCCGCCAATGGTCGTGCGTATTCGATTGCCGACAGCCTCGCGTGTCGCTGCGAGATAGGCAGCCACCCTCATGGAGACGGACATGGTGGATTCTGCGGCAATCTCCGCTCCTGCGGTTGCCCGCGGAGTGCCAAAAAAGAACCCCACCGCACCAATGCCTCTGTAGTAAGCGTCGAAGGCGAAATCATTCAGTCCCGGAAGCGCAGGCCCGGAAGGTGGCGAGAGGCGGACCTTGCCCTCGATCGCCGAACCGATCGGAAAAGGCGCGTGGCGGCTGCGTGCCAACAGCGTTGCCCGGGTCGGCGGCCTGCGCAATTGCGGTGCGGCCGTCTCGCGGATTTCGACGAGGTACCGCCAGCGGCCTTTGTCGTCGGCCTCTCGCGACAGGACGATCCCCCGGACGTTGGTCGTCACGGGGCCATCAAGAACCACAGTGCCCAGCCGGACGGTTTCGATCGCAGCAAGCAGCATACCTCCCGCCACCAGACAAGGAGCCAGAACCAGCGGCCGATACGGGCGAAACCGTCCGGAGCAGAAGAGGGCCGCCATGCCAAAAACGCATGTCAGCGCTGCAAGTTCAGCAATTCCGGGTGCTTCTGCCAGCGCGAACCAGCAGATGGAGCCAAGCGCAAGGAGCACGGGTACCAAAACGAAACCGTGGCCATATTCGGCTTCTTCCTGCATGGCGGAACGCAGCCCGCGAACGGCGGAGGCGACGGTCGTACGGCGGCTGCTGATTGCTGATGACCACGTGGAAGGCGTCCAGGCCTGAAGTTTGGTCAGGGTTCCAGGGGATTTGCCGGCGCGAGCGAGGGGCGCGAGATGAGCCGTATACCGGGCGCGCTGCTCGTCCAACTGCGCCGGCGCCTCACCCTGCCCCTCCCTCATTTGTAGCCCGCTCTGACCCCGTTTGCTGTCGGCTCGATCGTGCAACCAAACCGTCCAGGTTGCAACCGGAAGACTGGCTGCTCAAAAAAGCGGCAAAGCTATAAAGAATGGTACCGCATCAGGCTGGGTGCGATCATTGATCTTCTTTATCAAGTTGCCGTAAACTGCGGTTGTTGCATCGCCATATGCCAGTTTCCGCGTCGCACAATTTGCCTTTCGTATCGCTTGGCAGTCGAAAGTAAATCATATAGCAAATTCGCAACGCTCAATTTCGCGGCATAGCTAATATGTCACGGCGCCACAGACGGAGGGTCCCCATGTCAGGAAAAAACGCGACGGTAAACATCGATGGAAAAACAGCGGACCTGCCAGTGCGATCCGGGTCCATCGGTCCGGACGTCGTGGACATCGGTTCACTCTATAAGCAAACCAAGATGTTCACCTATGATCCCGGCTTCACGTCGACGGCATCGTGCGAGTCCAAGATCACCTATATCGACGGCGACGAAGGCGTGCTGCTTCACCGCGGCTACCCGATCGAGCAACTCGCCGAGCACGGCGACTTCCTCGAAGTCTGCTACCTTCTTCTCTATGGCGAACTGCCGACCAAGGCCCAGAAGGATGACTTCGACTATCGTGTGACCCATCACACCATGATTCACGAGCAGATGAGCCGGTTCTTCACCGGCTTCCGCCGCGACGCCCATCCGATGGCGGTCATGTGCGGCTGCGTCGGGGCGCTCTCGGCCTTCTATCACGACTCGACGGACATCACCGACCCGCATCAGCGCATGGTCGCCTCGCTGCGCATGATCGCCAAGATGCCGACGATCGCCGCCATGGCCTACAAGTACCATATCGGCCAGCCCTTCGTTTACCCGAAGAACGATCTCGACTACGCCGCAAACTTCCTGCGCATGTGCTTTGCCGTGCCCTGTGAGGAATATGTGGTGAACCCGGTTCTGGCGCGCGCCATGGACCGCATCTTCATCCTGCACGCGGACCACGAGCAGAACGCTTCGACCTCTACGGTGCGCCTGGCCGGCTCCTCGGGAGCCAACCCGTTCGCCTGTATCGCCGCCGGCATCGCCTGCCTCTGGGGTCCGGCTCACGGCGGTGCGAACGAAGCAGCACTCAACATGCTCGCGGAGATCGGTTCCGTTGAACGCATCCCGGAATATATCGCCCGCGCCAAGGACAAGAACGATCCGTTCCGCCTGATGGGCTTCGGCCACCGCGTCTACAAGAACTACGACCCGCGTGCCAAGATCATGCAGAAGACCACTCATGAGGTCTTGGCGGAGCTCGGCCACAAGGACGATCCGCTTCTCGAGGTCGCCATGGAACTCGAGCGGATCGCGCTGACTGACGAGTATTTCATCGAAAAGAAGCTGTACCCGAACATTGACTTCTATTCGGGCATTACGCTGAAGGCGCTGGGTTTCCCCACGACCATGTTCACCGTGCTCTTCGCGCTCGCCCGGACCGTCGGCTGGATCGCCCAGTGGAACGAGATGATCGAGGATCCGGAACAGCGCATCGGCCGTCCGCGCCAGCTCTATATCGGCGCGCCGCTGCGCGATTATTTGCCGATTTCCAAGCGCTGAGCACGGCGCTACTGCATGCCTCGTTAACTCGACCTCGATTGAACGCGCGGCGCTAGCGAACAAAAACCCGGTCAGAAATGGCCGGTTTTTTTTGGAGAATGCCGAGGACGATGTCCGCCGCTCTTTCTCCCGGTGGACGTTCGGTCGCCATCCGTTGCTGCACGATAGCAAAACCGTCGAGCATCGCGCGCCTCTGGGCCGTGTCGCTGGAAAGCCGCTCGAACCACCGCGTCAGCGTCGCCGGGCGGATCGCCTTGTTGAAATATTCCGGGACGACGGGAAAATCGGCGATGAGATTGGGCAGCGCCGCCGTCCAGATGCGAATCCGCGCGTGCAGCAGCGTGACGAGCCAATCAGCGCAATAGGTGGAAACGACCGGCACGCCGGCAAGCGCCAACTCGAGGATCACGGTTCCGGATGCGGCGAATGCGGCGTCCGCCTCGGCGAAGGCCTCCCACTTCTTCTCCGCAGCGACGCTAATTTCCGGCTGGACCTTCCAGCCGGCCGTGAGCTCGCGCACCCGCGCCTCCTGACGCGGCACGGTCGGCAACAGGAAGCGCATGCCCTCATGGCGCGCGGCCAGTTCCTCGACGGAATCACGGAAGATCGGCAGCAGGCGGGTGATCTCACTGGCGCGGGAACCAGGAAGCAACAGGCAGGTCTTGCCAACAGGGCCCTCCCCCGATTGCTGCCTGGCTTGCCGCCGCTCCCGGACCGCGAGCACGTTGCTGTCCGAGGCGAGCCGGTGGCCGACATAGGTTGTCGGCGGACCGCCGAGGCTTCGCATCACCTCCGGCTCGAAGGGCAGCACTGAAAGCACATGGTCGACATAAGCGCGCATCCGCGGCGCGCGTTCCGCCTTCCATGCCCAGACGCTCGGACAAACATAATCGATGACCGGCAGGTCGGGCAGGACCGCGCGGACACGCTGCGCCACACGATGGGTGAAGTCGGGACTGTCGATGATCACCAGCAGATCGGGCCGCGCAGCGACGATGGCGCGCGCGGTTTGGCGAATGCGAAGAAGAAGTTTGGGCAGCCGGGCGATCACCTGCGAGAAGCCCATGATCGACAATTCGGAATAATCGAAGAGAGACGCAAGGCCCTCGGCCTCGAGCGCCTCTCCGCCGACGCCGACGAGTTCGAGGGCGCCATCCACCCGCCCGCGAAGCGCGCGGACCAGGTCGGCGCCGAGCAGGTCACCCGACACCTCACCGGCAATCACTGCGAGCTTGCAGATGCGCTCCGTCACGATCGCCCTCCCTACAGCGCCGCGCGTCTTATCAGACGCGCAAAGGTCGCTCTAACACTTTGAAATTGCAGCATGTCTTTCCCTTAAATCTAGGTCGATCTAAGGAGACATGCAGTAGGATCGCGCTCGATGCCGATTATGAAAAGACCGCAACGGTTGGCAGCTTCGACGACCTCCGACCGCTCCAGGACGAGAGCACGACCCGCTTCGACGGCGATACCCGCCAAGCCTGCCGCCTCGGCGCCCGCGACCGTTGAGGGTCCGATCGAGGGCAGATCGGCGCGCTCGTCCTGCTGCGGCTTGCAGAGCTTTACGAGGACACCGCGACGGCGCGTCGAGACGCGGCCGTCGGCCTTGAGAGCGGCGACCCGCGCCAGCATGGCGTCTGTCCCCTCCGCTCCTTCAAGCGCCACCACCCGGCCTCCGACGGCAACAGCGCCTTGGCCGACGTCGAGCGCGCCCAAGGCTTCGGCGGCGGCTATTCCCGCCGCGATATCCCGCCGATCCTCAGCTGCAGGAGCGTGTACGCCGATCGGTCCCGCATCCGCAAGCAAGTCCGGCACGACGTCATGGGCGCCGATGACGCGGGCGCCGCTTGCTTCGATGAGCGCGATCGCCATTCGTAGCACCGCATCGTCGCCGCCCGAAACCAGGGTTCTGATCACGCTTGGCACCTGCACCAGCGTCTTCAGCGTCGGTCGAATGTCGCGCCATTCCGGGCGCCGCCGAACGGATCCGGAAAGCACGACCCGATCTATGCCTTCCGCCGCAAAGGTTCGGCTAATAGCGGCGAAATCGCCAATTGCGAGGATCGAGTGGTCAAAACCGATCCAGTCGGCATCCGCCTCCCGCGACAGCGCAATGATAAAGGGATCCTCTCCCTGCCTGCGTGCAGCTTCGGCGACGTGATGCGGAAGCGACCCCGCGCCGGCGATGATGGCGAGCCTGCCCTTTCTTTGCGGCAGGCCGTGAGCGTTCACCACCGTCACCCCTTGTTGCCGCGATTGGGCGACGACAGCGCGCGGTCGCTCTCGGCAGCGATGAAGTCGAGGATCTCAAGGGCGGGCGGACAATCGAGATAGTCTCCGCGAATCGCCGCGGCGTTGGCGCGGATGGATTCCGGCCCCTCGAAAATCTGCTTGTAGCAACGCCGGACCTCGTGGATCTTCTGGCGATCGATACCGGCTCGCGTCATGCCGACGACATTGAGGCCGCTCAGGACGCCCGGATTGCCGTTCAGCATACCGTAGGGAATGACATCGTAGCTTACCGCCGACAGCCCGCCGACGAAGGCTTGCTTGCCGACACGGGTGAACTGATGAACCGCCGAGCCGCCGCCGAGAATGGCACGGTCCTCGACCGTCACATGTCCGGCAAGCATGACGTTGTTCGACAGGATGATGTTGTTGCCGAGTCGGCAATCATGCGCGACATGCGAATAGGCGAGGAAAAGGTTGTTGTTGCCGACGACCGTCGTGCCGCCGTGCTCGACGGTGCCGGTATTCATCGTCACGCCTTCGCGGATCGTGCAGTTCTCACCGACGACCAGCGTCGTGTCCCGAGCGCTGTGATGCACGCTCTGCGAATCGCCTCCTATGACGGCACCCGGAAAGATCTTCGTCCCCTTGCCGATCGTCGTGCGTCCCATGACGACGACGTGACTCACGAGCTCTATGTCGTCTCCCAAAACGGCATTCGGCCCGATGTGGCAAAACGGGCCGATCTTCACGTTCTCGCCGATGACCGCGCCGTCCTCGACAACCGACGACGGGTGGATCTTCGCAGTTGATGCAATCATTTTCAGGCGTCTTCCTTGCTGACTATCATCGCGCCGATATCAGCTTCCGCGACGAGTTGCCCGTCAACTTTTGCGTCACAATGAAATTTCCAGATATTGCCCCGCTGCTTCTGCTTCGTGACATGGAACTCCACCCGGTCGCCGGGCACCACCGGCTTGCGGAAGCGCGCATTGTCGATCGTCATGAAGTAGACGAGGTTGCTGCCGATCCCGGACTTTCGCGCGCAGATCGCGCCCGCAGTCTGGGCCATGCCTTCGATCAACAGAACGCCCGGCATGATCGGCTTTTCCGGGAAGTGCCCGGTGAAGTGAGGTTCGTTCGCCGTCACATTCTTGATGCCGATTGCTGAGTTGTCCTCGTCGATTTCGATGATGCGGTCGACGAGCAGGAATGGATAGCGGTGGGGAAGAAGCTTCAATATCTCCTGAATATCCGCCGTACCGAGGACCGTCGCAGCCTCACTCATCCCTGCCACCCTTCTTCTTCTGCCTTTCACTTGACCGCATGGTCATCTCGGCGATGTCGCGCAGGAAATCCCGCATAGGACGGGCTGGAATTCCGCCGTAGCGCTCACCAGCCGGCACGTCGCTCGCCACTCCGCTCATCGCTGCGATCTGCACCCCGTCTCCAATGCTGATGTGCCCATTGACCCCGGTATTGCCGCCGATCATCACGCCATCACCTATCCGCGCGCTGCCGGCGATGCCGACCTGGCTCACGATACCGCAATAGCGGCCAATGCGGACGTTATGGCCGATCTGAACGAGGTTGTCGATTTTCGTGCCCTCGCCGATCACCGTGTCGTCCATGGTGCCACGGTCAATCGTCGTGTTCGCGCCGATCTCGACATGATCCTGAATGATCACGCGCCCGATCTGAACGATCTTGATCATTCCGCCCTTCGGTCCCGGTGCATAACCGAAACCGTCCTGGCCGATGCGCGCACCCGGGTGAATAATGACGTTGTTGCCGATAAGCGCGCAAAGGATGCTCGTCCCTGCGGAAACCGTGCAATCGCGACCGATCCGGACATACGGCCCGATAACGGCACCGGCCGCGATCCTCGTCCCGCTGCCGATCTCGGCACCGGCACCAATTACGGCCGTCGGCTCCACGTCCACACCCGCCTCGAGACGGGCTGTCGGATCGACGAAAGCTCCAGCGGCAATGCCGCGTTCGCTCGTATTGTGGGACGGACGCATCGCCTCGCCGTGCAGCAGGGTCCCGGCAAGCGCAAACGCCGTGTGCGGCTTCGGCGCCAGGAGAACAGGGATATGGGCCGGCACGATCGAGGAGACCGCCTGGTCGCAAATGATCGCGGAGGCGCGACAGCTTTGCAACTCATCCCGGCTCTTTCGCGATAGCATATAGCAGACGTCACCCTGCTTGGCGCGGTAAACCGGCGCCACCGCACGGATCGTTTGGTCGGCCGCGGCCGCGTCCGAGAGTTCCGCCCCAATCCGATTCGCGAGGTCTCCCAGGCGAATCCCCTCGTGCGGCGGAAAGAACCAATTCTGTTCCATAGGGTCAGGACCCATGAGATTCATCCATTCTGCGCGGCAGATTTCGTGTCTGGCTACTGCATGTCTAGTCAAAATCGACCCCGATTAAACGACGTACAGCATACCAGGTTCTACAGCGACCTTCGCGCGCCTGATAAGACGCTCGGCGCGTAGGAGGGACGATGCAGGAAACACCTAAAGCTTTTCAAGTCTTCCCAACGCGGCCCAAGCGTGAAAATCCTCCGCCTGTTCCGATTCCGGTCCAGTGGCCACCGAGAACAATGCTGGCGAGACCCCCAGGTCTCGCCTTGGGATTGCTTTTCTCCGATCCAATCCCATGGACTGGAACAGAATGGATGGACTTTATGCGTCCGATCCTGACCACCCCCAGAACGACTTTCTGGCAGCTCCGGACTGCACCGATCAGAAGGACGAGTTGATACCGAACTTGAAGTTCTGGACCCTGTCGAACTCTTCCTTGGCAACCGGCACGGCGTAGTCGACACGCAGCGGTCCGAACGGCGATGCCCAGATCAGGCTGACGCCGACGGAGGCACGCAGAGAGGCATCGGTGCCGCGGGCGAATTCTCCGGCCCCGGTCAGCTCCACATCATTGCCGTAGAGGGTGCCCGCATCGACGAAGAAGGCGCCGCGGAAGCCACTGTCACGCGGAATTCCCGGCAGCGGGAACGACGCCTCGGCCGACGCCGTGAAGTAAGTCGTGCCACCGAGCGCATCGCCGTTGTTGGCCCGCGGACCGATGCCGTTGCGCTCGAAACCGCGAATATCGTTGCTGCCCAACTGGAACTGGTCGAAGACCTCCATCGAGCCTGACGTCTTCACCAGGTGACCCGCACTACCGGCGAGCGAAGTGATGATGTCCGCCTCGTCGTGGACCGTGTAGTACCACTTGGCCTTGCCGGTGATCTTGTAGAAATCGGACGTGCCACCAAGTCCGGCGAATTCCTGCGTAACCGAAGCGAGGATACCCTCGTGCGGGAGCTGGGCGTCGTCGAGCGTATTGTAGGTGAACGAGTGGGATACCGACGAACGCGTCCACGGGCCGTCATCGATGACGCGGTCATAGGCCGAAGACAGTTCGTCCTGGTCGCCGAAATATTCCAGTTCCGTGTAGTTGTAGCGCAGCGTCGTCGACAGGTTTTCGGTGATCGGCGCAGTCACGCGCAGACTGAAGCCCTGGTCGTTGTAGCTGTAGTGATCGTCATCGAAATCGTGTTCGTTCTTGAACACATCGAATCCGGCCGCCAGGCGGTAGCCGAGGAAATAAGGCTCGGTGAACGAGATGTTGTAGGTCTTGCTGTCTTCACCCTTGCCGGCGGCAAGGCGGATGTACTGGCCGCGACCAAGGAAATTCTTTTCCTCGATCGAGGCTTCGACGAGGAATCCGCCGCCGCTGCCTGCCGAGTAACCGGCACCGATACCGAAGGACCCCGTAGACTGATCCTGAACGTCGACGAGGACGATCACGCGGTCAGGCGCGCTGCCCGGCGCCGTCGAGATGTTCACGCTCGAGAAATAGCCCAGCGCCTCCAGCCGGCGCTTGGCGCGCGCAATCATCTCCTGATTGAAGGCATCGCCCTCGCCCATGTCGAACTCGCGACGGATGACGTAGTCGCGCGTGCGGGTATTGCCGCGAATGTCGATGCGCTCGACGTAAGCACGCTCGCCCTGGTCGACGAGATAGTCGACCGCGATCGTATGAGTGGCGAGATCGCGGTTGCCGCGCGGCGTCACCCGCGCAAACGGATAACCGGCCGAAGCGACCCGCTTCGAAATCTCGCTCATCGTGTCCTGAATGTCCTTGGCCTTGTAGACCGAACCCTCACGGGTCTGGACCAGCCCTCTCAGTTCCTCGGCATTGATACCCTCAACGGTCGATTCGACGTTGATCGCACCGAAGGTATAGCGCGGCCCTTCCTCAACGGTGATCGTCACCGTGTATTCGTTGGTCGCCTCGTTGAGCGTCGCCTCGGACGAGATCACGCGGAAGTCGGCGTAGCCCCGGTTATAATAGAATTGGCGCAGCAGCTCTTCATCCGCGCGCAGCTTGTCCGGATTGTAGACGTCCTTGCGCGTCAGGAACGAGAAGATGCCGGATTCCTTCGTCGCAATCACCGACTGCAGGCGGCCGTCGCTATAGACTTCGTTGCCGACGAAATTGATCTGAGTGATCTTCGTGCGCTCGCCCTCATTGATGACGAATGCAAGATTGACACGCCCCTCAGCGATCGGGACGACCTGCGTGGTCACCGTGACGTCGCTCCGGCCAATCGCAGCATACGCATCCTTGATGGCCTGGATGTCGCTCTCAACGGTCGCCTCGCTGTAGGGACCAAGCGGCTGGGTGCGGACAACGGCCTGCAGCTTGTCGTCCTTGATCTTGCGGTTACCGTTGAAGACAACCTGATTCACGAGCTGGTTTTCGCTGACATTGACGACGAGCGTTCCACCCGAGACGCTGATGCTGACATCGGAGAAATAGCCGGTCGCATAGAGGCGCTTCACCGATGCATCGATATCGGCATTGCTGAAGCTCTTGCCCGGAACGATCGTGATGTTCGCCCGCACCGTCTCTGGGCTGACGCGCGTTGCGCCCCGCACCTCGACGCGATTGATGACCGCGGCGTGAGCGACCGACGGGCCAACCACCAGTCCGACACCGGTTCCTGTCGCAACCATGCTTGCCGACAGTGCAAACGCCGACACCGCGTTCAAAAACCTCGAACCAGATTTCATTGTCAATTCTTACCTTTTTCCAACGTCCGCGGCAGTTTCGTACCGACTCCGGTCACGGTTGCCGTTTTACCGGCTTTTCCCATACAAGCAAGCCGGCTCGTTAATTTCTGTTTACTTCAATTCGAACCGTGGCTTAACAGCCACTACGGCGTAGCGTTATCGTAAACAAATCGTTGCGAAACAAGCACCCGCAATCAAAGACTCACACTGTTCACTGGTACCGACATTCACTTCTCAGTGGTCCCTTGCGCTATCCGAAGAGCCAATTGATGTCGTTCCAGGCGGCAAAGAAAGTCAGCATCAGGACCATCGCAAAGCCGATGCGAAATGCCAGCTCCTGTGCGGCGGGACCGACAGGCTTTCCGCGCAGTGCCTCGACCGCATAGAACATGAGGTGACCGCCATCAAGGACCGGCACCGGCATGAGGTTAAGCAATCCTATCGACACTGAGAGCACGGCAGCAAAATTGAGCACTTCGGCAATGCCGAGCTTCGCCATCTGGCCGGACAATTGCGCGATCCGGATCGGGCCGCCCAACTGATCTGCATTCATGCGACCGACAATGAGATTCGACAGATAATCGAATGTTCCGGTCACGATTCGCCAGCTCTGCAACGCCCCCTGCCCGACAGCCTCCAGCGGGCCGTAACGCTCGATGCGGAAATTGCCCGCCTGCTGGTCCGTCCCGATGCCGATCTTTCCCTCCTCGACCTTGTTGCCGAGGGGATCGACCGTTTCGGTGCGCTGCGGCACCATCTGCAGGTCCGTCGTGGCGCCATCGCGCTCTATACGGACATTGATCGGCAGCTCCGGGCGAACGCTGACATACCGACGTACGTCGTCGAAGGTCGAAACCGGCGTTCCGTCGATGGAGATCAGCCTGTCCCCCGGCTTAATCCCGGCCTCTTCGGCCGCACTGCCGGGCGCGACGAAGGCAACGACCGGATCCGCCACGGCGCGGCCATAGATGGAGAAGAGCACGGCGAAAATCGCGATCGCCAGCAGAAAGTTGGCGATCGGCCCGGCGGCAACCGTCGCCGCCCTCTTCCAAAGTTTGGTGCCGAGGAAGGTCCGGGCGCGCTGGTCCGGTGCGATGCTCTCCAATCGTTCGAAGTTTGGAGAGCTTGCTGCGTCATCGTCGCCGAAGAATTTCACGTAGCCGCCCAGCGGAATGACGCAGAATTTCCACCGGGTTCCGTGGCGATCCGTCCAGCCGAAGAGCTCGGGACCAAAACCGACGGAGAACGCAACGACGCGAATGCCGGACCAGCGGCCGACCAGATAGTGCCCCATCTCGTGAACGAAGACGAGCAAGGTCAGGAGGAACAGAAACGTGGGGATGGTGTATTGGAGATTGTCAAGCAGAAGGCTCATGTTGATTCCTAGCATCCGCTGTTGCGGTGGCAGCTCCCAAGCTCGAAAGGCTGCACAATCTTACCCTTATTTCCACCGGGAATTAAGGAACTATGTCGCGGACAAGATGACGACACTTTGAGCCTAGCCTAAGGCCCCAGCAGGAAAGCGCCGAAAGCAGACTCCCGGCCACCGGAAAACAGGATCTGGCCAAGCACAAGAACCAATGCCGCCACGCAAGCGAAGATCAGTCCATCGACACGGTCCATCACGCCGCCATGGCCCGGAATGAGCCGGCTCGAATCCTTGACGCCAAAACGCCGTTTGACAAAGGACTCGAAAAGGTCGCCGACCTGGCTTGAAACGGAGAGGACCAGGGCAACAAGCGGAATGCGCAAGTCCTGGAGCGAAAAATGCGCCAGGAACACGGCCGTACCGGCAAGAATGCCACAGATCGTGCCGCCTATCGCCCCCGACCAGGTCTTGCCCGGCGAGATCGCCGGGGCGAGCTTCGGCCCGCCGACCGCACGGCCAACGAAATAGGCAAAAATGTCCGTTCCCCAGACGACGGCGAAGACGAAGAGGGTCGCGACGAGCCCGAGGTAATCCGCCCCGCGGACGGCAGCCAGAGATATGCTCGTCAGCCCGGCATAGGCGATCCCGCCGGGCAACCAAAAACTTGTCTTCCTGATCGCGACCCACGAGATGGCGACCGCCACGCAGCCGGCAAATACCGGCAGCGTCAGCGGCATGTGGTCGAAGAGCACGAGTACGGCCAGAATGACCTGCGACCCCCATCCGATCGCGTTTCCCTGGAAGTCCCGTTCGGCGAGCCGAGTGATCGTCGACCACTCGTAATAGACAAGCAAGCCGATTGCGACGGACAAAAGCTGGAAAGCAGAACCGCCCGCCCAGGTGGCGCCGAGGGCAATCGCGGCCAGCACCAGGCCGGAGGCTATTCGAAGTTTCAGTTCGCTCTGCATCAGGAGCCGACCGCCAAAGACGGTTGCGGCAAGCCGCCGAAGCGGCGCTCGCGGCAGGCATATTTCTCGATCGCGGCGATGAAGGTCTCGCGCGTGAAGTCCGGCCAAAGTTCGGGAATGAAAAGCAACTCGGAATAGGCCCCTTGCCAGAGCAGGAAGTTGGAAAGGCGCTCCTCGCCGCTCGTCCGAAGAATGAGGTCCGGATCGGGAATGCCTGCCGTGTCGATCGTCTCGCCGATCCGTTCCGCGGTGATATCTTCCGGGCGAAGGCGTCCTGCCGCCGCCTCTTCCGCGAGGTGGCGCATTGCCCGCGCCAATTCATCCCGCGCGCCATAGTTGAAGGCGATCACCAGCGTAATCCCGGTATTGGCGCGCGTCGTCTCCTCCGCCTCGAGCAGGAGTGGCAGGATATCACTGGTTAGATTCGCGCGGTCGCCGATGACGCGGATGCGAACGTTCTCACGGTGCAGATCGGCAAGGTCCCGCCGCACGAAGGTCTTGAGCAGGCCCATGAGATCACTGACCTCATCTTCGGGCCGGCTCCAGTTCTCCGAGGAAAAGGCAAAAAGCGTCAGGTAGCGAATCCCGAGTTCCGCGGCGGTCTTGACGGCGCCGCGGACCGCCTCGACACCCTTGCGGTGACCCATTGTGCGCGGTAGTCCACGCGCGCTCGCCCATCGACCGTTGCCGTCCATGATGATGGCGACGTGAGCCGGCACGTTTGTGGGGATGAATTCTGCCATGGGCCGTCCGAACTAGAGACTCAGTTTCGACGCGTCAGACCTGCATGATTTCCTTTTCCTTGTCCGCGAGCAAGCGGTCGATTTCGGAGATCATTTCATCGGTCATCTTTTGCACCCGCTCGGACTGAGCGCGGCTTTCGTCCTGACCGATCTCGCCATCCTTTTCGGCTTTTTTCAGGTCATCCATGCCGTCGCGCCGGACATGACGCACGGCCACCTTGCTTTTCTCGGCGTAGTCATGCGCGACCTTGACCAGCGACTTGCGCCGTTCCTCGTTCAGCTCGGGCAGCGGAATGCGCAGGTTCTGCCCGTCGACGATCGGGTTGAGGCCGAGATTGGATTCCCTGATCGCCCGTTCCACGGCGCCGACCATCGACTTGTCCCACACGGATACCGAGAGCATCCGCGGCTCCGGAACAGTGATGTTGGCAACCTGGTTCAGCGGCATCCGCGATCCGTAGGCCTCAACGGTTACCGGATCGAGAACATTTGCTGAGGCACGGCCGGTACGCAGCGATGCGATATCGTGCTTGAAGGCGGCAATCGCCCCGTCCATACGGCGTCTCAGTTCCTTCAGATCCACACCTTCACTCATGGTTCAACACTCCCATTCTTCATCCTGGGCGGCCACGCGGGGCCCCCGTGGATTGTCAATTATCCATCACGATGGTGGCTCGACCGCCCCCGGTCAATATCTCCGCAAACCCACCCTTTTCGTGGATCGAGAAGACGACGATCGGAATGGCATTTTCCCGCGCCAGCGCCACGGCAGCAACGTCCATGACGGCCAAGCCCCGTTCCAGGACCTCGCTGTGGGTCAGACGATCGAAGCGGGTCGCGGTGGGATCCTTTTTCGGGTCGGCGGAATAGATGCCGTCGACCTGCGTTCCCTTGAAGATCGCCTCAGCTCCCATTTCCGCGGCTCGAAGGGCGGCCGCCGAATCGGTCGTGAAGAAGGGATTTCCGGTGCCCCCGGCGAAGATCACCACGCGCCCCTGAGAGAGGTGAAAGAGTGTCGCGCGTTGCGAGAAGCTCTCGCAGATCTCCGGCATCGCAATTGCCGAAAGCACCACCGTGTCGATGTCCAGCTTGCGCAGCGAGGTTGCAAGCGCCAGTGCATTGATCACGGTCGCCAACATGCCCATGTGATCGCCCGTCACCCGGTCGCCACCCTTGGAGGCTACCGCTACCCCGCGGAAAATATTGCCGCCGCCGACGACGACGCCAACTTCCACACCCATGGCACGCGCTTCGGCGATGTCAGCGGCAATCCGGTCGGCGACCGCGACATCGATGCCGAAGCCCTGGCTTCCCATCAACGCTTCACCCGAGGCTTTGAGAAGAACGCGCTTGTAGATTGGCTTGGCCGACATCATCACTCCTGAACAGATCGGCACGCATGCGCAAGACGGCGCACAGCGGCATGGGGACAAATCCGGTTGCGCGGTATCGACCGCTCCGGCGGGTCCGACGCAATGACGAATGCCGGATACACGAAGGGCATCGCGTTGTCACGCGATGCCCTGAGCTTTTCCCGATCGGGAAGAAGAAATCAACCCTTTGCGGCCGCTGCAACTTCCGCCGCGAAGTCGGACTCTTCCTTCTGAACGCCTTCGCCAAGGAGCAGGCGAGCAATGCCGGCGACTTCGATCGGCGCGCCGACCGACTTCTCCGCTTCCTTGATGGCTGCCTCGACGGTCTGGTCCGGGTTCATGACGAAAGCCTGCGACAGGAGGGCTACTTCCTCGAAGAACTTGCGCATGCGGCCTTCGACCATCTTCTCGATAATGTTGTCCGGCTTGCCCGATGCGCGGGACTGCTCGATGAAGACGTTGCGCTCGCGCTCGGCAACCGCCGGGTCGATCTCGGACGGGCGGACTGCGAGCGGGTTGGTCGCGGCGACGTGCATCGCAACCTGGCGGCCGATGGCGTTCAGCGCCTCCTTGTCGCCCGTGGACTTCAGCGCAACGAGCACGCCGAGCTTGCCGATGCCGTCCCCGGCCGCGTTGTGGATGTAGGTGGCAACTACACCGTTTTCGACCTCGAGCATGGCAGCGCGGCGCAGCGTCATGTTTTCGCCGATAGTGGCGATCGCGTCCTTGATCGTTTCCTCGACGGACTTGCCGGTCGCCGGATAGGTCGCCGTGGCAACGGCCTCAACAGTGCCGCCCGTGCCGAGCGCGACATTTGCTACGCCGCGGACGAGATCCTGGAAGGCATCGTTGCGGGCGACGAAGTCGGTTTCGGAGTTGATTTCGACAACGACGGCCTTGTTGCCGGCGCTGGCGATGCCGACGAGACCTTCGGCAGCCGTGCGGCCGGACTTCTTGTCAGCCTTGGCAATTCCCTTGGCGCGCAGCCAGTCGATCGCAGCCTCCATGTCGCCGTTGGTCTCGGCAAGCGCCTTCTTGCAATCCATCATGCCTGCGCCGGTCTTTTCGCGCAGATCCTTCACCATCGCGGCAGTAACAGTCATCTTCTTGCCTCTTTGTCTGTTTGGCTGGCGCGCCAACCGCAAGTGGCGCCGTGCCAGAGGGTTTGGCAGGGAATGGCCTTTCTCCGTGACACCGTGATGACGGCGCCCAAGGCCAACAAGGCGTGGACCACATAGCTCGGCCCGACCGCGCCATTCCCGGCTGAAAAGAACGAGGCCGTTCAGATTTTCATCAGAAAACGGCCTCGCCCGCGCATTTCATGCGGCAGCGCTTCATGCCGCCGGCCGCCCGATCAAGCTTCGGACGATTCCTCGAGAGCCGGCTCGACCGGAACTTCTTCCGAAGCGCCGAGGTCACGGCCCGCGGCACCCTGCTGGCGCGCAATACCGTCGATAGCGGCGCGGGCAACGAGATCGCAGTAAAGCGCGATTGCACGCGATGCGTCATCATTGCCCGGAATCGGATAGTCGATCAGGTCCGGGTCGCAGTTGGAATCGATGATGGCGACGACCGGAATGCCAAGACGCTTGGCTTCCTCGATAGCGATCGATTCCTTGTTGGTGTCGATGATGAACATCAGGTCCGGGGTGCCGCCCATATCGCGGATACCGCCGAGCGCACGGTTCAGCTTTTCGCGCTCACGCTCGAGGTTGAGGCGCTCCTTCTTCGTGAAGCCGGAAGCCTCGGAAGCGAGGATCTCGTCGAGCTTGCGCAGGCGCTGGATCGAGTTGGAAATCGTCTTCCAGTTGGTCATCATGCCGCCGAGCCAACGGGCGTTGACGTAGTACTGGGCGGAGCGCTTCGCAGCGTCGGCGATGATTTCCGAAGCCTGGCGCTTGGTGCCGACGAAGAGCACGCGGCCACCGCTAGCGACGGTATCGCTGACGACCTGCAGGGCGCGCGACAGCATCGGTACGGTCTGGGCAAGGTCGATGATGTGGACGTTGTTACGATCGCCGAAGATGTACGGCTTCATCTTCGGGTTCCAGCGGTGCGTCTGGTGACCGAAGTGGACGCCTGCTTCGAGAAGCTGGCGCATGGTAAAATCAGGCAATGCCATGCCTTTTCTCCTTTTCCGGTTGAACCTCCGCGAGGCGTCGAGCACATAGCGATGCGCCCACCGGCGGAACAATCCGGATTTCTCCCGGAAAATCCCATGCCTCACGTGTGGAATGGGCAGCCCCTTAGCGGTAACCGCCCGATAAATCAAGACAGGAAGTTGGATTTTGCCGCCAAAAGCGCCGTTGCGTTTTTGCGCGGCGCGCTTTTGGACTTCGTTTTTCGCCCATGTCGTTGTCCCAAAACCGCTGCACAGTTTTGGGCGACATGCATTATTGGCACTCTTCCGACTTGAACACTTCGAGTTCGGCAAGCTTGCCGGTCAGGACGAAGTCTCCATAATCCATCGTCAGGTCGCGGGTGACCCCGTTCTCATAGAGTTTGAACGACATGCGGTAGACGGGCACGGCATCCCCGCTCGAATCATCGTTGAAATAGGAAATCGTCACCGGCCAATAGCTGTCCCCGGCGAGGTTTCCAGCCTTGCCGGCGTCCGGGTCATCCGGGGCTGGTTTGCGCGCCTTGCCGACGAAGGTGGAGGTGATCAGTGTCTTGTCGCCCGAATCGGAGCCGTCAAAGATGCGGGATTCAAAAAACGTCTCGCCTCTTTTCGCCCGCTCGATCACCTCCAGCATGTGCTCGGTCGGAAACCGGCTTTCGGCCAGCGCCACCTCACGCCTGTCGGGAGCCGTCAATTCCACCTTGACCCCGGAATTCTCCTCGTGCGCACTGCCGCGAACTTCCTTGTCCAACTTCTCGTCCGTGAAGGAACGGGTAAGGAAGCGGAAGCTGCCGGTCCTCATATCCTCGAACGTGGTCGTCTGCTGGTCGGTGAGGCGCACTTCCTCACCTGTGTCGACCTGGGTCACGAACCGGAAGCTCACCGTGTATCCTTGGCAGGCCGAACCGTTGAATTCGTACACCATGCGCCCGTACATGCCGGCGATGCCGGAGCGTTCGGAAGCGTCCTTGAGTTCCAGATCGTATACCGCGCGGTGCGGCGCTAGCGTGCTTGCATGTGCGCCATCAGAAACCGCCAAAGCGGCGAGACAGGCGCCCGACAGAGCGACAAGACCGAAGCCTTTACGAAACATCCGTTTCCTCCTGTTGGACTCGCCGGCGATGATATAAACAAGCGTTCGGCAGAAGCGAGGCGTAGCGCCTGTCACGTTCCTGCAAGATTTTACCACAAAAGACAACAACGGAGCCCCCCATGTCCGCAGAGATCGAAGCGCGCCTCAACGAACTCGGTATCGTCCTTCCGCAGGCAGTCGCGCCGGTGGCCAATTACGTGCCCTATGTGGTTACGGGCTCGACGCTCTATATTTCCGGGCAACTGCCGATGGAGGCCGGGAAGGTCGCGGTTACCGGCCATGTAGGCAAGGACGTTGACGTCGCGGCGGCACAGCGAGCGGCCGAGCTTTGCGCAATCAACATCCTCGCTCAGGCGAAGGCCGCTCTTGGCGGTGATCTCGGGCGCATTCGCCGCCTCGTCAAGATCAACGGCTTCGTCGCCTCCACTCCGGAGTTCACCGAACAGCATCTCGTCATCAACGGCGCCTCCAATCTTTTCGCCAACGTGCTCGGCGAGGCGGGCAAGCACGCGCGCGCCGCTGTCGGCATGGCCTCGCTTCCCTTCAATGCCGCGGTCGAAATCGACGCCGTAGTCGAAATCGCCTGATCCGGGGGCGCCCCATGAAGGATACGTCCTGGCTCAAGGCCCAGCCGATCGCCCATCGCGGATACCACGACATGAACCGTGAGGTCTGGGAGAACACGCTATCTGCCTTCGGGCGCGCCGTCGAAGCGGGATTCGCGATCGAGTGCGACCTGCAATACACTGCCGACAGCATACCGGTTGTCTTCCACGACGACGACCTGGAGCGCCTCTGTGGCTTGAAGGGAGACGTCCGGGCGAAAACGGCGGCCGAACTCGGGCTCCTTTCAGTCGGCGGCACGAAGGACAAGGTGCCGACATTGTCGCAACTGCTCCGCCTCGTATCCGGCCGGGTACCGCTGGTGCTCGAACTCAAGGGCCGAAAGGGCGATGACGAAGGCTTTGCGGCGGCCGTACTCGATGCGCTCGAAGGCTACGAGGGGGAAGTAGCGCTGATGAGCTTCGATCATTGGCTGCTCAAGGATCTGAAGGCGCTCGACGCCCCCTATCCGCTCGGCTTGACAGCCGAAGGGTCCAGGCCGGAGATCTTCTTCGTGCATGAGGAGGCGATGCAGCTCGGCCTCGACTTCATTTCCTACTTCTATGGCGACCTGCCGAACTCCTTCATCACCAAGGAGCGCGCCCTCGGCCGCACCGTAGTCACCTGGACCGTGCGTGACGCCCGGGCGCAGGAACACACCTTCGCCCACGCCGATCAGATGACATTCGAGGGTTTCGATCCGCGGGAGAGCATGATTAGTTAGGCTCATGCCAGACGCGATCACCATCCGCATCGAACATTCGTTCACCGCTATTGCGCCGGTGAACTGGGGTCGGCTCGCCGGCGCCTCGAAAGAGCATGCCGGCGTGCCTTACAACCCCTTCCTCTCGCACGCCTATCTGTCGGCCCTTGAGGAGTCCGGTTCGGCAACGGCGGAGACGGGATGGCTTGGCCAACACCTGTTGATGGAAGATGCGGACGGTCTCCTCCGGGGTGCGCTCGTCTGCTACATGAAAAACCACAGCCAGGGCGAATATGTCTTCGACCACGGTTGGGCGAACGCCTTCGAGCGCGCTGGCGGCCACTACTATCCGAAGCTGCAATGTTCGGTCCCCTTCACGCCGGTCACCGGGCCGCGGCTGCTCACTGCGCAGAACTGCGCTGCCCAGCCTGTCCGGGACGCTTTGGCGGCAGGGCTGAAAGAGCTCACCCGTCGCCACGGCGTCTCCTCGGCCCATACAACCTTTGTGCCGCCCGAGGAAATGCCGACCTTCGAGCGGGCGGGCTTCCTGCATCGCACCGACCAGCAGTTCCATTTCACCAACGAAGGCTATCACTCATACGACGATTTTCTCGCCACGCTTCAATCCCGCAAGCGAAAGGCGCTGAAGAAGGAGCGCCGCACGGCGGTCGAGAATGGCATCACCATCGATTGGCTGACCGGAAGCGACCTCACGGAGGGCATCTGGGATCAATTCTTCGACTTTTACATGGACACGGGCGGACGCAAGTGGGGGCGCCCCTATCTGACCCGCTCCTTCTATTCCCTGATCGGTGAGCGGATGGCCGACGACATTCTGCTGGTGATGGCCAAGCGAGGCGGCCGATATATCGCCGGCGCCATCAATTTCATCGGCACAGACGCGCTTTACGGCCGGCACTGGGGCTGCGTCGAGGATCACCCCTTGCTGCATTTCGAGGTCTGCTATCACCAGGCGATCGATTTCGCGATCGCCAGGGGACTGAGGCGCGTCGAAGCCGGAGCTCAAGGCGAGCACAAGCTCGCGCGCGGATATATGCCGGTGACGACCCATTCGGCGCATTTCATCGCCCATCCGGGCCTGGCGCGTGCGGTGGCGGATTATCTGGAGCAGGAACGCCGCGATGTGGAAGAGACCGGCGAATATCTTGCCGGGCACGGACCATTCCGCAGGGGCGAGCGCCAATAAGATAAAGAACGCAGCGGCCGACGGCCAAACGACAAGAGGAAAAGACATGAGCGGCTACGACAGCAACAATATCTTCGCCAAGATCCTGCGCGGCGAGATCCCCTCGCATCGCGTCTATGAGGACGACGCGTCGGTAGCATTCATGGACGTCATGCCTCAGGCGGAAGGGCACGTCCTGGTAATGCCGAAGGCGCCGTCCCGCAATCTCCTCGACGCGGATCCCGCCACCCTGCCTGCGCTGATCGCAACCGTCCAGAAAGTCGCCATTGCGGCGAAGGAGGCGTTTGACGCCGACGGCGTCACGATCATGCAGTTCAACGAAGCACCAGCCGGCCAATCCGTCTTCCACCTGCATTTCCATGTCATCCCGCGCCGAGCGGGCGTCCCGCTGAGACCCCACTCCGGGCAGATGGAAGACGGTGACGTGCTGGCTGCGAATGCGGAAAAGATCCGTCGGGCTCTGTGATAGCTGTAATTTAAGCCATCAAAATCCAAGCCACCAAAGTCCGGCGGCCAGAACGGCGATCGCGGTCGCGATCCCTGCCGCCGGCTTCTGCCGGCCAAGAAAGAAACCGAATGCTCCAAGAATGACTGCGGCCATCCGCAGCCACAGCGGCGACTGCGCGAGCACGCCGGTCGGATAGAGAATCAGCTTTGCGATCACGGCCGCGACCAGCGCGGTCGCCACCGCCCTCACCCAGTTCAACGCCTCTGAATCCTCGCGAAGCCGATTGCCGGCAATGACGCCGAGCCAGCGCCAGATGTCCGTCGCGAGCCAGCCGGCCACGGCGATGAAGACATAGGCCCACCACCCCTCCATCCAGTTCACGTTTTCGCCTCCCGTCGAAGACGCCACAGGCGTTCGCCGAACCAGGCGACTGTTCCGCCGCCGACGCCTGCGAGCAGAATGTCGAACTCCGGAGCGAGCCAATAACATAAAGGCCCGGCAACGAGGCCGGCGGCGAGCGCGACATAGATGACCGGATGGCGCGCGGAGTGCCAGATCGAAGCGAGGAAATAGACCGGCGTCAGGAAGAACAGGCAACCCGCAACGAGCGGCGGGAACTCCGCAACGAGGTGGTAGACGACCCCGACCAGGATCATGTTGGCCGCGACCAGCGTGATGCCGAAGCCAGCGAAGAAGGTGGCGCGGTGGTTTCGAGGCACGTCATGGACCCGTTCCATCGCGAAGACCCAGGCGGTGATCGCAATGAAATGCGACAGCACCAGGAGCAGCCAGGTTGGCGTTCTCGGACCGCGTAATTCCGGGACGAGCGCGGCAACCATCGGCATCAAGCGGACCGATGAAAGCGTAACCGCCAGGAAGGCCGTAGCAAGGCTGGCGCCGCCGAGAACCGAACTGACGAGGATGACCTTCGCCGGCAGAGCCCAGACCGCCCCGGTCATGAATATCACCTGCTCCGGCGGTATGCCCGCCTGGACGGTCAGCGCACAAAAGCCGACGAAGGAGAGCATCAGGATCACCGCCGGAAGGCTGAAAATGCCCCTTGCTCCGGTAACAAACCAGGCAAAGGATGACCGTTCGTCTTCAGCGTCTTCCATGAGGGTGCAGGTCCCCGGCATTGTCCCGCATGTCTTTCTTAAATCGATCTCGATCTAAGAACAAAGACATGCAGCAATTCAAAGTGTTACAGCGACCTCTGCGCGTCCAATTTGACGAGCGGCGCTGCAGTTGCAATGAAGGCCTGGAGTAGCACCCCCTCTGCCCTGCCGGGCATCTCCCCCACCAGGGGGAGATCGGCAAGTGGCGAACTCCCGCACAACAACTACTCATTGCCCGGATCAAAACGCTCTGACACCCGCTGCCTTCACGTTCCGCAGGCGCTTCTGTCCGATCTCCCCCCTTGTGGGGGAGATGCCCGGCAGGGCAGAGGGGGGGGGTAATACGGAACTGTAGAACTCGAGTGCACCGCAATTGAGTGGAACCCGCGACGCATCTCGAGAAAGACGATGCCGGATGAGGCCCCGGCACCGCCTGTACATCGGGAGCGCACTATTTCTTGCGCGGCACTTTCGGAACCGTCCGTCCCTTGAGCGGAGCCGCATCCGAACGGCCGGATTTGGACGCCGACTTCTTCGGCTTCGCTTTCGGGCCCGCGTCCGCAGCGACGGTTTCCTTTTCTTCCGTCTTCTTCGGCTTGGAGGCCCTGGCGGGGCGTGACACCTCCGCCTTCGGCTTGATCGGCGCCGTCTCCGGCACGGCCTCCAGGATAAGCCCGTTGCTGCCGTCTTCCTTTGTCCCGATCGTCACCTTGACGACGCCGCCCTTCTTGAGCTTGCCGAACAGGATTTCATCTGCAAGCGGCTTCTTGATGTTCTCCTGGATGACACGTGCCAGCGGACGCGCACCCATCTTTTCGTCGTAGCCCTTCTCGGCCAGCCAGGCGATGGCCTCCGGCGCGAGGTCGAAGGTGACGTTGCGCTCGGCAAGCTGGGTCTCGAGCTGCATGACGAACTTCTGCACCACCTGATGGATGACGGGCGTCGGCAGCGAGTTGAACGGGATCACCGCATCCAGACGGTTGCGGAATTCCGGTGTGAACAGTCGGTTCAGCGCCTCGATATCCTCGCCCGTCCGTTTGGTCGAACCGAAGCCGATGGCCGGCCGAGCCATGTCCGAGGCACCCGCATTCGTCGTCATGATCAGGATGACGTTGCGGAAGTCGATCTTCTTGCCGTTATGGTCGGTCAGCGAGCCATGGTCCATGACCTGCAGCAGGATGTTGAACAGATCGGGATGAGCCTTTTCGATCTCGTCGAGCAGCAACACGCAATGCGGATGCTGGTCGACGCCGTCGGTCAGAAGGCCGCCCTGATCGAAGCCGACATAGCCGGGCGGTGCGCCGAGCAGCCGGGAAACCGTATGCCGCTCCATGTATTCCGACATATCGAAACGCAGCAGCTCGACACCGAGCGAAACCGCCAGCTGCTTGGCCACCTCGGTTTTGCCGACGCCGGTCGGGCCGGAGAAGACATAGCAGCCGATCGGCTTGTTGGGCTCGCGCAGGCCAGCGCGGGCAAGCTTGATCGACGAGGCAAGCGCCTCGATCGCCAGATCCTGCCCGTAGACGACCGACCGCAGTTCCATTTCCAGATTGGCGAGAACCGCCTCATCGTCCTTGGAGACGGTCTTCGGCGGAATGCGCGCCATCGTGGCGATCGTCGCTTCGATCTCCTTCTCGGTGATCAGCTTACGGCGCTTGCTTACGGGAAGCAGCATCTGGGCCGCCCCCGATTCATCGATGACATCGATCGCCTTGTCGGGAAGCTTGCGATCATTGATGTAGCGAGCGGAAAGCTCGACGGCAGCCCGGATCGCCTCGTTCGAGTATTTGAGGTTGTGATAACCCTCGAAATAGGGTTTCAGGCCCTTCATGATCTCGATCGTGTCGGCGATCGTCGGCTCGTTGACGTCGATCTTCTGGAAACGACGGACGAGCGCCCGGTCCTTCTCGAAGAACTGGCGATATTCCTTATAGGTCGTCGATCCGATGCAGCGAATTGCCCCTGTGGAGAGCGCCGGCTTCAATAGGTTCGACGCATCCATCGCGCCGCCGGACGTTGCACCGGCACCGATGACGGTGTGAATCTCGTCGATGAAGAGGACGGCTCCGGGATACTCCTCGAGCTCCTTGACCACCTGCTTCAGCCGTTCTTCGAAATCGCCGCGGTAGCGCGTGCCGGCGAGCAGCGTCCCCATGTCCAGGGCGAAGATCGTCGCGTCCTGAAGCGCCTCCGGCACCTGTTTTTCGACGATGCGTTTGGCCAGCCCTTCGGCTATCGCCGTCTTTCCGACGCCCGGATCGCCTACGTAGAGCGGATTGTTCTTGGACCTGCGGCAAAGCACCTGGATCGTTCGGTTGACCTCGGCATTGCGGCCGATCAGCGGGTCGATCTTGCCCGATTTCGCCTTCTCGTTGAGGTTCACGCAGTAGGCCGTAAGCGCGTCCTGCTGCTTCTTCGGGCCCGCTTCCTCGCTCTCTCGCGACGCCTTCTGCTCGGAATCCTGATCCTCGGCACCGCGGACGGGCCGCGACTCCGAACTGCCCGCTCGCTTGCCGATGCCGTGCGAGATGAAATTGACCGCATCATAGCGGGTCATCTCCTGCTCCTGCAGGAAATAGGCCGCATGGCTCTCGCGCTCGGCGAAAATGGCGACGAGAACGTTGGCTCCCGTCACTTCCTCGCGGCCGGACGATTGCACGTGAATGACGGCACGCTGGATCACGCGTTGAAATCCAGCGGTCGGCTTCGAATCCTCGTCATAACCGGTCACCAGGTTCGTCAATTCATTGTCGACGTAATCGGTAACGGTCTTGCGGAGCGTATCGAGGTTGACATTGCAGGCGCCCATTACAGCCGCCGCATCGGGATCATCGATCAATGCCAGCAGCAGGTGCTCGAGCGTGGCATATTCGTGATGGCGCTCGTTAGCAAAAGTCAGTGCCTGATGCAGCGCCTTTTCGAGGCTGGGCGAAAATGTTGGCACGTTAATTCCTCATTTCTTTTCCATGACGCATTGCAACGGATGCTGATGCTGCCTGGAGAAATCCATCACCTGCGTCACTTTGGTTTCGGCGACCTCGTAGGTGAAGACGCCGCATTCTCCAACGCCGTGGTTGTGGACATGAAGCATGATGCGTGTCGCCTCTTCCCGGTCCTTCTGGAAGAAGCGCTCCAGAATGTGGACGACGAATTCCATCGGCGTGTAATCGTCATTCAAAAGCAGAACGCGGTACAAACTCGGCTTCTTGGTCTTCTGCTTGGTGCGCGTGATGACGGAGGTGCCACGGCTCGGCCCGCCTCCATCGCCTTCGCTTCCCTTCTGCATCCGGACCGGCATGGCGATCATTCTATTCCATTCCCTCACCGGCCTGCGCCCATCAACATGGCTGCGGCCTGCTTGCCCTTAATCTAATGGTTCGTTCTTGGATTTTAAGGCCGACGCGACGCACTGCAATCATATTCGCATGGCGAAGCACAAGATTGGTGAAAATTCTGCCGCGGCGGTTGGGTCCCATACGGCTGTAGCGACAACCAAAAAACGAAAGGCCGGCCGCGGCATCCGCGACCGGCCCTTCTCAAAACTCGATCGCCCGTTCTCAGGCGGCCGCAGCAGACTTGACCTGAGCGGCAGTCTTTGCAACCGGAGCCTCGTAGGGCTTGTAGGCATCCTTGGCGAGATCGGCATACATTTCACCGATCTTCGTCGCCTCGCCGACGAAATTTTCATAGCTCGACTTCAGATAATTCGTCTGAAGTTCGAAGGCGGCCTCGAGGCTCTTTGCGTTGGAGAGCTTCTCGATATGCGCAACTCCCTCTTCGAAGGTCTTCTTCGAATAGTCCGCAGCTTCGGTCGCGATCGCCTGAAAACCCTTGGTCAGGGCGGAGTAGCTCTTGACGGCCACGTCCATCGCTTCCTTGCTCCTTTTATTGGCGTCATCGAAGTTAAACATCGGGCGTCTCCTTTTCGTGTGGGGCAGAGTGCGGGAAAAGTCTATGTGCGGCGCACAAAAAGTCAAGGCAAGAGTGTGCACCGCAAAAGCACTTCCTCCAGAGCTTGACGAAAGTACCCTCGTTCTCAGCGACTCCTCCGTCAAAGCCATAAGTATGACTTTACGAAGAAAAGCCCGACCTGATTGCTCAGATTAGATACCAGACAAAGGCGGAAATTTTGGGGCTGATTGGAGAAAAATCACGCTTGTGATTTAGCTCGATCCGGCCCCACATGGTGAACTAAAGGTCGATATCCAGGATCGCCATCGAGAAATTGTAGGAAAGCTCGCCATCCTCTTCGTCACGGAAAACCACGCCGAGGAATTCGTCTCCCAGATAGACTTCTGCGGATTCATCCTTTTTTGGGCGAGCCTTGACGACCATGGACTGGTTGAAGGTGCGCTTGAGATAAGCCTCAAGCTTGCGGATCTCTTCGGGCTTCAAATCTATTCTCCGTAGCCGTTGATTTGCGGCGCTTCTCGCATGCGACATCGCCAGGTGTAAAGCCACTCCGGCGCTGGCCGGCTGTAGAGATCTCGGCGGTCTGCTTCGATTCCCTTTGTTTGCAGCAACTTCTGCTCGCAAACCAGACACTCTTGCGGAGGCTGCTCAGATTTCGAAACTCGTCAGGATCTGGTCCATTTGGCGCGACGGTTCGGAGCACCCGGCTTCGCCGACGACCTTTGCCGGAACCCCCGCCACCGTCGTCTTCGGCGGCACCGGCTTCAGCACCACCGAACCCGCAGCCACGCGCGAGCAATGACCGATGTGGATATTACCGAGAATCTTCGCACCTGCGCCGATCAGCACGCCGTCGCCGATTTTCGGATGGCGGTCGCTGCCTTCCTTGCCGGTGCCGCCAAGCGTCACCCCGTGGAGGATCGACACGTTGTCGCCGATGACGGCGGTCTCGCCGACGACGAGACCGGTCGCGTGGTCGAGGAAGATGCCGCGTCCGATGCGGGCTGCGGGATTGATGTCCGTCTGGAAGACGCTGGAGGAGCGGCTCTGCAGATAGAGGGAGAAATCCTTTCGCCCGCGGTTCCAGAGCCAATGTGCGAGACGATGCGTCTGGATCGCATGGAAACCCTTGAAGTAAAGGACCGGCTCGAGAAAGCGCGTGCAGGCGGGATCGCGGTCGTAGACGGCCTGGATATCGACGCGCAGGATCGTGCCCCATTCGGGCCAGTCGTCGAGCATTTCGGAAAAGGTCTGATGCAGGAGATTTGCCTGCAGGTCGGGATGGTCCAGCCGCTCGCAGATGCGGTAGATCACGCTTTCTTCCAGCGAGTGCTGATTGACGACCGTCGAATAAAGGAACGCAGCAAGCATCGGGTCGCGCTCGGCGGCCATACGCGCCTCTTCGCGCAGGCTATCCCAAATGGGGTCGATCGCCTTCAGCGATTCCGCATGACGAACTTCGGTCTTTGCGACCATGGTCGCGCTCCTTCCCGACAAGTTTGAGGTCTGCGCCGTCGATATGGCATTATATAGGGCATTTCCCCGCCGACATAAATGGCCGCGCCTTCAAAGGTGCCTGACAGGCGGCTATGCCCGCCCGACCTCTGCGAGGAAATCGAGTACCGCCTTCTTGAATACCCGATCGCCGACGGCCAGCATATGGTCGCGCCCCGGAATGTCCAGCGCCTTGGCGTGCGGCATGAGCGCGGCAAGTTCCTCAGCCGATCCGGCAATGTCGTCCTTCGTTCCTACGCCGATCAGGACCGGCACGTCGATGCGCCCGATATCCTCCACCGAAATCAGATCGCGCGAGGTTGATATACAGGCGGCAAGCGCCTGGCGATCGCTTTTCGTCTGGTCCGCAAAGGCGCGAAACATGCGGCCGCGTTCGTGCGTCACGTCCTCGAGCGACGGCGCAAGGAGCGCGCCGGCAATCGGATCCCAATCCCCGACGCCGGTGACCATGCCGATCCCGAGCCCGCCGAAGACGATCGAGCGGACGCGGTGCGGATGCGTGAGCGCCAGGAAAGCGGAAATCCGAGCACCCATCGAATAACCCATCACGTGCGCCTCGCTGATGCCGAGATGATGGAGGAGTGCGGCCGCGTCGCCGGCCATCTGGGGCGGATGATAGAGAGAGGCATCGTGAGGCTTGCTGCTTGCGCCGTGGCCCCTGTTGTCGAGGGCGACCACCCGATAGCCGGCATCGCCCAAAGTCTTGAGCCAGCCCGGGAACACCCAGTTGACATTCGCGCTCGAAGCGAAGCCGTGGATGAGCAGGATCGGATCGCCAGACGGCTCACCCTCGTCGAAATAGGCGATTTCCAGTCCGTCATGCACGAAGTGTGAGAATGGCGGCGAGTTCAAGTCCATCTCGGTTCCTGGGCGTGTTCCAATTTTTCCGGCAAACTAGGTGGTAATGCCGTGAGCGAAAAGCCCCGCTGTCCAAAAACCACAGGCGCGTCATGTTTGCTGCTACACATTTGCGCCAAAGCTCACTATGGTGCCGGCAAAATCGACCTTTAGACTTGCATTCATCGGAGCTAAGACATGGCCGGCCACAGCATCCCCCATTTCCAGAACGACGGCGGGCACCGGGTCATTGAGATCGGCGTGAAGGAGTTCATGTGCACCGGCGCATCCATTCCCTTCGATCATCCGCATATCTTTGTCGACATGGGCGACGAGAACGAGAAGGTCTGCTCCTATTGCTCGACGCTCTACCGCTACAATCCATCGCTGAAGGCGACGGAAACGATTCCGCCGGGCTGCCTCTTCGAGAACAAGGCCGCCTGATCCTTTCGCGGCTGTCGGCGCGGCGTCGATGCTCGACAGGGGCCCGATCGCGATCGTCGGCGCCGGCATCGCCGGCCTGACAACGGCCCTCTGTCTTGCGCGACAGGGATTTGAAGCGGATGTCCTCGAACAGGCCCAGGCGCTCGAGGAAGTCGGCGCCGGACTGCAGCTCTCACCGAACGCGTCCCGAATACTGATCGAGCTCGGCCTGCTTCCAGAGCTTCAGGCGGTGTGGAGCGAGCCAGTGGCGATCGAGCTTGTGAATGGGTACTCGTTGCGCCCGCTTGCGCGCGTGCCTGCGGGTATTGACGCCCGCAGCCGCTGGGCCGCACCCTATGGCGTGCTCCATCGCGCCAGTCTGCAACGAATTCTTCTTGATGCGGTGCTATCGGAACCTCGCTGCCACCTCCATCTCGGAAAGAGCATTGCAGGCAACCCGGCGGAGACAATCGCCGATGCAATCGGGCAGCGCCCGGCGGCGATCGTCGGCGCGGACGGCATCCGGTCGAAGGTGCGAGCCGCCATCCCTGGGGCAGGCTCCGTCCGTTTCTCCGGCAATGTCGCCTGGCGGCTGATGGTCCCCCGGGCGCAGGCGGCGGATTGCCTGTCAGGCGATCGCGTCACGGCCTTCCTCGGGCCGAACGCACATCTCGTCGCCTACCCGATCCGCGAAGCAGACAGTTTCAACATCGTTGCAATCGCGAGTGGCAGCCCGACCGATGAAGCATGGGCAGGCAACAATTCAAAAGAGCGGCTACGGGTACTTGCCGCGGCGTTCGAGAGCTGGCACCCCAGCCTGCTTTCGATGCTTGAAAATGCCGCGTCCGCGACCTATTGGCCTCTTTCCACGGTCGGCGAAGGCGCGTGGCACAACGGGCGCGATATCGTTCTTACAGGCGATGCTGCGCATGCGATGACGCCGTTCGCGGCACAGGGCGCAGCGATGGCGATCGAGGATGCCCGCGAACTCGCCGAGTGCCTCGCCGGGTGCGCCGATCCTGCGTCCGCCTTTGCGCGGTATGAGGGCAACCGCAAGCCGCGGATCAACCGCGTCCGCAGCCGCGGCGCCTTCAATCGCTTCGCCTACCACGCCCGCGGCCCGTTGAGAATCGGGCGAGACCTGATCCTCTCCCTCAGGAGCCCGGAGGCGCTTGCCGCCGATCTGGATTGGCTCTACGGCTACGGCGCCGCGAGCCGACAGGACTAAGAGTGCGGGCGCAGATCTTGCCCGCACAGTCTATCCCTCAGACCGCATTTGCCGCGGCAAAGCCCGCCGCGATGTCGCGACGGATGTCCTGAACGTCCTCCAGCCCGATCTGCAACCGGATCACCGGGCCTTCCGA